>WNFM01321886.1_pt3 | contig 166421 bp, 158 predicted proteins | sample 5400271 | NCBI WGS metagenome assembly WNFM01 (sample SAMN13153352, study PRJNA577476) | soil metagenome | isolation source: 60 cm saprolite on Douglas fir-dominated hillslope | place: USA:California | collected 2013-09-17
GCAGAGATCGCGCCGTGTGCGGCCGCCATAGAAAAAATGCAGTTTGCGCGCGGCCATGGCAGGCGTGCCCATCATTGCCCGGGCTATCGACAGCATTGGCGAGATTCCCGACCCACCGGAAATGCAGACGACGTCGCGCGGGCTGTCCACGCGTAGAAAACCGCTGCCGAATGGCCCGTCGATTTCCAGACGAGCGCCCATCTGCAGGCGATCGAACAGCACCGTGGTGCCCTGCCCGCCCGGCATGCGCTTGATCTGGAACTGCCAGATCGCGCCGCCTTCATTGACCACATTGCTCATCGAATAAGCACGCTGCCCCTTGACGCCGGGCAGGGACAGCAGCGCATATTGGCCCGGCAGAAACGGTGGCGCGTCCCTGGTCTGCAAATGAAATTCGCGGATGTCGTGGGTAATATCGCGAATTGCGATCAGCGTGGCGACGAAACGCTGCGGCCGGTGGCGCGGGGCATATTGCTCCGCGAGGCGCACCTTGATCGTGCAATCGCCCAGCGGATGGGCCTGACAGCCCAGCACCCGGTTCTTGCCGCGATCACGCTCCGACAGGGCCGGCGCTTCCGGCCAGGCGGAAGCGATGGCGCCGGCGATCATTTCAACCTTGCAGGTGCCGCAGGAACCGACATTGCACTCATAGGGCATGCCGAGGCCGGCCCGCAGCGCGGCGCGCGCAATCGTATCTTCGGCATGGCATTCAAACGCGATATTGCTATCGACAATTGTAATCAAGGGCATGAGCGAAACCGCAATCGGCGATGATCAGGCAAAGCGCTGCAGGCGCATCGCATGTCGCGGCGAGTACCCGAGACGCGCCGAAATCGCCTCGGCGGCTGCCACCACCTTGGGTGCGTGCGACAGCACGACCTTTTTGGTCATGCGCTGGATCGGGCCGGCGATGCTGATGGCCGCCACCACTTCGCCGTTATGGTCGCGGATCGGTGCGGCAATGGCGCGCAGACCGATTTCGGTTTCCTCGTCGTCAAGCGCATAGCCGCGTGCGCGCACCTGCGCCAGATCGGCGATCAACTGGGCGACATCGGTCATTGTTTTCGGGGTCATTGCGGCCAGCCCATCGGCCGCCATCGATTCGATCGTGTCGTTGCTGAGGTAAGCCAGCATGGCCTTGCCATCCGCGCTGCAGTGGGCGGGAACGCGCGCGCCGAGAACCGACTTCATGCGAATGGCCTGTCGGCTTTCGAATTTGTACAGGAACAGCACGCTGGCGTGATCCAGCACGGTGAGATGCGCCGTCTCCTCGGTTTTCTCGGCCAGATCCTTGAGCACCAGTTGGGCCTCGTTGAAAACATTCATCTTGCGACGGACGCGGGCGCCGAGTTCAAACAGCGCGAGACCGAGACGATACTTGCCAGTTTCCTTGTCCTGTTCAAGCATATCGTCCTTGATCAGGGTGGAGGCGAGGCGGTGAACCGTGCTCTTGGCAAGGCCGAGGCGTTTGGCCAGGCTGCTGACACCAAGCTCGTACTCATCGTCGGTAAAGGCCTTTAGCAGCCGGATGGAGTTGGCCACCGATGACAGCCTGGAGGATGATTTGGACGCCTTGGCTGCGCGCGTCAATTTTTCCTGGATTCCGGGTTTGGAGATTTGTTCCATATAAGAGAATACCTATCCTTTATGCAGAACGCAGACTAACATGCAGCCATTGGCGAAACAAGCCGGCTGCGCCTCAAGCGGATTGACCTGCGACAAGCTTGTTTGCCGAGCGCAGGGCCAGCGCAAAAAATGTCGGGATGCAAACCGCCAAACCGACCCCGATCAGCAAGCTGGCACCGTCGATAAAGGCCGCCGCCGCCGGTGAAAAATACTTGACGATGCCGAGCGCCGCGATGGCAATGCTGAGCGCCCCGATCACAAAACTCATGGTGCGGGAAATGGCGATCGCCTGCGCATCGGCGCGCTGGATCAGCCGCCCGATCCACAAACCGTTGAGGCCGTCGGCGACCATCATGCCGACCATGAACACCAGCCCCAGCGCCACCGCGAATACCCAGCCGGCCATTTTCGAAGCCGTCAGGGAAAACAGCGCCGCCTGGCTGACGGTGTCGAAGGAAAGCGCAAAGGCGGCGCCAACGGTCGCAATCAGGACAGGATGACTGGTGCGGGAAAGGCGCACCAGCCAGCGTCCCTTGAGGCCCACAATGCTTACCGGCTGATCGCGGGGCGAGCGGAATACCGCTTGCAAATTAACCGCACCCAGGGCGAACAGGAACGTTATGGAAATCCACGCCCCCAGATGCTCCAGCCACACCGGCGGCGTCCATTCGGTGGCAAATGCGGCCACCAGCGCCGCGACCACGGTGACAATCAGTCCGTGTCCGATCGAAAACAGCACGCCCGACCAGCGCGACACGCGCGGCCGCAGTTCGGCATTGAAACGGGTCAGTCCATCGATCGTGGCAATGTGGTCCGGGTCCATGCCGTGCTGCAAACCCAGCATGAACACAACCATGATCAGCGCAACTCCATCATGCGGCAAAACGTTCATTCGGCGGATTCCTGATTTCTGACTCGATGAAAAGACAAGCGGCCCGTGCATGCCATCCGGTCACCGCCCGCTACTTTTTCACAAACAGTTCGTTCCACATTTTTTCCCATTTTTCCGATTCATCAAGCACACCGGTCGGGTTGATCATGGTGTATTTCATGCTGCTGAATTCGGATTTTATTTTGGTACTCGTCGGCGAGCGTCCCATCCCTTCCAGCAGGCTCTGTCCCTCGGGCGACAGCACGAAGTCGGCAAACAGCAGGGCGGCATGCGGGTGCTGCGCATGCTTCGCCACGCCGATCGCCTGCGGCCGCGCGATCACCGGGTCCAGCGCCACCCAATCGATGGGGCCGCCGCGTTTTTTCAGGGTAATCGCATTGGACTGGTAAATGGTCAGGCCGACAGGCACTTCGCCGGCAGACACCAGTTCAGCCAGCAGGATATGGCCCTTGCGCACATCGGGACGCATTTCGGCCAGGCGGCGCATGAAATTGATGCCGCGCTCACTGCCCATGGCGACAAGCATCGCCGACATCCAGTCGCCATCGGTAGCCTCCAAGCCAATCTTGCCCTTCCACCTGGGGTCAAGGAACCCCTCATAGGACCTCGGCAAGTCCTCACGTTTGACCACATTGCTGTTGTAGGCAACGCCGTAAACGGTCATGCGGTCCGATGCCCATTGTCGATGCGCCGGCACGGCAAACGGCGGCAGGTCCGCAAAATAAGGACTGTGAAAAGCGCCCAACAGATTTTCGCGCGACAACGCCTCGAGTTCGGGCGCATTGGTTTCGACGACGTCGAACGTGTAGCGTTTGGCACGGCCTTCGGTGACCGCGCGCTGTACAATTTTTTCGCTCACCGCCCGCCAGATTTCGACCTTGATGCCGTATTTTTTTTCGAACGCCTGGCCCAGCGGCGTGGATTCGGTGGGTGCCAGCGAGGTATACAGCATCAGACTGCCTTCGCGTTTCGCCTCCTGGAGCAGGCGCGGTTCGCGATCGGCCCCCTTGTACAGATACACCGTCTCGTTCTTCGCCGTTACCGGCTGCGCATTCACGCCGGCAAGGGGCGTTCCCAGGGCGATTGCGCACAGACAGGCAGCTGCGGACGGCAGGGTCTTCATCCCGAACTTCTCCTCGTATCTCTTCTGCCCCGATGGACGCCCAAGGCGCACAGCAGGTGAAAAGTTTTTTATTTGAAACTTTATCTGAAACGTTAATTGACGCTTCATTTGACGCGTATCGCATCGTATGTTAAACCCTTTCTTGCTGTCAATGGAACGTAATTCCTCTATACGGAACATGCAATGCGGATTTCGGCCATAGCGCTCCGGCAGCTGGTTCTGGTTACCGTAGTTTGCAGATAATGCCGGCCGACACAGATCGGCCGCCTGAAGGCCGCGCCCCGGCGCCGCATCGATAACGATCATGGAGAAATCAGCATGCCGCACGACAAAGACCGCACCCACTGGCACGAACCCGCCGGCAATAAAAAAGCCGGCTTCGGCGAGTTCAAGAAACAACCCACGCCCTATGACGCCTGGATGGAATCAGAGGGTATCCCGGTATTCCGCGATATCGGCATCAGCAAGGTGCAGAACCTGCCGCTATTTCCCTGGAAGCGTACCGGCGGCAAGGGTCACTTCATCCAGCTCTACGGCACCGAAACCAAATGGGGCTGCTATGTCGTCGAGATTCCGCCGGCTGGCGCGCTGAATGCCGAGAAGCATATGTATGAAGAAATTTTCCTGGTGGTGGAAGGCCGCGGCACCACCGAGGTATGGCAGGAAGGCGACACCAAGAAACATGTGTTCGAGTGGCAGAAGGGTTCGATGTTCTCGATTCCGATGAACGCCTGGCATCGCCTGGTCAATGCCACCTCCGGCGGCGCCCTGCTGCTGGCCGGCACCACCGCGCCCAATGTGCTTAACATGATCAACAATGTGCAGGCGGTGTTTGAAAACCCCTTCGTGTTCCGCGACCGCTTCAGCGGCGCCGATGATTTCTTCAAGGCCAAGGACGATATCGAACCCGATCCGGTGCGCGGCCTCGCCATGCGCAGGACCAATTTCATCCCTGACGTGATCAACTGCGATCTGCCGCTGGACAATCGCCGCTCGGTGGGCTGGCGGCGCGTCGAGCCGTTCATGACCAACAACCAGTTCTACTACTGGATCGGGCAGCATGAACAGGGGCGCTACTCCAAGGCGCATGCGCATACCTCGGCGGCCATCCTGATTTGCCTCAAAGGTAACGGTTATACCTACAGTTGGCCGGAACGCTGCGGCGAAACGCCGTGGAAAGATGGTCACCAGGCTGAAGTGCGGCGTCTCGACTATGAGCCGATCGGTCTGGTCACTGCCGCTCCCGGCGGCGCACGCTGGTATCACCAGCATTTCAGCGCCGGCGCCGATCCCCTGCGCCTCACCGCCTGGTTCGGACCGCATAACCCGGGACGCGATCCGGGGGCGCCGGGCGCCAAGCATACCGATTACACCGCCATCGACGTGAACCAGGGCGGCACCGCCATTCCTTACTGGATGGAAGACCCGTATTTGCGCGCGGAGTATGAAGCCAAACTGAAGGAAAACGGCGTCGCCAATCGCATGGACCCCTCCTGGTATGAAAAGCCCGCCGACGCCGACACCAAGAAGACCGTGGTTTGAGCGGGATCGCGATGGCTGGCGAACTGCGGGCTGATCCGGGTGTGGGCGCCGCGGACGATGAACGTACCGCCGGCACCCATGGCGAGACCATCGGCGGGCGCGTATTCTTCAGCAACATCCGCCGCAGCCTCGAGGTCGAGGACGAGATCCTGCTGATCAGCGTCGGCGTCGATATCGGCTCCTCAACTTCGCATCTGGTGTTCTCGCGTCTGCTGCTGGAACGTCTCGACAATCGCTACGTGGTGTCGAAGCGCGAAATCGTGCACGAGTCCGAAGTGTTGCTGACACCTTACGCGGCCGACCAGACCATCGATGCGGCAGCCCTGGGCGCCTTCATTGACCGGCAATACGATCTGGCCGGGGTCGATCCGCGCGCCATCGACACCGGCGCCCTGATTTTGACCGGGGTCGCGGTACGCCGCAGCAATGCGCGCGCCATCGCCGAGCTGTTCGCCGCGCAGGCGGGCAAGTTCGTGTCGGTCAGCGCCGGCGATGCGCTGGAAACCACCCTTGCCGCCTTTGGTTCAGGCGCGGCGGCCCGCTCGATTCGCGAGGCCTCGCGGGTAATGAATATCGACATCGGCGGCGGCACCTCGAAAATCGCGGTTTGCGAAGCCGGCGCCGTGGTCGAGATGACCGCCATCGACATCGGTGCGCGCATCCTTTCCTTCGATCGCGATGGCCGCATCACCCGCATTGAGGAAGCCGCCAGGCGTTTCGCCGCCGACATCGGCACCACGCTGGAAATCGGCGCGCCGGTCGATGCCGATGTCCTAGACCGCATGGCCGAACGCATGGCGGATCGCCTGTTCGAAGCGGTCAGTGCAGCTTCGCTGCGCACCGGCACCGCCGAATTGCTGCGCCTAGAGGCGCTGCAGAATGCGCGCGCACCGGACGTCATCACTTTTTCCGGCGGCGTCTCCGAATACATTTACGCCCGGCAGGCCGAAGCCTTCGGCGATCTCGGCCCACGTCTGGCCCGGGCCATTCTGGCAAGGGTGGACGCGTGGGGGCCGCGTCTCGAGCGACCCGACCAGGGCATTCGCGCCACCGTGGTTGGCGCCTCGCAGTACACCATCCAGGTCAGTGGCAGCACGATTTTCGTGGCGCCGATGAATACCCTCCCGCTACGCAATGTGCCGGTGATCACACCGGCGCTGCCGCTGACCGCCGAGGAACTCGATATCGACGCCATTGCGGCTGCGGTGCGCACCGCCCTGCGCCGCCTCGACCTGCATGAGGGCGAACAGACGGTGGCGCTCTGCTATCACTGGCAGGGCTCGGCGAGCTTTGCGCGCCTCGACGCCTTTGCGCACGGCATCCGCGATGGCATGTTCCGATTGCTGGCGCGCAGACTGCCGCTGATTCTGGTTGGCGATGGCGATATCGGCGGCTTGGTCGGCATCCACTTTCGCGAAGTGCTCGCGTTCGAAACGCCCATCGTTTCGATCGACGGCATTACGCTGAAGGAGTTCGATTTCATCGACATCGGCGCCATGCTCGAACTGTCCGGCGCGGTGCCGGTGGTGATCAAATCGCTGGTGTTTCCGGGCTCGACGGCATTGGGACGTGTTTCAACATAAAACGGCATAATGCCGGCTGCATAAACGCAGGCAGGTAGCATGTACAGTACTGCCATGCCCACCCCGTTCATCCCCGTCGCCTTGCCCCTGTATCCGCCGATCGAGCCCTACGCCAGCGGGTTTCTGGCGGTCGATGGCGGCCACGCGCTTTACTGGGAACTATGCGGCAATCCGCAAGGTCTGCCGGTGCTCTTCCTGCATGGCGGGCCGGGCGGCGGTTGCAGCGCGAACAGCCGCCGGTTTTTCGACCCGGCGCGCTATCGCATCATCCTCTTCGATCAGCGCGGCTGCGGGCGCTCCACGCCGTCCGGCTCGCTTGCCGCGAACACCACCGCGCATCTGCTCGCCGATATCGAGGCATTGCGCCGGGCCCTGGACGTTGAACGCTGGCTGCTGTTCGGCGGTTCCTGGGGCGCCACCCTGGCGCTGGCCTATGCGCAGCAGTATCCGCAATATGTAAACGCCATGGTGTTGCGCGCGGTGTTCACGGCACGGCAATCCGAACTCGACTGGCTGTACCGCCAGGGCGCCTCGCATATTTTCCCCGAAGCCTGGGCGCGTTTTGCGGCCTTCATTCCGGAAGTTGAAAGAGCCAATCTTGTCGCGGCTTATCATGCGCGCTTGACCAGTGGCGATGCGGCCATCGAAACTGCCGCCGCACGCATCTGGTGTGTATGGGAAGACGCCCTGGCGACCTTCTTGCCGAGCCCCTTGCTGTCCGACGAAGCCGCGCTGCGCGCCCTGGCGCGCATAGAAACCCACTATTTCATGCATCGGGCTTTTCTTGACGAAGGGCAGCTGATCGCCAATGCGCAGCGCTTGCGCGACATTCCCGGCGTGATCGTGCAGGGACGCTATGACGTCGTGACACCGCCAACCACGGCCTGGGACCTGTATCGCGCCTGGCCGGGCTCGAAGCTGCAGATCGTGCCCGATGCTGGCCATGCCTCCAGCGAACCGGGCATCATGCGCGAACTCGTCGTCGCCACCAATGCGCTCTATGCGTCGCTGAACAGCCGCTAGCCTGCCGCCTTGAACGCCGCCTTCAAAGCGTTGGCTGTAAACGGCACGCGCCGAATGCGCACCCCGGTCGCATCGAAGATCGCATTGCCGATCGCCGCCGCCACCGGACGCGTCGCCGGCTCGCCCGCGCCGGTGGACTTCATGCCGGGCACATTGTTCACCAGCACCACCTCGACCACATCGGGCACATCGCTCATGTCCAGGATCGGATAGCTGGCCCAGTCGATACTGGTCACCTTGTATTCATCGAACTGCACCGCCTCGAACATGGCGCGGCTCATCGCCTGCATCAGATTGGCCTCGACGGTGCCGGTGAGACTCATGGGGTTGATCACCAGACCACTGTCATGGGCTGCCACGAAACGGGTCACGCGCAGCCTGCCGGTGTCCATATTGATTTCCACTTCGGCGACGATCGCCACCACGGTACCGCCGCGCGGCGCGTAGGCGATGCCGCGGCCCCTGGCAATTGAAGCGTTCGCTCGCGACTGCCCGGAAGGCCGCGTCTGCCAACCAGCCTTGTCGGCGGCCGCTTGCAGAACTTGCCGGTGGCGCGCGTCGGATAAATATTTCAAACGGAATTCGACCGCGTCCATCCTCGCCGCATGCGCCAGTTCGTCGATGAAACATTCGCTGGCGAAGCAGGTGGCCATGCCGTCGGGATCGCGCAAATGCGCGGTGCGCAGGCCAGTGTTGAGCGATGCCGTCCAGTCGAGCAAATGAGCGGCACGACGCTTGTTGGCGAATTTATAGGCCTCCGAGGGCAGCTGAAACAAATTGCTGCTGTTGGCCTTGTGGCCGCCGATCAGTTGCGCGGACAGGGTATCGCCGAAGCCGTCGGTGCCGGAGGGCCGCACCCGTCCCGAATAGCCATGCGATTCGAAGTGATAGAGAATGACCTCGCCTGTTGCATCGAGTCCGCCGCGCATATGAATCGCCGAGGGTGGCCCCTTCGGGTCCCAGCCGGTGGCGTCGGCGCGCATGTATTGCAGACGCACCGGTTTGCCGATTTCCCTGGAGATCAGGGCCGCATCCATGGCCGCATCGTCGGCGTCGTTCATGCCATAGGAGCCGGGGCCGGGCAGCCAGGTGATACGCACCTGCTCGATGGCCATGCCGGCCATTTCCGCCACGGCCTTGCGCAAAGGGTAAGGCTTTTGCCCGCCCATCCACACGCTGGCCTGATCGCGCCCCACATCCGCCACCGCGCAGGCGGGGCCCATGCAGGCATGCGACTGGAAAGGATATTCGTAGAACACATCCAGCCTCTTCGCCGCGCCGGCAAAGGCGGCATCCACGTCGCCAATTTCAAGATTTTTCTCGGAGGCGCCCGGCTTGCTCTCACGCAGCGTGCGGTAAAGCTCATCGTAATTTTTCGAGAACATCGGCGCCGGGTTCGACCATCGCACCTTCAATATTTGCGCCGCGCGGACGGCCTGTTCTTCGCGCCGGCACACCACGGCGACAAAATCGCCGCGCACCACCACCCTGACCAGGCCCGGCAGTTTTTGTTTCGCATCATGGTCCAGATACTTTGCGCCGGCCTGCGGCGGCCGGATCACGCGCGCGTGCAGCATGCCCGGTAATTTGAAATCGACCATATAGGCGTACTGCGCCCTGACCTTCTGTTCGATATCCCTGCGCGGCAAGGGCATGCCGACCAATTTGTACTTGCTCGCGTCTTTAGGTTTGATCTTGCCGCTCAGCTTCACATCGAAGCGTTCGCCATCCACCAGTTCGACATACGTCAAACAGCGCTCCGGCGCACCGATCATGCTCACCGCGCCATCAGCCGTCATCAATTGTTCAATGGGAACATCGAGTCTCGCGGACGCCATCGTCAACAACGCGGCGCGTGCTTCGGCGGCGGCATTGCGCAGCGCGCCGCCGCCGTCGATGATGCCGTTCGACGAGCCAGTGCCGCGCTGGTCGGGCGTGGTGGCGGTGTCGCCCATATGAATGGTCACCGCATCGAAGGGAACATCGAGTTCTTCGGCGACAATCTGCGCGAACGAAGTGCCGATGCCCATCCCCGCATCGATCTTGCCGACGGCGGCGGTCACGCGTCCATCGGCGCCGATCACCAGCCATGAATCGAGCGCATCCGCCGCGATCCTGCCGGGCCACGGCCCTGCGGCCGCATGGCCCGACGCCACCTCGGCCGCGCCGGCCGGCATCGTAAACGACACCACCATGCCGCCCATGGCGGCGAGAAATTCGCGGCGCGAGACGGCATGCATCGGCGCGCTCATGTCGTTTCCTTCGCCATTTTTTCCGCCGCCGATCTGACCGCGCGCAGGATATTCATATGCGCGCCGCAGCGGCATTTGAGCCCCGACAAGGCCCCGCGAATGTCGGCCTCGTTGGCGCCGGGATTGCGCTCGAGGAAGGCGGCCGCCGTCATGATCCAGCCATTGCTGCAATAGCCGCACTGCGCCGCCTGGTGTTCGATGAATGCCGTCTGCACCGGGTGCAGGGTGTCCGCGCTTTTTTTATGCTGCTGCGAAAAGCGCGCGGCGAGCCCGTCGAGGGTGGTGATATTCTTGCCGATCGCGGCGGACAGCGGCGTCACGCAGGAACGAATCGCCTCGCCGTCGAGGTGCACGGTGCAGGCGCCGCACTGCGCGAGCCCGCAGCCGAAGCGCGGGCCGCGCTGCTGGAGATCGTTGCGCAGCACATACAGCAGGGGCGTATTCGCCGGCGCATCGACGCCGACTTGCCTGCCGTTGACCTGCAGCATGGTCGCTTTGGCCATTCGTTTCTCCTCGCGAGCGATGTTGGCGATGTTGGCGTTGTTATCGACGTTCTTGTAGCACCCGACCCTCTGCCCGTCAATCGAACCGGTCAGCGTTCCTTGCGCCAGAACGAGGCCTCACCACATCGCTTCGCCGCGCGCCAGTCGCGCCACCATCTCCTGCTGGAATTCGGGCGGACCGAAACCGATCTTCTCGCCTTTGATGCTGTAGAAAAACGGCCGGCCGCTGCGCATCGCGAACGCTTCCATCCAGGCGATCTAGGCAGGCTCGGAACGCCAGCGAATGCGGATGATGATGACGCCAACCTTGTCCGGGCGGAATTCCTCGGGGAAGGGGCTGTCGTCGGCCAGCCAGCCGCAGACGAAATTGCGGCAAGGGCTGACCGGACGCTCCTCGTAGATCGTGCACTTTTTATCAACCAGAAAATGGCAATGCAGGCCCGCGTGCATCTCATAGCCGCGGATGGTGCCGGCGGCCCAGCCCTCGCAGCAGGCGGTGCAGCTGCCGCATTGGCGCTGCGTCGCCGGAGCGGCATCCACTCGTGCCAAATTCGGCGCCGATGCCGGCGCCGACATGGAAACCGCCTGCACGGGAATTACCGCGCCGCAGCACTTCTTGAATTTCTTGCCGCTGCCGCAGGGACAGGGATCGTTTCTGCCGGTATTCATCGTGGCATTACATCATGAAGGCGCGCGACCAAACAGGGTTTGCAAGATCATCGCGCCGCAACGCCCGGCATGCGAAAATATGCGGATCGCCATTTGGCGCGGCTCTCCAGACATTTTTGCCCTGAAAGGCGCGCCAATGCTGGAGTTTTCATTTCAACAAATTCAACGTTTGAAGGCGAGAATCTGCGCCGTGTATTGCTCGCCATCGTGATAGCGGCCTTCTTTCAGCAGGCGCACGCCGTCGCGCGCGATCGCGAATTCCATCCCCTTCAGTTCGGCACAAAGCAGCGCTGCCCCGGGATAGCGGCTGTCTGCGCCCGCACCCGCTTCCGCCTTGGTCTCGAGCACAAATGCACCGCCGGGCCGCAGGCAAGCGGCGATGCACGCATACAGCGCGCGCCGGATCGCCGCGTCGGGTTGCCCGAAGATCATCGTCACCACATCCCACTGCGCCGCGCCGGGTTCGAAGCCGGCGAGATCGCCGCATTGCGTTTGCAGCTCCACCCCGCGTTGTGCGGCCAATGCTTCCGCCTTGCGCAAGGCCACCGCCGAAAAATCCAGCGCCATCGCCCGCCAGCCGCGCTGCGCCAGATACACGGCATTGCGTCCTTCGCCTTCGCACAGGCACAGGGCATCGCCGCGCGGAAGGCGATCCACCACCGACTGCAAAAAATCGTTGGCCTCGGTGCCATAAGCGAAACCCTCCTCCGCAAAGCGCGCGTCCCAATACGCGGGCCGGTTACGATCAGCGCCATCGCGGATGCGGGAAGTCATCGAAGACGCCGTCAATGCGCCGCGGGCGCCATCCCCCCGGCCAGGTCGACGCGCGCCGGCATCGTCAGGAAAGCCTGCAGCACATGCCAGAAGCGCTCGCGATTCACCCCCAGGAATGCGGTGTGCGCGAGGCCGGCAATTTTGGTCATCTGCTTGTCGGGGTTGGGCAGCTTCGCAAAGAACCCCATCAGGTCCTCATCGGTGGCAATGCCGTCGTGCTCGGAGCGCAGGATCAATACTGGGCACGGGATTTTTTCCGGATCGACCAGGGGCAGTTTGGTGACCATATCGATATAGGTACCGTTCGGCACCGTGTCGCCGTATTTGAGTTCGGCTTCGGCAACGACATCGCCCATCATCGGCTCGGCGGCGCCGGGATGATCGCGGGTAAATACCGTTGAATAGAACTTGGCATCGACCTTGCGCACATTGCTCTTCAGCAATTCCGGCAGCCGCTTCGCGCGATCGGCGAGCGTGGGCGCCCCCTTGCCGGTCCACACGAAGGCGTCGATGGCCAGCTTCTCGACATTCTCCGGATGGGCATTGGTGAAGCGCGCGGCGCGCAAGGCGCCCGAGGACTGGCCGAAGAACACCGCTTTCGATTTGCCGGTGACTTTTTTCACCACGCCCATCGCCGCTGTCAGGTCTTCCACGCCGCTCTGGATATCCGAAAGGCCGCTGGTGCGATCGGAATGACCGTACCCCTCGTGGTCCATGGTCCACACATCGAAACCGAGCCGGGCAAAATGATCCATGAAGGAATAATCGACGCGATCCGGCACCGTCAGGTCGTACATGGTCTTGCTCGAATACGATGAGCCATGCACCAGGAACAGCAACGGCTTGTCTTTCACGCCATCGTCAACCTGCTTGCGGTACACCCATAGTTTGACGCTGCCTTTATGGGTCCAGTATTCCTCGGCGACAATTTTGCCGCCGGTGCCGGCGGCAGCGTTCGCCCCCAGGGCAAAGGTCACGCCGAGCAGCAGCGCAATCGTCAGTAGCCAGCCATTGCGGCCGGTATGCAGTGCAAATTTCATCTCTTTTCTCCGTATTTTGACAAATGCATGGTCATCACTATTGCCGGCGCCACCAGTCGATGGTTCCGGTCCCGCACCGACTAGACTTCACCCGACTTCCTTTGCCGGCGATAAGCTCGTTGATACGCTCATTGATCCGATACTTTCCAACGGCCTTTTCCGATCGCCCTTCAATAACCGCAAGTTGGCGTTTCTGGCGGCGGCTATTCCAGGAATTCGCCTTTGGCATTGATGATCGAAATTTCGACGTAGTCAAAGCCGGTGTGATCCGTCGGGCTATAGCTGAGTTGCAGGCCACCGACATCGTAGTTGCGGATGCTGTTCAACGCCTCAATGAGTTTGGAGCGCGTGACCGGACCTTTGCTGGCGGCGCGACGCAGTCCTTCAACCATGACCTTGGCGGACACGAACCCTTCGACCGCAGTATACGAAAGTTCGACGCCGGCATCCCTGGCCAGCTTCTGGAATTCGACCAGAAATGCATGGCTGGAACGGCGCGGGTTCGGGAACACCTGGGTCACCATCACGCCGCGGGCATTTTCCCCCAGCGACTTGACGAAGGACTTTGACGAGTTATTCGACAGCGTAATGAACTGTGTGACCGAACCCGCCACGCGCGCGCCGGCGATCAGATCGCTGGCCTGCGCACCGGTGGCAATGACCAGCACCGCCTGAACATTCGATTTGATGATCGTCTCGATGATGGGCGCAAACTTCGGCGTCGTGCGGTCGTAGGCCAGTTTCCATGTCGGATTGATATTGGCTTCCTGCAAGCCGCGGTCGGCACCGGCCAGCCCATCCTTGCCGAAAGTGTCGTCAACGTACACGACGCCGATTCGGGTCAGGCCCACGATCGACAGATGCTTGATCGCGCGTTCGGCTTCGGCCTGGAATTTGCTGCGTACATTGAATACCACCCGCTTGACCGGGTTGTGCATGATCATGGCGCCGCTGGACGGGGCAACCACCGCCACACTGACCTGGTCGGCAAGCGGCTCGACGAGCTGCGTACCGCGCGACAGAAACAGCGCGAGCACACCGGAATTGATCAGCTTCTTGGCGTTTTCGCCGGCGACCTTGGGGTCGTAACCGTCGTCGATGGAGTCAAGGATTATTTTCTGTCCATTGATGCCGCCTTTGGCGTTAACCGCGTCGATCCACAATTTGGCGCCGTCGGTGAGTTCCTTGACATTGCCCGCTTGCGGTCCGGTGAAGCCAACCGTCTGGCCGAGGTGAAGGTCTTCGGCGTTGCCAAGCGTGCTCATCCCCAATATTGCGGCGCAGGCCGTTGCAATCATTACGGCCCTGCAATCAAATTTCCCCATAATTTCCTTTGCGTTTCTGATTTTTATTTTCTCTGCCAAAAATTGGGCAGGACTAAATTGGCTCCGCCACATCCCGAAGACACAGTCATTTGCCAAAATTTACAATGTCTCCACATGCACGCCGGCGGCAAGATTAAGCCAAGTGACCGCAACTTGAAAGCCGTTCCATCGGCGGGAACCGCACCTTGCCAACACCTTGCATGCCGCGCGGCGATGTTAAGCTCCGCCATCCGGATACGGCGCTGCGCATGACCCTATATCTTTTCGTTTCGCTGGCGATGCTGAACCTGATCGCGCTCAAAGGCAGCCGCATGCTGCTTTCGCTGTACGCGATCGACCTCGGCGCAGGACCGTTTGCGATCGGCGTGCTGGTGGCGATGTATGCAATTTTTCCCTTGCTGCTGGCGCTGACGGCCGGCAAGACGGCCGATCGCATCGGCCCCAAATGGCCGTTGATCATCGGCTCGTTCGGCTTGTCTGCCGGTCTCGCGGTTCCCGCTTTTTTCCCGGGCCTGTCGGCGCTGTATTGGTCGCCGGCCCTGATCGGCCTGTTCTGGATTTTCTTTCATGTGTCCATGCATCAGCTGGTGGGCGCGCTGGGCGACGGCGTGGCGCGGGTACGCAATTTCGCCACCTTCAGCCTGGGCGCTTCGATTGCCGGCATGATCGGGCCGGTGCTGGTCGGCTTCGTTCTTGAGCACTTCGGTCCCAACCTGACGTATGCGGCGCTAGCGGCGATTGCCTGCGCTCCCGCCATTGTGCTACTGCTGTCGCCGCGCCTGTTGCCCGCACATCATCGGCATGAGGCCACGCAGGTTCCGGACCGCTCGGTGCGCGATCTGCTCGCCAATCCGGATATGCGCCGCAATCTGCTGATCAGCGGCTTGGTGCTGACCGGCATCGACCTCTACGGCTTCTATCTGCCGATCCTCGGCCGCGCGTTCGGTCTTTCCGCCAGCGCCATCGGCGTCATTGTCGCCATGCCGGCAGTCGCCGCGTTCGCAGTCCGCCTGTGGATGCCGCATCTGGTGCGGCGGTTTACGGAGGAAGGCGTGCTGACCGGTTCGCTGGCGCTGGCGGCACTCTGTTATTTTGCGTTTCCCCTGTTTCGCGAACCTCTGGTGCTTGGCCTGTTCGCCTTCGTGATGGGGCTGGGCCTCGGCTGCGGGCAACCGCTGACCATCACCCTGTCCTACAACTATTCGCCGCCGGGCCGCGCCGGCGAAGCCCTGGGGCTGCGACTGACCGTCAACAAACTCACGCAGATCCTGGTGCCGATTGCCTTCGGCTCGCTGGGCGCCTGGTTCGGACTCTATCCCGTGTTCTGGTCCAGCGCCGCAATGCTGGCGGGCGGCAGCCTGATCAATGCCAGGCGCGACAAAAGCGCCCGAGCGCCATGATGCGATCGGCGGCTTGCCCGATCGGGCGCCGCGGACAGATAATCCGGCGAGGATTGCTTTAACATAGGGCGCAGGGTTAAATGCTCAGGTCCGGCGGCGTATTCCGGGTTGTCATTTTCAGGTGTCACTCATGGTGTTGTCATGCTGTCGATATGATCGTCGCATTCGCTTCCAGGCATCGGCTCTGAGGCGATGACTTCGCTATCCGCAAGTGCGTCGATCCGCACACGGCTGATCATCCTGGTGCTGGCGATAACGCTGCCGCTGATGGCCATGTTCGTCTGGTATCTCAGCATGCAGGCGCGCGAGGCGCGCGAGGTCGCCGCCGCCAAGGTCAAGCTGATTGCCGATGCCTCGGCCTCGACGATCGGCCTCTACCTGCGCGAAAAAGAAGCGGTGCTGTCGCGCATCGCCGCACGCCCCCAGATCAAGGCGCTGGATCCAAAATCCTGCGATCTGTTGATCAGCGAGTATGTGCGCCTGCAGCCGGACTTCACCAATATCCTGGTGCGCGACCTGAAGGCGAACACCATCTGCTCCTTCATCCCCAACCCGGTCAAGCCGGAGATGGCCGCCACCTTCCCCTGGTTCAGGGAGGGTCTGCGCCGCAACGGCTTCGCCGTCGGCGATGCCTTCATGGGCCGCGCCGCCGGTCGCTGGGTATCGGTGCTGACCCATCCGATCTACGACAACGGCGGCAATGTCAGCGGCTTGCTGGCCATGCCAGTCGACCTGCTCAAGCTGAATGCCAAGCTGTTCGCGGATGCCTCTCCCAAGGCGACCGTCGCGGTGGTGGATCGCAATGACCATCTCCTGCTGCGCACCGCCGATCCCGCCGTATGGATCGGCAAGCCGCTACACGCCGAAGCCATCGCGGCCATCGGCAACCAGGACGAGGGCATCGCCACCGCGCTCGGGGTCGACGGCGTGCGGCGCCTGTTCGCCTTTGCGACGGTGCCCGACACCGGCTGGCGCGTCATTGCCGGCATGCCGGAGCAGGAAGTATTCGCGCCCGCCCGTGAGATGATCATGCGCAGCGCGGGCATTGCCCTCATCGCCCTGCTGTTGGCCCTGGGCATGGCCTGGTGGATCGCAATCACCATCATCAGGCCGATTCGCGAACTGGCCGCGGCCGCCGCAAAAGTCGCGGCCGGCGATACCGGCGCGCGCGCCGCGCTCAGCGGTCCGGCGGAGATCGAAGCGGTGGGCAGGCAATTCAACCGCATGCTCGATGTCCGCCACTATAACGATAACCTGCTGATCGAAAGCGAAGAGCGCTGGAAGTTCGCGCTGGAGGGCTCGGGCGACGGCGTCTGGGACTGGCATGTACCCACCGGCAAGGCGGTATTTTCACGTCGCTGGAAGGAAATGCTGGGATTCACCGAACCCGAGATCGGCAACGATATCCAGGAGGCGCGGCAGCGCATCTTCCCGGAAGACCGGGAGAAGGTCGCCGCCGCGCGGAATGCGCATCTGCAGGGACTCAGCGACACCTATGTGGTCGAACATCGCATGGTGTGCAAGGACGGCACGCCGAAATGGGTATTGTCCCGCGGCGTGGTGGTCAGCCGCGACGCCGCGCATCAGGCGTTGCGCATGGTCGGCACCATTACCGATTTGACCGAGCGCAAACGCATCGAAGCCGCCGCCGAAGCGTCGCGCCAGCAAGTCGAACACATCCTCGACAGCGTCAGCGACGCCTTCGCGGCCCTCGACACCCGGTGGCGTTACATCTATGTCAATGAACGCGCCGCGCAAATTTTCGGGCGCCGGCGCGAAGACCTGATCGGCAAGCATATCTGGACCGAGTTCCCCGAGGGCGTGGACCAGCCCCTCTATCACGCCTATCAGAGGGCAATGAACGAACGGACGCATATTTCTCTCGAGGAGTACTACCCGTCTTACGATCGCTGGTTCGAGAACCGCATCTATCCATCGCGCGACGGCATCTCGATATTCTTCCACGACATCAGCGAGCGCAAGCGCGCCGAGGCCGCCCTCGAGGTCAGCGAGGTGCGTTACCGCTCGGTGATCGCGGCGATGAGCGAGGGCGTGGTGCTGCGCGATGCCAACGGTCTGATCATCGACTGCAATGCCAGCGCCGAACGGATCATGGGCAGCACGCTGGCGCAAATCCGCGGCAAGCGCTTTCTCAACCCGGCCTGGCAGGCGTTCCGCGAAGACGGCTCGCCGCTGCCGGACAGCGAGCGCCCCACCCAGGCCACGCTCAACACCCGGCGCGCGCATTCGAACCAGGTGATCGGCTTCCGGCGGGCCGACGGCACCATGTTGTGGCTGTCGATGACCACCCAGCCGCTGTTCGGTTCGGGCGGCGACAGGCTAACCGGCGTGGTCAACACCTTTACCGATATCACCGACCGCCGCCGCGACGAGGGCCTGCGCGCCGCCAAGGAGGCAGCCGAGATCGCCAGCCTGTCCAAGTCGGCATTCCTGGCGCGCATGAGTCACGAACTGCGCACGCCGCTCAACTCCATACTCGGCTTTGCGCAACTGCTGCAATACGACCCCGCCGTGCATGAAGACGAAAAATCGCAGAAGAAAGTCGGCCACATCCTGGAAGCCGGCCATCACCTGATGGCGATGGTCGATGAAATCCTCGATCTGTCGCGCATCGAGGCCGGCGCCATGTCGATGTCGTCGAAACCGGCCGATATCGACAACCTGATCCAGGAATGCATCGCGCTCAGTGTGCCGCAGGCCACTGCGCGCAACATCCTGTTCGACTATGCGGGCGCGCCCGGCAGCGCCTGGGTCCGCGGCGATCGCACCCGCCTGCGCCAAATCTTCGTCAACCTCCTGTCCAATGCGGTCAAGTACAACCGCCATGCCGGCTCGGTCTACATCAGCCTGGGCGGCGACGATGCGCACGTGGAAATTGCGGTGCGCGACACCGGCCCCGGCCTCACCCAGGCGCAGATCGAGGCGCTCTACCAGCCCTTCAACCGCCTGGGGGCCGAAGGCGGCAGTACCGAAGGCACCGGCATCGGCCTGGTGATCGTCAAGCAGCTGGTCGAAGCCATGTCCGGCAGCATCGAGGTCCGCAGCACCCCCGGCAAGGGCACGACCTTCACCCTGGTGTTCCCGCGCGTGGCAGCTGGCGTCGAAGCCAGGAACGAGTCGCTTCCGCCGATGCCGGCGCCCCCGGTCGTCAACACCCGGCAGGCGATGGTGCTGTATGTGGAGGACAACCCGGCCAATGTGGAGCTGGTGCGCGACAGCCTGGCAATGAACCCGAACATCCGCCTCGAGGTCGCCACCGATGGCAACAGCGGTCTCGCCGCCGCCAAACGCCTGCGCCCCGACCTGATCCTGCTCGACATCAATCTGCCCGGCATGGACGGCTTCAGCATCCTGCGCCATCTGCGCGAGGAACCGCTGCTGGCCGCGGTGCCGTGCATCGCCCTGTCGGCGAATGCGATGCCCAAGGAGATCCAGCGAGCCCGCACGGCGGGCTTCGCCGATTACATTACCAAGCCCTTCGACGTGCGCGCCCTGCTGGCCACCATCGACGCGCATTTGCAGAAAAACCCTTCCACCCTGCCATGAGAGATGTCGTAATGAATCTGCGCAGCCTGCTGGCCGCTTTGTCCATCCCCGCCCTGATTGTCAACGTCGCGCTGGCCATCCAGTATGCCGGCGCTGCTGAACTCCCGGCGAACAGCCGCGCGGAAATTGAATATCTCCTCGCCCGACTCGGCAAATCGGATTGCGAATTCAATCGCAACGGCAGCTGGTACAGCGCCGTCGAAGCGCGCGAGCATCTGACGATGAAGTTCGACTATCTCACCAGAAAGAACCTGCTCGGGAGCAGCGAAGACTTCATTGAACTGGGCGCTTCCAAAAGCAGCATGAGCGGCCAGGCGTATCAGGTGAAATGCGCCAATGGCAAGCCGGTCGACAGCGCCCAGTGGCTGAACGAAGCATTGCGGCAGTATCGGTCGCAGCCCAATAAACGCTGACGCACTTGCACCGATGCAAGCGAGCGATTCGCAAATTGCAAATCGTGGACCGCGCTGCATTCGTCGGCGCAGACAGGAAGACATCCGCCGCAGGACATCTCCCGTCCTCTATGTGGGCTAACGCACGGTGTTGACACGGCACCGCGCCTTCATGGGTACGCTCGCCACCGCGCCGCCGGCGCGCATCGAAAAAAGCTTTCGCGACTGGTTCGCCGCCAGCGAACGCTACCCGCGCCAGCTGCATGAAATGGAACAGAACGACTATATGGTGATGAAGCGCAAAGAGCACTCGCGGCAGCAGACGGCGATAATGGCAGTGGCAGCAACACCTGGAATGAACTGAACCGTCGGCCGCTAAAAATCGCAGATCGCCATTTGGTGCGCCTTCCGGGGCAAAAATGCTTCAAAAGCCGTACCAATGCTTGAGTTTGGCTTTTTAAAAAACCGCTCCTCAATCGCTCCCGCTCTTGTCGACCTGCACCGCCGTCACCACGCTGGCGTGATTGCCCCAGGCATTGCGGATGTACGACACCACCTGCGCCACTTCTTCATTGTTGAGCGTATGCGCGAATGGCGGCATGCCGTAGGGGCGCGGATTATTGACCGTCGATGGCGCGAAGCCGCCGTCGAGCACGCTGCGAATGGCATTCAACGGCGAGGCCAGCCGCACGCTGCGATTATCGGCCAGCGGCGGATAGGCGCCGGGCGCGCCCTGCCCCTGCTCGCCATGGCAATCCTTGCAGTGCTGCTCGTAAATTTTTCCGCCCTTGTCGATGCGCAGGCGCGCTTCCTTGCTCAGCGGCGGCGCGCCGGAAGCGCCGTATTCCGGCAGCGATTTCAGGTACAGCGCCATGCTGCGCAGGTCTTCGGGCGTCAGATGTTGCAGGCTTTGCGCGATCACCTCCGCCATCGGGCCGGCGGCCGCGCCCTGGTTGTAGAGACTGGTGGACAGCAGGCGCGCGATCTCGTCCACCGACAGGGCGCCGCTGCCGGCTTCGCTGCGCGAATTCAACGCCGGCGCATACCAACTGCGGCCCGCCACCTGGCCGCCGCCCAACGCCGCGCCGCCGGCCGCGCCGAGCGCATTGCGCGTGACATGGCAGGCATTGCAATGGCCGAGCCCCTGCACCAGGTAGGCGCCGCGATTCCATTCGGCGCTCTCGCTTTCAGCGGGCTCATACACGCCCGGTTTGAAGTAGAGGCCGCGCCAGATGTACAGCAGCGAACGCATGTTGTAGGGAAAATCGAGACGGTTCGCAGCCACCGCATTTTTCGCCGGCGGCAAAGTTTGCAGATAGGCGTAGATCGCATCGGCGTCGGCGCGTGTCACTTTCGTGTATTCGGTATAGGGAAACGCCGGATACAGCAAACGGCCTTCACGTCCTTTACCTTCATGCATGGCGCGCCAGAAATCGTCGGCGCTCCAGTCGCCGATACCGGTGTCGCGATCCGGCGTGATATTGGGCGTGATGAAGGTGCCGAACGGCGTCGGCAGTTCGCGCCCGCCAGCGTAAGCCCGTCCGCCCTGGGTGCTGTGACAGCCCAGGCAATTGCCGGCGCGCGCCAGATACGCACCGCGCAATTGTTTTTCCGGCAGATTCTGCGCGTTCAGGGTCGATGGCGGAACGGCTTGCTCGGCATTGCCGCGCAGCGCCAGGGCCAGCAGGGCCGCGAGCAGCAGCGCCACCATCAGCGCGAATACGATCAGCGCGCGCTTCATGGCCTGGCTTTCGGCATGATCTTGCCTGCGGCCTTGCCGGTGACTTTGACCGTGGCGGTAACACTGCCGCAGCGCAGCGGCAACTCTTCGGGCAGGGCGTCCGCCGCATGCGCATCGGACGACAGCGGCTGCGCAGCCAGCCACGCGGCGATCGCGCCCACCTCGGTGGTGTCGAGCTGTCTGGCGATGCCGCCCATGCAATCCGGTTCGGATGCGCGGCGCGTACCGGTTTTCCACGCGCCGAACTGCGCGCTGATGTAATCGGCCGGCAGACCCAGCAGGCCGGGAATATGCGGCACCACGCCCGTCAGGGTCTTGCCGTGGCAGGCGATGCAGGCGGGAATTTTTCGGGCGGGGTCCCCTTGGGTGAGAAGAGGCGGCGGCGTGGCGCCCGGCTTCACGCCAGCCCCGTCGCGCGGCGCCACATAGCGCGGCGGCTGCGCCGCGAAATAGGCCGCGATCTCCGCCAGATACTCATCGGAAAGATTTTCCACCAGCAAATTCATCGGCCGGCTGTGGCGGCGCGCCTGCTTGAAATTCAATAACTGGTTGTACAGATAACCCTGCGGTTTCCCCGACAGCCGCGGGTAATACGCATCCTTGCCCACCCTGCCCCCGGGCGAATGGCAAGCCAGGCAGGGCTTGACGCGCTCGGCGATGGTGTCCGGCGCCGGCGGGGTGGCGCCGGCCCATACGGCATGGGAAACAAGGGAAACAACAAGCAAAAGAAAATATTTCATGGCATGTCCGGATTCACGCACAAAGCGTACTCCGGCTATCTTGTTTTTGGGGAATTTTGCATTTTGCACGATGCGGCGAATTGGCACCCAATACGAGCCTGTTCGGGCCATGCCCGCACAAAATGCGGAACGTTAAACCAAGCGCGTGCCGCCGGTAATTTCCCGGTCGGATTTGCAGGAACAAAATCAGTTGCGGGACATCCCTTAATCATGGGATAACACAGAATTGCAAATCAGCAATCACGATATTTTCGGTGCGGTGGCGTACGGACGTCAGTGCGGCCGCGTATGTAGCTGCCATATCACCGGATTCTGACCAGGCCATCACCCGGCGTCTGCGATTACACAGGAGGAAATGTCATGCGCAATAAACTCATTTTACTGGGAATGCTGTTGTTCCCGGCGATGCCGGCGCCGGCAGCAATCAGTGTCAGCATCGGCATCGGGCTTCCCAATGTCAGCATCGGCATCAACCTGCCGGTCTATCCCAATCTGGTGCCGGTGCCAGGTTATCCGGTCTATTACGCACCGCAGCTCGATTCCAACTATTTTTTCTACGACGGCATGTATTGGGTTTTCCAGGGCGACAGCTGGTATGCGAGCTCCTGGTACAACGGCCCTTGGGGGATCGTGTCGCCGGAGGCGGTGCCGCTATATGTGTTGCGCGTTCCCGTTCGCTATTACCGGCAGGCGCCGCAGTACTTTCGCGGCTGGCGGGGGGATGCGCCGCCACGCTGGGGAGAGCATTGGGGTCGCGACTGGTCGCAGCGCCACGACGGCTGGGATCGCTGGAACCGCAATACGGTACCGGCCCGTCCGCCGCTGCCTACCTATCAGAAAAAATATTCCGGCGATCGCTATCCGCGCGTAGAACAACAGCAGGCATTGCATAGCCAGAACTACCGTTATCAGCCGCGCGACCCGGTCGTACGCCAGCATTACGAAGCCCAGCGCGCGCAACCCGTTCGCGCCCCGCAAGGCCCGCAGGAGAGACATGAGCGCGGTCCGCAGGACAACCGGCGCGATGAACCCTCGCCCTCCTACAGCCAGGGTGGGCCACGTGGGCCGCAACCGCAGGGCGCACCATCCTACCCGCATCAAGGCCAACCGCAGGGTGAACCGCAACGCGGACAACCGGCGAATGCGCCGCGCGGCGCGGAACGCGAGCCGCAAGGCAGGGGACCAGCGCAGGAACAGAATCGCGGACAGCGGCCCGGCCAGGGCAATGATCGGGATCGTGATAAGGGCGGCGATAGAGGCGATAGAGGCGATAAGGGCGACAGAGGCGACAAAGGCGATAGGGGCCGATAAGCGCGATAAAGGCGACAGGCGCGAACAGGATCGCGGGAAGTCATGCCGCGCCTGGCGTGAACGCGACAGTTAATCGCGCACTTCGGCCCGTAGCGCAGCTGAATGCAAGCGGCAAGCACTGCGCGGAAACGCTGCGCTCAAGCTCGCTTCAGGGCGATAAAGAATGTCGCCCCCTGGCCGAGCTTGCCTTCAGTCCGAATGCGCCCTGACTTTCGCCGGGCTGCGCAATGGCCAGCCATCAACGATATGCCGGAAAAAAATGTTCCCCCACTGGGGACATTGTTCTTGTATGCAGGACTTTCGCATTTACAGGATGCATCATTGCATTGATAATCGGCCGTGATCCCGAAGGTGACGCTCCAAGCTGGCGGCAACTCCGTGCGATGCCTCGGGGAATCCACCGCATTGGCGCGCTGCATTGGCCAACACAAGGACAAATGCGTTTCATGCCTGCATTCTGCATCGGCCTCCTGTTCACGCCCGGGCAGCATAATATTCTTGAGTCTTATTTTGAATAAGGTATCAGCGAAATGACGAGCAATGGCGGCGAAGCCAACGCAGCAAACGACAGTGTCACGGCCAAGGAATCCAGGTTCCTCATTGATCCTTACCGCGATTGGAGCGAGGGCGAAGGCATACCCATCCATCTCGATTTCGGCCACAACCTGCTTGAACTTGAGACCGGTCCCTGGGATCGTTATGAGGCGCGCGGCTGCTTTGCCCATACGCACGGTGCCGGCGATTTCATGGCCAATTACGTGCTCGACATCGCCCCCGGCGGCAAGACCCGTCCGGTCAAGCATTTGTATGAGGTTTTTTGTTATGTGCTCTCCGGTCACGGCTCGACCAAAGTCTGGCTGCCGAACGGCGAGACGCGGGTGTTCGAGTGGGGCCCCAAGGCGATGTTCGCCATCCCGCTCAATTGCCAATACCAGATATTCAACAGTGCCGGCCAGAAACCGGTGCGGATTTCGTGCACGAATGACGCGCCGATCACCATCAATCTTTATCACAACCTGGATTTCGTCTTCAACAATCCCTGCACCTTTCCCGAGCGTGCGGGCCAGTCAAAGCATTTCGACGGCGAAGGCGATCACAGCGTGTATTCGCATGGCCTCAATCCGGTCAAGCGCAATGTTTGGGAAACCAATTTTGTCCACGACCTGACCAGCTTCAAGCTTTACGAGTTTAACGAGCGCGGCAAGGGATCCACCAACGTCAGCTTCATCCTTGCCGACAGCACCATGCATGCGCATGTGTCGCAAATCCCCAAGGGGCGTTACAAGAAAGCCCATCGCCATGCGGCCGGCACCCATGTGCATGCCGTCGACGGCGAGGGATACTCGCTGTTGTGGCATGAGGGCGATTCGGAGTTCAAGGAATTTCCGTGGCGGCACGGATTCATGTACACGCCGCCGTTCTGGATGTTCCATCAGCACTTCAACACCTGCCCGGTCCCGGCGCGTTATCTGGCGTGCAGCCTCGGCAGCCGGCGTTACCCATTCATTTCCCTCCGGCGCAAAAGCTCCGAGGGCGCGGGCTCGCTGTCGATTCAGCAAGGCGGCCGCCAACTGGAATACGAGGATCAGGATCCGCGCATTCATCGCAAATGGCTGGAGGCATTGCGCAAGTCCGGCGTGTCGTCCGAAATGGGCGAGATCTTCGATGAACCCGCGATCCTCGCCTTGCCGGCAGAAGCCCTCACCGGGGTGATACGCCAGCCGCAATCGATCGGTCCTGCCATCTAGGGGTTTGTTGAAATTCTCAGCCGTCGCCGCGTGCGATTGCATGATGTTGGCTCAATGTCGATCCCCCCCCCGGGGCTGGGGGGATTTTTCGGTGGTCAGTGATTGGTCATCGCCGTAAATCCCCCTCGATCCCCCTTTTCCAAAGGGGGAAGTACTACGTAGCGATTACCCAGCATGCAACACATAGCGAATTTCAACAAACCCCTTGCGGCGCGCAAATGACTCTACGGGGATGGCAGGCGCCCCAGGCGAGCATTTCATCACGTCGATGACCAGTGAGGTAAATTCCGAGTGCCACACGATATCGATCTGGATCATGAACACGAGCTGCTGGCGGAAGCGGCCAGCACGGCAATCGCCCAAGCCATCTGGGAGCAGGAAACCATCGAGTTGACGACTGTCGGCATCGACATCGGCAGCTCGACTTCGCACCTTCTGTTCGCCCGGGTTACGCTCAAGCGCTTGGCGGAGGATTTGTCCAGCCGCTTCATTGTGGTCGACCGCCAGGTCATATGGCGCTCACCCATCATGCTGACGCCATTCCTGCCGGATGGCAGTATCGACGCCCGCGAGCTCGCGCATTTCATCCACCATGCCTACGATGACGCCGGCCTGCGCCGCAGCGATATCGACAGCGGCGCCGTGATCCTCACCGGTGATGCGATCAAGCGCCAGAATGCGCGGGCGATCGACGAGCTGTTTGCCCGGGAATCCGGGAAATTTGTTTGTGCAACCGCCGGACACAAGCTTGAATGCATCCTGGCGGCACACGGCTCCGGCGCCGCTGCGCTGTCGAGGCGCCGCGATGAATGCGGGCTGCATGTCGACGTGGGCGGCGGTACCACCAAGCTGGCACTGATTGATCGCGGAGAAATCATCAGCGTGGCCGCGTTTGCCGTCGGCGGCCGCCTGCTTGCACGGGATGCGCAGGGTGCGTGGACGCGCATCGACGACTCGGCCCGCCTGGTGGCAAGGCAACTGGGTATCGAGGCCACACCGCGAAACTTTGCCAGCGAGTCCGTGCGCAAAGCCATTGCACAACGGCTGGCAACGATCGTGGTGGACCAGCTTTGCGGAACCACGCTCGACGAACTCGGCCATGTACTCGAGTTGACCGAGCCCTTGTCGAGAACCCGGACGCCGCGCTTCATCACCTTTTCCGGCGGGGTCGCCGAGTATATATTCGGTCGCGAGAGCGCCAGCCACGGCGACATTGCCAGGCTGCTTGCCGATGAAATTGTCCGGCAGGTTAACGCACGCATTTCGATTCCGGTCATCGAGCCCAGGGAGCGCATACGCGCGACAGTGATCGGCGCCTCGCAATTCACCGTGCAGGTGAGCGGAAAGACCATCTACCTGCCGGATCTGAACGTGTTGCCGGTGCACAACGTTCCGGTGGTGCACCTCGGCCTCGATATCCCGGAGCAAATCGACATCGACGCGATAGCAGCCGCCTTCAGTGTACGTGCGGATCTCCTCGGTCTCAAGCCGGATGCCCGTTTGGCGCTGGCCTTCACTTGGGATGGCGAACCCGAGTACGGACGACTGCTGAAGATGGCCCGGGCCATCATGACGTTTGCGGCCCCTCTGGGGAAAAGGGATGAAATACTTTTCCTGATGATAGACGGGGACGTTGGCGCCTCGCTCGGCCGCATCCTGCACGATGAACTGCATCTCGACGGCAAGATCGTCTCGATCGACGGGATCAAATTGCGCGAGCTGGACTTTGTCGATGTCGGCGAGTTGCTGGACCCACCGGGAGTGGTGCCGGTAGTCATCAAGTCGTTGTTATTTTCCTGAGGTAAAAACCCTGCTGAAAGAAAACGGGCCAGATTGAAGTCTGGCCCGTTGTTTTGTCCGGTTCCCCGGCTTGGACGAGGATCAGGGACACGCTGGCCCACATCTCGGCCGTGACGAAGAAGGCCTGTTTCAGTCTCTCCACCGTCGACGGGTCCGCGCTCAAGCTACCGACGACGGCTTTCCATTCGCGATGATTTGCCACTCGAATGAATCAGCAGGTTCAGGACCACCGCCAGCGCCGTAAATAGCAGGATAAACACACCGACGATTACATTCAGCAACGAACTGGTGGATTTGTCTTTCTCGTAGGCGGGCACCATGACGATCTGGGCACCGACAGTCTGATCCAGCTTCCAGCCAAAACCACCTTTGTCTCCATAAACGGCTCGCATGGTCTGAGGCGCGCGCTCCGGGGAATCATGGCAAGCGAGGCAGGCCGGATTTTTGATCTGAATGGGCTTGGCGACATAGTAGTGCCGGTCCTGGCTGCGATACACCTCGCCCGACACCTCCTGCAATGCGGGGTCGTCAACGAAGCGCCTGATGATTTCCCGTTCAAACTCGTCCGCACGATCGCGCGGGTTGGTCGGATCAAGCACGGCCTCCTTGTACTTGAAGGTGGAAAACTTCTTGCGGAAGCGCTCAAAGATCTCGGTAGAAGCAAACGTCGGGATGGCCTGCGGCAAAAATTTTTCTGCCAACATGGGGTCGAGGTGCGGTTTGACCAACTCCAATGTGTAGCTTTTTGATGCCAGCGCACTTTCCATCAGCATATCCGCCTGCTTGATGATGTCCTGATTGGCTTGCCCGCGCATGACTGCATTGACGAGCCATCCGCCGGGCAGCATCACCGCCAGGGTGACAGCGAGCAGTATCAAATTGACCTTCAATCGAAAACTCATTTCTTCATTTCTCCTGAAACATGATTTCAAGCCGGCCGGGGCCGGCCTTGAATTTTGCCACCCGCCTGCGTGAGCCCGGGTTAACCCGGGACCAGATAGGGAATCGTGCCTGCAGCATCGATATCATCGACCAGCGTGAAGCGGCTGATGCTGCCAGCCTGCCGCGCAAGTGCGTATGGTTCGTACTCGGGATCGTGGACAAACTCATCGACGGCACTTCTGGAGGGGAACTGCATGATCGCAATCAGCGTACAGTCCTTTTCGGGGCCCTCTAGGACGGTGATATTGCCGCTGCGCGACAAATATCGTCCGCCCTTCCTTTCAACAATTTTGTGGACATTGGCCGCATACTCGGCAACCCAGGCAGGATTGGTGACCTTGATTTCGGCAATTAAAAACACACTCATTACGCTTCTCCATAGAACGGTTTGTCGGGCGCGCAAAATCGGCAATGCCTCGGCCGGGCGCGTCTCATGGCCAGTTTGCGTCCATGCCACAACGCGATCCAGTCACGAAAATGAATCAGCCACTACAGTTTCAGTACTGGACGCCGTACAGGCCAGCGCATAGGCTTGCCACCAATATGAAAGGCCGCCACCAATGACTCATGCCGGTTACAAGCAGTTTTGCCCGCTCGCCATGGCCTCCGAGGTGCTGTGCACCCGCTGGACGCCGATCCTGATCCGCGAATTCATCGCCGGTTCGACGCGGTTCGGCGACCTTCGCCGCGGTGTTCCGAAAATGTCCCCGTCATTGCTGTCCAAACGGCTGAAGGAGCTGGAGGGCGCCGGCGTGATCGAGCGCAAGCGCCTGCCATCCGAGCGGGGCGTTTATGAATACCACCTGACCGGCGCCGGACGCGATCTCGGCGCAGTCATCGAGAAGCTTGGCCAATGGGGACAGAAATGGGTGCGGCCCGCCGCATCGTTGAAGAACCTGGACCCGTCGCTGTTGATGTGGGATATGCGGCGCAATCTGAACCCGACGCCCCTGCCCAAAAAGCGCACCGTGATCCAGTTCCAATATGCGGACCTCCCCTCATCCAAAAGCCATTGGTGGCTGGTGGTTGAACCCGAGGGCGATGTCGACCTCTGCTGGTACGACCCGGGGTTCGAAATCAATCTGTACGTCACGACCGATCTCAGGACGATGACCTCGATATGGATGGGATTGACGTCCGTCGAAAAGGAGCGGGACAAGATGGCGTTGTCCGGCCCGCGCAGCATCATCAATTCGATGCAGACCTGGCTGGGACTGAGCCCATTCGCAGTCGTGCAGAATCAGTTTGCTTGAGCTGGCGGGGATCGACGGGAGACGTCGCTCGCATGTGAAGTTACTTCCGAGCCCCGGATAGTGGTTATCCCAGCATCTTTTTGACCCTGCGCTGTCAGTCGCGACGCCACCCGGCCCGGCTTAGTTCCTGTTGCCAATCTTCCGCAGATATTCAGCCCGGGCCGCAAGCGCCGTGTCGGTAAAATCGGTGAACAGGCCATCCAGCCCGAGCGCGTAGTACTGGAGGTACTCCTGCTTCGGGTCGCCGTTGTAGCTGGCCGCCAGCCTGCGGCTTTCGTTGCGGAAGGTGAAGGCATGGACGAACAGGCCGGCTTTGTGCGCGTCCGCGATCAGCGTCGTGGGCTCCTGCGTGGCGGCGTCGGCGTCGTTGATCTTGCCGTCGCCGTTCAGGTCCAGCACCTTGCCATCGGCATCGACCGTGCCCTTGATGCCGACGATGTAGCGCTTCCACGGGCCGATGCCATCGGCATACGACTTGATCTCGGCCAGGCCGGCGGGCGTGACCATCGCATCGAAATTGCGTGTGTCGCCAGCGAGCGTCCAGTCGTAGGGCCGGTCCGAAGGCACGCCGAAGGTTATCGTGCCGGTTTTCAGATTGACGCCGTTGCCGTCGATGAGCTGCACCATGCGCAGCGTCGAGCCCGTGCTGCGCATGTACTTGAGGCTCGATGGCTCGAAGGACTGAAGCAGGACCGGTGCGTTGCGGCTGTTCCAGCCCGCCTCGCTCAGCATGGCGAGCAGTTTGTCTTCGAGTGGCAGGCCGAGTTGCCTGAAGTAGCTAGGGTTCTTGGTCTCGGGATAGATGCCGATGGTGCGGCCGGTTTCCTGCGACTCGCGCTTGGCCAAAGCAATCACTTCCTGGAACGTGGCGACCTTGAGCCTGCCGTTGAATTCCTGCGGGCGCTGCGCGTCGGTCGAGATCGCGCCCAGGGTCTTGATCTCGGCGAGCGTGAAGTCGGCGGAGAACCATCCGGTCTGCACCTCGCCATCCACGCTCATCGTGCGCTTGCGCGCGGCGAACTCGGGGTGCTGGGCCACGTCGGTGCTGATCCCCAGGTTCGGGTCGTGGCGCGCGATCAACACGCCATCCTTCGTGGAGATCAAGTCGAGCTCGATGAAATCGGCGCCGAGCTCGATCGCCTTCACATAGGCCTCGATCGTTTCTTCCGGCAAGTAGCCCGAGGCGCCTCGGTGTGCGACCACCAGCGGCGGTTTGCCGTCCAGCGTCTTCAAGGACGCGCTCGGCGCCAGGTTGGCGCATGCGGCCAGCAGCAAGGCCGCGCCCGAAACGATGATGCGGGCCCACAGAGAATGGTGAAATTTCGACATGTAGTTCCCGGAAATTGAAGCGTTGGCAATATCGCATGGCTTGGTGACGCCGGCATGACGAGCTCCTGCCGGCTGCCTCCAAAAACATGCGCCCATAGCGGTGAATCTGAACGCAATGAGCGTGCCAAATTAAAGGAGCCTCAATATATTTTCCGAGATCGACCCCGCAAGAATTTCATGGGGCCAATCTTCAGCGTCTGTTTGATCAGACAGACGTTATCAATCACGGTCAGAAATGAAAACGGGCCAGACCGAAGTCTAACCCGTTGTTTTGTCTGGCTCCCCGACCTGGACTCGAACCAGGGACCTGCGGATTAACAGTCCGTCGCTCTACCGGCTGAGCTATCAGGGAATTGAGCGGTGTGCATTGCGAACAACCATTCAAGCCGCGTATTTTAGCGTGCCAAACGTCCATGGTCAACGGCGAGATGGTTTTTGCCCGCCTTTTCCTTCGGTTTCGGTCCGGATTTTGGCGGCGGCTTTGGCCAGGGCATCGTCCAGATAGCTGCCGTAAAAATCGGGCAGCATCGCGCCGACCAGACGGTCGGCGACGGGTTTGCCATCGGGGCCGGAGAAGGCGACGACCGGGGTGAGCGCAATGCCCTCGCGAGTGGCGAAGGCCTCGTGGCTGAGAGGTTTCCCCTGAAAATCATTCAGAACCCGGCTGGAATCGATATCCACTTGTCGCAACACAGCCCGGGGCGGGACCTCGGACAGCATCGGCATGAGGTATGAGCGGCGGATTGCTTCGCAGTATGGGCAGCCCGGCAGGCTGAAGAGGATCAGCACGGGCACGCCCTGCGCGCCGGCAATACGACCGTCGGCAGCAAGATCGAGTGCGACTGGCAGCGATGTTTGCCCGCGCGGAGCAGGCACCGATTCCTCTGCGTTTGTCAGCGAGCAATGCGCCGCCAGCAGCATGACGAGTGCCACGAACTGCCTGCGGCTGTTCATGATTTCATCGCCGCGCTCAGGCCATGCCCGGATTGCTCTGCACGCCCACCAGCTTGGGCAGGTTGAGCTGCCTAGGCCGGATGGTCTTTTTATCGCGCAGATAATTGCCGACCAGGTCCCAGATCGGCTGGGCATTGGAATCTTTCGCCGCTTCGGCCACCGGCGCCCAGCCCGCGACCTTGTAGGTCTTTGACGGGTCGAGCGCCCTGCCCTTGAGCATCATATTGCCGATGCGCTGGCCCACTTTTGCGTTGGGCTCGCAGGTATAGCTGAGGCCGCCGACGCGCACCATATCGCCGCCCTGCTGGTAATAGGGATCGGGGTTGAACAGATTGTCGGCGACGTCTTCAAGGATGGTCTTGATCGTCTCGCCGCTGAATTCATTCATGGTCGTGTACGGATAGGTGATGGCGGTCTGGTCCATCAGGTGTTCCATGGTGATGGCCTCGCCGGGCAGCAGCGAGGTGCCCCAGCGGAAGCCGGGTGAGAACGCGATCTCGGCGTTCTTGCTTTCTATCAGCGCATCGAGGATCAGCTGGTCGAAGGTGCCGTTGAAATTGCCACGGCGATACAGCAGGCCATCGGTCACCGCGAGCTTCTCGCCGAGCTTGGCCGCATACGGCGCGCGCACCTTGTCGATCAGCGCCTGCATGTCCTTGTCGGCCGGCAGCAGGTTAGCGAAGATGGGCAGCAGCTTGTAGCGAAAGCCGACGGGCTTGCCGCCCTTCACATCGACATCGAGCACGCCGAGAAATTTGCCGTTCGATCCCGCATTGGTGACGATGGTCTTGCCGCCGGCATTGTCGACGATCACCGGGGCGGGCACGCCGTCGTGCGTATGGCCGCCCAGGATGGCGTCGATGCCGGTGACGCGCGAGGCCATTTTGAGATCGACATCCATGCCATTGTGGGACAGCAGCACCACCAGCTGCGCGCCCTTGGCGCGGGCCGCGTTGACGGTCTGCTGCATTTCGGCTTCCTTGATGCCGAAGGTCCAGTCGGGCGTGAAGTAGCGCGGGTTGGCGATCGGCGTGTAGGGAAAGGCCTGGCCGATGATGGCCACCGGCACGCCGTTCATTTCCTTCATCACATACGGCGCAAACACCAGGTCGTTGAAATCGGCGGTGTGGATGTTCTGCGCGACGAAATCGATCTTGCCCTTGAAATCGCGGCCGATGATTTCCTGCACGCGCTTGTCGCCGAGGGTCATTTCCCAGTGCGCCGTCATCACGTTGACGCCGAGCGCGAGCGCGGCATCGACCATGTCCTGGCCATTGGTCCACAAGGCGGTAGCCGAACCCTGCCAGGTATCGCCACCGTCGAGCAGCAACGCGCCGGGGCGATGCGTCTTCAATTGTTTGACGAGCGTGGCGATATGCGCAAAGCCGCCGATCTTGCCGTAGCGGCGCGCCGCCTGTTCGAAATCGAGATAGGTGAAGGCATGCGCCTCGGCCGAGCCTTTGGCGATGCCGAAATACTTGAGCAGATTTTCGCCGACCAGATGCGGCGGACGTCCGTTGGCCGCCTGCAAACCGAGGTTCACATTCGGTTCGCGAAAATACGTGGGCAGCAGTTGCGCATGGCAATCGGTCATGTGCAGGAAATGCACATTGCCGAAGCGCGGCAGATCGTAAAAACGCGATGCATCGGTCGATGAGGTCGGCAATGCGAATGCGTCGTGGGCATCGAGCGCGAAGCCGCCGGCGCTGGCGATGGCGAGGACTTGCAGGAATTCGCGGCGGGAGAGATGGGACATAGCGGCCTTTAGGAATCTTTTTCAACGCTGTTATAGCGCGTCCAATGCATTGGGAATTTTAAAAATTTCGTCATTCCAGCGCAGGCTGGAATCCAGTCCTTCGTATCATTAAAACCCTGGATGGGGCTGGGTCACAGCCCGCGCTGGGAAGACGCGGTTTTTGGAAGTCTCTAATTATCAAACTCAAGCACTAGCGCGGCTTTCGGAGAATTTTTGCCCCAAACACCGTGCCAAATGGCGTTCTACGTTTTCATCAACAGTCGTTCAGCGGCGTTTCTAGAATTCGATATCGTCCTGAATCGCCTTGATACCTGCTGCCGCGCAGGCCTCGTCGGCCGCACCGCCGGGCGCGCCCGACACACCGATGGCGCCAAGCGATGCCCCGCCGCCCTGAATCAGCAATCCGCCGCCGATCGCCGCGACGCGCGGAATCTGGCGAATGCCGCTCATCGATTTGCCGGCCTCGGTTTCCTTGGCGAGCTCTGTGGTGCTCACGCGAAAACTGGCGGCGGTCCAGGCCTTGTTGATGGCGGTATCGACGGTGTGCGCCCCGGCCAGCCGATCGCGCAGCAGCACTTGCACGACACCGGCGCGATCCACCACGGCAACGCCCACCTGAAAACCGTCGCGGCGGCATTTATCCATCGCGGCCTGCGCCGCGCGCAATGCGGTTTCCGGCGTGAGCTGTTTGACGGTATAGATCGCCTCGGGCGCGGCTCGCAACGCCATGCTGAAGACCGCGAACAGCGCAGCGAACGAGCACATCAGTCGGTTCATGGGGAATTCCTTGGTGCGGACGCAGGCAGGCTCGTGCACCGGCCCGCAGAATCCCGCCCTACTTGTTCACCGGCGATTCGGGATCGAGCAACAGCGCCGTCACGTCCTTGATCTGCTGTTCGGTGAGGATGCCGTTATGCCCGAAGCGCGGCATGTTCGAGCAGGCGGCGTAGGCCTCGGCGTTATAGATCTTGCCGAAGGTGTACTGCTGGATCGCGGCGCTGTTGCCGCGCAGCTTGCCGTAGTTGTACAGGCTGGGACCGATATTGCCGTAGGACAGCTCCTGCGGCGCCAGCTGGTGGCAGGCGTAGCAGTTGCCGCCGTTCGGATTGGCGGGATTGTCGGAGAACTGTTTGCCGACACCGGACTGGGCAATTTTTTCGCCGGCCTTCCAGTCGCCGAGCAGCTTGCCGTCCGCGGGCAGCTTGATGGATTGCAGATTGCCGGCCTGGATTTTTTTCGCGACATCAACGGGCAATTTTCCGCCTGCATATTTATTGCACAGGCTCATGGTCTCGTCCGAATCGAGGCGATCGAGCTTGGCCTGGCCGCGTTCCTTGAACGAGGCCTTCATCACTTCAACGGCTTTTTCATCGCCGGTCTTGTCGGCGGCATGTGCGGTCATCACCAGCGCGCAGGCGGAGAGGAGAGCAACAGTTCTGAAGTTGGTCATGATTGCTCCTAACGCTTGATCGAGGGGGCGCTCAATACGCCACCGCTGGCGTTCTTGGCGAGATAGGTCGTCAGGGCAATCGACGCTTCAGAGGCAAATTCCAGTTCGGGGAAGCGTTGCTGGCGGAAGCAGTCGTTAAGCCGCCACTGGAAGCTGCGCAATTCGCCCTGCGACACGCGATAGGCCGGCCAGCTGGTGTAGGCCTGGCGCGCATCTGCCGGCTTCAACAGATTGGGCAATTCCTGCAGGCGGATGCGCTGCTTGTCCACGCCATGGCAGGTGACGCAACCAAAATCATGCGGGCCGCCGCGATGGAAGAATATTTTCTTGCCGATCTCATAGGCCTCTTTTTCGGCCGGATGGCTTAGTGCCATATTCATTTTCATGCCGCGCGATGCGGCGGTGACATAGGCCACCAGCGCTTCGATATCGGATTTATTGTCGGGCCCGCCGAACGGCCCCTTGGTGGCCTGCGTATAGCTGAAACCCTGCAGCATGACCATGCAGGTGACGAGGCGCGATTCAAGGTCCTCGACCTTGCCGCTGTCCGCAAAATACTTGGGCAACACGGTGTAGGCGCCCTTCACCACGCCGGGCCCCATGCCGAGATCGCAGGACTCGAAGGACACCTTGTTGGGGCCGCGCTTCTGTTTCCACAAGTCCTCGCCGCGCGCCTCCCAGAGTTCGGCCGGGTTGCCGTCGGCCAACATCTGGCGGTAGCGCTCGATTTCCTTGAGGGCGTTATCACCGCCGCCGCCTTTGCTATCCTGCGCGCCCACCGGCTTGGCGACAAACGCAGCAGCTGCCAATACCAGAACCAATGCCGAAACCGGCCAGATCAACTTTTGCATGCTTCCTCCGATTAGTTATTGACTCCGTTGACCGATTGAATGCCCGGTGCGAGCTCTTGTTTTTTACGGCTTCAGATAGACAAAACCTTCCTTGGCCTGCAGGCGCGCGACTTCGGCGACTCCACTGGGCACCAGGGTGGCGTCGTCGATCACGCGCTTGGGATCGATATTGCGGCGCTGCAGGGTGATCTTGCACACGCGGAATTCGACGCCCATGGTAACGAGCTCGTGCACATTGACATCGAACAGATTGCCGTTCTTGTCCTTGGCACCGTCGAGCAGGAAATCGATGCCGTTGGCATGGGTGACGACCACGATCTTGGCGGTCGGGTCGGCGGACAAATGGTTGCGCACATTGCGCAGTGCCGCCGTGGCCTGGTCGATGCCTTCGCTGACGTGATAGACCACCTTGACCGGCTCATCCTTGGCGGCGGCCGGAGCGGCGTTCGCCATGCTGCCAAGCCCCAGTGCAAGCACCGACATCAGGCCAGTCAACGCAACGCGAGCGATGCTTCGACGCGCGGCGCTCATGCTGCCGCCGTAATAGCCACTTCATCGCTGCGCTTCTCGCCGCGATTGTCCACCCAGGTAACGACGACCTTGTCGCCAACCTTGGCGCCGCTGAAGCGAAAAGCGATTCGCGGATTTTTCGAAATCGACGGGCCCCATTGCGCGGACAGCACCGTCTTGCCATTGCAAGTGGCGGTGACACTTTGAATAAACCAAGCCGGCACGATCTTGCCGGCGGCATCCTTGCGCTGCCCGGTTTCCATTTCATGCGCCATCAGCACGCGAACATCGACCTTGCCGCCCAGCAACTGGGCACGAAGTTTCATCGGATCTGCCATGGTTTTTCCTTTGCTGCCGACGCCCTTTAACGAGTGCGCGACAAGAATTTATGGGTTGTGAACTGCCGGAAACGAAACAGAGACAAAACTGAGTCGAAACTGTGCAGAGACTCAGCCGCCGCAGCCGCCGAGCGTGACCTTGACTTCCTTGACCGCATAGAAATATTTGCCGTCGGCTTTGACCAGCGCATAGACGTTCGAGGTCTGGCCCATCTTGACCACAGTCGAAATCGTCGGTTCCGTGCCGTCGGGAATGGTGAATGTGGCCGACAGGGCGTTTGGATTCTTCTCGACCAGAATCGAAATCGATTCCGTATTCGGGATTTTGCTGGTGGCGCCGATCGGCACCACGGCGCCGTTCTCGGCGATATCCGGGGCATTCACGAAAGAAACATCCTTCGATTCAACCGCCGCAGTGCCGCCCAGGGCCTTGATCACATCATTCAGGCTCTTGCCGTCAAAAGCCGTCTTGTTCCATTCCTGCGCCACCGCGAATTCCGGCTTGAGCAATCCGGCCGAAGCGGCCAGTGCCATGACCATGGTCCCACCGGATGCCTTGAGTGCGTCTCTTCTGTTCATTTATTGCTCCTTGCGAGAGAAATGCTGCAATCGTTTGTCGATCCAGACCGGACAAACATGCCTGATTAATCATACCTTGTTTCGATGTAAGGACTATTTGCCACCGGACAAACTCCAGCGCACCAAGGCCCGCAGGTCGGCGTCATCAATTTCCGCATGCGGGGGCATCACGGCCGTCCCCCATACGCCGAACCCACCTGCCCTCACCTTGGCCATCAACATCGCCTCGGCACCGGGATTGCCGCGATATTTGGCGGCGATGTCTGCGTGACTGGGCCCCACCAGCTTGCGATCGGCCTGGTGGCAGGCGTTGCAGGCGTATTTCTGGGCGAGATCGTGGGCCGACGTTACTGTCGGGGGGCTTGCAGTCAAGGCAGTCGGCGACACCGTGTCGGTTCCCCGCGATGGGCCGATATGCCGGCTCTGCTCGGCCAGGTTGCCATGCTGATTGCGGGCGTAATCGGGCAAGGCGGACATTTGCGCCATCTCCTGCGGGCAGTCTTTCATGCAGCGCGTGTTATGCACATCGCCGGCGGCCCTGGCTGTCCACATGGGCGCGTACGGCCGCATGCCGTTCCGGTTCGGCAGGCGCGCCTGCACCTCGCGAATATTGCCGTCCGACAGGACAAAATCGGCGGGCACGATATCGCCCAGGTTCAGCACATAGGCAGTGACCGCATAAACGTCGTCAATGCTCAGCGACTTCGGCGCATTCCAGGGCATCGCGCGGCGAATATAGTCCCAGAGCGTCGAAACCTGCGACAGTTTCATCAGGGTTGAGCGCTGCGGGAAATCCGGTCGCGCCAGGGACGCCACCCGGCCGCTTTGCATATCCTGCGCGCTGGTCCCGCCGGCAATCGGCGTGAACACCGCGTTCGATTCGCCGAACACGCCGTGACAGGACTCGCATTTGGTTTCCCAGATTTGCTGCCCCTTGGCGACCGAGCCGGATCCCGCCGGCAGCCCCGTGAAATCGGAGCGCACATCGATGTCCCAGGCCTTGATCTCGGCCGCGGTGGCGCTGCGGCCAATATCCGGAAAGGTTTTCTGCGCGTGCGCCGCGGCCACCGTCATCGCCGCGGCGGCCAATATACCGGCCGGAACGAGACGGCGACGCACGCTAGTAGACCTGCACATTGCCGACCTCTCCCGACGCGGCCACACGCCAGCTCTGGATGGCATTGTTGTGATAGATCGAACGCCGGCCGCGGACTTCGCGCAACTGGTTGATTTTCGGCTGCACATAGCCGGTCTCATCGATCGCGCGGCTTTGCAACACCGCCGGCCCGCCATTCCAGGTCCAGCCGAAATTGAAACGCGTCAGGCATTTGCCGAGGATCGGCCCCTCCAGCCGCGCCGGCTGCCAGTTGCGGCCGCCGTCGACGCTCACGTCCACGGCCTTGATCCTGCCGCGTCCCGACCAGGCGAGGCCGCTCACGTTGTAGTAACCCTTGTCGAGCATGGTCTGCCCGCCGGAGGGCGAGGTGATGACGCTCTTGCATTCCTGGATCGAGGTGTACTGCCGCAGCGTGCCGTCGGACATCAGGTCGCTGTAATGCAGGGTCTCGTCGCGCGTGGCGTAAGGCATATCGCCAACCTCGATGCGCCGCAGCCATTTCACCCAGGAAACGCCCTGGATGCCCGGCGCCACCAGACGCAGGGGATAACCATTCTCGGGACGCAGCATTTCGCCGTTCATGGCATAGGCGACCATGCAATCGTCGAGGGCACGTTCCATGGAAATGGTGCGCGTCATCCCGGAACCGTCGGCGCCTTCGGCCAGCAGATATTTGCCGCGCTTGCGGTCGAATCCGCAATCGTCGAGCAGCACCGACAGCGGCACGCCGGTGAATTCGCAACAGCTCATCATGCCGTGCGTGTATTGCACGGTAGGCACCGCCACATTGCCCCATTCCATGCCGGTGTTGGCCCCGCATTCGATGAAATGCATGCGCGACACCGAAGGCAGGCGCATCAGATCGTCCATGGTATAGACCTTGGGATTTTTGACCAAGCCGTTGATCATGAAGCGGTGCTTGGAGGGGTCGATATCCCACCAACCGGCGTGGTGGCGTTCGAAATGCAGGCCGTTCGGGGTGATGATGCCGAACAGGCACTGCAAAGGTGTAAACGACACTGACGCCGCCGATACCTGTGTCAGTCCGGGGCTTTCGCGGCGCTGCAGGTTCTTTTCCCACTGCGAAGGCTGGCCGTAGCCGCGCGCTGCCACCGGCTGGCCCAGCGCCCTGGAATGTTGCGGGAGCTCGAGAATATTGGGGTCGCCGGCAGGCTCCGCCCGCGCCGGGGAAGCATTCATCGCGACCGCGATGCCGCTGCCCGCCGTCAACAGGGCTTTGCGCAGGAAATCGCGGCGCCCGGCGGCGACCTCGGCGATCTGCGCGGCATCCAGAAAATTCTCCGGCGCACGCTGAATGCGACCGGCCGGCTGCGCCGCGGCGAGCTTCGATTGCGCCATCCGCCTTCTCCTCGTTTGAACCGGCAGTCGCCGGGTTTCCGGTTCTGTCGTTCCGGCTCCGCAGCTTATTCATCAGTTTTTTCTTATATAAGCAGACTCTAATGGACAAGGAGCGGGCATGTCAAGTAGTCTTGGCCTCAACCCAGTGAGCGCAAACACATGCCGACCAAAGCCCCCGCCAGAAAGACCGATCGCGCGACCGCCAGCAGCGCCGCGCGCCGCGCTGCCGCCAAGGCAGCCAAGAAACTGCCCACCGAGGACGTTTCGGAAGACATCTTCGCCCTGATCGGCAAATCGGAAAACATCGAGCAGGCGGCGGCCGCCATGCAGGCCATGTCGCACCCCCTGCGCATCAAGATCCTGTGCATGCTGTCCTCGGGCGAGATGATCGTGCAGGACATCGTCGACGCGGTCGGCACCACGCAAAGCAATGTCTCCCAGCACCTGCGCATCCTCAAGGATTGCGGCATTGTCGGCTCGCGCAAGGATGCAACACGGATTTACTATCGCATCGAGGATCGCCGGATCGTGCGCATGATCACCCTGACCCGGGATATTTTCTGCGGCATCTGAGTCGCCGCATTCACAACGCATGCGCTGTCAGCGCACCGTCAGCGCATGCGCCTGCAGCTCGTCCAGCGTTACCACTTCCAGCGCGCGTTCATGGGTGGCCTCCAGCACCACCGGCGGCGCCACACCAGCCAGGAAAGCCTCCTCCCAACGCGACACGCAGACGCACCATCTGTCACCGGGCTTCAGGCCGGCAAAGCCATATTCCGGCCGTGGCGTGGAGAGATCGTTGCCGGTGCGCTTGCTAAAAGCGAGGAATTCGGCGTTGAGCCTGACGCATACGGTATGGGAACCGCGGTCCTGCGGGCCGGTATGGCAATAACCATCGCGGTAAAAACCGGTGACCGGCGAGGTGCAACAGGCAACCAGGGCACTGCCCAGTACATTCAGTGCAGGAGGTCGGGTCGTGGACATTCGGTTCTCCGGCTATGGAAATTGCCGGCCGTCAAGTCCGCCAGCGCGAAGCCGCAAGCTCGTCGCTGTCGCGGGATTCCACCCAGCGTTCACCAGTCGGCGTCGCTTCTTTTTTCCAGAATGGCGCCTGGGTCTTGAGGTAGTCCATGATGAACGCGCAGGCCTCGAAGGCATGACCGCGATGCGCGCTGGCCACCATCACCAGCACGATCTGGTCGGTCGGCCGCAAGGTACCGACGCGATGGATGAGCACGCAATCGAGCATCTCCCAGCGCTGCTGCGCCTGCGCGACGATCGCGGCCAGCGCCTTTTCGGTCATGGCCGGGTAATGCTCCAGGGTCAGCGTGGAGACGCCGGTGCCGTCATTGATGTCGCGCACCAGCCCAATGAAGCTCGCGACCGCACCGATGGCAGGATTGGCGCGCATGGCGGCCAACTCGGCGGCGATATCGAAATCTTCAGTCTGGATGCGGATGGTATGCATCTTTGCTCCCGGGCGCGCCCGTTCAACCTCCGGTCACGGGTGGAAAAATCGCCACTTCATCGCCGGCATGCAGAGGGGTCTCCAACGTGGCCATTTCCTGGTTGACCGCCACCCGCCAGCGTTTGCCGGCATCCAGCGCAGCCGCCCAGGCATCGCCGCGGCTGCGCAACTCGGCAACCAGGCCGGCCACCGTTGCATTCGCCGGCAATACCAGCGATTCGCCGGCTTTGCCGACGCTTTCACGTAGACTCGCAAAATACAGAATGGTCAGCATTATTTCACCACATGCATCGCCGGCTTGCGCAGACCCAGATGCTTGATGATGAAGGCGGCCACGCCTTCGGCATCATCCAGATCGAATTGCGGCAGTTCGGTTGCCAGTGTCTCATCCGTCGCGATTGCGACCACCTGCGCATCGTCCGGAAACAACAGGGGTTTGTCGCTCAATTTGCGGTGCACCTCGATCTTCGGCATGGCATGGTGTTTCCAACCTTCGACGATCACCACATCGCAGGGCGACAGATGTTTGAGCTGCTCCTCGAGAGAAGGTTCGACGGCGCCGCGCAATTCATGCATCAGGGCCCAGCGCTTGCTGGAACTGACCATCACCTCGATGGCACCGGCATGACGATGGCGCCATGAGTCCTTGCCCGGCTGGTCGACATCGAACTCATGATGCGCGTGCTTGATCAAGGCGACCTTGAGGCCTTCCATGACCAGACAGGGAATGACCTTCTCGATCAGGGTGGTCTTGCCGCTACCGGAATAACCTGCGATGGCGATGATTTTCATGGGCACTGGAGATTTGCAAAACGATACCGACTATTTCACGTCCATTTTGAACGCATTAGCGATGAACGCAAGAATATCCGAGCGCTCGTCGATAATCTTTGAGGTCGGCTTGCCGGCGCCATGCCCGGCGCTGGTCTCGATGCGGATGAGTTTGGGTGCATCGCCGGTATCGGCAGCCTGCATTGTGGCGGCATACTTGAAACTATGCGCCGGCACCACGCGATCGTCGTGGTCGGCCGTGGTCACCAGCACCGGCGGATATTTTTTCCCCGACTGAATCGTATGCAGGGGGGAGTAAGCGTACAGCGCCTTGAATTGCCCGGCATCGTCGGACGAGCCGTAATCGGAGGTCCAGGCCCAGCCGATGGTGAACTTGTGAAAACGCAGCATATCCATCACCCCCACCTGCGGCACGGCCGCGCCGAACAACTCGGGGCGCTGGTTCAGCACCGCGCCCACCAGCAGGCCGCCGTTGGAGCCGCCATTGATCGCCAGTTTGGCGGGCTGCGTATATTTATTGGCGATCAGCCATTCGGCCGCGGCGATGAAATCGTCGAACACGTTCTGTTTGTTCAGCTTGGTGCCGGCATCATGCCAGCCGGCGCCATATTCGCCGCCGCCGCGCAGCGAAGCGCTGACGTACACCCCGCCCATCTTCATCCAGGTCGCGGCGGTGACGTTGTAGCCGGGGGTCAGGGAGATATTGAAGCCGCCGTAGCCATAAAGTATGGTCGGGTTGCTGCCGTCGAGTTTGATGCCTCTTTTATGTGCGATGAAGATCGGAAACTTCGTGCCATCCTTGCTGGTGACGAAGTCCTGTCGGGTTTCGAACTCTTCCGGATTGAACGCGGTCTTCGGGCGCTTGAACAGCATGGCCTGGCCCGACTTCACATCGTAGCGATAGATCTCGGTCGGCGCGGTGAAACTGGTGTAGCTGAAAAAAGTCTCGGTATCCGTCCAGCGCCCGTGGAAGCCGCTGGCGGTTCCCACCCCGGGCAAGGCGACATCGCGAATGAACTTGCCGCCGATCGCGTAAACCTTGACGTGACTGGCCGCATCTTTGAGATATTGGGCGAACAGCCTGCCGCCAACCACATCGGCGCCTGTCAGTGTATCCGCAACCTCCGGCACCACCGTCTTCCAGTTGGCGCGCTCGGCATGCGCCAGATTGATCGCCATGATCTTTCCATGCGGCGCGTCCTTGTCGGTCCGGATCCAGATGGTGTTGTCGTTGCCGCCGATCGGCACGTATTCGGCATCAAAGTCGAGCGTGATCGGCTTCGGCACGCCTGCCGCCAGAGTGCCCTTGTTCAGCGGCATCCACAGCAGGCCGTTCTGCCGCGCGGTGCCCTTGCTCACGTAAATGATGGCGAACTTGCCGTCGTCGCTGACCGTGGTGCCGAATCCCCATTCCTTTTCGGCCTTGCTCTCGAACACCAGCACATCCCTGGCTTGATCTTCGCCGAGGCGGTGATAGTAGACTTTCTGGAAATAATTGCTGTCGGTGAGCGCGGCGCCATTGCGCGGTGCATCGAAACGGGAATAGAAAAAACCCTTGCTGTCCGGGGTCCATTCAGCGGTGGAGAACTTCACCCACTTGATAGTATCGGCCAGGTCCTTGCCCGTGGAGAGATCACGAACCCGCCACTCCTGCCAGTCCGATCCGGCGATCGCCACGCCATACGCCAGATAGTGGCCGTCGCGGCTGGGCGCCGTGCCGCTGAGCGCGACCGTGCCGTCGGCCGATAGCGTATTGGGATCAAGCGCAACCTTGGGCGTCTCTTTGAGCGATGCGGCGGTGTACAACACACTTTGCTGCTGCAGGCCATCGTTGCGGGTCCAGAAGTAGCGCTTGCCCTCCTTGGCCGGGATGCCGAATTTTTCGAAATTGTAGAGATCGGTATACAGCTTGCGGATCGCATTGCGCTGCGGGATCGCGGTCAGAAATTTTTCACTGACCTCGTTTTGCGCCTTTACCCATGCCTTGGTCTCGGCACTGTTGTCGTCTTCCAGCCAGCGATAGGGATCGGCCACCGTCGTGCCATGGTAGTTGTCGATCTGCTCCACTTTGCGCGTTTCCGGATATTTCATCGGCTGCGCAACAGCAAGGGTGGCGGCAAGCGTAGACAGTATGGCAATTGCGACCGGCTTGGAACGTGGCATGACATCCTCGAAAATGAAGTACGGCGTTGATTGAAAACGGCTTAAGTGTCACCGGCAGGATCGATCACTTTGAGCGCAGGCTTGACCTCGGCTTCGCTGCCCAGCACAGGCGGCTCTATCTCGACTTTTTCTATCTTCTGGAACTGCTCGGTGATCTTGCGGCTGGACGTATGCACCAGTTCGACGTCCTTGCTGACCTGCCCCATATGCCGGGACAGATCGTCCATGCGCGCCTGGAAGCGTCCGAAGTCCGCGCCCAGCTTGCCGAGCGCGTCCTTGATCACATGCACCTGTTTGCGCGTTTCCACATCCTTGAGGACGGCGAGTGCGGTATTGAGCACGGCCATCATGGTGGTCGGGGACACGATCCACACATGCTTGCGCGCCGCGTATTCGACCAGATCGCGGTGATGGGCGTGTATTTCCGCAAACACCGCCTCGGCGGGCAGAAACATCACCGCGCCGTCGCCGGTCTCGCCGGGAATGATGTACTTGCTCGAAATATCGTCAACATGCTTGCGCACATCGGCTTTGAATGCAGCAGGAGTGGCGCGGTCGGCGCCCTCGGCCAGCATGCGCTCGTAGTTCTCCAGTGGGAACTTGGAATCCACCGCGATCAGGCCGGTGGGCTCGGGCAGCTTCAGCACGCAGTCGGCGCGAACCTTGTTGGGAAAGGTGTACTGGAATTCATAGGCGCTGGTCGGCAGGACGTTCTTGACGATGGTTTCCAGCTGCACCTCGCCGAACGCGCCGCGCGAGCGCTTGTCGCCCAGCAATTGCTGCAGGCTGACGACATTGGTGGTGAGGCCGTCGATTTTCTTCTGGGCTTCGTCGATGGTGGCGAGGCGTGCCATCACATTGGCAAAGGTCTCATTGGTTTTCTTGAAGCCTTCGTCCAGCCGCTCGTTGACCTTGCCGCTGATTTCAGCGAGACGCGCGTCATTGGTTTTGGCCAGAGACTCGATGGTGGTTGTCACCCGCTGCGTGACATCGCGCATCATCAGTTGAATGGATTCCTGCTGCGCGCGCGCCTGCTCGGCGAGTTTTTCAAGGGTGGCGCCCAGCACCTCGGCCTTGAGCGCGTCCTGCTTTTTTCCCAGTTCCAGATTGAGGGTGGCAAGCTGCTGGATCAGGGCTTCGCGACTGGCAGACAGGGCCTGCGCCTGCTCCTGTTGCAGGGATTGCAGCGCCTGTCTCGTCTTGCCCAGTTCATCACCCACGGCACCACGCAGACGCTCACCGGCATCGAGCTGGCTGGCGGCGATTCGGTCCGCCTGGCGGGCCAGACTGTCGGCCAGGTCTGTGAGCATCTCGCGATGGTGATTTTCCTGCTCGGTTCGCAAGCCTGCGGGAATCGAGCCGATCTGGCGACTGAGTAAGAGGCCCAGCCCAACTACGATGGCGACAAGCAGAAACAACACCACCAGCACCATGATCAGCAGGGTTTGCATTTCCATGCGCTTAGCCCTTACCCGACAAATGCGGCTGCGCGGCCGACGGCATTGCCAGTCGCGGCCAAGCTGCGCGCGAACGCACGCTGGCGGCTCGCGCAGACCGGCATAAAAAATGTGTAACTATCTGTTTTTTCATTGATTATTTTCACACTCTAAGACGAAATTGTAGCATGAGCCCAGCTCGGGTCGAACGTCCGCGCCATTTGTTAAAGATTGTCAAGAGTGCGAAAAATCACAGTCACGGGCACCGGTCCGGCGCAAATTGGTGTCTGCGCGGGCCGCCATTCATGGCCGGCGCTAGCAGTTGACCACCCCTCTTGGCGCACAAGAGCGCAACAAAAAAACAAAAGGCCGCGTCAGAAATGACGCGGCCTTATTGTTGATGATTTACTGCCAACAGCTTCCGGCACGCGGGCCGCAGTTCTATCTCCGAAACTACGCGGCTTCGCGCGACGCTTTTTTGCGTTCGTGCTCGAGCAGGAAGCGTTTGCGGATGCGAATGGTCTTCGGCGTGATTTCAACCAATTCATCGTCGTCGATGAATTCAATCGCCGATTCCAGGGTCAGTTGCACGGGCGGCACCAGCGCCACGGCCTCATCGGTTCCCGATGCGCGCACATTGGTGAGTTGTTTGCCCTTGATCGGATTGACCACGAGGTCGTTGTCGCGGCTGTGGATGCCGATGACCATGCCGTTGTACAGGCGATCGCCGGGCGACACGAACATGCGGCCGCGATCCTGCAATTTCCACAAGGCGTAGGCAACGGCTTCGCCCTGCTCGCCGGAAATGAGCACGCCATTGCGGCGCGACGGAATATCGCCCTTCATCGGCGCATATTCGTCGAACACATGACTTTTCAGCCCGGTTCCACGCGTCAGGTTCATGAATTCGGTCTGGAAGCCAATCAGGCCGCGCGCCGGAATGCGGTAATCCAGGCGCACACGGCCGCGGCTGTCCGAGACCATATCCATCATGTCGCCGCGACGCTGGCCAATCGCTTCCATCACCGCGCCCTGATGCGTTTCTTCAACATCCAGAGTCAGCATTTCATAGGGCTCGCACTTGACCCCGTCGATTTCCTTGATCATCACCTTCGGCTTGCCGACGGCCAGTTCGTAGCCTTCGCGGCGCATGTTTTCAAGCAGAATCGTCAGGTGCAACTCACCGCGGCCGGACACCATGAAGGAATCGGTATCCTCGGTTTCGGCGACTTTCAGCGCAACGTTGACCAACAGCTCCTTGTCGAGCCGCTCGCGCAACTGGCGGCTGGTGACGAATTTGCCTTCCTGGCCGGCGAACGGGGATTTGTTGACCTGGAAATTCATGGTCAGGGTCGGCTCGTCCACGCCCAACACCGGCAGCGCTTCGGGGCGCTCGACGTCGGCCAGCGTGCAGCCGATCGCCAATTCTTCGATGCCCGAGATCAGCACGATTTCACCGGCTTCGGCCACGTCCAGCGGCACCTTGTTCAAGCCCTGAAAACCTTGCACCTGGTTGACGCGCGCGCGCTTCGGCGTTTTGTCGCCAATCATGACCATTACGTCTTGCGCGGGTTTGATCTTGCCGCGGCGCACGCGACCGATACCGATACGGCCCACGTAGCTCGAGTAGTCCAATGCGGAAATCTGCAACTGCAACGGTTCATCCGGCTTGGATTCCGGCGCGGGAACGTATTTCAGAATGGTGTCGAACAGCGGACGCATATCGGTCGACGTTTCTTTCATGTCGAGCATCGCGAAACCATTCAGCGCCGAAGCGTAGACAATCGGAAAGTCCAACTGTTCTTCAGTCGCGCCCAGCTTGTCCATCAATTCGAACGTGTGGTTGATCACCCAGTCCGGACGGGCGCCGTCGCGGTCGATCTTGTTGATGACCACAATCGGCTTCAGGCCAAGGGCCAGCGCCTTCTTGGTCACGAAGCGCGTCTGCGGCATCGGTCCTTCGACGGCATCCACCAGCAACAGCACGCCGTCTACCATCGACAGCACGCGTTCCACCTCGCCACCGAAGTCGGCATGGCCAGGGGTATCGACGATATTGATATGCACGCCCTCGTAATCGATGGCGGTATTCTTGGCGAGAATCGTGATGCCGCGCTCTTTTTCCAGGTCGTTCGAGTCCATCACGCGTTCGGCGATGTGCTGGTGGGCCTGAAAGCTGCCAGCCTGATGTAAAAGCTTGTCGACCAGGGTGGTTTTGCCGTGGTCAACGTGGGCGATGATGGCGATATTGCGTAATGGGCGTGACATGGAGATGTACTCGGCGAAAGCGTTTCACGGGCGGAATGCCCGCAACGGCTGTAAATGATTGAGAAAACTCAATATTTTAGCATGCCTTGACGGCGATTTCGAGCTATTTGTGCACTGCGCCAAACACTGCCTGCCAACTGTCTATGGCTCCCGGTTACGCATCCAGTCTGCTGTATTGGCGAACGAATCCACCAGACGTACGCGTAGCGCCTCTGGAACGTCGACATCCTGCATGGCTCTCGACATGCACGACATCCACTGATCCCGTTCCGCACTGCCGATGGCAAACGGCAAATGCCGGGCACGCAACCGCGGATGGCCATAAGTGCCGATATAGAGTGGCGGCCCGCCAAGCCAGCCGCTAAGGAACATGAACAATTTTTCGCGCGACCCGGCCAGCGACTCGGGATGCAGCTTGCGAATGCCGAAATAATCCGGATCCTCATCCATCAGATCATAAAAACGGTTTATCAATGCGCGAACCATGGTTTCGCCGCCGATGATTTCATAGGGCGTTGGATCGGCCTGATTCCTAGCTTCCTCTGTATTCATGACAACATTTTATTCGCAATCCCGGCGCCTTTTCCCGGGCATGCAAGTTTTCCGGATTCCCGCCGCACCCGCAAAACACGCCTGAACAACTTAACGGGACGCGGCGACACTGGCATAATTGCGCCATATGAATCCAAAAAAGTATCTCGCACTCAAAATCGACGTCGACACCCTGAAAGGCACCCGCATCGGTGTGCCCGGATTGATCGATACGCTGAAAAAACACCAGGCCGGCGCCACCTTTCTGTTCAGCCTTGGACAGGATCACACGGGCCGGGCGATCAAGCGGGTGTTCCGCAAGGGCTTCCTGGGCAAGGTCAAGCGTACTTCCGTCGTCCAGCATTACGGCTTCCCCACCCTGCTCTACGGCACGGTCCTGCCTGGTCCTGACATTGGCCGTCGCTGCGCGGATATCCTGCGCCGTACCCTGGATGATGGTTTCGAATGCGGCATCCACACCTGGGATCATGTGAAATGGCAGGATGGCGTCGTCAACGCCAGCGAAGCATGGACCCGGCGCGAAATGGAGGCCGCGCAAAACCGCTTTTGCGATATTTACAAACAACCCGCCAAAACCCATGGTGCCGCCGGCTGGCAGATGTCCAAACATGCGCTCAGGCTGACCGAAGAAATGGGCTTCGATTACTGCTCTGACGGACGCGGAACCGAGCCGCATTTTCCGGTGGTCAATGGCGAAATCATCGATTGCCCCCAACTGCCGACCACCTTGCCGACGCTGGACGAATTGATCGGCATCGACGGCATCAGCGAGGCAAATGTCGCGGAGCATGTTTTAAGATTGACCGAGGCCAGCCCATTGCATGGTCATGTCTTCACGCTGCACGCGGAGCTCGAGGGCATGCGTCTGAAGCCGGTGTTTGAAAAACTTCTGGCCGGTTGGAGCGCGCAGGGCTATGAATTGGTGCCGACACGGACTATTCACGAAACCCTGAAACGCAGTACATTGCCTTACTATGCAGCGGAACAAGGCGAAATCCCCGGCCGTAGCGGAACCCTGCTGGTGCAGGGCAAGCCTTTTCTGCCAGCCATGGACAAAGCGGCCTAGGTGACGCCGGCGCCTTGCTGGAACTGTGCTGTCACATTCAGGCTTTATGCTGGTCCATTACCGATCATCACTCCAGGAGCGATCGACAATGAGTAGCACCGTGATACCGGATTTCGAGATTGCCGCCACCGGCGGCCAGCGTTTTTCCAGCGCGGCGTTCCGCGGCCACCCTTATGTTCTCTATTTCTACCCCAAGGATGCGACCCCGGGCTGCACCATCGAAGGCGCCGCGTTCCGGGATTTGCACGACGAATTCAGGAAAGCGGGCTATATGGTGTTCGGCGTATCGCGCGATACCCTGGCCAGCCATGAAAAATTCAAGGCGAAGATGGGCTTTCCCTTCGACTTGCTGGCAGACACCGACGAAACCGTATGCCGGCTATTCGACGTCATCCACGAAAAAAATATGTACGGCAAGAAGGTAATGGGCGTCGTGCGTTCGACCTTCATCATGGGACCGAAAAACGAGATTCTCAGGGAATGGCGGGGCGTCAAGGTGGACGGCCATGCCGAAGAGGTGTTGAACGCCGCGAAATCCATGTCATAATCAAATCGCGACATCGTGAACGACGTAACCTGAAACCGCATTGCGCAGACACTAATTGAGTTGTTCCCACCTGATCACAGACCCTCTTACGGCGCAGGCCGCAAGAGGGTTTTTCGCTTTTGAAGCAGTGCAAAAATATCCCTTTCCCCCCGCTTCCAGGCCTTTCATTCCGGCCCGCACTTAACGCCAATCCGAGAGGACATTACTTTGGCCCCCAAACCCAGAAAAGACGCCGCACCTTCCGGACCCAAAACGCAAGGCAGCAAGCTGTTCGTCCTCGACACCAATGTATTGATGCACGACCCGACATCCCTGTTTCGTTTCGAGGAGCACGACGTCTACCTGCCGATGATCACGCTGGAAGAACTCGACAACAACAAAAAAGGCATGACCGAAGTCGCACGCAATGCGCGCCAGGCGAGCCGCTTCCTGGATGAGATCGTTTCGAGCCAAGAGGGCGAAATTGAAACCGGCATTTCGCTCGGGGAGTTCGGCACCCGCGAAGCAAGCGGACGGCTGATGCTGCAGACGCGCCCCGTCACCCTCGACTTTCCATCCGCCCTGCCCGACAGCGGCAAGGCGGACAACCAGATTCTCGCCGTCGCCCTGGATCTGCAGCACCACAATCCCAAGCGCAGCGTGGTACTGGTGTCGAAAGACATCAATATGCGCATCAAGGCGCGCGCCATCGGCGTCGCCGCGGAGGATTATTTCAACGACAAGGTGCTTGAGGATACCGATCTTCTCTACACCGGCGTGCGCGAGCTGCCACGCGACTTCTGGGACAAGCACGGCAAGGACATGGAATCGTGGCAGGAGCATGGCCGCACCCTATATCGCATCAAGGGGCCGATGGTGACCTCGTTGCACGTCAACGAATTTGTCTATCAGGAGGACGACAAGCCGTTTTATGCAACCGTTGTCGGTACCGAAGGCAAGAGCGCAATCCTCAAAACGCTGAAGGATTACACCCACCAGAAAAATAATATCTGGGGCATCGTGGCGCGCAATCGCGAGCAGAATTTTGCGCTCAATGTGCTGATGGACCCGGACATCGACTTCGTCACCTTGCTGGGCCAGGCCGGCACCGGCAAAACCTTGTTGACCCTGGCTTCGGCCCTGATGCAGACCCTCGAATTCAAGGTCTATTCCGAAATCATCATCACCCGTGTGACCGTGCCGGTGGGTGAAGACATCGGCTTTCTGCCGGGCACCGAAGAGGAGAAGATGAACCCCTGGATGGGCGCCCTCGAAGACAATCTCGATGTGCTCAACAGCACCGATGACGAGGCCGGCGACTGGGGCCGCGCGGCAACGCGCGATCTGATCCGTTCGCGCATCAAGGTCAAATCGCTCAATTTCATGCGCGGCCGCACTTTCCTGAACAAGTTTCTGATCATCGACGAAGCGCAGAATCTGACGCCCAAACAGATGAAAACCCTGATCACGCGTGCCGGCCCGGGAACCAAGGTGGTGTGCCTGGGCAATATTGCGCAGATCGACACCCCGTACCTGACCGAGGGGTCCTCGGGTCTGACCTATGTGGTCGATCGCTTCAAGGGCTGGAATCATTCGGGTCACATCACCCTGCAGCGCGGCGAACGTTCACGCCTTGCCGATCACGCCGCAGAGGTGCTGTAACGCCCGATGCAGATTCGACGGACGAGACATGAATGAACCCGGCGGCACCACGATTTGCAGCACCGCTGCCGCCGGGACACTACCGGAGTTGCCCCGTGGAAACATGGTATAAACGATTAAAAGCGGCGCCGGCTTCTCTCGGCGAAACCGCATAAAAAGAATTTTTCGGCGCCGGCTCAATTGACGTTATGCAAGGCTTGGAGGCGAAGCCGGTCCCGACCTGCCTGCCCATTTTTTGAACGCATCATCACAATGATCCAATGAGACGCGGCTTCTATACCATCATGGCAGCGCAGTTTTTCAGCTCGCTGGCTGACAATGCACTGCTGATCGCGGCCATCGCGCTGCTGTTTGAGCTCGACGGTCCGGCCTGGATGACGCCGCTGTTGAAATTTTTCTTCACAGTCTCCTACGTCGTCCTGGCCCCTTTCGTCGGACCATTTGCAGACGCGCTGCCCAAGGGGCGCGTCATGTTCGTGACCAACACCATCAAGGTCAGCGGCTGTCTGATGATGCTGTTTTATTCGGCGATCGCCGGCCTCGGATTCGAGCCCTATATGGTCGTGCTGGTTGCCTATGGCGTGGTCGGATTCGGTGCGGCGGCCTATTCACCAGCAAAGTACGGCATTCTTACCGAGCTATTGCCGCCGGAAAAACTGGTCGTCGCCAATGCCTGGATCGAGGCACTGACGGTTGGTTCCATCATCGCGGGGGTGGTGTTGGGCGGAATACTGATCAAGCCCTCGGTTTCGGGCCGTCTGCTGCTGCTCGACATGCCCTATATCGACACCGGAATCGAAACACCGGCAGAAGCCGCCATTTCGGTCATCGTGCTTTTCTACGTCATTGCAGCGCTTTTCAATCTGTATATTCCGGATACCGGCGCACGCTATCCCAAACAGGAAAAGAACCCGATCAGGCTGTACACGGATTTCGTGCACTGCTTCAAAACGCTATGGAGCGACAAGCTTGGCCAGATCTCGCTGGCGGTGACCACGCTGTTCTGGGGAGCCGGCGCTACCCTGCAACTGATTGTGCTGCGCTGGGCCGAGGTGCATCTGGACATGCCGCTGGACAAGGCCTCGGTGCTGACCGGCGTATTCGCCTTCGGCACCGCATTCGGCGCGATTGTGGCGGCCAGGATCATTCCGCTCAAACAATCGCTGCGCGTGCTTCCCGCGGGTATCGCCATGGGTGGCGTGGTAATGATGATGACGATCGTTACCGGGATGCCCATCGTTTACGGGCTGATGATTCTTGTCGGCGCCATGGCCGGCTTCTTTGTCGTGCCGATGAATGCGCTGCTGCAACACCGCGGTCATGTGCTGCTGTCCGCCGGGCATTCGATCGCCGTCCAGAATTTCAACGAAAACCTGTGCATCCTGGCCATGCTGGCGGTATATGCCGGAATGCTGTCGATCAGAATGCATATCAACGTCGTGATCATGACGTTCGGTATTTTCGTTTCGCTGTCGATGGCCGGCGTCATCTGGCTGCATCGCTACAATCAGCGCGTGCATGGCGATGCGGAGCGCTACATCGGCATCGAAAAGGGCGAATCGCCGACGCACTTCGGCGAGCGGCCGCATTGACCGTCCGGCCTACATCAGCACGGGCCGGTCGGATTGCTCGTTTTGATGCGCCCCGTTGGCGGGAAAATAGAACCTGAGTTCTTCACTGATTTTCCGGATCGCGATCACGCTGCCGGTACTGAAGTCCCCTTTGCGGTAGTGCAGTTCGAGCTCGCGACAGATCGCCTGCCAGCGCTCGTCGCCGACGTGATCATGAATGCCGCGGTCGGCTACGATTTCGACTTTGCGATCCGCGAGCATCACGTAGACCAGCACACCATTGTTCTCCGCGGTGTCCCATACGCGCAGCATCGAAAATACGTCGAGGGCGCGCTGCCGGGCCTGCATCCCGTGCCAGAGCTGGCCAAGTGTCAACTCGGCCTCAACCACAAAACGCACCTGTCCCCGATGCATTTTTTCACCTCCGGCGACCGCCTGCTCGATCGTCGCCAGCGTGTCGCGCGAAAAGCTGCGGTCGCGGATGATCGGCGACATCCACACATGACGAAAGAAACGCCGCATAAACCTCATCAGGCGCTCCTACCAGTCACCGGAAGCGCCGCCGCCGTCGAAGCTGCCGCCACCCCCGCTAAAACCGCCGCCGGATGAGCCGCCGCCCGAACCACCGCCCCAGCCACCACCAAAACCGCCACCCCAGCCACCACGCCCACTGGTGAAATTCATCGCCCCCATCAGCAATACCAAAATGAATACCAGCACCCCCGCAAACACCGGGAACAGCAGGCCGCCGGCGATAAACCATGCAGCAGCCCCGACCACGCCCCCGGTCGCCGAAGCGCCCAGGAAGCGACCCAGGATGGAGCGCAGCAGCGGACCCACGATCAAGGCGGCGAAAATGCCGAACATGATGAAAGTCTCGTAATTGCCGCCTTGGGCGGCAACGCGCTTCCTGGGCGGTGGCGGCAATGCCTCACCGTCGATCACCGCGATGATTTTCGCTACCCCCTCGTCGATGCCGCCGGCATAATCGCCGGCCCGAAATCGGGGCGCGATGATTTCGCTGATGATGCGTTTGGACATGGCATCGGTCAGCGCGCCGGAAATGCCGGGCCCGGTCAGGATCTGCAGTTTGCGATCGTTCTTGGCGACGACCAGCAATACACCGTCGTCCACGCCCTTGCGACCCAGCTTCCATTCCGTGAACACACGGGTGGCATAGTCGAACACGGGCTCGGGCTGGGTGGTGGCCACGATCAGCACTGCGATCTGCGCGCCCTTGGCGGCTTCAAATGTCCCGAGCCGCGCCTCAATGCGCACCCCCTCCTCCGCCGACAACGATGCAGTGGTATCGGTGACACGTTTGAGAAGTTTGGGAACCGGCTGGAGATCGCCCTCTGCCGCCCGGGCAATACTGGCCAGGCTCAGCGTAAAAACCAGCGCCAGGGAGCATGCGGCCAGCAGTAATGACGCAATTCTCCTGGCGCGCGCCGCATCAGGCACAACAAGACGGTTCATGGCAGCAATCGCCGCGAACGGCGCGAATGAACCCATCATCACACGCAGGAAGAGTCCGGCCGCGGGCAGCAGATTATTTGGCGGGCGCCGTGGGCGCCGGCGCTGCCGGCTTCGCGCCGAAATCGACCTTGGGGGCGACCGAAATCGCTTTCTCGTTCTCAACCGTGAATTGCGGTTTTTCCTTGTAGCTGAATATCATCGCCGTCAGGTTGGAAGGGAATTGCCTCGCCAGCACGTTGTAGGCCTCGATCGCATCGGTAAAACGTTTGCGTGCGATGGTGATACGGTTCTCGGTACCTTCCAACTGCGATTGCAATTCGCGGAAATTCGCATCCGATTTCAATTGCGGATAGTTTTCCGACACCACCAGCAGGCGCGACAGCGCCGAGGACAGATCGCCCTGCGCCTTCTGGAAATTGGCGAGCGCCTGCGGGTTGTTCAAGGCATCCGCCGTCAGATTCATGGAACCGACCTTGGAACGCGCCTCGGTGACGCCGAGCAAGACATCCTTTTCCTGGGTGGCATAGCCTTGCACCGTGGCCACCAGATTGGGGATCAGGTCGGCACGGCGCTGGTATTGGTTGAGGACCTCGGCCCAGGCTTTTTTGACGGCTTCGTCTTTGGTCTGAAAATCGTTATATCCACAGCCCGAGAGCACCATTGCAGCTGCCAGTCCCAATATAACCAGAAATTTACGCATTGTTTTCCCCTGAAAATTCGCGACCATGCCAGCCGCGGTCGATATATCGTAGCGGACCCACAGTTTACAAGACCCGCAGCGAATTCAACTCCCCGCAACAAGCGCCGCCATGGCCTTGCGCGCCAACACCAGGTCTTCCCAGGTTTTCAGCTTTTCCGGAAGATTGCGCAGCAGATAGGCCGGGTGATATGTGGCGATGACCGGGATATCCCGATAGCGGTGCAACTTGCCGCGCAGGCTGGCCATGCTGGCATCCGAACCGGTCAGCCGCATGACGGCGGTCTTGCCCAGCGCCACAATCAGTCTGGGCTGGATGAGATCGATCTGCCGGTCAAGAAACGGCGCACAAGCCCGGGCCTCTTCCAGCGAAGGCGTACGGTTGCCCGGTGGGCGGCATTTGACGACATTGGCAATATAGACTTCGCGACCGCGGGAGAGTCCGGCGGCAGTCAGCATGGCATCCAGCAATTTGCCGGCCTGGCCGACGAAGGGTTCGCCTTGTGCATCCTCATCGGCACCCGGGCCTTCGCCCACGAACAGCCAGGGCGCATCCAGGGCGCCGACTCCCAGCACCGCCTGCCGGCGCTGCTTGCACAAGCCGCAGGCCGTGCAGGCTGCCGTTTCGCGAGCCAACCCGGCCCAGTCGAGCGCCATGATTTGTGCGGCGCGCGCGGGATCGGCAATTGCGGCGGGCGCTGCCGCCTTTTCCTGCACCGGTGCCGGGCGTGGTACCGCCGCGGCCGCCGGGCGCCGTGCCGCAGCGTCGACAGCTTGCACGCCCGCCTCGTGCGGCGCGGGATGTGCAGCTTGCGCCGGCGCCGCATCCGCACCTTTCAGGGCGAACATCGGCCACAGTTCAAGTTCACGCAAATAGTCTTCGTCGAAACGCATGATCAGATTTTCCTGGCGGCGATATTCAGGCCCAGAAACAACGCGTCCTCGCGGCCGGCCACCGCCGGATAATAAGCGCGGCGCAGGCCCAACTGGGTAAAGCCGAACTGTTCATACAGCCGGCGCCCGGCGATATTCGAGAGCCGCACTTCGAGGTAGATCATTTCCTTGTCGAGCTTGCGTGCCTCGCTGATCAGGAAGGTGAGGAAATTCGCACCGACGCCCTGTCGCTGCCAGCGGCTGGCGACGGCCAGATTGAGCAGATGCGCCTCATCGAGCGCGTTCATCACCACCGCATAGCCGATCAACTCGTCATCCATCCAGCAACCCCAGCATTGATAGCCGGACAATAGGGAATCGCGAAAATTTCCCGGCGACCAGGGGAAGACATAGACGTCTTCCTCGATCCGCGCCACCTGTGCGATATCGCGCTCTGCGATCGGCTTGAAAACCAGCGCCGGCAGCGGCGGATCGGCCAGGACAGCACTCATGCGGCCACATCCGGCAAGGGCACACGCAACGCGCCGTTTTCTTTCACCGCCTTGGCGGCACGCCGCTCCGCAATGGTCTGGGCGACCTGATTGCGCAAGTACAGCGGCGCCGCCAGTTCCGGCGCTAGCGCCGCACCCAGCCCGGCGCGTTCAAGCTGGCGGGCGGCGATACGCGCAACGCATTCCGCGCGGGGCAGTGCCCCATGCCGAACCTGCGCAATCTGTCCGGCATAGCGATCCGCCAGAATGGTTTGCAGTACCGGCACATCGAAGGCGCTGCCGATGCCGCACCAGTCAGCGCCCTCCAGGTCCGGCAATTGCGTCGGTCGCGCCAGCAGCGGCGCCACCACCTCAAGCCAGCCGCCGGCTTCGGTATTGCTGCGCGCGTAAGCGGCGAAGTAGAACTCACCCATGCGCGCATCGACCGCCACCAGCGCGCGTTCACTGCCGGCATCTTCAGCCAGCGCCATCAAGGTCACCACCGGCAACAGCAGCTTACCGGCACCCAGCGCCAGCCCCTGCGCCAAACCGCAGGCAATGCGCACACCGACGAAAGAACCCGGACCGCGGCCGAAGGCGATCGCATCTACATCGTCGAGCGTGCAACCCGCATCGTCAAACAGGCCGGTAAGCTCGGCGATCGCCAGCTCGGAATGGCGCTGACCGGCATCGATTTCGCGCACCCGCGCCTCGCTGCCATTCAGGATGGCGAGCGAAAGACGTTCGGTTGAAGTTTCTAGGGCCAGAAGGCGCATGGCGGCGGCACTGAATTGGACAGCCCTCATTATAACGGGGCCGTGCCTCCGCCTTGGCTTGTGGTTCAGACCCTGAGCAAATCCAGGGCGTCGAACCTGCCACCGAGTACCGCAGTCGAATTGCCTCCCCACCAGCGATCGATCACCGTTGCGTACAGATTGCGGAAATCGACCGCGTAGGCGAGATTGCCGTTGCCGTCGAGGCGATCCAGTTGCGGGGCTTGGCCGTAAAGGCCGCCGCGTACCTTGCCGCCCATCAGAAAATGGGCGTTGACCGTGCCGTGATCGGTACCGCCGCTCTGATTTTCCCTGGGCCGCCGGCCGAATTCGGCATAGGTCATGACCGTGGTCGAATCCCAGCGATTCAATTCAAGCAGTGCCGATTTGAGCGCGCCGGCGCCGTCGGCGAAATCACGCAGCAGATTGGCCTGGGTGCCAAGCTGATTGGCGTGCGTATCGAAACCGCTCAGAGTGAGGCGAATCACCGCCATGCCGGCATTGCTTGCCGCCAGTTGCGCGGCGGTACGCACCTGGTTGCCAAAACCGTTTTTCGGAAATTCGGTCCTGAACGCGTAGTTGCCGTTAAGCTTGCTGGCAGCATGAACGATCTCGCCTTCCACGGACAGGATATGCCGCAAGGCGCTGTTGCGTCCGTCCGCATGCACCTGGGCGAGCCGGGCCTGTTGCAGAAACTGCCGTGTATCGGCCAGCGCGATCGTGCGCACATTGGGGCCCGACAACGGCCCCATATCGTTGGAGCCGACCACAACGCCATCGGCAGCGAAATGGCGCGGCGTCGGCATCGCCGCAAAGGCACGCGCCAGCCAGCCTGCTTCCAGATACTCCTCGCTCTTCGAGGCAGTGTCCCAGATTTCGATGGAACGAAAATGCGACAGATTGGGGCGCGGGTAGCCCACCCCCTGCACCACCGCCATCTGCTGGTCCTGCCACAGCACCATCAACGGCTTCAGTGCGGGATGCAGGGCCTCGTTTTCCGACAACGGCAGCACCTGGTCGCGCGCAATCGCCAGTCTTGGACGCAGTTGCGCGTACAGCGGATTATTGTAGGGAATGACGGTATTGAGACCGTCATTGGCGCCTTTGAGCTCGACCAGGATCAGCAGGTTGCGGTATGCGCCTGCCTCAACTGTCGCCGCGTCCGGCGCCGGTGCCGCCCAGCTCACGCCGTTGATCGTGCCGAACATGGGTGCGCCCGCCGCCGCCAGGCCCAAGCGCAAAAAATATCGACGATCCATGATGGTTGTCCTTTATTTGAGCTGGTAGGCGGGATCGGCTACCAGCTGCCGCGCCCAGTCGGCCGGATTGCCGGTGAGCGCATCGTTGCCGGCGGGAATCTCCGACGGCGCAATGGCCAGCACCACCTGGGTCATGTCCTGCAATCCCCTGCTGCCTGTAAAACCGGCCGCCCATTTATCGAGGTTCCAGCGAATGCCGCCCATCTGCCGTTCCATCTGCCGCTGCATACGCCCTTCCCGACCCGGCGGGCCGAGATCGGCGCCGGTCATGGCAGCCATCTGATCCATGCTGCGCAGTGCGACCTCCATTCGGTCTTCATTGCGAAACAGTCGGTCAAGCAATTGTTTGCGGCCCAGCAGGGTGGCGGTATTTATCCAGGTTTCGCCGCCCGGCCATCCCTTTACATTGGGCGGGGCAAATACGTTCTGGCCCAGCAGCGCACTGGCCAGCACGAAGGGCCGCAGATTGGGCACATCGATATCGAAGGTCTTCAGCGTGCCGACCACGAATTCCACCGGCGATTTGATCAGGGCCGCGCGGTTCTCCGGTACATAGAATGCATCCGATGTCAGGATGGTCCGCATCAGCTTGGCGATGTTGTAGCCGCTGCCCTGGAAAATCGCCGCCATGCGTTTTACTTCCGCTTCATCGGGTTCGGGCGAAATGAATTCGCGCCATAGCTTGCGGGTGATGAACTGCGCCGTTTCCGGCTTGGCCAGCAGCATGTCGAGAATCTGGTCGCCCTCGAAATTGCCGCTGTGGCCGAACACGGCCTTGTTGCCGTAGTCGTGGATACCCCGCCGGAACATGAATTTGCCGGTTTCACGGTCGATGCTCCAGCCGGTGAAGGCGCGCGCCGCCTCCTTGATGTCCTGCTCGCTGTAATGCCCCTCGCCCAGCGTGAACAGTTCCATCACCTCGCGCGCAAAGTTTTCATTCGGTTGGTCCTTGCGGCTGTTGGCGCCATCGAGATAAATCAGCATTGCCGGATCGCGCGCAACTTCGTGCAGCAAGGTGCCGAAGTTGCCCAGCGCATTGCGGCGCAGCGTTATATTCTGTTGATAGATCAGCGGTGCAAAGCGCACCTTCTGCTGGCTGGTGGCGAAATGGTTATGCCAGAACAAGGTCATTTTTTCCGTCAGCGGCGAGGATGTGGTCAGCATTTCCCGGAACCACCATTCGCGCAGCTCGAAGGCATGTTCGACATTGCGCCTCTGCTCCGACATGCGCTCTTCCTGGGTCATCTGTTGGCGTCGGGCCGGCGGAATCGGCGCTTCGTCCACCCAGGCCGGCGGTGGGGTGGCCGCCACGCTGTTCGCGGCTTTGAGCAAACGGTCGGCCGCCTCGGTCCGTGACAGGCCGGCGAACGCCTTGATATCGGCATCGCCCGCCGCAAATCCGCTGCGATTGAGCAGATGGCGTGCGCCATCGCTGCCGATCGCCTGCTGCGCCTGCGCCGGCATGCCGAGCAGCCAAAACGCGCTGCCGACAACGACGACAAATACAGCCTTTATGTTTTTCCCTGCAATCATCATTTTCTCCGCCGGATCGACCGTCTGCGTTCGCGCCGTCATTTGAAGGTAAATGAATCACCGGCAATCAGCGTTGACTTGAAGTCCCGCTGCAACCAGTCCCTGGCGCTGGCATCCTGCTTCAGGGTGGCGTCCCAGAACGCCAGGGTCGCCGCCTTCACGCCGTTCTGGATTTCGCGATCGCGCGCGGTTTCCGGCCGACGCCCTCCAAGAGCATGGCCGCCAAACACCATATGGTCGCCATCGACAAAAGAAGCTAGGTATTTATCGCCGGCCGGCATTTTTTCGTAGGGCACCAGGCGGTCTTCGTAGCGAGTCCTGTCATCCAGCACGCTGCCGTCGCGCGTGCCGGTAACCGAGAAAAACGGCAGGGTAATGCCGGCAAATTGCCGGTCCAGGCCGATTTTTACACGCGCATTGGGACTGAAAGCGATTGCCGCCACAATACGCGCCTCGCGTGTGCCGGCCACCCCCGGAAGCGGCAGCAGCAGCTGCCCGGCAACCGCCAGCGTCGTCTGTGCGCCGAAGGAATGCCCCGACATGCCGATGCGGGCCAGATCGGCATGCTTGAACGGCGCGGCGCCGGCATCGCGCAAGCGGGCCATTTCATCCAATGCAAATTTCACATCCCCGATACGCAGGCGGCTGTTTTCGAGATTCATGGCGCGCTTCATGCTGCCAACGGCATCGTGAGGTTTCTTGTCTTTCCACACCGCTTCATCGCTGCCGATATGCTGCAGATGAACCACGATATAACCATGGCTCGCCCAGTGCCGCCCCCAAAGCGCGCCGCCCTCGCGGGAACCGCCAAGGCCATGGGAGAAAATGATCACCGGATAGGCCATATCCTTTTCCGCTGCGGTTGCGGCCGCGCCCGGGCGCGGCGACAGAATGCGCACCGGAATATCGCGTTCACGCGCCGCGCCGTGCCAGACTCCATCGTCGGACTCGACCGAAAAGGGGCCCGGCATGGCAAATGATGCAACCCGGTTCGACGATTCCCGCGCCATCGCCGGTCCGGCGGCAAGCACGATGCCTATTGCCCATATCGGCAACCGGCGCCATGTGGAAAGGAACAACGATGTTTTCATCCTGGTTTCATCCCGGGTTCATGCCGGCCACAAGCGGCCCGCGCGCGATGCGGATTTCAATACGGATTTATTTGGCGGGCGCCTTGCGTTCGTCACGCCGATCATGCCATGCCTTCAATTCTTCCCGGGTGATGAACCCGTCCTTGTCGGCATCGATCTTGTCGAAATTCCTGGCGATCATCGGCAGCGAGGCCTTGGCCTCGTCGAGGCTGATCTTGCCATCGCCGTTCTTGTCCGCCGCTTTCAGATGTTCCTGCATCTGCGCGGCGCGCTTTTCGGCTTTGCCGGGTTTGTCCGCTGGCGCCGGCCCGGCGGGGGTTTGGGCAAATGCGGTCGAGGCAAGCAGGCCGGCAGCGATCAATGCAGCGCGAAAGGTCTTCATGGCGTTCTCCGGAAATTTAAACGGAAGCTTGTGTGCACAATGCACGGCTCAGGCAGTACAACGCAGCGGACAGCGGATGGTCATGCCCGCATGGTAACGTCCTGTAACGCCGCGGCGGAACCACGCGGTTTGCTAACATCTGCTTACAACTGACGGCCGAAAAATCGGCCCGGTACCGGCATCCACTCCCTAAGATTCGCCCATGACTACGAACTCACTGCCCCGCCACCGTATCCTGGTTGTAGACGACGATCTTCGTCTGCGCGATTTGCTTAAACGCTATCTCACCGAACAGGGCTTTGCGGTCGACACGGTTCCCGATGCCGCCTCGCTGGACCGCGCGCTCACGCGCAATCGCTACGACCTGCTGGTACTGGACGTGATGCTGCCCGGCGAGGACGGGTTCGCCATTTGCAGGCGCCTGCGCGGCAGTGCCGGGCCGGAAGCGACTATTCCCCTGATCATGCTCACCGCCAAGGGGGACGACGTCGACCGCATCGTCGGCCTCGAGATGGGTGCGGATGACTATTTGCCGAAACCGTTCAACCCGCGCGAGCTGGTGGCGCGCATCAATGCGGTACTGCGCCGCCAGACGCCGCTGCCGGCGCCGGGCGCGCCCAGCGAAGGCGATGAAGTCGTCGCCTTCGGGCCGTTCGAACTCAACCTCGGTACACGCGAGCTGCACCGCGAGGGTCAGGCGGTCGCCATGACGACCGGCGAGTTCAGCCTGCTGAAAGTACTGGTGCAGCATGCGCGCACCCCGCAATCGCGCGACAAGCTCACTGAACTTGCGCGCGGCCGCGAACATGACTCTTTCGACCGTGCCATCGATGTCCAGGTATCGCGTCTGCGCAAATTGCTGGGCGAGGACCCGGCCAATCCACGCTATATCCAGACGGTATGGGGGCTGGGTTATGTGTTTGTCCCTGACGGCGGCAAGCACAGCTGATGCGCCTGATTCCCCAATCCCTGCTGGCGCGCACCGCGCTGGTGATCATGATCGCGCTGATTGCCAGCCAGGGCGTGTCGGTAATGCTGTTCAGTTACTACTCGCAGACGCCGCGCGTGCAACTGGCGGCAGTCCACTTCATTACCCAGTTGCGCACCATCCGCGCGGCCCTGGAAACACTGCCGGCTTCGCTGCACCAGGATTTCCTGCAACGCCTGCGCGAGGAGCGCGGCTTGCGCGTCATCCGCCCGCGACCGGAAGAGGTGCTGGAGCGCGCCCCCGATGTGCCGGTATTGCGGGTAGCGCGCGAACGTCTGCGCGGCGAGTTCGGCCCCGATGTGGATATCTATGTGCGACCGCGCGCCAATCCTTCGCTGCCGCCGGTATTGATCGTCAAGCTCAAGATCAACAACGAAGAATTCTGGACAGTGTTCCCACGCGGCCGCGTGGTGGAGCAGGATTACTCCTGGGCCTGGATCGGCTGGGCCACCTTCGGCGGCGTGCTGGCCCTGATGGGCGCCGTATTCCTGGTCAGCCGCGTCACCCGGCCCCTGCGGCAGCTGGCGCGCGCCGCGCGCGAACTGGGCCAGGGCAAGAACCCGGAGCCGGTCACGGAAATCGGCCCGGAGGAAGTGAAGGCAGTGTCGGCGGCGTTCAACCAGATGCGCGACGACCTCGCGCGCAACGAGCAGGAACGCGCCACCTTCCTTGCCGGCGTATCGCACGATCTGCGCACGCCGCTGTCGCGCTTGCGGCTGGGTATCGAGATGCTGCCGGCCGATCCGGTAACCCGCAAAGATCTGGAAAAAGATATCGAGGACATCAACGGCGTCATCGACCAGTTCATGGATTTCGCGCGCGATGAGAGCCGCGAGGCGCTCGAACTGCTCGATTTCAACCTGCTGGTGCGCAGCACCGCGGAGCGCGCCCTGCGCATGGGCGCCGAGGTGGTGCTGGAACCAGACGAGATCGCCGCCAGCCGGATCCGCCCGCTGGCGATGCGGCGCGTGATCGGCAACCTGCTCGACAATGCGATCAAGCATGCCGGCGGCGCGATAACCCTGCGTACGACCCAACAGGACGGACAAATCGTATTCAGCGTGCTCGATCGCGGCCCCGGCATTCCGGTCGCCGAGGCCGACCGCCTGAAACAACCCTTCACGCGTCTCGACGATGCGCGCAGCGGGAAATCCGGCGCGGGCCTTGGCTTGGCCATTGTCGAGCGCATCGTCAAAACCCATGGCGGCACCTTCAGGCTGCTGCCGCGCGAGGGTGGCGGCCTTGAAGCCAGGGTGGTCCTGCCTGTCGACTAAAAACGAATTTCCGAAAACAAAAGTCCAGCATTGGCGCGGGTTTCCAGGCAAAAATGCCTCAAAATCCGCGCCAATGCTGGACTTTTACCTTTCAAGCTAGACGCAAACGCAGTTGCGCCCCTGGCGCTTGGCCTCATAGAGTCGCTCGTCGGCAGCGTCGAGCAGTTTGTCGTGATCCATGATGTCGGCCATTGCATTGTTGGCGGCGATGCCAAAGCTGATGGTGACCTTCAATTCCGGATGGATCGGCGTCCAGGCATAATCCGCGACGCGCTGGCGCAGGCGTTCGCACAGCAGGTAGGCGTCCTCGATGGTGGTTTCCGGCAGCACGATCGCGAACTCCTCGCCGCCGTAGCGGGCCACCACATCGATCGCGCGGCAGCCCTCGAGCAGGATGCGGCTGACGATACGCAGCACATCGTCCCCCACCGCGTGCGAGCAGCGATCGTTCACCGCCTTGAAATGATCGAGATCGGCCAGCATCACGCATAGCGGGCGCTTGTTGCGCCAGGCGCGTTCGAATTCCAGCGCCAGCAGGCGATCGAGTTCGCGGCGGTTGGCCAATCCGGTCAGGCTGTCCTGCTTGGACAGCCTCTCGTAGGCTTCGGACTGTTCCTTCACCTGTACCAGCAGGCTCGCTTTCTCGTCATGGGCAGCCTCGAGTTTTTCCTTCTCCAGCTCCAGATCGCGGGTGCGTTCATCGACCAGCAGGCGTAGCGAGGTGGCCTGGCGGCTCAATTGCCGCATACGCGCCAGATAGGCCGATAACGCCAGCATCGCGATCAGCAGCCCCGACAGCAGTTGAAACCAGGTTTGCTGCCAGAAATGCGGGCGATAGGCGACGGCGATCGTGGCGCCCTCCTCATTCCACACCCCGTCACTGTTGCCGGCGATGACCTGAAAACGGTAGCTGCCGGGCTGCAGATTGGTGTACACCGCGCTGCGCTCGGCGCCAGCCTCGACCCAGGCCTGATCAAAACCGTACAGGCGGTAGCGATAGCGAATCTTGTCCGGATCGGCGTAATTGAGGCCGACATAGGCGAACTCGATCCGATGCTTGCCGGGCGTCATTTCGATGCCATTGGCCAGCGGCATCTGCTCGGTATCGACCTTGACGGCGGTGATATGCACCGGCGGCGGGCGCAAATTGGGCTGCCGGTTTTTGATCGCCTGCACCACCGCGACCCCGCGCGCCGTCGCAAACAGCAGGCGCCCGTCGCGGGTGCGCCAGGCGGCCGGCTCGGAAGTGCCGTTGCACTGCGCGGTCGCCATGCCGTCGGAGCGCCCATAGAGTATCGGCTCCACCGTCTTGCGAACCCCGCCCGCGACGTCGTTCAACTCGGCTTTGCTGAGCCGCACCAGGCCCTGATTGGAGCACAGCCACAGATTGCCCTGCAGATCGTCGATGACATTGAAATAAGAGCGGCCGGGCACCCCCTGCGCCGCCTGGAACAGGTAGGTCTTGTCGCCGACCACCATCGCAAAGCCGCTGCCCAGGCTGACCAGAATATCGCCCTCGGCGTCTTCGCCGATCGACAGGGTGCGCGGCGTGCTGCCGAGCTGGGGATGGCGCTGCAAACGGCCGTCGGACGCCACCAGCGCGAGCCCGTCGCGCGTCGCCACCCAGATCGTCCCGGCGCGATCTTCATGCAGCGAAGTCACCTGGTCGCTAGGCAGGCCGTCGGCGACACGCAACAGCCTGGCCACCCCACCCCGGCGCCACTGGTACAGGCCGGTGTTGGTCCCCAGCCATACGCTGCCGTCGCGCGCTTCGACAATGGTGCGAACCGAGGCCACCCCGAGGCCGTGCGTGCCGCCGACGCGGTCGATGCGTTCGCCGCGCAGCCGATAAGGGCCGCCGGCATTGGTGCCGATCCACAAACTGCCGTCGCGGCTTTCGGCCAGCGACAGAATGGCGCCACTGTGCAGGCCGTCGCGACGCGCGAAATGCCGCACGCTTTTGCCGCTCATGCGATAGAGCCCGTCCGCCGTGCCCACCCAGACGTTGCCGCCATGGTCCTCCAGCACGGCGCGGGTGAATTCCTCGCCGATGCCGCGCCGCGCCCCCCAGGCGAGGATCGGGCCGTCGCGCAGGCGATCGATGCCGCGATCGGTGCCGATCCAGAGATTGCCCTCGCGGTCCTCGAGAAGATCGCGCACAAAGTTGTTGCTGAGGCCGTTGGCGGAATTGTAGGTTTCGAAGACATTGTCGTGCATGCGCTGCAGGCCCTCGAAAGTGCCGACCCAGATATTGCCCGCGCGGTCCTCGTACACGCGCTGCAGGGTATCGCTGGCCAGCCCGTCGCGCGGCATGAAATGGCGCAACCCGGTGGCCGCCTTCAGATACAGCCCGTCGCCATAGGTACCGATCCACAGGCGCCCGCGGCTGTCCTCGAGGATGCAGGAAACATAGGCAGCGTCGGCATTGCTGCCAAGCGGGCGCGGCTGTACCGCGCCATCGCGCAGCATCACCAGGCCGGCAGCGGTGCCAACCCACACCTCGCCAGACTTGGTCGGCTTGATGGCATTGACCAGATCGTGCGGCAAACCATTGGCCGTGGTGAACAGCGTGGTCCGGTTGTCCGCCATCCTCGCCAGCCCGCCCCCGGCGGTGCCGATCCACAGTGCGCCGGTCGCATCCTCGGCAAGCACCGACACCACGCCGCGCGGCAAGCCGCCGGCCGGATTTATCGTTCTAAATACGCCGCGCGAATACTGCACCAGACCGCCGTCGCGCAGGCCAAGGTAGAGGCTGCCGTCCTGCATCGCACGCAGGGCACTGATGCCGTTACCGACCAGCGGCGGGGTATTGGCCTCGTTGAACACCGTGAAGCGATGACCATCGAAGCGGGCCACGCCCTCGTGCGTCGCAAACCAGAGATAGCCATCGGCGGTCTGCGCCATGCCCTGGATGGCGCTTTGCGGCAAGCCGTCATCGACAGACCAGCTTTCGTGGATGAAGTCCACGATCGGCTTGGCAGTATCGAGGGCCGCCGCCGGCAGCGCAAACGCGGCCGACAGCACCCAAAAATAAACGCATCGAATCAGCATTGACAGCGCGTGTACATAAAGTGGTGAAGCCCGGGCATCCGGGCACGCCGCATTATGCAGCAGGCGATGGCTGCTACAACAAGGCAATGCACATCCTTGGCAGATATCACAAAATGACACAATTTGCCGGCCGCCGAGGGCCGGGCCGATCGATCAACCCGGCAAGGGCTCGCGTACTCGTGCAATCACCCAGCCGGGCGGCGTTTGCGGCAGATCGTCAATACCTGACAGGCAAGTTGCACCTCTCGGCTTGCGGAAATGGGTTCGGCGCCTTGACGATTGTTCACAAAACATCGCCAAAACTGTTAAGCGCGCCATAGAAATGGGGGCCGGCTCCACCCAGAATGAATTCACAGCAAGCGCAGCCATGCAATGCCGCCGCGCCACCGATCCAACACCATGCTTCCTGAAGGAGGTCCGTCATGCAAACCGGAAATTCGAGCAGCAGCCGCGGTATCGTTGCGGGCAGTAAATGGACGCCGGAAAAGCGCCGTCAGCTGTTTGCCGGCTTGTGCCTTGCATTGCTGACCGGGGCGGCGATCGGCACCGTCGACACTGCCAGCCGCGCCCCGGGGGCTACGTTTTCGAGCATCGAAGGCAATATCATTGTCGCCTTCGATGTTCCATCCGCCGTTGGCACAGGCAATCGCTTCAGCGTTGACTGCAACGCCGTCATTGGCGACGTCCGGGCGCATGGCGAAGCCGCCTCCTCGCCCGTGGTCGTCGGCGGCCTGATTGCCGGCGATACCTACGACTGCCATGCACGCCCGGCAGCCGATACCCCGGTGTCGGACACCGCGCGCGTTCTGGTCATGGGCCAGGACTAACGCCAGCCCCGGGTAGGTGCAGGACGCCCGGCTCGGGCTCGAGCGAACTTGAGTAATACCGCTGGGCGAGCTAAGCTTAGAGACTTTTCGCAAGCACCAGGTTTATGAAACTTTGATGAGCTATCTGCCACGGAAATTTGCAATCATGGCGGCAGCCTGCGCCGTCCTGTCGGGAACTTGTGCGCCAGCCGGCGCCGAAGGCATTCATATCGGCCAGACGGTAGGCTTCACCGGTCCGCAGGCCGGCGGCGTGAAGGAACTCACCGACGGCGCAAAACTGTGGATCAACGCGGTCAATGCCAAGGGCGGGATCAATGGCCAGAAAATCATCCTCGATTCGATCGACGACGGTTTCGATCCGAAGCGCGCGGCTGAAAACGCGGGCAAATTGATCGATTCCGGCGTGGTTGCCCTGTTCCTGTCGCGCGGCACGCCGCAGTCCGAAGCCATCATTCCGCTGGCCGAAAAGGCCGGCATTGCCTTGGTTGCGCCCTCCACCGGCGCGCAGGTGATGCATGAACCGCTGCGGCGCGTGGTGTTCAACGTGCGCAGCAAATACCAGACCGAGGCCGAGCGCGCCGTCACGCATTTCACCACGGTGGCGATGAACCGCATCGGCGTGGTGTACGTGGACAGCAGCTTCGGCAAGGATGCGCTCGCCGGCGCGGAGCGCGGCCTCAGGAATGCCAATCTCAAACCGGAGTGGGTGCTCAAATTTGACGGCCTCAAGCCGGACTTTGCGCCGGTGATCGACGCCATCCTCAAGTCCAAGGTGCAGGCCGTGATGGTGTTCGGCACCGGCGCCCAGCCCGCCGAGTTGATCAATTCGGCAAGGGCCGCAGGCGCCATGGCGCAATTCGCCACCCTGTCCAACAATTCATCGAGTTCTTTCGTGAAGCTGCTGGGCGCCAACGCGCACGGCGTCATTGTCACCCAGGTGTTCCCGAATCCGCGCCGTAGCAGCCACGCCATCCTGCTCGAATTGCAGAAACTGGCGAAAGACGCGGGGATCGAGCCCTCTTACGCCACGCTCGAGGGATTTGCCTCCGCCAAGGTGCTGGTTGAAGGCTTGCGCCGCGCCGCCGGCAAAGGCCCGATCACGCGTGTCGGACTTATCGAGGCGCTGGAGGGCATGAAGAATTTCGACCTGGGCGGCATGCAATTGGGCTACAGCCCAACGAATCATTCCGGCCTGGATTACATCGAGATTTCGATCATCAATTCCAAGGGCGAATTCCTGCAGTAGCGGCTGCCGCCAACGCTGTTCTTGGCGCCGCGTTTAGCGGCGTTTTTGCGAATGGCGCCCCGTTCCAGGGGCAGCTCATTTGCCGCCGCCAGGCGGCACGGAGCGGCAGCGGCAACCGGCCGCAAAGGCGAGATTGTTGAAAGAACGCGTGCACCGGCACTGTCAAATTAGCACCACTTCAGCGCTGGAAGGAGGTGTCGCATGCGTACCGAACATTGGCAGGATGTAGCGCCCATTTTGCCGCGCGCAGTCGATCCGGTTTTGTATCCCGCTCGGCTAGCGCTCGCCCTGCCGGGTCGGACGCCCGATCATTTCCGCCGCAGCAGGGATCCCCTCGCCCCCCCTCGGCGTAACCATTGTTAACAAACTGGCGCGAAAACTGTTAACGGCAACACAGAATCCCCTGGCGGAGACTCGCAGAATGCAATCACGCATTTGATTGCGGCAAACAGACCCCCCCCGATTTTGCCAACCTGCCCTCACCAATCGACACCCCAGGAGACCATCATGCAAACCGCAACCGTCAATAGCAGCCCCGCAGCGTCAGCCCCGGCTTCCCTTTGGAAAAGCAGCAACGGACGCGCCGTCATTTATGGCGTATGCATTGCCCTGGCATGCGGCACGGCACTGGCAATCAGCGCCAAAAGCACTTCCCAGGTAGTGACCGCATTGACGGTTATCGGCATCGAAGGCAATGCGATCGTCGAATTCGACACGCCCGCACATTCCGCCATGAACCCGCATTACCGCGTCGATTGCAGCGCCGTTGGCAGCAATGCTGCCGGCGTCCAGGCCGAAGCCAGCTCTGCGCCGGTAGTGGTCGCCGGTCTGGAAGCCGGCCAGAAATACGATTGCCGCGCCAGCATCACGGCAGATGCGGGCACCATCAAGTCGGTGCGTGTGCACGCCGTCGGCCAGGACTAAGCATCACCGGTCCCGCGAATGGCCCGGGCAGTATGCGATCGCTCGCCACCAGATGAAAAACGCCGCCTCCGGGCGGCGTTTTCATTGCACAAGATGCCTTGCACAAGGCATCAGCAGTGCGACCATGGCATCTGCCCATCAGGCGGCCTGAAAAAAAGCCAGGGCCTCGGCCTCCAGGCGGGTGCGGCGCATCGGCGGCAGGCTCTGCCAGATACGCTTGCCATATGGTTTATCGACCAGGCGCGTATCGCCGATCATCAGCACACCGCGATCCGACTCGTCGCGGATCAGGCGCCCGGCGCCCTGCTTCAATTTGATCGCGGCATGCGGCACCTGGTAATGCATGAAGGCATTGCCGCCGGCCTGGTTGATGGCGTCGATGCGCGCCGCCAGCACCGGATCGTCGGGCGCAGCGAACGGCAGCTTATCGATCACCACCAGGGACAGGGCATCGCCTTTCACGTCCACCCCTTCCCAGAACGAATGACTGGCCACCAGCACCGCATTGCCCAGCTTGCGAAAGCGCTCCAGCAGTTCGGTGCGGGTGCCCTCGCCCTGCACCATCAGCGGATACTCAAGGCCATTTTTCTCGAACAGTTCCTTGAGCAGATCGTAGGCGCGATCCATGGCTTTCAGCGAGGTAAACAACAGGAAAGCGCGGCCCTGCGCGGCCGCGATCAGGGGCAGGGCCGTGTTGACGATGGCATCGGTATGCCCGGCGGTATTCGGGGGCGGCAGATTGGCCGGCAGGTACAGCAGGGCCTGGTTGGGATAATCGAAGGGCGAGGGCCAGGACGCGGTTTCGACCTTGCGTTCGCCGAAAGCGTCCTCGTCGAAACCTTCGTCCCTGGCTTCCGGCGCGATCAGGCCCATCTCGGTTTGATAGTGGCCGAAGTCGCCTTTCACCGCCAGCGTGGCCGAGGTAAAAATCCAGGCGCGCTTTTGCGCGAACACCTGGCTGCTGAAAATATTGGCGATCGACAGCGGCGTCAGATGAAACGCCAGCGACTGCGAAAACGCTTCCGCCCAGCGGATATAACCCTCGATGCCGCCGTCCTTGCCGGCCCCGAGCCACTGCGCCATTTTCTGCGCGAGCTCATCGGCGCGGTCCAGACAATTGGCGATTTCCGGCGCGCGTGCCGACTGGCTCTCGAGCATTTCACGCAGCTCGCCCAACTGCTCCTGTGCCTTGGCGAAAGCATCGGTAAAACCTTCGCGCTCCGCTACTGCCGCACCGGGCATACGGCCGTAATCCTCGCGCACGATCAGGCGCAAATCGCGCGTCGCTTTGTCGAGGGTCAGCGCGGCGGCCTGCAAATCCTTGAAATCGGCCGCGTGGGCGATGCCCATCAGCCGCGAGTCGCGCGCCAGTTCCAGCAATTGCGAGGTCGATACCGATTCGCCAAAGAACATGGTCGCGGTGTCGGGCAACTGGTGCGCCTCGTCGAACACCACGGTATTGCAGGCCGGCAGCAGATCCTGCGCGCCGTCGTCCTTGAGCACCAGATCGGCAAAGAACAGGTGATGATTGACCACCACCACCTCGGCCTCCATCGCCGCCTTGCGCGCCTTCATCACGAAACAATCGGTGTAACGGCTGCATGCCGAACCCAGACAGTTTTCGCGCGTCGACACCGCCGCACTCCAGGCGCTGGCGCGTTCGGGCACATCGGGCAATTCGGCCTTGTCGCCACTGCCGCCGCCGGCCAGAGAGCGCTCCGCAAAACGCCGAATCACCTGAATATGCTTGACGTCATCGCGGTTCATGAAGCGGCCGTCCGCCACCGCTTCCTCAAGGTGATGCAGGCAGACATAATTGGCGCGGCCTTTCAGCAGCGCGGTGGATACCGGGATGCCGAGCGCCGCCACCACGGTGGGAATATCGCGGTGATAAAGCTGGTCCTGCAGGGTCTTGGTGCCGGTGGAAATGATCACCTTGCCGCCGGAACGCAGCGCAGGCACCAGATAGGCAAAGGTCTTGCCGGTGCCGGTGCCAGCCTCGGCGATGAACACGCCGGCGCGATCAATCGTCGCTTCAATTTTCTCCGCCATTTCGAGCTGACTGTGGCGATGACGGAAACCTTCGATGCGGGCCGCCAGCGGCCCCTCGGGGCCGAACAGATAGGGTAAATCGGACATGCGCGATGATACCGCGGCATGCGGGTGCAGCGCCGATCCTCACCTTCGAGGACTTGCGTGCATGGACTGGGCACCGTCAAAAAACGGCGTTACAAATAGTAAAACGCCAGCATTGGCGCGGCTTTCAGGCCAAAAATGCCTCAAACACCGCGCCAATGCTGGCGTTTCTATTTCAGATTCGCAAATTCAAGAACGTCCGAAGATGATGCGTTTACGCTGCAGCAACCGCCTCAGCAGGACAATTGAGATGATTGCAATCAGCGCGCAGATCCCCATCAGCAGCAGGAAGTGGATCGCCCGCTCCTGCTTCCGGGCTCACCGCCCGATTGACCGTCGAATAGTGCACCTTGCAGGCATCCGCGATGGCCTGCACGGTGTAGTCGCCGGTCGCATATGCCCGCGCCGCCATGCCCGGCGGGCATTGATCCTGTAACCGTCGTCTATGCGCGACTCACGTGTTTCCGAGTGATCTGGCCGACGTTCAGAGCGCCTACCTGACGCATGATTGTGACGAACTCGGAATCCACGATCTCCAGCACGCGGTCCACGCCGGGCTCGCCGAAGGAGGCGAGGCCCCACACGTATGGCCGGCCGATGCCGACCGCGCTGGCGCCCATGGCGAGCGCCTTCAAGACGTCGGTGCCGCGCCGCACGCCGCCGTCGACGAGCACCGGGATGCGGCCGCCCACCGCTTCCACGACTTCGACCAGCACGTCGATCGTCGCCTGCCCGCTCTCTTCTGCGCGGCCGCCGTGGTTGGAGACAATGATGGCGTCCACGCCGTGGCGCGTCGTCTCCCTGGCGTCCTCACCGGTCATGATGCCCTTCAGCACCAGCTTGACCTTCACGATCGCGCGCAGGCGATCGATGAATTCCCATGTCATGCCGGTGCCATAGAGGTTGGTCACCTTCGACACGTCGATGCCGTTAAAGTTGGCCTTGCGGCTCACCTCGTTGGCGAAGGCGCCCGGCTTGTGGCACACCGTGCAGTCCCGCTGGTCCAGGCGCCGCATGCGGAACATGTCCTCCGTGTTGCGCCCGCCCTGCCGGTCAACGGTGAGGACGATCGCGGGCGAACCTGCGGCCTCCGCGTTCCTCACCAACGCCTGCGTCACGTTCCAGTCGTCGGTCGGGTACAGCATGAACCACGCCGGCGTCCCGTGCGCCTTGTTCACGTCGGCGATGTTCGCGTTGTCGACAGTCGAGAGAATCATCTGGTGCTTGCGCTTGCCGGCGGCGCGCGCCACCGCGACCCCTGCCTCGCCGTTGTAAGCGCCGAGGCTGCTTACCGGGCAGAGGAAGACGGGGCTCGCCCACGTCTCGCCGAGGATCTTCACGCTGGTGTCGATCTTGCGTGCGTCGATAAGGCGCTGGACACGGATGTTGTATTTCGCGTAGGCCGTATGGTTGCCGTCGCGCGTGGCGTTGCCGTCGACTCCGCTCTCGAGATAGCCCCAGTGCGTCGGCGCGCCCTGCGCGAACATGGCCTTCTGCGCCGCCGGCTCGAACTCGAAGACGTTGATTGCCTGGTGCGGCGCGGTGATGATGCCGTCCGCGCCGGTGGCGACATTTGCACCGCGCAGCGCGTCGTAGCTCTGCGCGAGCGCCCCTCCGGGAGAGGATGCAAGCAGGGCAGCTATCGTCGAAGACAGGGCGGGCGTCGCCAGCAGGGGACTGCCTGCGAGGAAGCCAAGGAATTTGCGGCGTGCAACTTCTCGATTCATGTGGTTTCTCCTTGAGTAAACAATTGAGGTTCCCCCTGGAATTCGTCTTCCGGCCTGTGTCAGTTGACAGCCTGTCTCATGACGCTACGCTTGATCGATATCGATCGAGAATCACTTTAGGTAACGCGAAAGCCGGTGTCTTTAAAATTCTTGCGTGTGTAACTTCATGTTGGAAAATTGGGGGCTTGCAATATAGCGCCCCTCATCCCGCCCCAAAAGCTGCTTCGCTTATCACACCGTCCCACATAAAACCCCAGCATCGGCGCGCTTTCCAAAGCAAAAATGCCCCAAAAGCCGCGCCAATGCTGGACTTTGACTTTCCAAAAACACGCCCTACGACCTTCCAAAAATAATGCTTTCCCGCTGCAGCAGGTGCGTCAGCAGTGCGATCGACACCACCGCAATCAGCACGCAAATGCCCATCGGCAACAGGAAGTGGATCGCCTGCACCGGCTCGCCGCGCAGGATGCGCGTCAGCACCATCAGCTGGCCCAGCATGGGCACAAACAACTGCCAGACGGCGTCCTTGAACTGACCGAACATCGACACCACCGGTACCAGCGACAGCCCGCTGACCAGGTAGCTCACATAGGTCTGCGCTTCCTTGAACGTGCGCCCATAGGTGGCGATCAGCATCTGCAGGGCGCCGATCGCCGGCGCGAAGGGGAACAGCATGGCGGCGAACAGCAGGTATTGCGCGGGGCTGAGCGAGATGACGCCGGCCAGTTTGGGCATCGGCGCGAACGCCAGGGTGAGGCCGAAACCCAGCAGGATCAGGGTGACGATGACGATGCCGTAAACCGCCACTGCGCCCCATTTGCCGATGATCACCGCGGACCGCGACACCGGGTTCATCAGCAGCGGTTCCAGCGAGCCGCGTTCGCGCTCACCCGCGGTCATGTCGATCGCCACCGCCACGCAGCCGGTGACGCCGACGATCAGCGCCATCCACGGGATGATGAACAGCAGCATGGCGGCGCGTTGCGCCGGCGTGCCCATATTGACGTCCTGCACCTCGACCGCACGCATCACCTGCGGCGATACGCCGCGCGCGATCAGGCGCTGGACGGTGACCTCTCCATTGAACGCGCGCAACAGGCGGCGCAACACGCCGCCGGCGCCACCGCCGGTATCCTGGCGGGTGTCGTCGTACACCAGTTCGACTTCGGCCTTGCCGCTCGCAAACTTCTGCTGAAAATCTTTCGGGATCACCAGCACCGCATCATGCTTGCCCTGCTTGATCAGTTCGCGAAAATCCGGCTTCGGGTCCTTGATGGTCACATCCTGGCGCGCAAAGAAATTGACCAGTTGCGGCGAATTCTCGACGCCCTGCACATAGACCTCGCGCTTCTCGGCTTTTTCCTCGACGCTGGAAACGAAATAGGTCAGGCCGACCAGGATCAGCGGGCCCATCACGATCGACAGGGTGAACACCATCAAGGCAGTACGACGGTCGCGCAGATGGTCGCGAAGTTCCTTGCGCAACACCGTCAATATGGTTGCGATGCTCATGGTGCGGCCTCCGCGCCGTGTGCGCCATCGATTTCGGCCAGCGCGACAAACGCATCCTCCAGATTGTTCTTGCCGCTCATCGCCAGCAGCGCATCGGCGCTGCCCTGCGCCGTCACCCTGCCCCGCGCAATGATGACGATCTCGTCGCACAGCGCCGCCACCTCCTGCATGATGTGGCTGGAAAACATCACCGTGCGGCCCTCGGCCTTGAGGCGCTTGATCAGTTCGCGCAAGGCGCGCGTGGTCATCACATCGAGGCCATTGGTGGGCTCGTCCAGCACCACATGCGAGGGTTCGTGCACCAGGGCGCGCACGATCGCCACCTTCATGCGCTCGCCTTGCGAAAAGCCTTCGGTGCGGCGGTCAAGAATATCTTTCATGTCCAGCCAGTCGGCGAACCTGGCAATGGTTTTTTCCGAACGGGTGGCATCGACGCCGCGCAAATCGGCGTAATAACGGATGTTCTCGCGCGCCGTCATGCGCGTGTAGAGGCCGCGCGCATCGGTGAGCAGGCCGGAAATCCGGCGCACGCCCCCGGGATCGCGGGCGGCATCGATGCCGTTGACCTGCACGCTGCCGCCGCCGATGCTGACCAGGGTGCCGATCATGCGGATGGTCGTGGTCTTGCCGGCGCCATTGGGTCCGAGCAGACCGGTGGTCGCCCCCGCCTTGGCGATGAACGAGACGCCATCGACCGCGGCGACCGCGCCAAAATGTTTCCTGAGATCGCGAACTTCAATCATCGCGGTTCTCCCTGGCCGCGCGGCGCCGCAAGGGCCGGCTTGGCCGCATCTTTTTTCTTGTCCTGCAGCGGTTCATAGAACATCGGTCGCGGCAGGCGCTGCAGGCAGGCGCCGTCGAGGCCGGCGACGCTGGCGGTTTCGATGAATTTCCTGACGATCTTCGGCGCGCAGCCGCGGGTACTGACGCCGTGCCCGACATTGGGCGCGACCAGATGAAGCGCATTGTTCAGGCTGCGCCAGACCTCCTCGCCGTGCACCGGCGGCGTCACCGGGTCGAGCCCGCCGCTCAGGAGCAGCACCGGCCGGTCCGATTTCACCGGCTGGGAAAAATCGGGCGGCACTTTTCCCTTTGGCCAGCTTTCGCATGCCTTGGCAAATTCATCGATGAACAAACGGCCGAACGGCGCGCGTCCGCTTTCGCGCCCGGCATCCGCCGGCGCAATGCGCGGCACGTCCTCGGCGCATACCACCGACATGCGCATGCCGAAAGCGATCTTGTCCTCGGCGAAATCGCCGAACAGTGCGCCCTGCGAGAGCAGCGGTGCGAAGTTGCCTCCCTCGGCGGCATGCAGGGTCGCCGGCAGCAGGGCGCTCATTTCGGGCACGTAGAGCGTGGCAAATACCGACATCAGGACCATGTCGCGCGTGATCTCGATGTCGCGGACGTTACCGGTAAGCGGATCGGCAATGGCAGCCTTGCGCGGTGTTTTTTCCAGCGACGCGAGCAATCGCCCGACATGCGCCTGCAGATTCGGGAAGGCCTTCGCGCAACGCGGTTCCTTGTCGCAGGCCACCAGCATTTTGTCATACGACGCACCGGCGTCGCGGCTGAACCCCAGCGGAAGCGCCATCGACGGCGGCGCCACGCCGTCGATCACCACGCTGCGCACCTGGTCCGGGTAGCGGCGCAGATATTCCATCGCGGCGCGCGTGCCGTAAGAGCCGCCCCAGAGATTGATCCGGCGATAGCCCAGCGCCGCACGCACCTCGTCGTAGTCCGCCATCGCAATTGTGGTAGTGTACTGGGTGAGGTCGGCTATCTGCGCAAGTTTGTCGCGGCACGCGGCAATCAGCTTGAGGGTCAGCGCATCGCGCTTGACGGGCTCCGCCATGCCCGGTGTATCGATATCGGGCATTTTGCAATTGAGAAAATTCGATTTGCCGGTGCCGCGCTGATCGATCAGCACGATATCGCGCTTGGCATTGAGTCCCCCCAGAATCGCCAGTGCCTGCGGCCCCAACTCGGCCGCCGCCTGCCCCGGCCCGCCCGCGAACAGGAAAATGGGGTCGGGCTCCTTGGCGCGCGCGCTGGCCGGCAGCACGACAATATTCAGCGGAATCTTGCGCCCTTGCGCCATCTCGCGATTTTCGAATACCTCGTAGCGGGCGCATTTCACTTCGACATCCACGCCGGCAACGCGGCAACCTTGCAGCGTCAGCGCAGCGGCTGCCGGCGCATCGCCAAGGTCGTCGCAGGCGGCAAGCAGGGTGAGCGTGGCGGCCGCAATCAATTTGACGGGGATAGACATGGTGGCAGCGAATTCCTCGGAAGAAGACCAGCCCGCACCTTATCTGGCGCACGCTGCCCTGTCAAAAATGCTGCGACGAATCCCCGTTCCCGGCCGATGAAACCGGCTTTGCGGCCAGCAGTGCGAGGCAACCACCATCAAGACCCTATAATTCGTCCATGACGGCACCCAATTTTCCCAAGCACGATCCCGCCGAGGCGGAATTCTGGAACCTGCGTTTCGATGCCGCCTTCACACCCTGGGACCGGGGCGGCGTACCGGCGTCACTGCAATCCTGGGCCACACGTGCTTCCGGCAATCCGGCGCCCCGCGTGCTGATTCCGGGCTGCGGCTCGGCTTACGAGGTGCGCTTTCTGGCGGGGCTCGGCTGGCAGGTCAGCGCCATCGATTTTTCGCCCGCCGCCGTGGCGCAGGCCAAACGCGTGCTGGGCCCGCTGGCCGGGCATGTTCATCTGGCCGACTTCTTCGCGGACGACCTGGCGGGCGCGCCCTTCGACCTGATTTACGAGCGCGCCTTCCTGTGCGCCCTGCCGCGCCGCTTATGGCGCGCCTGGGCCGTACGCGTCGCCGAATTGCTCAAACCGGGCGGCAGCCTGGCCGGTTTCTTTTTCAGCGATGAGGGTGAGAAAGGTCCGCCATTCGGCCTGCATGACGGTGAGCTCGAAGCGATGTTGCAAACGCATTTCACGCGCCGGCAAAAACGGCGGCCCACCGATTCCGTTCCGGTATTTGCCGGCAAGGAAAGCTGGCAAGTCTGGGAGCGCAATGCCTAGCGGCCTGCGGCCCGTTCAATAACCGGCGGCCGCCGGCGTGCGACTGCGATGGTTTGCTTCGGCGTAAGCGTCGGTGATGATCACGGCGATGCGCAACGGCGTGCGATCCTCGGCGACGATCGGCGTGACATAAAACCGCGCCGGAATGCGCTGCCCGGTGCGGGTGATGGCGAACATCTCGATGGTGGTCGGCCGGTCGTCGCGGAACAGCTTGTCGATAAAGGCGCGGATATTGGCCTGCCGCTCGGGTGGGAACAGCAACTCGCCCAGGTTGCGGCCGCGGGCTTCATCGGCGCCATACCCCAGCACATGCGAGGCCGCCGCATTCCAGCTCACCACTGCAAAATTGGCGTCGCATTCGATCACCGGCAGCAGGGTGCGCTCAACATGGCTGGACAGGATCGCGGCGCTGCTGCTCGCCTGCAACTGGGCGCGCTTGACCATTTCGGTGCGATATTTCAGCGCGTCGTTTTCCTGGCCCAGCTGGCTGTTGGAGTTGCCCAGGCTGGCCAGCAGGGCCTTGTAGCGCAGTTCAACGATCAGGCGTGCGGTCACCGTACGATGATGCCTGAGACCAAAGAAAATCACGGTAAAGGTGAAGAACAGGGCCATGATGCCCGGCAGCCACTGGATACCGTCCTGAACGAAGAAGATGTAGATGACCGAGGGCAGCGCCGCCGGAACCGATAGCGCCGGGTGCGCCCATTTCACGGGCGCGAACGGCGTTACCGAGCCGCCGACGAAGCCGACGATCACCATGATCGTGAACAGTTCGCGATAGATATTGTCGGATGAAAACAGCACCGTGCCGAGCAGGCCCCACTGCACGCCGGCCAGAAAATTGCCGGCCACGATCAGCTTCGCCCAGATCTCGCCGTCTTTCACCGGCTGCGGCTGCCGGAAGTAGAACCAGACCGTGCCGCCGCGCATGAACAATATCAGGATCGAGAATGCAAACCAGTACAACCCGCGGCCGATGTCGCCGGTCTGCGCCAGCAATGCCAGGGTGATGACCGCGCCCACAAAGGAGAACATGACCGCAGCCGGCGCGGCGTCGTACAGCTCCTCGACTTGCCGGGCAAGAAGGCGTTTGGGATCGACCCCACTCATCGGCTGCTGAAAATCAGTTTCCATGATGTGCGCCCATTCCGGACTCGTCGACAGATGTCACGGCCGGAATTGATATTTATTTTATATTTATTGCTGCCGCCCCGCCCTTACAGCTTGATGAGCGGTCCCGGGAACAATCGAAACGTGAAACCCGCATGCCTCCCGGCACATTGCTTCGGTTTTAGACAGGACCGCTGCATTATGGGCAAGCGTGCGGTGCATTACAATCAGGGAATCACCTAGGGATCGGCGCGGACAGCGCCGCGCCGATCGGACATCATGGGACGACAGCGAGCACCGTCGCGCACCCAGATGCGTTTGGCCGCACTCCCCGAAACAAGATTTAACAATTGGGCCGGGCTTTTAGCCGCGCCTTCAATTGTTAAAGAATCAGGCCACGCCATACTTGATAAACCAGCCCATCAGGCGCTTCCAGCCGTCATTGGCTTCACCGGGACGATAACTGGGCCGATAGTCGGCGTGAAAGCCATGCGGCGTGTCGGCATAGACCACGATTTCCGAGACACTGCCGGCGGCTTTCAGGGCATCGCGCATTTTTTCCACAGTGTCTGCAGGAATGCCGGTATCGGCACCGCCGTAAAGGCCCAGCACCGGCACCTTCAGCGTGGCGGCAATATCGATGGGATGCGTGGGCGTCATCTCGGTGGCCGGGCGCACCAGGCCGCCGTACCACGCGACCGCCGCCTTGAGTCTTGGATTGTGCGCCGCGTACATCCAGGTGATGCGTCCGCCCCAGCAGAAACCGGTGACGCCCATCTTGTCGGCATTGCCGCCATTTTTTGCAGCCCATGCGGCAGTCGCATCGAGGTCGGACATCACCTGCGCATCCGGCACCTTGTTGACCACCGCGAAGATTTCATTGATTTCCTTCAGTTTGGAGACGTCACCCTGGCGCGCATACAGCTCCGGCGCAATCGCCAGATAACCCTCCTTGGCGAAGCGCCGGCAGACATCCTTGATGTGCTCATGCACGCCGAAAATTTCCTGCACCACCAGCACGGTCGGCAGGTTCCTGCCGCCGGCGGGCATCGCGCGATAGGCCGGCATTTCACCATCAGCCACGTTGATTTTCACCTCCCCCGCTGTCAGGCCCTTGCTGTCGGTGGTAATGGTCTGGGCGCTCACCGGAACGACGGCAGCCGCAAAGCCGCCGGCCAGGGCGGTCATAACGAACTCCCGGCGCGAATATTCACTCTTGGGTGCGAATGGATCAATATCGGGATGCATGGAATTTCCTCCGTATGGCAGGGCTGGACGCAGGCGTTTCGCTCGGGCAATATCAGGTGCATGGTGGTTCGCAGGTATGATGAATCGATGAAATTCGCGCTGCTTATTCTACTCATATCCTGGGTGGCGATTGTGGGATCGGGCTGTTCATCGCCGCGCGTGCTGCCCGCTGTGCCGGTCGAACGCCAGGCGCCGAGTACGCTGGTCGAGCGCGCCGCGCCCGCGGCCACCGCGCGCGCGCCGGATGTCGCCGCCGGGCACCTGCCGGAAACGGCGCCAGCGCCGTCCGATACCCAAGTCAGCGAGCTGCTGATGTACGCGCTGTCGATGATCGGGGTGAAATACAAATACGGCGGCAGCAGCATGGAAACCGGCTTCGATTGTTCCGGCTTTGTGCGCCATGTATACGCCACGGCCGCCGCCATCGACCTGCCGCGCAATGCCCGGGACATGAGCAAGGTGGGCAGCGAGGTGCGGCTGGCGGATCTGGCGCCGGGCGATCTGGTGTTCTACAACACGCAGGGACAGCGCTATTCCCATGTCGGCATTTACCTCGGCGACAGCCGCTTCGTACACGCGCCCTCGGCGCGCAAATCGGTCGAGATTGTCGATATGAAAATAAGCTACTGGAAGCGCCGCTTCGATGGCGCACGGCGCCTGCTTGCCGAAAATCCCGCCGCGTCCGGCGGCGGCGCTGGACGGCAAACGGTTCCATCCGCCCATTGAAATGCAAAATGCCGCGCCCTTGCGGGTCGCGGCATTCTTGCGCGGCGATGGTGCGGGAAACTTATTCGCCGTACATTTTCTGCTTGAGTTCGCGGCGCTCCTGCGCCTCGATCGTCAGGGTGGCGGTGGGGCGCGCCAGCAGGCGCGGGATGCCGATCGGCTCGCCGGTTTCCTCACAGTAGCCGTAGTCGCCGGAATCGATGTGCAGCAGCGCGCTCTCGACTTTTTTCAACAGCTTGCGTTCGCGATCGCGCGCGCGCAATTCCAGGGCATGCTCTTCTTCCAGGGTGGCGCGGTCGGCGGGGTCCGGCGCCACGGCAAGTTCGCGAAGATGTTCGGTGGTGGCGCCGGCGTTTTCACGCAATTGCGCCTGCAGCTCCATCAGTCGCTGGCGGAAAAAAGCCAGCTGGCCCTTGGACATGTACTCCGATTTTGGCTGCTTGAGCAGTTCGGCCTCGCTCATCACCGCGCCATGCGGCAGCTTGACGGCGGCCTTGACGACGATGGGTTCGGTTTTGACAGGGGCTTTGGGTACGATCTTCAGTTCTGCTTTGGGGCTGGTGGCTTTGGTCACGGTTTTGGGGGCAGTTTTGGGCGCGGCCTTGGGGGTCGCTTTGGGGATGGCTTTCAGATTGGCTTTCGGGGTGGCTTTGGGAGTGGCTTTCGGCGCAGTCTTGCTCACGGACGCAAGCTTGCCCTTGGCGCTTTTCGCACCGGTTTTTGCGGCTGTTTTCGCGCCCGATTTAGCCGATGTTTTAGCTTTTTTTGCGGTGGCCAACGTCATTCTCCTGAAGCATGCATCTAAAAACTGCGAGGGAATCGCTGTGTTGTCTGCAACACCCGGATTTTGGAAACGCGTAAGTGTACTTAAACCATTTTTCAAACACAACGCAATTATTATTTACTCGAACTATGCTTGCGGCACCTTAAATACGCTCATTCTAAAAAAATTGTAGATCCAGTATTGGCGCGGCTTTCAGGACAAAAATGCCTCAAAACGCGCGCCGATGCTGGAGTTTGTCTATATTTCCATCGCTGCATCATCTCTTCCGCCTCAGGGCAGCAAGGCCGGCGTCACCAAGGCCATGGCCACCACGGTGGCCGTCCGGTCGGCGTTGAAAAAGGCCTTGGGCGCCGCCTCGGCATCGATGATGCCGATGGTCTTGCCGGCTTCGTCGAACAGGGGCACGCAGATTTCCGATTGCACCGCGTCGTCGCAGACATAAAAACCGCCGCCCTCGGCGGTGTAGGCGGCGACATCGTCGATCACCTTGGCATGGCCGCTGAGGCCCACGCTGCTATTGGTACTGCCGGCCGCAAATTGCGCGGTCAGTGGAAATTCCGCGCGGCTCGGACGTCCGCGATAGGCCAACTTGGCCAGAACAGTGTCGGCAAAACCATTGCGGCGCGCCTGGTAAATGCCCACCCAGTCGGCGCCCAGCAACTGGGTGCCATGCTCAACCAACTGATTCAGCAGCAATAACTTGCGTTTATTGGCCTCGTTGCGTCCGCCCAGGATCGCCGTCAGGTCGTAGGGCGTGGGCGCCAGTTCCTCGATCAGCGAACAGCTGCCATCCTCGGACAGCATCGGCACGCGATAGGTGTAGAGCGTATTGTCGTCGAAACCGGGCGGCAGGTCGCCCAGCGCCTCGATAAAGGCGCGAATGGCTTTTTCAATCACCGGCACCTGATCGAGCAGATCGTCGAGCTCGGCGCGGATCAGGTATTGCTGGATGCGTTCGGTGGCGTTGACGGGCATTGCGGTGTCCTGGGTTGAATCAACTCTTATAGTTGGGCACGCTGCAAGGCGCTTTCAAGGTCGGCGATCAAATCGCCGGCGTCTTCAATCCCCACGGAGAGGCGCAACAAATCGTCCGGTGCCGGTGTGCCGGCGCCTTCCACGCTGGCGCGATGCTCGATCAGGCTCTCCACCCCGCCCAGGGAGGTGGCCCGTTTCCACAGTTGCACATTGGCGGCCGTGGCGATCGCCGCGGCTTCACCGGCCCCGTTTTTACCTTTGACGCGAATCGACATCATGCCGCCGAAACCGCCGTGCATTTGCCTGGCGGCGATGGCATGCCCGGCGAACGACTTGAGGCCCGGATACATGACTTCACTCACCAAGGGATGGCGTTCAAAGTGTTCGGCGATGCGCTGTGCCGAGATGCAGGCAGTGCGCACGCGCGGATACAGGGTGCGCATGCCGCGCGTCAGCAGCCAAGCTTCGAAAGGACCGAGCACGCCGCCGATTTGCGCGCGGATGCTGCGAATTCGCTGCCAGGTCGGCGAATCCTCACGCACCGTCAGGGTGCCGGCGATCACATCCGAATGGCCGTTGAGATATTTGGTGGCCGCATGCATGACGATATCGGCACCGAGTTTCAATGGCTGGCTCAGTACCGGTGTGCCGACGGTGGAATCGACCGCGACCAAGGCGCCCGCCTGATGCGCGATTTCGCAGGTGGCGGCGATATCGGTGATGGTCCACAGCGGATTGGCGGGCGTTTCGATCCACACCATTTTCGTTTTGCCGGGCTTGATCGCGGCCTTCACCGCTGCGGGCGAATCCATGTCGATGAACTCGATCTGCAGGCCCCACTGCGTCGCAAAATTTTTCAGCCAGTTGCGCAGCGACCAGTACATCACCTTCGGCGCCAGTACATGATCGCCCGGCGCCAGCGCCTGGAACACCGCCGTAGCCGCCGCCATGCCGGAGGCAAACAGCAGTGTCTGGTGACCGCCTTCCAGCGCGGTCAGCACCGCTTCGGCCTGATCGAAGGTCGGGTTCTGGTCGCGCGCATACACGCGGCCCGAACGATACTGGTTATCGGCATCACGCAAATAGGTGGTGGCGGTGTGTATCGGCGGCGAGATCGCCTTGGTGGCTTCGTCCACCCAGCCCAGCGCCTGCGCCGCAATGCTTTCCGGTTTCATGTTTTTGGCATCCATCAGCTTTCCTGTCTGGGCACGTTGGGCACAATCGGCGGCCGTTCGATAAAGGTAACTTCAAGCCCCCGCGCACGCATCCAGTCGGCCACCGCAAAACCGGTGGCGCGCGGCCAGGGCCGCAACTCATGCGGCCGGTAGCGCCGGTAGTCGACAAGTTCCGGCGAGAGTTTGATGTCGCCGGTGGTGACGACGTGATAACACAGCATCACTTCGTTTTTTCGCTCGAAAATATAGTTGCCGATGATATGGGTTTCGATCACATCGAGATTGGTTTCTTCCTTGACCTCGCGCGCCACGCCCTTCACCGGGTCTTCATTCTTTTCCAGATAGCCGGTGATCAGCGCGAAAGCCCCTTCGGGCCAGCCTGCACCACGCGCCAGGATGATCTCGCCCTTGTGTTCCACCAGCGCGCCGACGGCAGGCGTCGGGTTTTCGTAATGGATGAATCCACAGGCGCCATCCGGGCAGAGACGGCGCAGGGTCATGCCGCCGTCCTCGGCGATTTCTCGGTCGATCAGGGGTGTTGCACAGCGCGGGCAGAAGGTGAAGCTCACGGGGCCTCGCGAGCGGCGCCTACTTGCCGCCGACCCAGGACTTCACGCTCTCCAGCGCCGCGCCCAGGCCCGCCGCATTGGTACCGCCGGCCATCGCCATATCGGGCTTGCCGCCGCCCTTGCCGCCGACCTGCTGCGCGACATGATTGACCAGTTCGCCGGCCTTGTATTTCGCGATCAAATCGGCAGTGACGCCGGCCGCAATTTGCACCTTGTCGCCCTCCACCACCGCCAGCACGATGATGCCGGATTTAAGCTTGTTCTTGACCTGGTCCATGGTGTCGCGCAACCCCTTGGCATCGACGCCCTCGAGCTTCGCCGCCAGCACCCTGACGCCATTCACCTCGGTGGCCTGCGCCAGCAGTTCATCGCCCTGCGAGGCGGCCATTTTCGATTTCAGCGCAGCCAATTGTTTTTCCATGGCCTTCATGGCATCGAGCAACTGGCCGACGCGCGTTTCCACTTCCTGCGGCTGCGCTTTCAGCAGCGCAGCCGATGCCGCCAGCTGTTTTTCCATGTTCTGCACATAGGCAAACGCGACCGAGCCGGCCACCGCTTCCACACGGCGAACACCGGCCGCCACGCCGCTCTCGGATACGATCTTGAACAGGCCGATATCGCCGGTGCGGGCCACGTGGGTGCCGCCGCACAGTTCGCGCGAGGAGCCGATGTCGAGCACGCGTACTTCGTCGCCGTATTTTTCGCCGAACAGCATCATCGCGCCGGTTTTTTGCGCGGCCTCGATCGGCATCACCCGCGCCTGCACGGCTTCATTGCGCAGAATTTCCGCGTTCACCAGTTCCTCGACGCGGGCGATTTCCGCCGCCGTCATCGGTGCATTGTGCGCGAAGTCGAAGCGCGTCTTGTCGGCATCGACCAGGGAACCTTTTTGCTGCACATGACCGCCCAGCACCTCGCGCAGCGCCTTGTGCATCAGGTGCGTGACCGAGTGGTGGCGCATGGTGCGGTAGCGCAGTTCGAGATTGACGTTGGCGGATACGCTGTCGCCGACCTTCAGCGTCCCCGAAGCGACCGAGCCGTGATGGCCGAATACATCCGCCTGGATTTTCTGCGTATCGACCACTTCAAAATTGGCGCTGCCGCTGGTCAGCACGCCCTGGTCGCCGACCTGGCCGCCGGACTCGGCGTAGAACGGCGTCTTGTCCAGCACCACGATACCGGTCTCGCCGGCTTTCAGCTCTTTCACGGCCGAGCCGTCCCGATACAAGGCCAGCACCCGACCAGTGGCCGTCAGCGTTTCATAGCCCTTGAATTCGGTCTTGCCGCCGTCGTAGCTGATCTGCCCCTTGGCGGTGAACTTGCCGGCCGCGCGCGAGCGCTCCTGTTGCTCGGCCATGGCCTTTTCGAAACCGGCCATATCCACTTCAAAGCCGCGCTCGCGGCCGATGTCGGCGGTCAGATCGACCGGAAAACCGAAGGTGTCATACAGTTTGAAGGCGGTATCGCCATCGAGGCGCTTCGCATTTTTGGCCAGGGCCGCTTCGAGAATCACCATGCCGTTTTCCAGCGTTTCGCCGAAGCGCTCCTCTTCCTGCTTCAGCACCGCCTTGACGCGCTCCTTCGCCTCCACGATCTCGGGGAAGGCGTCGCCCATCACCTTGGCGAGATCGTCGACCAGCTTGTAGAAAAACGGCTTCTTCTGCCCAAGCTTGTAGCCGTGGCGCATGGCGCGGCGGGCGATGCGGCGCAGCACATAGCCGCGGCCGGCGTTTTCCGGAATAACGCCATCGCAGACCAGAAAGGCGCAGGCGCGGATATGGTCGGCAATCACGCGCAGGCTGGGCGACTCGATATCCTTGCAACCGGTCTCGCGCATGGCAGCCTTGATCAGCGCCTGGAATAAATCGATTTCGTAATTGGCATGCACATGCTGCAGCACCGCCGACAGGCGTTCAAGGCCCATGCCGGTATCGACCGAGGGCCTGGGCAGGGGGACCATCGGCCCGTCCGCGACTTCGCGGTTGTACTGCATGAACACCAGGTTCCAGATCTCGATATAGCGATCGCCGTCCTCTTCGGGGGAGCCGGGCGGGCCGCCGGGAATGTGCGGGCCATGGTCATAAAACAACTCACTGCAGGGGCCGCAAGGTCCCGTATCGCCCATCATCCAGAAATTGTCCGAGGCGTAGCGCGCGCCCTTGTTGTCGCCGATGCGCACGATGCGATCCTTCGGTACGCCGATTTCATTCGCCCAAATGTTGTAGGCCTCGTCGTCTTCCGCATATACCGTCACCCACAGTTTCTCGGATGGCAGCTTGTAGACCTTGGTCAGCAGTTCCCAGGCGAAGCCGATGGCCTCGCGCTTGAAATAATCACCGAAGCTGAAGTTGCCCAGCATCTCGAAAAAGGTGTGATGGCGCGCGGTGTAACCGACGTTTTCCAGATCGTTATGCTTGCCGCCGGCGCGCACACAGCGCTGCGAGGTCACCGCGCGGTTGTAAGGCCGCTTGTCGAAACCGAGGAACACGTCCTTGAACTGATTCATGCCCGCGTTGGTGAACAGCAAGGTCGGGTCGTCGCCCGGCACCAGGGAGGACGACGGCACATGAGTGTGCCCCTTGGACACGAAATAATCGACAAAGGCCTGGCGGATCTGGGAGACGTTCATGGTTGCTTGTGGTCGCTTGCGGTTGTTATGGCGTTATGGGGTGCGAGGGGGATGCGAGGGTGCGGGTGCGCTCAAACCCTTATTTTACCTTGGCAGGTGTCCCCCCGTCGCGGGGTAATTTGGCGCCGCAGCGCGCCGGCAAGGGCGATACCGTCGGACCGCGCTTCAAAGCGCCGGGAAACCCAGCAGTGCCGAAGCCCGCTGATATTTCTCCTGCAGCGCCGCTTCCGACGCAGCCGCCAGATTCAGGCAGGCGTAGCGGTGGCTGCGCAGCCACTTCATCTCGCGCTTCAGTCCACCGCCGGTTTTTTTGAACAGGACCAGTTGCGAATCGGGGTCGAAATTCTTCAATGCCTGCAATTGCGCGGCGCCGGGAAAATGCGGCTGGGGCAGGCCGTCGAAGCGGCGATAGACATAGCTGGTGGCGAATTTGTCGGGACGCATTTTCTTTTCGGCGTCGACCGGCTCACCGAGGGCGAGCTTGAGCGCAAGCTCGTGCAGGTTGATGCCATCGACCATTTCGTACAACGTCGAAAGCTGCGCGGCCATGCGCGGGTTGACTTCGATGAGTTTGCAATCGCCCGAATGCGAACAGATTTTCAGCTCGACATTGAACAGGCCATGATCGATCTTCAGCGCCCGCACGACGCCCTCGGCCGCGGCGCGCACCTTGTATTGCCAGTCGGCCGGCAGGCGGCTGGGATATTCGAAGCGCATGAAGGCATCGGTGCCGGGATACATGACGGCATCGACGATGCCGAGCAGCCTGATGTTGCCATTCTCGACGAAGCCGTCGACATTGACCTGGAAGCCGTCAATCAATTGCTCGGCCAGCATATAGTGGCCGTTGATATCGGTGATGCCGACGCGTTCGACCACATCGTTGAACGGCCGCACCAGGCGTTTGATGATGTATTTTTCCCAGGGATGGAAGGTCAGATGATGGCGCAGATCATCGAAATCCTCGACACGGCGCGCCAGCACCGAGTAGGCGGCCTTGATCGGTTTGGCGAAGAACGGAAAGGGGATGCCGATTTCGCTGGCCGTGCGCACGGTGTACGGGAAGGAAAAAAACGGCACGCTGGCCGCGGGCAGCTCGCGGGCAATGATGGTACGGGCCAAGGCCTTGTGCTGCGCGTTCAGCACACCTTCCACCGAGGTTGTGGGCAGGCCCAGGCGCGTAGCCAGCAAGGCGGCCGACAGGGCGCCGAACTGCTCATGGCTGGAGACGACGCCGTCGAGCTTGATGTGGCGGTATTTGGCGACCAGTTTGTCGACGAAGCGGAAGATGTCGAACACCAGCAGATTGACATTGCTGGGAAAGCTGAACAGGTCGAAACCCTCGTAGAAAAAGCGATACTCGCCCACACCCGGCAGGGCGGCCTTGTTCAACTGGGCCTGATCCCAGTCCTGATCGAACAGAACGAGTATTTTTTTCAATGTCTCGGGGCGGTGAACGACATTATTTTGTACAGCATGTTTTGTTATACGCACTGCATGGGCTGGTGGATTCTAGCAGCACCGTGACGGAACACGCCGTCCGGCATGCCCGGTTAACGATCACGCAGGATTTCACGCGCCGCATTATGCCCGGGGATGCCGGTGACGCCGCCGCCGGGATGCGTTCCCGAGCCGCATTGGTACAGGCCCTTGATGGGGGTACGGTAATTGCCATAGCCCAGCACCGGCCGCGCGCTGAATAATTGATCCAGCGACAATGCGCCGTGAAAAATATCGCCGCCGACCAGGCCGAACTTGCGTTCGAGGTCCAGCGGCGAGTGGATTTGCCGGGCCATCACGCTGGCGGCAAAATTAGGCGCAAATCTGTTGACGGTGGCGACCATCAGGTCGGCCACTTCCTCGCGATGATCGTCCCAGCCTTTGCCGTCCGGCAGCTGCGGCGCGACGTGCTGGCAGAACAGGCTGGCCACATGGCGGCCCGCCGGCGCGAGCGAGGCGTCAACGGTGGACGGAATCAGGATTTCCACGATGGGATTTTTCGACCAGCCGAACGAACGTGCATCGAAGTAGGCCTGTTCCATGTACTGCAAGGAAGGCGCCATGATGATGCCCGAGGAATGATGCGGGCCCGGCGCCGGCAGGCAGCTGAAACGCGGCAGTTCGCGCAGGGCCACGTTCATGCGGAAGGTGCCCGAACCGCATTTGTACGCTTCCACGCGCTGGCTGAACTCGATCGGCAATTGCGCTGCGGAAAGAATTTTTTGAAACAACAATTTCGGATTCAGATTCGACACCACCCGCTGCGCCAGTATCTCGCTGCCGTCCTCCAGCACCACGCCGTACGCGGCGCCGTCCCGGGTCAGCACTTGCGCCACGCCGGCATCGGTGGAGATGTCCACGCCGCGCGCGCGCGCCTCGGCCGCCATCGCCTGGGTGATGGCGCCCATGCCGCCGATGGCGTGTCCCCAGATACCCTGCTTGCCGTTGACCTCGCCGAACACATGATGCAACAGCACATAGGCCGAGCCCGGCGTGTACGGCGACGCGTAATTGCCGACCACGCTGTCGAAACCAAAGCAGGCCTTGATCGGCGCAGACTCGAACCACTGGTCGAGCAGATCGCCGGCGCTTTTGGTGAACAGATCCAGCACATCGCGGCGCGCCGCCATGTCCAGCGCCTTGAAGCGCCTGCCCAGCTTCAGCGCCTGCAATACATCGGCCAGGCCGCCGCCCACATTCGGCGGCGTTTCCAACAGCGTGGCCCTGAGCACGGCGGCCACGCGGTCGAGCATGGCGTAGTAATCGGGCAGGCGCGCGGCATCGCGTTTGGAAAAGCGCGCGACTTCGGCCTGCGTGGCGGCGAGACTGCCGCCCACTTGGATGTACTCGCCGTCGTTCAACGGCAGGAAATTGGAAAACGGCCGCTCGACGATGCGCAGACCGTGCTCGTGCAATTTTAGATCGCGAATCACCTTCGGATTCAGCAGGCTGACGGTATAGCTGGCGCTGGAGTTGCGGAAACCCGGGTGAAACTCTTCGGTCACCGCCGCGCCGCCGACCACGGCACGCCGTTCCAGCACCCGTACCGACAGCCCCTTGGCGGCCAGATAGCAGGCGCAGACCAGGCCATTGTGGCCGCCCCCGATGATGACGGCGTCATAGGAATTTTTCATAGCCGCGATTGTACCCGCGCCACGGCCGGCCCCGCCCGCGCGGGCACGCGCAACGGCGCGACGTGATAGATTTCGCCATCGCCCGCCCCGGATATCAGACCCGTCATGCACGTCACTTTTCTGCCGCCACTGCGTATTGAGACATCCCCGGATATAACATCTCCAGCGCACCGCCGCTGCCATCGATGGCTGACGATGCTGCTTGCTGTCGCCCTGGCCGGCTGCGCCGGCGGCATCGCCGAATACAACGGCCCGGATGCGCCGCGCTTCGTGCCCTGGCCGGCGGACTATCATCCGCGCGTGGCCCTGGTGCTGGGCGCCGGCGGCCCGCGCGGCTTCGCCCATATCGGCGTGCTGAAAGTGCTGCAGGCCAATGGCATCGAGCCGGATCTGGTGGTCGGCGCCAGCGTGGGTTCGATGATCGGCGCGCTGTACGCCAATGGCATGAACGCCGTCGAGATCGAAAAAATCGCGCTGGACCTCGATCCGAAAAAATTCATCGGCGTGTCCTGGAGCGGGTTCCGGGGCAGCGGCAGCCAGGTGGAATCGTTCATCCATGATTTCGTCGACGGCAAGCCGCTGGAAGGCCTGAAGCGCCATCTGGTGATCACGGCCGCGACCACCAGCGACAACAGCCTGCAAATGTTCAATCACGGCAACACCGGCGCCGCCGCGCGCGCCTCCAGCGCCACCCCCGGGCAGTTCAGCCCGGTGCGCATCCTCGGCGTGGAATACCACGACGGCGACGAAGCCACGCCGGTCCCGATCAAGGCGGCGCGGCAACTCGGCGCGCGCGTGGTCATCGCCGTCGATGTCTCCGCCTATGTGTCCGCGATTCCGCCCGAAGCGCCGAGCGACTGGGCCGCGCGCGACCGCCGCCGCGCCGAGAAAGTGGATGCCGAAAAGGACCAGGCCGATGCCTTCATCCACCCCGATCTCGGCTATTACGCCGGCATCAACGATAAATACCGGCGTATGTGCATCGCCCGCGGCGAGGCGGCGGCACTGGCGGCGTTGCCGGCGATTCGCGCAGCGCTGGCAAAGGCGATGGGTGGGGGTTCCTGAGGCTGGCGCTATCGATTAAGACGAGCGGATTCGCAGCGTGGAAATCGCAGAACGCCATTCGGCGCGCCTTTCGAAGCAAAAATGGCTGTAAACCCGCGCCAATGCTTGAGTTTTAGCTTCAGATTTCTACTTCTTCAGCGCCGCGATCTTTTCCTGCACGCGCTTATCGAAGCGCTCGACATTGACCACCACGCGCTCATGCTTGCCTTCGCCGATGAGGTCGCGCTCATCGCGGGCGCTGACCTTGAAGTGGATATTGCGGCCGTCGACCGCGATCACTTCGGCGGTGGCGGTGACGCGCAACCCCACGGGCGTGGCGGCGATGTGGCTGACGTCGAGATGGGTGCCGAGGCTTTGATGACCGGCGGGCAGCAGTTTTTCGCAGGCTTCAAGCGCGGCGGCCTCGATCAGGTTGATCATCACCGGCGTCGCCAACACATGACAAAGGGTGCGGTGTGTTCATCCGCGACCACGATGGTGGCGGTGCCGATGGCGCCGACGGGTACCGCCAGCAGCAGGCTCATTGAATGACTCTGGCGGTGCCGTCGATCATCTCCGCTGCGCGCTTGGTGCCGTCTTTGTAAATCATCATTCCCTTGGCCTTTTTTAAACCGTCCTCGAACACGCCTTCGAACCAGGAGCCGTCGTTGAAATAGAACGCGCCCTTGCCTTTCAGCGCGCCGTTTGCATACTCGCCTTCGGCCCGCAGGCCGTTCGAATAATAATAGATGCCCTGCCCGGTCAGCGAGCCGTTGCGGATATCGCCCTCGTAGCGGTCGCCATTGGCGAAATAGTAGATGCCCTTGCCGTTGGCGTTGCCGTCGACAAAGGTGGATTCGGTACGATCGCCGTTCTTGCTGAGGTAGACGCCCTTGCCGCTGATGCGGCCCTGCACCATCTCGCCTTCGTACTTATCGCCGTTGGCGAAGATATAGCTGACGCGCCCGCTGGCCTTGCCGTCGATGAAGGAACCGATGATCTTGTCGCCGTTCTTCGATACGAAGACGCCCTTGCCGACGATGGCACCGTCGACGATTTCCCCTTCGTAACGGTCGCCGCCGGCGAATTGCCACACGCCTTTACCGCTGGGACGGTCCTCGGCAAAATCGCCGTCGAATTTGTCGCCATTGGCCCATTCGTAAATACCGCGGCCATGCTTGCGGCCATCCTTGAACTCGCCGTTGTAATGGAACGATTTCGAGATGAACTCGCCGCGGCCGTTGAGGATCTTGATGCGGTCCTTGCCCTCGCGGTACTCGCCGTTGTAGCGGGCGCCATCCGGATACTCGATCAGCCCGGTCAGCATCTGGGCGGCGGCCGGCGCAGGCGGCAGGGCCGAGCGCTGTTCGGGCGAAACCGAGGCAAGCAATAGCGGCGCCGCCGCAGCCGGGGCGGGGGCCACAACTTGAGGAGCAGCGGATGGCGCCGCCGGGGCGCTTGCGGCCGCTTTATTGTTGTCGAGACCCCGCGTCTCGCTGGTGCCGGTGGTGGTGGCAAGTTGAATCGGCGCGCTGGCGGATGCAGGTTCGGCCTTGCGCGCCGGTGCCGCCGCAGCCTTGATTGCCGGCGGGGAACCCGCCAACGGTGCGGCGCCGGCGGGGGAGGATTCGGACTCGGCCGCGGCATTCGGCATCGTTGATCCTGCCGGTGATGTCGGCACCGGAGCGGATGCCGCCGCAATCTGCGCCGGCGCCTGCGCCTGTTTCAGGCTGTCGATGCGGTTGCGCGCCAGGCCGGCGAAGGTGCCGGAAGGAAACTGTTCCAGATAGGCCTGATAGTCCTTGGGATTGCGGCTGTCCTTCACGCTCGACCAGAATTCACGCTCAAGCGAAATTTGCGCATCGCTGAACGCCCCGCCGGCCGCGGCCGCCGCCGCGCCGCGCTCGGCGAAATAGAAAGTGCCGCGCGGCAGCGGTGTGGAATAAAGCTCAGGCAACTGCTTGTTGCCGCTCTCCTGGGCGACGGCCGTCTGCACGCGCTGGAACATCGGTCCGGCCTGATTGGCCGGATTGCGGATTTCCGCGAGCAGATGCTTGGTATAGAGACCGTTGTCGCCATCGCCGTCGAGCGCCACCGCGCCCGCCGCCGCCGCGTAAGAGATGATGGTGCCCGGCGGCACCTTGGAAATTTTCGCCAGACCCGTCGAGGAGAACACATTGCTGAAGGGGTTGTTGCGGCAGGCGTCGAGGATGATGAATTTAAACTTGACCTTGGCGTCATCCATGCTTTCCAGCAGCTGCCCGACCTCGAGCGCGTTATAGACGATCTCGGGCTCGGACGTCAGTTTGGCATCCACCGGCACCAGGTAGTTCTTGTCGCGATACTGGATGCCATGACCGGCGTAATAGAACACGGCCGCCGTGGCGCCATCGAGTATCTTGGCGAACTCCACCGCCGCGCTGCGCATGGTGTTGATATCCGCATTGGTCTTGACCACGACCTTGAAGCCCAGATCACTCAGCGCCTTGGCGACGGCGCGCGCATCATTGCTGGCATTTTTCAGCGGTTCGGTCGGATAGGCGTCGTTGCCGATCACCAGGGCCACGCGGTCGTCGTAAGCGTGGGCCAAGGACAGGCCGAGCAGCAGCAGGGCTGCCAGCAGAAGCCTGAACGTCGTTTTCTGACGTGTCTTGGAAAACCGGAACCACATCGCCAGTGCGCCTTGTCGGGTAGTGCGGGAGTCTTGTCATTATTGCGCAAAACCTGCCGGCATTGGCGATTGCGACAGGCGCTCCCGGGCCGATGCGCTTGCCCCCGGTTGGCGCAACGCGCCGGACTTGCCACCGGCAGTCGCGTTTGTTTATTGCAACGCTATTTCGCCAATGCCGCCAGTTCGGGACTGTCCGCCCGCTCCCTGGCGAGTTTGCCGAATACCTCGGCGGCATCCTGGGTGGCGCCCAGTTCGCGCAACGTCAGGCCATACAGCAGCCAGTCGGAAAACTCGGCCTTGTCAGCAGGCTTGCGCTGCTGGACAAGCTCCCGGGAAGCGACCGGCAGGGTCTTGAAACTGCCGCTGCCGATTTTCTTGCCGGCCACCTTGTCGGCCACCTTGTCGGCCATTTTCACGGTCCAGGCATATTCCGACTCCGGCTGCAATTTGACGCTGCTCGGCAGCTTTACCATCGTATCGCCCGCCTTGGCCTTGTAAATCGTTTTGGCCGTGGCGCCAACAGACTTCAATTCAAAATCAAACGGCCCGCGGGGACTGTCGGCTGTCCAACGGAATACCGGCTGCAGGGAAACAACATTGGTCTGCACCGGATACAACAGGCGTTCCATCGCCGGCTTCTCCTCGCCCTTGGCGGTGGCGGTGGCGCCTACCGAGCGCATGCGGATCGAGGCGTTCGAAGTCTGCACCGCCTGGCTCACCGTTTGTGAGGAGACCTTCCATGCGGTTTCGCGCACTGTCGGCGGTGGTCCGATCTTGGCCGTCACCTCAACCTCGCCCACCGCGAAATCGCCCGGCCCTTTGAGAGTGAACTCCTTGCCGGACACCAGGTACATGATCCCGACCTGGCACTCCTTCATGCAGGCGATGCGCGCACCCTTGCCGACTTCCGCCATCAACGCGGCCTTGCCGGCGCCCAGGGTGGCGTCTCCCCTGATGTCGGTAATAAAGGCCACGCCCTGCGCCAGGGCCGCATTGGCCATCAGCATGACCGCCGAAATTGCCGAAACCCGCAACGTGGAACGAATGAATGTCTTCATGATTTTTCTCCTGGAATTTTCCGGCTACAACGGCAGCCCGAATCCATGCACTCCCTTGCTACGCTACCGGAGTGCTGCTTCCGATGCACCAGCCGGTATGCCGGCGATCCCCCACACCCGCAAGGCGCTATGCCCGCGCAACGGTTGTTCGCCGAATGCGATCAACTCGAAACCGGCATCCAGCCGGTCCTTGACGGAATCCGTCATCACGATCGGTGTCGCCAGGCGCTTGGTCAGGCCTTCCAGGCGCGAGGCCACATTGACGGCATCGCCGATCGCGGAATAGTTGTGCCGCTCGGTGGAACCGATATTGCCGACCACCACTTTTCCATAGTTTATGCCGATCCCGATCTTAAGTGGCGGCAATCCTTCGGCTTCGAATTCCTGGTTCAGGGCCTGCAGGGATTGCATCATTTCCCAGGCGCACTTGACCGAATTGCCGCAGGCGTCCGGCAGTGCGCGCGGCGCGCCGAACAGCACCATCATGCCGTCGCCGATGAACTTGTCGATGGTGCCGTCGTGGTGATGCACTGCCGCCACCATGCGGTCGAAATAGCGCGTCAGCAGCTCGGTCACTTTTTCCGGGGTCAGGGCCTCCGAGATGCCGGTAAAGTTGCGGATGTCGCTGAACAACACGCATACCTCGGCGGTCTGCCCCGACACGCCGGCCTGCAGATTGCCCGACAGCATTTCCTGCAACACCGCCGGCGACACGCTGCCGGCAAAGGATTGCTTCAGCCGGTTTTTTTCGACGGCGGACTCCAGCGCGTCGGCGATCGCCCGCACCACCACGGCGATCCACAGGCTGGTCATGATCGCCACCCCGGGCAAATAAAGATTGTTCGCCATCAGCGCGACCGATACCAGAAAAAGCGCGGCCGGCGCGACCACGAACATCAGCAGGAACAGGCGCGCGCTGGAACGGACCCATACGCAGGCGAGAATCATCAGGCAGACCAGGGTGAGTGCAACCCTGGGCAGCGGCTTGATCAAACCGTCGCCCAGCAGGCTGCGCAGGGCCTGCATATGCACCACCACCCCGGCTTGGTTATAACTGCCGGCTGTCGGTGAATCGAAAGCCGTGAGCAGGGCCGGCAATTCCCAGCGATCGACGTCCTTGAGCAGACTGCCGACCAGCACGACTCTGCCGTCGAAATGCCGTCTGAGCTCGGCCTCGTTGCCGCTTTTCAGCCAGTCGATCACCTGCTGCATGGGAATATAGTCCAGCGGTTCGCCGCGTGTGAAATCGATAAAGCCTTCATCCACCGGCTTGCCGGCCATGCGCGCGATCTGGCCGGCGAATGACGGCAGGGGTTCGCGTTCGCCCAACTCCCGTTCACTGAAGCGGCGCGCGACGGAATCGGCATCGCGCAGCACCTGGTCAACACCGAAGTTGCCGTCCCGAAAAAAGCGCATATAGCTGGGATGTACCGTCTTCACATGCCGCTCGCCATCGATCGTCAGCGCGAACACCACCGGCAGGCGCTGGCTCGCCTTGAACAGCGATTTGATCAGTTCCTGCTGTCCTCCGGGCAGATTGCCTTGGTAGGCCTGCGCCGGCAGCACCACATCAATGCCGACCGCCACGGGACGCGCCTGCGAGAGCGCCTCCAGCAAATCCGCCAGATGGCGGTGCCACAAGGCCAGCGGCTCGGGAAATTCGGCGACAGTCCGGTCATCGATGCCGATGAGCACCGGTTCAACCGCGGCCGCGCGCGGGAAAAATTTGCGCAGGAACCGCACCTGGGTATCGAAGGAGGCGCGTTCCATGGCCGCAATCAGCGAGGTGTCGGGTCGCGGGAATGCCGAGAACAGCAGCAGCACCATGGCCGCGAACAGGAATAGTGCTGCACGCTTGACCCAGTAGGCACCTTGGCGTTTTGTCTGATGCGCGCTATCGTTTATTGATGTGGGCATTTGTTTAGGGTCCCGATTTCACTCTATTCTATCGAGCTTGGGTAACGATCCGATCACGCCATTGAAAACTTTTGGAAACTTCGACTACATCATCGTCGGCGCCGGCACTGCGGGCTGCGTGCTGGTCAATCGTCTCTCTGCCGATCCCGCCATACGGGTGCTGCTGCTGGAAGCCGGCGGCAAGGACGACTATCTGTGGATTCATATCCCGGTGGGTTATCTGTACTGCATCGGCAACCCGCGCACCGACTGGTGCTACAAGACTGAGCCCGATCCAGGCCTGAACGGGCGCTCGATCCTGTACGCGCGCGGCCGCACCCTGGGTGGCTGCTCGTCGATCAACGCGATGATCTACATGCGCGGTCAGGCGCGCGACTATGATCAGTGGGCGGCGCTGGGCAACCCCGGCTGGAGCTGGCAGGATGTGATGCCGGGGTTCAAGCGCTCCGAGAATCACTACGCCGGCAATTCGGCAATCCATGGCGGTGACGGCGAGTGGCGGGTGGAGGAACAACGCCTCGATTGGGAAATTCTCGGTGCCTGGCGCGACGCGGCTGCGCAGTGCGGCATTCCGAAAATTGCCGATTTCAACGGCGGCGACAATTTCGGCTCGGCACGCTTCCAGGTCAATCAGCGCAGCGGCGTGCGCTGGAATGCTTCCAAGGCATTTCTGCGACCGGCGATGCGGCGAGCCAATCTCACCGTGCTCACCGGCGCGCTGTCGAACCGCGTGCGCTTCGATTTGCAGGGCGGCAAGCGCCGCGCCACCGGCGTCGAATTCACGCGCGGCGGCGAAGCGTTTTTTGCGGCTGCCGATAGGGAAACCATCCTTGCGGGCGGGGCAATCAATTCCCCGCAGTTGCTGCAGCTGTCCGGTGTCGGCCCGGCGGATTTGCTGCGCCGCCATGGCATCGAGGTGGTACATGAGCGGCGCGGCGTCGGCGAGAATCTGCAGGACCATCTGCAACTGCGCATGGCCTTCAAGGTGAGCGGCACCCGCACCATGAACGAGTGGTCCAACCGCTGGTATGGCAAGGCGCAAATGGCCTTGCAGTACGCCCTGTTTCGCAGCGGCCCCCTGACCATGGCGCCCTCGCAACTGGGGGCCTTCGCCAAATCGGATCCGACCCAGGCCAGTGCCAATATCGAGTACCATGTGCAGCCGCTATCGCTGGAAAAATTCGGCGACCCCCTGCACCCCTTTCCGGCCTTCACCTCGAGCGTATGCAATCTGCGCCCCGACAGCCGCGGCCATGTGCGCATCAAGAGTGCCGATCCGCTGGCGCATCCGGCAATCACGCTCAACTATCTATCGACCGATAGCGATCGCAAGGTCGCGGTCGACTCCCTGAAACTCACCCGGTGCATTGCCATGTCGCCGGCACTGGCGCGATTTCGGCCGCAGGAATTCAAACCCGGTCCGGAAATCGAGAGCGATGAGGCGCTGGCGCATGCCGCGGGCGATGTCGGCACCACCATTTTTCATCCGGTGGGCAGTTGCAAGATGGGACCGGCCACCGATCCCATGGCGGTGGTCGATGCCCGATTGCGCATTCATGGCATCGAGCGCCTGCGCGTCGTCGATGCCTCGATCATGCCGGCCATCACCTCCGGCAATACCAATTCGCCGACCATCATGATTGCCGAGCGCGCCAGCGAGATGATTCTCATGGACCGTACTGCGCCGGCATGAGCGCAATGCCGGAAAGCACCGCCGCGCGAGCCGCCGCCAAATCGTCTTTTTCCAGCAGTTTCCTGACCTGGTATTTCATTTTCATCTGGGGTTCAGGCTTCCTCGCCACCAAGGCAGGTATCCAGTACGCGGCACCGTTCACGTTTCTGTGCCTGCGCTTTATCGTCGGCCTGCTCTGCCTGGCGCCGATCGTGCTGATCGCGCGGCCGCGCTGGCCGGCCGCGCCGCGCGAGTGGTTGCATATCATCGTCGCCGGGTTGCTGATGCATGCCATCCACCTGAGCGGCAGCCATTATGCGCAATACCTGGGCATGTCGGCCGGCGTGACCGCCGTCATCCTCGCCACCCAGACACTGCTGACCGCGGTATTCGCGGCATTATGGATGGGCGAAAAACCCGGCCAGCGGCAATGGGCCGGCATCGCCATCGGCCTGTCGGGTGTGGCGATGGTGGTGTGGCACAAAATCGATATCGCCGCCGTCAGCCCCGGCAGCCTGATTGCGGTGGGTACCGGATTGCTGGCCCTGACCGCCGGCACCCTCTATCAGCGAAAATTCTGTGCGCAGGCGGACCTGCGTTCCAGCGCCTTGGTGCAATTTGCCGCCTCCTTGCTGCTGCTGGCGCCACTCAGCCTCTATTTCGAGGGAGCCAGCATCCGTTGGGCCTGGCAGCTACTGGGGGCGGTATTGTTCCTGGTGATTTTTGCTTCCATTTTTGCCGTGAATGCGCTGCATACCCTGATGCGGCGCGGCGCCGCGACCCGCGTCACCAGCATGCTCTACCTGCCACCCGTCGTGGCCGTCGCGCTGGAGTGGCTGCTGTTCGGCGTGCGCCCGACGGCCCTTACAATATTCGGCGTGGCCGTGGTCTGCATCGGCGTTTCCCTGGCTGCGGGCGCGCCGCGAAATGCGCCCGTGCGCCGGGCGCAGGCACGCGTCGACCACAAGGAATAGCCCGGTCCGATGCGCCCCTTGCCCCTGATCATTATTTTGCTGGTACTCGACCATGTCGCTTTCAACGGCAGCCGGGTGGCGGTATCGCTGTTCGCCATCAACCAGCAGGCCTCGGCGCTGACGGTCGGCACGCTGGTGGCGTTGTACGCGCTGTTGCCCGCCTTGCTGTCGGTTACTGTCGGCCGCTGGATCGACCGCATCGGCCTCAACCAGCCGATGCTGATCGGCTCGATCGGCGTCGGCGCCGGGACCCTGCTGCCGTTCATCCTTCCCGGCCTGGCGACGCTGTATTTCACCAGCGTCATCGTCGGCGTGTCGTTCATGCTGATCAATATTTCGGCTTATCACGCGGTCGGTGAAATGAGCTCCCCGGAAGAGCGGCCGATTAATTTCAGCTATGTGGCGCTGGGCTTTTCGACGTCCGCGTTCATCGCGCCCCTGCTGGCCGGCATCGGCATCGACCAACTCGGCTATCGCGCCACCTTCCTGATCCTGGCGCTGTTCACGGTGTTGCCGATCATGGCGCTGTCGATGCGCTTATTGCCGCCCCCGCGCAAGCACATCACCCATGTTCAGGCCAGCCGCGGGGACGTGTTCGAATTACTGCGCGAAACCGAAATGCGGCGCCTGTTCATCGCCATGGCAATCCTGACGGTGTCATGGGATATCTACGGCTTTGCCATTCCGGTGCATGGCAGCCGCATCGGCCTGTCGGCATCGCAGATCGGGATTGTGATGGGCGCCTTTGCCGCGGCGACGTTTGCGGTGCGACTGGCCATGCCGTTCATCGCCCAGAAAATGAAACCCTGGTCGTTGCTGACGGTGTCGCTGCTGATCGCCGGCACCAGCTATGTGGCGATACCGTTTACCGACAGCGTCGGAGTATTGATGGCCCTGATGTTCCTGCTCGGTCTGGGGCTGGGCGCCCCGCAGCCGATGGTGCTTACCCTGCTGCACGAATCGGCGCCGGCCGGTCGCGCGGGAGAAGCGCTGGGCCTGCGCACCACCCTGATCAATACCAGCCAGACGGTGATGCCGCTGGTGTTCGGGGCCGTCGGCACGGCCGTCGGCATGATGCCGCTGTTCCTGGCGATGGCGACCGTGTTGTTTGCCGGTGGCATGTTTGCGCAAAGGGTACGCAAAAAACAGTCCTGATTCCGCTGCCGGCAAGGTCCCCGGCGCAGCCTCGTCGTTCGAAACTTTGCCGGCGGCAATCGCTCTAAAATTGGCAGCATGGCTTATCCCAGCTTGAAAATCAGCGCGATGCCCCGATTTCCGGATGTGCGGCCGGGTTTGTTTATGTACAATCCGCTCGCCCCCTTTATGGAGACATTATGAAACGCATCATTCTGTTTATAGCGACCAACCTGGCCGTCATGCTCGTGTTGGGCGTGGTAACGAGCCTGCTGGGCATCAATCGCTTCCTGACGGCCAATGGCCTCAATCTGCCGATGCTGCTGGCATTCTCGGCCGTGGTCGGCTTTACCGGCGCGATTTTTTCGCTGCTGATCTCGAAGCCCCTGGCCAAATGGAGCACCGGCGCCCAGGTGATCGACAATCCGCGTAACGAAACCGAGCGCTGGCTGGTCGAAACCGTGCGCCGCCTGGCCAACAAAGCCAATATCGGCATGCCCGAAGTCGCCATTTACGAGGGCGACGCCAACGCCTTTGCCACCGGCGCCTTCAAGAATTCCTCGCTGGTCGCCGTCTCCACCGGTTTGCTCGAATCGATGAGCAAGGAAGAGGTGGAAGCGGTGCTGGGTCATGAAATCGCCCATATCACCAATGGCGATATGGTGACGCTGACCCTGATCCAGGGCGTGGTCAACACCTTTGTGGTGTTCCTGTCCAAGGTGGTGGGCTACTTCGTCGACCGCGTGGTGTTGAAGAATGATCGCGACGGCCCCGGGATCGGTTACTACGTGACCGATATGGTCTGCCAGATCGTGTTCGGCTTGCTTGCCAGCATCATCGTGGCGTGGTTCTCGCGCCGGCGCGAATTCCGTGCCGACGCCGGCTCGGCCAGCCTGCTGGGTCGCCCGCAGCCGATGATCAACGCGCTGTCGCGGCTGGGCGGGCTGCAGCCCGGCGAATTGCCAAAATCGATGGCGGCCTCCGGCATTTCGGACAAGGCGGGCGTCATGGTCCTCTTCTCCAGCCATCCGCCGATCGAGGAGCGCATTGCCGCGCTGCAGGGACGGCGCTGATTGTCTGCCGCCCCCCGGCGGCTGCACATGGCAATAAAAAACCGCGCCTTGCGCGGTTTTTTATTGCCGGCCGAATCGCCGGCCTGGTTGCGGATTCACCAGCCTATTTCTTGAACACCGATTTCAGCGAACCCAGCAATCCGCTTTTCTTTTCGTCCTCGCTCTGGGGTGGTGGCGGTGGCTCAATCACATATTGCGGCGCCTTGTTACCACGCAACGCGGGATTGGGGGCAGTGCCGCTGCCCGGGCGCCGGTTGAATGTCGCGAAAGTCGATTCCTTGCCAATCAGCAGTTTGGCCAGTTCTTCGAGTGCCTGATCGCTGATGGCATCCGGTTCCAGCGTGTACATGCTCGGTCCGAAGTCCTCGATATTCTTCAACTTGAAGCGGATCACGCCGGTCTCGTAATCGCCGACGATGTCGACGCCGCAAATGATGTCGCCGCTGATCACGAAGGTCTCGCTGACCACCACCCGACGGTCGTTGCGGATCGGTTCCGAGGTAAAACGCAGATTGTTCAACCACAGCAATTCGCGGAAACGTTCAATATGTTCCGCGTCGCGCTTGACCGTCAGCGATTGACCCTTGCTGCGCTTGAAGGTGACCTCGAGATTCTCGTAATGCTCGGTGCCGTTGCGCTGCGAAGTGCGGTACTCGATGCGGTAATCGAGCTGCGTCAGGCCGCCGATCTTGCCCACCGTCAGCAAATCGTAGGTTCGATCGCAAGGCGGCTTGACCACATTGAGCTGCCTGAACAGTTCGTTCAGATAGTTGAAAGTCTTGCGCAGGGCGCGATCCACCGATGCGGCATTTGCCTGCAGGGACTGAGTGCGTGCTGCTTGCTGATTTTTAAGGGTGTCGGCTTCTTTTTTGAGATCGTCGAGCAGACCCATGAGGAACCTCCAATGATTCGATATTTACCATGTTGCAACGCACTATTTTACCTTACCGCGCACAACCGTGGCGGCCCTGATACGCTTCCACCGGGCAATGGCGCTGTGCCCGGCGATCATTTCATTGCTGTTTAACCAACTGTCTTATGGCCAGGTTTTTCAATTCATGAATGCCATTGTTGCTCTGGATCAAGGAACAACCAGTTCTCGTGCCATGGTGTTCGACCACGGCGGACAGGTTCGCGCCATGGCACAGCGCGAATTCGCCCAGTATTTTCCGCGGCCCGGCTGGGTGGAACACGATGCGCTTGAAATCTGGCGCAGCCAGCTTGATGTCGCCGCGCAGGTCGTCGCCCAAGCCAACCTGGCGACCGCGCAGATTGCCGCCATCGGCATTACCAACCAGCGCGAAACCACCGTACTTTGGGATCGCAAAAGCGGACTGCCGCTGGCCCCCGCCATTGTCTGGCAGGACCGCCGTACCGCCGATACCTGCGCGGCGCTGAAGGCGGCGGGACATGCGCCGCTGATTTCGTTCAAGACCGGCCTGGAAATCGATGCGTATTTTTCCGGCACCAAATTGAAGTGGCTGCTGGACCATGTTCCGCATGCGCGCGCACGCGCAGCGGCAGGGGAACTGGCATTTGGCACCGTCGATAGCTGGCTCATATGGTGTTTGACCGCAGGCAAAGTTCATGCCACCGACGTATCCAATGCCTCGCGCACTCTGCTGTTCAATATTCACACCCTGGACTGGGACGACGAGCTGCTGCAATTATTGGACGTTCCGCGCAGCGTATTGCCAAAAATCGTCAGTTCTTCGGCTGTGATCGGCGAAACGGCCTGCGCCGGTCTGCCGCCCGGCATTCCCATCGGCGGCGTCGCCGGCGACCAGCAGGCGGCGCTGTTCGGCCAGGCCTGCCACCGGCCCGGCATGGCCAAGAACACCTATGGCACCGGTTGCTTCATGTTGATGAACACCGGTACCGCGCCGGTGATCTCGAAAAATCGCCTTCTCACCACGGTTGCCTGGCGCCTTGGCGATGGTGCAAAAACCCAGTACGCACTCGAGGGCAGCGTATTCATGGCCGGGGCCATCATTCAATGGCTGCGCGACGGACTTGGCATCATCAGGAATTCCGCCGAGGTAGAGGCCCTGGCCCTGTCGGTTGCCGACAGCGGCGGGGTCTATCTGGTGCCCGCCTTTGTCGGACTGGGTGCGCCGCATTGGGATGCCGGCGCACGCGGCGCCCTGCTGGGACTGACGCGCGGCAGCACGCGGGCGCATATTGCCCGCGCCGCCTGCGAGGCGATCGCCTGCCAGAGTGCGGAACTGGCTATCGCCATGCAACATGACGCCGGCATCGCCTTGTCCGAGCTGCGCGTCGACGGCGGCGCAAGCATCAATAATATGCTCATGCAATTCCAGGCCGATCTGCTGGGTACGCCGGTGGTGCGCCCGCGTCACACCGAGACCACGGCACTGGGCGCGGCTTATCTGGCAGGCCTGGCGGTGGGTTTTTGGCGCAGCGAAACGGAAATCGCCGCGCACTGGGAACAGGACCGCCGTTTCATCCCGCATCTGTCGCGTGCGGAGGCCGCCGACAAAATGCAGGGCTGGTTACGCGCGGTGGAGCGGAGCAAGAACTGGGTCTGACCTGCCTGTAGTCCGGCGCCGATCGGCGATATGCGGGCAAACGCGTGGGCAAACGCGAGGTGCACAAGTCCCACCCGGCCGGGTAGGGACAAGGCGGCGATCGATGGATAAGATCAATGAACCTGCTCAAGCATCTGTGCAATATGCATTTCCGGCATCTGCACCCGCACCATCCATCACGGTCCCTACCGCCATGAGAAACCTGATTGTTGCCGCAACCGTTGTCGGCCTGATGGCCGCAGTCGGCGCCTTCCTGGGCTTCCTGATTCAATCGCAGCCGCTGGGCGCGTTGATTGGCGCCATCGTCGGCATTGCCTTGCTGCCCAGGCACGACACGCAGACGGGCGCCGACAAAACCCGCGCAGCGGGGCAGGAAGCGGAGCATATGGGCGACTAGTCGTCCCCGTCAGTATCCGCGCACCCGTTCAACGACGCCATCGACGGTGTCTCCCCGTTGCAGGGCGCGAATTTTTTGCGCTACTTGCGCCGCACTTTCCCGCAGCAGGGTAATTGCGGAGATATGCGGCGTGATGGTTATTTTCGGATGACGCCAGAACGCATGGTCAGACGACAACGGCTCATCGCCGGCGACATCGAGCGTGGCTCCGGCAAGCGCGCCGCTGTCGAGCAATTCGAGCAGATCCTGTTCCACCAGATGACGGCCGCGCGCAACATTGATCAGATAAGCGCCGGGTTTCAGTTTCGACAGCGTGTGCCGGTTCAGGATTGCCTCGGTTTCAGGCGTCAGCGGCAGCAGGCAGACCAGCACCCGCACTGCGCGCAGAAACGCGTCCATCTGCCCGGCACCAGCGAAAGTGCCGACGCCCGGAAACGTGGTTGCAGTGCGCGACCAGCCGAACACCGGGTATTCGAAACCGGCAATCGCCCCTGCGACGCGCGCACCGATCGAGCCCAGCCCCATCACGCCCACCGGCCAGGCTGCGCGGTCAATGGCCGGACGCGGGCTCCATTCGCTCGCAGCGGCCTGCTCCGCATAGACATCGAATTCGCGGGCATGCCGGATCAGCGCATGGCAAACGTATTCAGCCATCTGCACCGCCATGCCGGCGTCGTTCAGGCGAACGACCGGAATATCGCGAGGCAGGCTCTCCAGCTTCATGACGCCGTCGGCGCCGGCGCCGATATTGAACACGGCCTGCAAATGACGCTGTTCCTGAAATAACGCCGGGGGCGGCGCCCATACCACTGCGTAATCGGCTTGCGCTGCGGTCGTACCAGGCGTCTGCTCGACCGACCATGCCCATACTTTGGCTTCCGGAAGATTTACGCTGAGTTCATCCAGCCAGGGCTGCGGATTTTTCCCGGGGGCACAAAAAACGATGTTCATCGTCGCGGCCGACTTTATTTTTTCGCCTTTAGCTTGATCTTGTACTCCGAGACAATGTTATTTCGTTCCCGGATCATCACTCCTACCTCTTCCATAGAAAGTTCCTTGTTCTCAAATTGACTCATATAAGGTTCTTCAAGTATCTGTACAGCCTCAATGACTTGAAAGTCGACATCCAGATACAAACCCAAGGGACTGTTCGCCGCGCCCAGTCTCTGCCACTCGCGGTTCATATCCTTGTTGAACAGCTCCAGCATTTGCGGGGTGACCGCCCTCACATGAGTGGGGTCGTTGATGAAATTATCGTGCCTCGGGTGCGGAACATTGATGTGGATAAGACATCCATCCACACTGATCCGGTACATCTCCTGAATCATTTTCAGGAAGATGCTGGAATCGGCACCAAAATGCTCAAGGGAATGGTTCAGCATCATCTCGGTCACCGAATTACTTTCCCATTTCCAGGGCGTCACTTCCAGGTCCTGCACGACATCCGGTTTGCAAGTGTCAAATTTATCAACATTTACCCAGCCAGCCATTTTGTTAAAGCCGCATCCCAGATTGAGCTTCATCTTTTTCCTCGAAAGATTGCAAAGACCTTTAGTGTAAATGGGAATTCACTGCCATCGCGCAGCGCATGGGCAATTTCCGGTTGGCAACGGCACATATTGCCGAATTTCCGCATTTTGTCGCATCGCATTTGACGCCGCCATTCCGGCATGCCAGCATCGCCGCTTCTTTTCCCCCGTGAGAACATCATGTCCACAAACCGTACTCGACTCATTGTGAAACTGTCTGGAAATGTCACGCGCGCCGCCGTGGCGGCCTGCCTGCTCGTGTTGGCTGGCGCCGGCAACGCGGCCGACGCGGCGAAATCTGTCGGCATCGACGAAAACGGCATGAACAAAACGGCCATACCCGGCGACGATTTCTACGGTTTCACCAATGGCGGCTGGCTGTCCAGGACGGAAATTCCGGCCGATCGCGGCGGCTGGGGAGCCGGCGCCGAGCTGGCGGAAGCGACCAATCTGCGCATCATTGCCCTGATCGAAGCCGCGGCAAAAGACCAGGCGGCGGCGGCACCGGCGGAGCGCATCGCGTCAGATTTTTATACCGCTTACATGGACGAGTCCGGCATTGAAGCCAAAGGGGACGCCCCCTTGAAGCCTCTGCTGCAAGGCATCGCCGCGATCGGCGACAAGACCGCCCTGTCCCGTGCACTGGGCGCACGCCTGCGCGCCGATGTCGACCCGCTCAATGCCACCAATTACTTCACCGAAAACCTGTTCGGCCTGTGGGTGGCACAGGGCTTCAATGACCCGGCGCATTACACGCCTTATCTGTTGCAGGGCGGACTCGGCATGCCGGATCGTGCCTATTACCTCACCGACAGCCCGCGCATGGAAGCGCTGCGCACCAAATATCTTGCGCATATCGCCAATGTGCTCAAGCTGGCAGGCGTCAGCGATGCCGACGCGCGCGCCGCGCGTATTTTCGCGCTCGAACGCAAACTCGCCGAAGCGCACTCCTCGCTGGAAGATTCGCAGGACGTATTGAAGGCCAACAATCTCTGGCGCAGCAAAGATTTCGCGGCCAAAGCGCCTGGCATGGACTGGGCGGCCTTCTTCGACGGCGCGGGGCTGGGCAAGCAGGATGCCTACATCGTCTGGCACCCCGGCGCCATCGCCGGCGCGGCTGCCCTGGTCGGCAGCACCCCGCTGGCCGACTGGCAGGACTATCTCGTGTATCACACCGTCAATCATTACTCGGGAGTATTGCCCAAGGCATTCGTCGACGAACGATTTGCGTTTTACGGCACGGCGCTGAGCGGCACGCCGCAACAGCAGGCCCGCTGGAAGCGGGCACTCAATGCGGCCAATGCCTCGGTCGGCGACGCGGTGGGGCAAGTCTATGTCGCCAAATATTTTCCGGCCGCAAGCAAAGCCAAAGCACAGGCTATGGTGGCCAATATCGTCAAGGCCTTCGACAAGCGGATCGATCAGCTCGACTGGATGGCAGCGGCAACCCGGCAGCAAGCCAAGGCCAAACTGAAAACACTGTATGTCGGCATCGGCTACCCCGATCACTGGCAGGATTATCGCGGGCTCAGGATCGACCGCAACGATGCCTTCGGCAATTTGCTGCGAGCGGAAACCTTCAACTACCAGCGCCGCATTGCCAAGCTGGGCAAGAAAGTGGATTCGACCGAATGGTGCATGTCGCCGCAGGAGGTCAACGCCGTGAACATGCCGATGCAAAATGCGCTGAACTTCCCGGCGGCGATCCTGCAGCCACCCTACTTCGACGCCGCGGCGCCGGATGCGGTCAACTACGGCGGCATCGGCTCGGTCATCGGTCACGAGATCAGCCACAGCTTCGACGACCAGGGATCCCAGTTCGATGCGCAGGGCCGGCTGCGTGATTGGTGGACCGCCGAGGATATGGCCCACTTCAAGGCTTCGTCTGCCGCTTTGGTGGCGCAATATGGCGGCTATCGGCCGTTCAGCGATCTCGCCATCAACGGCCAGCAAACGCTGAGCGAAAACCTGGCGGATCTTGCCGGCATTGCCGCCGCATTCGACGGCTATCGCGCTGCCGCAAAGGCAATAGCACCGCCAGCTGCCGCAAACAAGGCGGCGCAGCCGGGCTACAGCAGCGACCAGTTGTTTTTCATCGCCTTCTCACAGGGCTGGCGCAGCAAGTCGCGTGAAGCGCAATTGCGCCAGCAGATACTCACCAACGGCCACGCGCCATCGCAATACCGGGCGTTGACGGTACGCAATATCGACGCATGGTACGACGCTTTCGACGTCAGGTCTGGCCAGGCGCTATATCTGGCTCCCGAGGCGCGCGTCCGGGCCTGGTGAGCAACTAACCGGCAGTGGACAGTGAGCAGATAGATGGAATGGCGAGGGCGGCGTCCTGCCTTTATGGACGCCGCCCTCGCCCGCTGCCGGATCCCGGATTTTCAGCTCGCGCTCATTCGTCGCCCGAACGGATCAGCAGGTTCACGACTGCCACCATCGCCAGGAACAGGCCGATGAATACCCCGGCGATCACTTTCAGCAGGGCCGACGTCGATTTGTCCTGCTCGTAAGCAGGCACCAGGATCACCTGCGCGCCGACAATCTGGTCCTTTTTCCAGCCGAAACCGCCCTTGTCGCCATAAATGGTGCGCATGGTCTGCGGCGCACGATCGGGCGTGTCGTGGCAGGCAAGGCAGGCCGGGTTCTTGATCTGGATGGGCTTGGCGACATAGTAGAGCCGGTCCAGATTGCGAAACACTTCCCCGGAAGCCTCCTTGAGTGAGGGGTCGGCGATAAAGCGGTTGATGATCTCGCGCTCCAGTTCATCCGCGCGATCGCGCGGATTGGTGGGGTCGAGCACCGCCTCCTTGTATTTGAAGTTGGCAAATTTCTTGCGAAAGCGCTCGAAGGTTTCTGTGGCCGCGAACGCCGGCACGGTCTGGGGCAGGAATTTATCGGCCAGCATCGGATCGAGTTGGGGCTTGATCAGATCCACCGTGTAGCTCCGGGAGGCAAGCGCGCTTTCCATCAGCATATCAGCCTGCTTGATGACGTCCTGATTGGCCTGCGCGCGCATGATCTTGTTGACATACCAGCCGCCCGGCAACATCACCATCAGACCGGCGGCAAACAGGATGAGATTAACCTTAAGCCGAAAACTCATTTTGCGATTCTCCCTATATATTTGATGTTTGCAAGTCGACCCCCGACTGCACCGATTCTACATGCGTGCCACCGGTTTCTAGGGGTTTTCCCCAATTGACGGAGCATCCGCGCAGCCATACCCTGACGCCGTACAGAAAGAACGTGCCGGCAAGCCGCATCGAGCATCAGGCATGCGTACTCATACGCATTACGCTGCCCGTTGGTTTCAACACCGCTTTCGATCGGCAGGGAGAGAAAAATGGCTGCGGACTACCCCCCGTTTTTGAACAGCTATGGCGTCGTGCCGCATATTCTCGCCAAAATTCTGACTGTGCCGGTCCCCGAGCGTTTTTCGCATGAGTTCCTGTCCCACACCCTCGGCTTTCGCCGCGATGCGGATCGACCCTTCGTGCCGCTCGCCAGGCGCATGGGCTTTCTGGACGCAGACGGACGACCCACGGCCCTGTACAGACGCTTTCACGAAGGAAAGCAGTTGCCGGCAATACTGGGAGAAGCCATTCGCAACGCGTTTTCGCAGCTCTATTCCCGGCACGACAATGTGGATCAGTTCGACAGAAAAACCCTGCAAGCGCTGGTTGCGGAGATTACCGATCTTGAACCCAGCCACCCAAGCGCGCGCGCCGTGGTCGGCACTTTTCTCGCACTCAAGAATTTTGCGGCGCCGGATTTTCCGCAAACGGACGCGGAGATGGCCCCAAAAATCCGCAAGCCACCCAGAACTGCGCGCGAAATTCGTGTCGAATATTTTGGCCTGATGCTGATGCTGCAAAAATAGTCCGGCCTAAACCGGCGCAGCAATTGGCAGCTGCAGCCCGGCAACAAACCGTCCCCTGCCGAATACTTTGTCCGGTATTCGCGCCGCGTATTCTCATCTTGACGGTCAATCCGCCCAAGCCGCCGGCTGAATGGTGGTTTCTATCGTGCCATCCCGGGCATCGAAGCCGGTATGCCTTGCGCAACCTTGTTCCGGCTCTCCGGTTGAATCAGCGCTCGCAGGGTGCCGCTCAGCCAGTTGGCAATGGCCGGTTGCCGCGGCCGGGCTCCAGACTGGCGATCCCGGCCGCGTGGCATAATCGTTTGCAGACAAGAGAATTTCCATTGCCAGCCAGCTCCCACTTTTCCGTTTGTCCCCGACGCTATGCATAAGGCGCCACGGCCCCACGACAATGTCGTCCGCCCCGCCGCGCTGGAACACGGCAGCTGTTTCCATGTGCTGCTGCCGAAATCATTGTCGAACCCGGGGGCGAACGCATGAAAACCATTGAACGCATCATCCTGATCGACGACAACGAGATGGATAACGTTTATCACCAGATCATCGTGCAGCGCGCGGGTTTTGCGGGCGAACTGCTGATCTTCGCATCCTGTGCCGCGGCCCTCGCCTATCTGCACGGCGCCGACATGTCGCGACCCAGCCTGATTTTCCTCGATATCAATATGCCCGGCATGAACGGCTTCGAATTCGCCGAACAGGCGACCCCGCTGCTGCGGGACAAACCGACCAATACCATCATGATGCTGACTTCCTCGGGTTCGGAGCGCGACCGTCTGCGCACCTCCAATCTCGCTATCATCAAGGGCTTTCTGACCAAACCGCTGACTGAGGCCACAGTGAACGAATTGCTGGCTTCGGTCGATTGAAGGACGACTATGCGCTATCGCAATCTGGGCAAAAGCCCCTTGCAGGTTTCCATGCTGTGCCTGGGTACGATGATGTTCGGCGACCAGACCGATCAGGCCGAAGCCGCGCAGATCGTCGCCCATGCCCGCGAGCACGGCGTCAATTTCATCGACACTGCCGATGTATACACCAAGGGCCAATCGGAATCGATGGTCGGCGAACTGCTGAAGGGCAGCCGCCACGACTGGATTCTGGCCAGCAAGATCGGCAACCGGATGTCGGATCGCCCGAACGAATCGCAATATTCGCGGACCTGGATGATGCGCGAATGCGAAGCCAGCCTGCAACGCCTCAAGACCGACTTCATCGACATCTATTACCTGCACCGCGATTTCAACGGCATGGACCTGGAAGAGCCGTTGCGTGCCATCGGGGCCCTGCTGCGCGCCGGCAAGATACGCTACTGGGCGGTATCGAATTTCCGCGGCTGGCGCATCGCCGAGATGGTGCGCCTGGCGCGCGAATTGAACATGCCGGGCCCGGTGGCATGCCAGCCCTATTACAACCTGTTGAATCGCATGCCCGAAGTCGAGGTACTGCCGGCCTGCGCGCATTACGGCATCGGCGTGGTGCCCTACAGCCCGATTGCGCGCGGCGTACTGTCCGGCAAATACCTGCCCGGCGCCGCACCGGTCTCAGGCACGCGTGCGGGGCGGGGCGACAAGCGCATCATGGAAACAGAATTCCGCGAAGAGTCGCTGCGTATCGCGCAGACACTGAAGCAGCATTGCGCGGCCAAGGGTGTGGAACTGTCGCACTTCGCCACCGCCTGGGTGCTGGCCAACAATGCCGTCAGCGCCGCCATCGCCGGGCCGCGCACCCTGGCGCAATGGCAGGATTATTTCGGCGCGCTGTCCTGCGTCATCACGCCTGAAGACGAGGCCCTGGTCGATTCGCTGGTGGCGCAGGGACACCCCTCCACACCGGGCTACAACGATCCGACCTATCCCCTGAACGGGCGCATCGTCTGAGGGAGAGGGGCTTGCCCTCTACCTGTTGATCAGCTGGCGGGAGCCGGATTCGCCCACGCCCTGCAGCGGCCCCAGGGGATTGCGCACGTTTTCCTCCTCCTGGATGTTCGGCTTGCCGCCCCAGACCTTGAAGGCCACAGTGTCGATATTGATGACGATGATGGCCTCGAACTTCCAGCCGGTGATTTCGGTATGGCGATGGAAGTTGAGAAAATCGAGCAGGAAATTGCCGGTGCGTTTGCGATCCGTATACGTCTGTTCCACGGTATAGGCAAAGCAGGCTTCGCGCGCCTCCAGACAACGGCGCAGGCCGTCGTCGAGCATGCGCGTGTCCAGCGAAGGCACCACCACAAAGCGGCGCAGCAAATCCGCCTGGTTGAGAATGGTGACGTTCGACGAACTGGCAGCGTCGATACCCATCGCCGCCAATTCGGACACCGTCGTTTTGCCGGGCACGATTTGATCGAAGGTCGCGCGTGCCTCGGCATAGCTTTTCCATTGCGCGCGCACCTCGGTCCGGCTGTCGGGCAACATGGCCGCGCAGCCATTCAGCAGGAACGTGGCGGCAAGCAGCGACAGGCTCCGGCCGCAGCCCGGCACCACCCGCAAGCCAGTCAGGTTCTGTGTGGGGTTCATAAGCTATTTGATCACGGCAAGCCGTGAATGTCATGCGCGGCCTCCGCGAGGCTGCGCGCGGCAAAAAAAACCAGCCCTGAGGCTGGTTTTTTCGGCAAGCGGGCAGACTTATTTTTTGGGCGGCATAGCCACGAACGCGGCGCACCAGCCAGTCGGCGCAATTTCAGTGTCGCCCGGCATGATCTTGCAGCCGCCTTTGTCCTTGGGCGTTTTGCCCGGCACAAACTGCAAGCAGTCTGAGCATTGCTTGCCCTCTTTCGGTTTGTCCTGATACTGCAGCGCAGTACGCGAAGCGCTCTTTTCAGCATGGGCGTTGCCGGTGACGGCGATCAGCGGGATGCTGGCCAGCGCCATCGAAATTTGCTTCAGCACGATGCGACGGCCGTTCGAGGAGTTGTCGTTCATGGGAATTTACCTGTAGGGAAGAGGAAGGAAGGGGTGGCGATGTGGTGGCAACATCGGGTGGCAACATCGCCACGCATTAGCTTACAACGATTGCAAGCTGGCGTGGAGAACGCGGCGCGCGCGGTGATGGTTTAGCACGCGTCGCAAGCATGGCATGGCGTGCGACAACGACCCGGCTTCCGGCCATTTCCATCAGCGCAAAGTCCAGCATTGGCGCGGCTTCGCAAGCAAAAATGGTCTGCAAGCCGCGCCAAATGGCGTTCTGCGAGTTTTAATTCTCCACGCCCTGGCGGTCTTCGCGGCCGCCGGCGCGCGGTCGCGGGCTGACAATCGGCGGCAATTTCAGCGCGTCCGACTTCGATTTGAGCGCCCCGGCGTCGGCGCGCGTGAACTTGTAGGCATGACGAAACGCAAATTCCTGGCCGGCGCTACGGGTCTCGCGCAACAGGGAGTACTCCTTTGCATTGATCGTCAGGGTCGAGCGCACTTCTACCGGCTGTTCGTTTTCAATGCCGGTTCCCAGCAGCAGCAGGGTGCCCTCGCCGCGCACCAGAAAATCGGCCAGGCCGTCGACAATGCGATAGTCGTCGCGCTGGTCGCTGTTCGGCACGCGGCTCGAATAGCGCGCTTCGGCGGGGTCAATGCGCACCATCGCGACCGATTTGACGACCTTGCCCGGGCCGCCATCATAGACATACTGGTACACAAGCTCGGCGCCGTCTGCGGCCACGCGCGGCGCGATCTCGAGCGTGGCAGGCAGGGTCGCGCGCCGGTCGCTGCGAAAATCGCGGTATTCGAGGCTGCCGTTCCATTTGCCGACGAACATCCGGTGCAGCTTCATAAAGGCCGCGTCGGGCGCGGCGGCGGCTGCGCCCGCGACCGAGGGGCCCGCTTCCAGCGCGGTATTCAACACCCAGGCGATGCGCGCGCCGGCCTTGGCCAACTGCGCGGGAATCGGTTCCAGCGCGGCATCGACATAGGCCTGGGTCAGGCGCTGCGGCGCCGCCGGCGACGACAGCCACTCCTGACCGCAGACGAAGCCGGGCAATTTTCCGTAGGTCACGGTGCTGCTCAGGGTCCACGACTCCTTCATCCAGTCGCGCACCGTGCCGGACTGCCAGGCGGTGATATTGCTATCGCCAAAGCGGGCCAGCAATTGCCGGGCATAGTCCGCTTCGCTGCTGCCGCGGGTAGTGAGCTTGACCAGGTCGCTGTCCCACACGGCGTGCAGACGCCTCGGCGGCAGATCGGCCGGCGCGTCGGGCATCGATACGAACTTGAGATTCGCCCCCTGGTCGTTATCGTCGGCGGCGTGCAGGGGCTGGTGGATATCGCCGATCATATGCACCAGGAAACGGATCGCCTGTACCCTGGCCTCGGCCGATGAAGCGGGATCGGTGAGCACCTTGAAATACACCGGGATCTTGCTCGAGGCGCAATCGCCGTTCGGGCAGTACTCGGCATAGGTTTTGGTTTTGCACACCGGCTCGTTGTCGTAATGCCATTTGTCCGAGCCGGGAATCGCGGCCGCCATATCCTGCCGGTTGACGTCCATGTAAAGAGCGATATCGGCCAGATCGGCATTCGGAAACAACTGGTTGAGACGCAGGCGCGCCTTGGGTGTCAGCAGTTCTGCGGCGACCAGGCCGGTGATGCGATGCCCCTCGGCACCCCAAGCCCACAAGCTGACGGGCGCGGCAGAAACAAGGGCAACTGCGCCCAGCATGGCGATGGCGGCGCAGCGCCTGAGAATTCCGGCAGATGATTGCATTCCTGTATCCTTGGGCTCGGTTGTCTGATGCGCATTGTAATGCTCACGAAGTTGCATTTACGTGAATCGAGCAACTGCGCCGCCCGGTCCCATCGGCACCGGTGCTGTCCGATGCCCGCAGCCCCTGCCAATGTTCGCGTCACAAATCACCGCCGCCATGTACACCCTCTACTACTTCCCGAGCAATGCCAGCCTGGCCCCGCATATGGTGCTGGAGGAAATCGGCGCCGCCTATGAGCTGGCCCTGGTCGATCGCAACGTCAATGAACACAAGAGCGCGCGCTACCTGAAGCTCAATCCCGCGGGCCTGATCCCGGTGCTGATCGACGGCGACCTGGTGCTGACCGAGGCCGCCGCCATCTGCCTGCATCTGGCCGATCGTCATGCCGACGCGAAGCTGGCGCCGCCGCCGGGCACGGCCGAGCGCGCACAGTTCTACAAATGGCTGATGTATCTCACCAATACCCTGCAGGCGGAACTCATCACCTACTACTATCCCGACCGCCTCGGCGGCAACTCGGCGGCGGACATCGTGCAGGCCAATGCCGAGGCGAGGATCGGCAAGATGCTCGACCTGATCGAGCACCATCTTGCCTACGCCGGCGGGCCGTGGCTGATGGGCGCGCAATACACCGTCGTCGATCCCTATCTGATGATGCTGGCACGTTGGACGCGCAATTTCGCCAGGCCCGCGCGCACCCGTCCGGCGCTGGCAAAATTCCTGGCGGCGATGGCCGGGCGCCCCGCGGTGCAGCGCAGCTTCAATCAGGAAGGCTTGTCGCACCCCTGGTTTTGAGCCGGCAAGCGCCGGCGGGCTGAGCCTCGTCAGCGCCTGGCCACGATTCGCCCGCTCATTTCCTCATGGCCGCTGCCGCAGAAATTGTCGCAAAGAAAATCATAGACGCCGGGTTTTTCGATCGTCAGATGGACTTTCGTGATCGTCCCCGGCAGCAGGTCGGCGCGCATTTTCAGGTCGGGAATATTGAAGCCATGGATGAAATCGACCGAGGTGAATTCAAGCACCACCGGCTGACCGACCTTGACCTCGAATTCATTCGGTGTGTACTTGAATTTCTGCGCGACCAGTTTGACCACCTTCGCCGGTTTGGCCGCTTTGGCCATTTTCGCCGACACACTTTCGCCAATCGCGCCCAGGGCCGGCAGCGCGATGCAGGCAAAAGCATTGACCATCCATGTTCGACGGCTGATCCACATCGTCAGGCCTTGGTGACCGGAAATTCCTGGATCTGATACGCCGCCTTCACGGGCTCCGCTTCCACCTCCCGAAAGCCGAGGCCGCGATTGGGCGTTGCCGGATCCCAGGGCAGGGGCGTGCGTTTTTCCTGGCTGCCGGGTGCGGGCAGGGGAAAGATCAGGGACTTCGCCGAGTGATGGGCGATATGCCCGGTCATATGATGGTTTTCCTGGTGGATATGCCCGTAGAACACCGTCACATTGGGGTAAGGCATCAGTATCTCGATGGCCTTGTCGCCGTCGCGCGTGGCCCAATCCCATTTGGCGGCGAGGTCGAACAGCGGACGATGGGTCAGCACCACGATCGGCGCGTTCTTCGGCAGCTTGGCGAGATTGCCTTTCAGCCAGGCCAGCTGCGCCTCGCCGATGCTCGCCCCCGGGTCGGACACGTTGTCGAGGGCGATGAAATGCACGCCCTTGTGGTCGAAGGTATAGAAGGTCTCGCCGAACTGCTCCTTGTAGGCCGCGCCCCAGTCGAGCGAGGCATCATGTTCGCCGGGCATGAACCGGACGTTCTTGACCTTGAGCCCGGCAGCGATTTCGCGGAATTCGCTCAAGCGCCGGCGCCGTTCCTTGGGGTCGTCCGTGGTATGGGTCAGATCGCCGGTGAAGACGATGAAGTCGGGCGGATTCTCCAGCGCATTGACGGTGGCCACGGCTTTCTTCAGCGTATTGCTCGCATCGGGATTGGCCGGGCCGGAATATCCCCAGTGCGTATCGGACAGCTGCACAAAATAGAAGTCTTCGTAAGCGGCGCCGGATTTTGCATCCGCCGCGATCGCATTTATCTTCAGCCCCGACGCAAACACCGCGCTGCCGCCGACGGCCACCAGTTTCAGAAAATTGCGACGATCTGCCATATTCATTCTCCTCAGGATCAATGACGAAACCACGGTAGGAAGACCCGCACAAATGCGGCCCGCCCATCCTTCCTGTACCACCCGGCGCCGCGGTTTATTCCCGTCGATCCAGCCATCAAGGGCCTTTTTTCGCGGTAGCGGCGGTCGCACCGACCAAATAAGCCACCAGATCGGCACGTTCTTTCGCATCCGGCACGGAGATCCCCATTTTCTGGCCGGGGATGAATTTTTCCGGATTGGCCAACCATCGGGAGAGGGTCGCCTGTGTCCAGATCACCGATGAAGCCTTGAGCGCGTTCGAATAGTTGTAGCCGGGCGCGGTACCGGCTTTGCGGCCCAGCAGTCCCTGATGCGCCGGGCCGACGCCGTTGTATTCCAGCGAATGGCAGGCTGCACAACGCGTTTGGTATAGAGTTTGACCATGTGCGGCGTCAGCTTTCGCCTGGGCCGGCGTTGCGGCGCCCATGAAGATGGCGGCATAGATGGCATAGCGGAATTTTGTAGACAATCGCATGAAGTGCACCCCGGAAAGTGGAAAGGTCTGGGCAGCCAGAACCGACAACTGAAATCGCTGGCAGGAACCGCCGCGCTGGGCCTTGCGATAGCCCATTGCGGGCATGGCGGGTTCATTTCTCCATACCGCAGGCGCCGGGCAAAAATTCCAGGCGGGTGACAGACGTCGTCATCCACCGCCAGAATCGGGAATAAACCGCTGCAGCCGCCGGTATACAGGCTAAGGGAACCATGTGACGGACAAGAATCGCCGATTTGAAACTGAGGTACTGCCGCATCTGGATGCGGCGTATAACCTTGCGCGCTGGTTGCTGCGCGACGAGCATGCCGCCGAAGACGTCGTTCAGGACGCCTACATCCGTGCGTTTCAGTACTTCGACAGTTTCCGCGGCGGGGATGCGCGGCCGTGGTTATTGGGCATTGTGCGCAATGCCTGCTATACCCGGTTTCAGCAAAAAACACGCACGCCGCAAACGGCCAACCTGGACGACGATCCCGAAATGTATGTGCCGATGGTCGATGCACGCGGCCAGGTGCAGACGCCGGAAACGGTGCTCGACCAGAAACAGCTGGGCGCGCAAATTGCAGCGGCAATTGCCGGTTTGCCGATGGCCTTCCGGGAAGTACTGATTCTGCGGGAGATTGAAGAAATGAGCTATGACGATATCGCCAGCATCATGCAGATTCCCACGGGGACGGTGATGTCGCGCCTGTCGCGCGCGCGGGCGATGTTGAAGGAGCAACTCGGCGATTGCCGATAAGCGAGGTAGGTATGCAAACGGATGACAGAGACGAATTTTCGGCGCAGTTGAAGCAACACCTGCCGCGCTACCCGGCGCCGCCGGGGCTGGAAAGCCGTATTCGGCAGATGATCGCCGAACAATCCCGGGCCAGGCCGTCCATGCCCTGGGCGGAGCGGCTTGCCCTGTGGTGGCACCAGTGGGCCGGCGTCGGCCTCGGTTTCGCCTGCGGCGCACTGCTGTCGGTGGCGGTGATCCAGTTTCGGAGCGAGGGGGACGCGCTTGAGAAACAGCTGCTCGCCAGCCATGTGCGCTCGCTGATGGTCGCGCATCTGACCGATGTCGTTTCCTCCGACCAGCACACGGTCAAACCCTGGTTCACCGGCAAACTCGACTACGCGCCGCCGGTGATCGATCTGCAGGCGCAGGGATTTCCGCTGGTCGGCGGTCGCCTCGATTATCTCGATGGCCGCGCAGTGGCCTCGCTGGTATACCGGCACGGACAACACACGATCAATGTCTTCATTCGCCCCGCCCGCGAACAGCAATCGCAGAAGGTGACGGCCCTGCAGGGATTTCATCTCGCCCGCTGGACGCAGGGGGATATGCAGTTCTGGGCCATCTCCGATGTCGGCACCGACGAGATGGGGAAATTCGTCAGCGCATTTCAATCGCAGCGCGTGGAATAGCCGCAATTAAAATAGCAAACTCAAGCACTGGCGCGGCGTTCCAGACATTTTTGCCCCAAAAGCCGCGCCAAATGGCGCTCTACGATTTTCGTTTTGATCCGGCGAGCTACATCGTCCCGAACATCGCCACCACCGCGATCGCCATTACCAGGGTCGCCACCCAGCCCAGCCAGCGCAGGCGCCGGCCGATGGCATAGCGGCCCATTACCTGCTCGCGGGTGCCGAGGATCATCATCACGCCCATGATCGGCACCGCGATCACGCCATTGATCACGGCGCTGTAGAACAGCTGCTTCATCGGATCGACCGGCAGGAAACACAGGATCACGCCGCCCACCGTAGCCACCGACACAATGCTGTAAAAGCGGCGCCCCTCGTAAGGTTTGAGGTCGAGTCCGGTGCGCCAGTCGAAGGCCTCGGCCACCGCATAGGCAGCCGACCCCGCCAGCACCGGCACCGCCAGCAGGCCGGTGCCGATGATGCCGAGGCTGAATAAAAAGAAAGTGAAATCGCCGGCCAAGGGGCGCAGCGCCTCGGCCGCCTGCGCCGAGGTTTGAATATTGGTGATGCCGCCGGCGTGCAGGGTGGCAGCCGTCGACAGGATGATGAAGAACGCGACCAGGTTGGAAAAGCCCATGCCGATCAGGGTGTCCCAGCGGATGCGCCGCAGGTGGCGGCGCGCCTCATCATGCGGCAGCGGCGCGCTGCCCGCGCCGCCTGCCGCCGCCACACTATTCGCTTTGCGCAGATCTTCCATTTCCTGCGCGGCCTGCCAGAAAAACAGATAGGGGCTGATAGTGGTGCCGAATACCGCCACCACCATCACGATGGTATCGTTGTTCCAATCGAGTTTGGGCAAGACGACGTGGTGCGCCACCTGCGTCCAGGGCACGTCGATGGTGAACAGCACCGCAACATAGGATAGCAGGGCCAGCGTCAGCCACTTCAGGTAGCGCACATAGTTCTCATAGGGCAGGAACACCTGCAACACCAGACACAGCAGGCCGAAGGTCACCGAGTAGATATGCGTGGCCCCGCCGACGATCAGGTGCAGGGCCTCGGCCATGGCGGCGATATCGGCGGCGATGTTGATGGTATTGGCGATGAGCAGCAGGCCGACGATGGCATACAGCACCCATAGCGGAAAATTTTCGCGGATGTTCGCGGCCAGGCCCTTGCCGGTGATGCAGCCGAGGCGCGCGCTGACCATCTGGATGCCGACCATCAGCGGATAAGTGAACACCACCGTCCACAGCATGTTGAAACCGAACTGCGCGCCGGCCTGCGAATAGGTGGCGATGCCCGAGGGATCGTCGTCGGCCGCGCCGGTGATCAGACCCGGACCGAGATGCGCAACCGCCGGGTGCTCGGCGACGTTTTCGATGATTTTTTTCATGCCCGGTCTTTGTTCTGCGCTTGGTGCATCGGTGGCGATAGCCGAAGGGTAACCGATTAATCATTTTCGCCGCCAGCACTTACGCATTGCTGACGCAGCGCTTGACAAGATATCGGTGCTGCGGCTAAATTGCGTGCATATGCACATAAATAGGCGGCCATCATGAGTACCTCGACCCTGGAGCGAACCAAGCGAGCGCCATCACGCGCGCCGGCAACACCGGTGCCCCTGTCCTGCACCGGCGCCCGACTGCGGCGCCTGACCCGGCGCATGACTTCGTTCTACGAGCAGCATTTGCGCGGGCTTGGGCTCAAGCTCGGCCAGTACTCGGTGCTGGTCCACCTTGGTCGCGAGCCGCAAACGCTGATGCACCTGGCGGACGAGCTGGAGATGGATCGCACCACCCTGACCCGCGGCATCCAGCCCTTGATCGAACGCGGCTGGGTGAGTGAAGTGCCCGGCAGCGATGCCCGCCAACGCTGCTTCGTGCTGACCGCGCAGGGCGAACGCTTTCGCCATGACGCCGAGGCGCAATGGTGCCAGGCGCAGCTGGCGCTGGAGGCCCAGCTCGGGCGCGACTTCACCGCCAATCTGCAGGCACAGCTCGACCAGGCCCTGGATCGTCTCAAACCCGCACTCGCCGAGGACAACTGATATGAGCGACACCCAATCCCGCGCCGTCCCCCACGCCTTCTGGCCGGTGGTCCTGCTCGCCGCCTCGGTGCTGATGATCACCATGGGTGCGCGCCAATCGCTGGGCCTGTTCGTTTCGCCGCTCAACACCGCCACCGGACTCGGCATCGCCAGCATCAGCCTGGCGATGGCGGTCGGCCAGTTCATGTGGGGCGCGGTGCAGCCGATCGCCGGCGCGGTCGCCGACCGCTATGGCCCCGGCCGCGTGCTGGCGGCCGGCACCATCATCCTGGCGCTGGGTTATGCAACCACACCGTACATGACCTCAAGCTTCGGCCTGATGATGACCATCGGCGTGCTCACCGCCGCTGGCTCCGGCGCCGGCAGTTTCTCGGTGCTGATCGGTGCGGCCGCACAACGCCTGCCCGGCGAAAAACGCGGCATGGCGGCCGGCATCATCAATGCAGGCGGCTCCTTCGGGCAATTCCTGTTCGCCCCCCTGTTGCAAAAGCTCATCAGCATGCTCGGCTGGATGGGCGCGATGTGGTCGATGGCGGTGATCTCGCTGTTCACCCTGCCGATGAGCTGGATGCTGCGCAAACGCCCGGCCGCCGCCAGTCATTCGCAATCAGGCCATGCCGCGTCCGTTTCAGACGGCAAGGCCGTAGACGGCGGCATCAAAAAAGCGATACGCATTGCGCTCGCCGACAGAAGCTATCTGCTGCTGCACGCCGGTTTTTTTACCTGCGGTTTTCATATCGCCTTCCTGGTCACGCACTTGCCCGGCGAGGTGCAGCTCTGCGGTCTGCCACCCAATGTAGCGAGCTGGTCGCTGGCGATCATCGGTCTCGCCAATATTGTCGGCAGCCTGCTGGCCGGCTGGGGCACCAGCCGCTATCGCTCCAAATATATTCTGGCGGCGATGTATGCCTCGCGCGCCGTGCTGATTCTCGTCTACCTGCTGGCGCCCAAGACCGAGACCACCTTCTATCTGTTCGCCGCCGGGCTGGGCCTCACCTGGCTGGCCACGGTGCCGCCCACCGCCGGCATCGTCGGCAAACTGTACGGCACGCGCTATCTCTCCACCCTGTTCGGCCTCACCCTGCTCTCGCATCAGGTCGGCGGATTTTTCGGCGCCTGGCTGGGCGGCATTGCCATCACCCGGCAGGGCAATTACGACTGGATGTGGTACGCCGATATCGCATTGGCCTCGCTGGCCGCGCTGTGCAATCTGCCGATCCGCGAGGCGCCGATCGTGCGCCTCGGCGCCTTGAAAACCGCAGCTGCCGAGTGATGTGGTATCTCTATCTCATCGAATGCAGCAATGGCGCCCTGTATGCCGGCATCACCACCGATGTGGCGGCACGCTATGCGAAACACGCCAGCGGTAAGGGCGCCAAATATACCCGCGCCAATCCGCCAAGACGCCTGATCGGCAGCAAGGCGTTCGCGGATAAATCCGGTGCCGCCAAAGCCGAGTACGCGATCCGGCAACTGCGGCGCGAGGACAAGGCAGCGTTTCTCGGCGCGGACTGAACAACTCACGGACTGAATAACTCGTTTTCTCGCCAGGCTCGTCAGGCCAGATGCCGCCTGCTATACTGCGCGCCGTGGCCTTGATCCAGTCCCCTTGCCACAGTCAACCTGACCTGCAGTAAATCCCTTCGCACCTAGACTGGCGCTAACACAGCGACAGGTCCGAGTTTTTTCGAAAGTTCCCAATGTCTTTTTCTTCACTCGGCCTGTCCGAGGCGATTGTTCGTGCCGTTTCCGAGCACGGCTATACCACCCCGACCCCGATCCAGGCCCAGGCGATCCCGGCCGTGCTCAATGGCGGCGATCTCTTGGCCGGCGCGCAGACCGGCACCGGCAAAACCGCCGGCTTCGTGCTGCCGATCCTGCAACGCCTGACCGCCACGCCCACCGAAGGCAAACGCAAGATTCGCGTACTGGTGCTGACCCCCACCCGCGAACTCGCCGCACAGGTTGAAGAAAGCGTGCGCACCTATGGCAAATACACCGGCATCAAATCGCTGGTGATCTTCGGCGGCGTCGGCATCAACCCGCAAATCTCGGCCATGCGTCAGGGCGTCGATATCCTCGTCGCCACCCCCGGCCGCCTGCTCGACCATCACCAGCAACGCACCGTCGATCTCTCGCATGTCGAAATCCTGGTGCTCGATGAAGCCGACCGCATGCTCGACATGGGCTTCATCCACGACATCAAGAAAATCCTCGCGATCCTGCCGAAGAAGCGCCAGAATCTGCTGTTCTCGGCCACCTTTTCCGACGACATCAAGCGCCTTGCCGACAGCCTGCTCGACAACCCGGCGCTGATCGAAGTCGCGCGGCGCAATTCGACGGTGGAAATGATCACGCAGAAAGTGCACCCGGTCGATCGCGACAAGAAAAAAGAATTGCTCACGCATCTGATCAAGCAGAACAACTGGCACCAGGTGCTGGTATTCACGCGCACCAAGCACGGCGCCAACCGCCTCGCCGAAGGCCTCAACAAATCCGGCATCACCGCGCTGGCGATTCACGGCAACAAGAGCCAGTCGGCGCGCACCAAGGCGCTGGCCGAATTCAAGACCGGCGACCTCGCTGTGCTCGTCGCAACCGACATCGCCGCACGCGGCATCGATATCGACCAGCTGCCGCATGTGGTCAATTTCGAAATCCCGAATGTGCCGGAAGATTATGTGCACCGCATCGGCCGCACCGGCCGCGCCGGCGCCACCGGCGAAGCCGTTTCGCTGGTGTGTGTCGACGAGAAAAAAATGTTCAACGACATCGAGCGCCTGATCAAGCGCGATGTGGAAATCGTCGTCGTACCCGGCTTCGAGCCGGACCCGCACGCCAAGCCGCAACCGATCCAGATGCGTTCGCAGGATCATCAGGGACGCGGCGGGCAAGGGCGTGGCAGGCCGGGTGGTGGTGGGCAGGGTCAAGGCCAGGGTCGTGGTGCCTCTGGTGGCGGAGGCGGTGGCGGTCAGGGGAAGCCGCGTTCGGGTGGCGGTGGTGGCCGCAGCTCGGGCGGGGGGCAGGGCAATCAATCGTCGCGTGGCGGCTCCTCCGGTCAAGGCGCAGGACAGAATGCAGCGCGCCCGCCGCGTGAAGGCGGCGGTGGTTCTGCGAATACTTCGGCGCGCAGCGGCGGCGGTGGCACGACGCGTACCGCCAAGCCGGCACCGGCGCTGTTCCGCAAGGGTACGCGCTAGTCCCTTAGTTTTTGAGCCGCAAAATAAAACGCGCCCGCTGGTCTTGAGACTGGCGGGCGCGTTTTATTTTGCGAGGCGGGTTTTACGCTGGGGCTTCAAATTGGAAAATGAAAGTCCAGTATTGGCGCGGTGTTTGAGGCATTTTTGGCTGGGAAGGCGCGCGGAATGGCGCTCTAGCGCGGGCAAGCTTGAACTATTGCTCGAAAAGACAGAATGTTCATTGGCGGCTGCCAGAGGGCTAGGTTGTCCTTCAAAAACTTCTCAAAAATGGCCACCACTTGAACGTCCCGCATTCCTGTTATGCAAGGATGAAGCCACGCCATGTCAGAGTCTTTCTTGGTGACCAATGGCACAACGAGCAAACCATTAATAAAACCCATCGCATATCCAAGCTTCTCATTTTCCGAAAGGTCACGATATGAGTTCCCAGTCATGAAGCCACTGAGCACACTCTGTGCTACGACGGGCTGAGCAAAAAGCGAGAGGATCACTATGTAAAAAAATAGGCGTTTCATGTTCTGCCCCTAGTTCACAAAATTTTAGTTTGAGTTGGTCTCGCGAAAAATAGCAACCGCGCCATGCATCATGGCATTTGCTAAATTGCAAGATAACCCCGTTTATTCTTTGAGGTCCTTTGGCCATCTTGACCCTTCGGCCAGATAGATACCAAGGGCGTCACTCACTTGCTCGACCCTCTTCGCGTTCACCTCGTAAACCTTTTCGTCCGCTCGATAGATACTGTTCGACAAGCCAATAAGTGCACTTGATGCTACCAAGAGTTTTTCCTTGGAGGGAAGGTAGAAAATTCCGGATATAACCTTGTAGCAAGGGACCAGATAGAGGTGAGCGTGCAACTGAGAAGACAGTTTTCGTAGCAACTGTGACGTCTCATCCAAGATTTCCTTTGCTGGCACGCCGGGATTGGCAATGACGTTGGCCCGCTCGATGAGTACGTGTGATATTTGGGCAATGGTTCGCTTCATTTCCTGAACAGGCTCAAGCACTAATTTGACAATGAGCTGGCCGATAACGAACGTTATAACGCCCGACAAAACAGTAAAGAAGACGGTGTAGTCCATTGCTTGAAACCTCAGTAAACCTCAGGGTCAGAGTCAATTAATTTCAGCATAAACATGCTGCACCGTGGTCAGGTCCTGCAACGTAGCATTTGCTATTTTGCAAGATCTGACCTTTTTCATGTGTGTATTGTCGCGGCATCTGTGCGGTTATTTTCCCCGGCATCGAAATGCCCAAACGCACATACCGCCCGCCGCGACCATCGCGATCCAGGAAAACCAGACCGGTATGTCGAGAGTTGCGATATGCACCGGCCATTGATTGAACGCCCGCACCGCCTGAATCACGGCCACAACGCCGAAGACCGTACCTGATACGACGAGATAGTTATTCGACATGACCGCACCTCCTGTTTATGTAATGACACCTGGCGCAGAGCGGGATCAACAAGCCCACTCCAGATTTTCCTCCTCGTTCCCGCCATCAAGCAAGGCCATGAGGTCCCGCAACGCAGCATTTGCTATACAGGAGGCCCGGGGTTCAAGCCGCCAAAATTCATAGAACGCCATTTGGCGCGGCCCTCCAGGCAAAAATGCTCTGTAAGCCGCGCCAATTCTGGACTTTAAAAATCCATTGCGAGCCCAGACTGGCTGCACTTCGTCATCATCTTTACATCTTCTTTACACCCGCCCTCCATCTTTCAACACCGATTTGACGCGCGCATCCCTAATCTGGCACCTCGGCATTTTCGAGGAGCATGCGCAATGGATGCAATGTATTTGGGATTGGTCGCCCTGCTGGGCGCGGTCCTTGTGGGTCTGACGATCGGCTGTGATCATTTGCTGCGGCGCGATTCACGCGGGCACGGTAGCAATAACGGTGGAGCACGGCCATGAGCGGCCTGCAAATTTTCGGCGCCGTCATCAGCGTTGTGCTGCTGATTTATCTGCTTGTCGCCTTGATCAACCCGGAGGATTTTTCATGATGCCGTTTAATTCCTGGGCGCTGCTGGGCGCCTATCTGGGCGTCCTGTTGCTCACGGTCAAGCCGCTGGGTATCTATCTGGCCAATATCATCCGCGGCAATTCGCGGGTGGTGGCGCTCGGCCGGCCGCTGGAAACGCGTTTGCTGCGAATCTGCGGCGTCACGCCGGATACGGAAATGGACTGGAAGCAGTACACCATGGCACTGCTGTTGTTCAGCGTGATCGGCGTGCTGGCGGTGTATGCGCTGCAGCGCTTCCAACTGGCCTTGCCGTTCAATCCGCAGAAATTTGCGGACATCTCGCCCGACTCGGCCTTCAATACCGCCGTCAGCTTTGTCACCAATACCAACTGGCAGGGCTATGGCGGCGAATCGACCATGAGCTATCTGACGCAGATGCTGATGCTGACGGTGCAGAACTTTTTCTCCGCCGCCACCGGCCTTGCCGTGGTGTCCGCCCTGATTCGCGGCTTCGCCCGTCGGGAGATGGGTAGCATCGGCAATTTCTGGGTCGATATGTACCGCTCGACCGTCTATATCCTGCTGCCGATTTCGATCATCTTCGCGGTATTCCTGGTCAGCCAGGGCGTGATCCAGAATTTAAATGGCTATCAGGACGTCGATACGCTGCAGTCCTATAGCTATGACCAGCCCAAAAACGATGCTGCCGGCCAGCCGCTGACGGTACAAAGCGGGGACGACAAGGGCAAACCTGTCATGGAGACCATCACCGCCAAGACCCAGAGCATCGCCATGGGCCCGGTTGCCTCGCAGGAAGCGATCAAGATGGTCGGCACCAACGGCGGCGGTTTCTTCAACGCCAACTCGGCGCATCCCTTTGAGAACCCGACCGCATTGGTGAATTTTTTCCAGATGCTGTCGATTTTCCTGCTGCCGGCCGCACTTTGCTATGCCTTTGGCAGTGTGGTCGGCGATACGCGCCAGGGCTGGGCGGTGCTGGGCGCGATGACGGTGATTTTCGTGGTAATGGCGGTGATCGTGATGGTCGCCGAGCAGCAGGGCAATCCGCAATTTGCCGCACTCGGCATCGATCAGGCGGCCAGCGCCACGCAGTCCGGCGGCAATATGGAAGGCAAGGAAACGCGCTTCGGCATTGCCTCATCCGCCTTGTTCGCGGCCATCACTACCGCAGCGTCCTGCGGCGCGGTCAATGCCATGCATGATTCCTTTACCCCGCTGGGTGGGTTGGTGCCGATGTGGCTGATCCAGCTCGGCGAAGTGGTGTTCGGCGGCGTCGGCTCCGGGCTTTACGGCATGCTGGTGTATGCATTGATGGCGGTGTTCGTCGCCGGCCTGATGATCGGCCGCACGCCGGAATATCTGGGCAAGAAAATCGAGTCCTTCGAAATCAAGATGGTGTCGATCGCCATACTGGTGACACCTCTGCTGGTGTTGTGCGGCACCGCGATCGCGGTGATGCTCGACGCCGGCAAGGCCGGTATGTCGAACCCCGGCGCGCATGGCTTCTCGCAAATCCTGTACGCGGTGTCGTCGGCGGCCAACAACAACGGCAGCGCCTTCGCCGGCCTCTCGGCCAACACGCCGTTCTACAACATCCTGCTCGGCATCGTCATGTGGCTGGGCCGCTTCGCCATCATCGTGCCGGTACTGGCCATCGCCGGTTCGTTCGCCGCCAAGAAGCGTTTGGAAGTGTCGGGCGGCACCCTGCCCACCCACGGCCCGCTGTTCATCGTGCTGCTGGTCGGCGTGGTGATCGTGGTCGGCGCGCTGACCTATGTACCGGCGCTGGCGCTGGGTCCGGTGGTCGAGCATCTGCAACTTTTCAGCGCCAAATAAGGGAGCATCTTCATGTCCAATTCAACTATGTCCTTGCTGGATGGCGCGCTGATTCGCCCGGCGATCGTCGACGCGTTCAAAAAGCTCTCTCCCGCGGTGCAATGGAAAAACCCGGTGATGTTCGTGGTCTACATCGGCAGCATCATCACCACCATCCTGTTCTTTCAGGCGATTGGTGGAAAAGGCGAAGCGCCGGCCGCCTTCATCCTCGCGGTGTCGCTGTGGTTGTGGGTCACTGTGCTGTTCGCCAATTTTGCCGAAGCCATGGCCGAAGGCCGCAGCAAGGCCCAGGCCGCATCCCTGCGGGGCATGAAGCAGAAAACCTGGGCCAAGCGCCTGCATGAGCCGAAGCACGGCAGCGCCTGGTACACCGTGCCTTCCGATGAATTGCGTCTTGGCCATGTATTGCTGGTCGAGGCCGGCGATGTGATTGCGGCGGACGGCGAAGTCATCGAAGGCGTAGCCTCGGTGGACGAAAGCGCCATCACCGGCGAATCCGCGCCGGTGATCCGCGAGGCCGGCGGCGATTTTTCCTCCTTGACCGGCGGCACCCGCGTGCTCTCCGACTGGTTGGTGATGCGCGTGACGGTCAATCCCGGCGAATCGTTTCTGGATCGCATGATCGCGATGGTCGAAGGCGCCAAGCGCCACAAGACGCCGAATGAAATCGCCTTGACGATCCTGCTGGTGGCGATGACCATCGTCTTCCTGCTCGCCACCGTCACCCTGCTGCCGTTTTCATTATTCAGCGTCGAGCTGGCCAAGGCCGGGGTGCCGATCACCATCACGGTGCTGATCGCCTTGCTGGTGTGCCTGATTCCGACCACCATCGGCGGCCTGCTGTCGGCCATCGGCGTGGCCGGCATGAGCCGCATGATGCAAGCCAATGTGATCGCCACCTCGGGGCGCGCGGTCGAAGCGGCCGGCGACGTCGATGTCCTGCTGCTGGACAAGACCGGCACCATCACCCTCGGCAATCGCCAGGCCTCGGCATTTTTCCCGGCAACGGGCGTTGCCGAAGCGCATCTCGCCGCGGTGGCCCAATTGGCCTCGCTGGCCGATGAAACCCCCGAGGGCCGCAGTATCGTCGCGCTCGCCGTAAAACGCGGCGTTCCTGCTGCGAACATGGCCGACCATGCCCATGCGATCGTGATCCCGTTCAGCGCGCAAACGCGCATGAGCGGCATCGACGTCGGCACCCGCATCATTCGCAAAGGAGCCACGGATGCGATTCGCCTGCATGTCGAACATGCCGAGCAGCATTTTCCCGATGAGGTTTTACGCAAGGTTGAAAATGTCGCGCGCAGCGGCAGCACGCCCCTGGTGGTGAGCGAAAATGGGCGTGTGTCAAGGCCGGCATCAAGGAACGCTTTGCCGAGCTGCGCGCCATGGGCATCAAGACAGTGATGATCACCGGCGACAACAAGTTGACCGCGGCCACCATTGCCGCCGAAGCCGGGGTCGATGATTTTCTGGCCGAAGCCACACCCGAAGCCAAGCTGAAGTTGATTCGCCAGTACCAGGCCGAAGGTCGCCTGGTGGCGATGACCGGCGACGGCACCAATGATGCGCCGGCGCTGGCGCAAGCCGATGTGGCGGTGGCGATGAACACCGGCACCCAGGCCGCCAAGGAGGCCGCGAATATGGTCGACCTCGATTCCAATCCGACCAAATTGATCGAGGTGGTCGAGACCGGCAAGCAGATGCTGATCACGCGCGGTTCGCTCACCACCTTCTCGATCGCCAATGACGTCGCCAAATATTTTGCGATCATCCCGGCCGCATTTGCCAGCACCTATCCGCAATTGGCGGCGCTGGATGTGATGCATCTCACCAGCCCGTCGTCGGCGATCCTGTCGGCGGTGATTTTCAATGCGCTGATCATCGTGGTGCTGATCCCGCTGGCGCTGAAGGGCGTGAAGTTCCGCGCCATCGCGGCCGCCCTGCTGCTGCGGCGCAACCTGTTGATTTATGGTCTGGGCGGATTGGTTGTACCGTTCGCCGGCATCAAACTGATCGACCTGCTGCTCACCGCCCTGCGCCTGGCTTAAGCGAAAAATCGAAAGGAACATCATGAAACTCGTTCGCCCCGCTATCTCGTTATTCGTGCTGCTCACCTTGGTCACCGGGGTGGTCTACCCGCTGCTTGTGACCGGCATCGGCCAGGCCGCTTTTTCACAACAGGCCAACGGCAACCTGATCGAGCGGAACGGCAAAGTGGTCGGCTCCACGCTGATCGGCCAGCCGTTCACCGAAGCCAAATATTTCTGGGGCCGTCCCTCCGCCACCGGCCCGATGCCGTATAACGCGGCATCCTCCTCGGGCTCCAACCTCGGTCCGACCAACCCGGCCCTGATCGACGCGATCAAGCCGCGCATCGAGGCGCTGAAGGCTGCCGATCCCGCCAGCACGGCCTTGGTGCCGGTGGACCTTGTCACCGCTTCCGCCAGCGGGCTGGATCCGCATATCAGCGCCGCGGCGGCGTACTATCAGCTTGAACGTGTGGCCAAGGCGCGCAACCTGCCGGTCGCGAGGGTGCGCGCCCTGCTCGAATCTAGGCTAGAGTCGCCCTTGTTCGGTTTTATCGGCGCAGCGCAAGTCAATGTGCTCGAGCTTAACCTGGCACTCAATGCACTCCAATAATTCATGAATCCGAAGCCGCAGAATTCGCGCCCCGATCCCGACGAATTGCTGGCCCGCATCCAGCACGAGGAGGCGGTGGCGACGCGCGGCAAGCTGCGCATCTATTTCGGCGCGTCGGCCGGGGTCGGCAAGACCTTCGCGATGCTGGCGGCGGCGAAACGCGTGCGGGCCGAGGGCCGTGAAGTCCTGGTCGGCCTGGTGGAAACCCATGGCCGCAGCGATACGGCAGCCATGCTCGAAGGCCTCGACATGCTGCCGCGGAAGCGGCTGGGCCATCGCGGTCAGGCGCTGGAAGAATTCGATCTCGACACGGCGCTGGCGCGCCACCCTTCGCTGGTGCTGCTCGACGAGTTTGCGCACTCCAATGCGCCCGGCTCACGGCATCCCAAGCGCTGGCAGGACGTCGAGGAGCTGCTCGCCGCCGGCATCGATGTCTGGACCTCGCTGAATGTGCAGCATCTGGAGAGCCTCAATGATGTGGTCGGCGGCATCACCGGCATTCGCGTCAATGAGACCCTGCCGGACCGGGTGTTCGACCAGGCCGAGGAAGTAGTACTGGTCGACATTCCGGCCGACGATCTGCTGACACGGCTCAAGGCCGGCAAGGTGTATATGCCGCAGCAGGCCGAGCGCGCCGCGAAGAATTTTTTCCGCAAGGGCAATCTGATCGCGCTACGCGAAATTGCCCTGCGCCGCACCGCCGATCGCGTCGGCGACGACGTCAAGACCTATCGCGTCGAAAAATCGATCGGCAATGTGTGGAAAACCGAGGCCGCCCTGCTCGCCTGCATCGGTCCTGCCGACGGGGCCGAACATGTGGTGCGCAGTGCAGCGCGGCTGGCCACGCAATTGAATGCCTCGTGGCACGCGGTCTATGTGGAGACGCCGCGCCTGCAGCGCCTGCCGCCGACCGAACGCGAACGCATCCTGAAGGTGCTCAAGCTGGCCGAATCGCTGGAAGCCAAAACCGCGATACTGACCGGCAACGACGTGCCCGGCTGCGTCAGCGACTATGCGCAGGCGAACAATCTGTCCAAGATCGTGGTCGGTCGTCAGGCGGGCCGTGGACTCAAATGGCCCTGGCAGCGCTCGATGAGCGAGCAACTCAATGCCCTGGCGCCGGACGCCGATGTGCTGGAAGTGGGCCGTCCCAAGGTCGCCGCCCGGTTGGCCGCCACCGTCAGGCAGCGGGATCATGGCGCCGATGCCGCATCGCGCGACGAACGCGGCCCGCTCAAACGCATGCGTTATGTCTGGACGGTGCTGGTCTGCTTCGCCGCGACCTTGCTGGCCACCCCCCTGCTCCCGTATTTCGATCTCGCCAATATCGTCATGGTGTTCCTGCTGGTGGTGGTCCTGGTCGCCGTCAAGTTCGGACGCGGTCCGGCGGTGCTGGCGGCTTTCCTCACCGTCGGCGCGTTCGATTTCTTTTTCGTGCCGCCGCGCTACTCCTTCGGTGTCAGCGATGCGCAATATCTGCTGACCTTCGCGGTAATGCTGACCGTGGCCCTGATCACCGGCCAACTCACCTCGGGCCTGCGCTTCCAGGCACGCATCGCCGCGCATCGCGAGGCCCGCGCGCGCACCCTGTTTGAATTAGCCCGTGACCTGTCGGGCGCTTTGCAGACCGAGCAGGTGGCTGCGATCAGCATGGAACTGATGCAGCACGCCTTCCGTGCCAAAGTGGAACTGATTCTGCCCGACCGCGAGGACCGGTTGCTGTGGCCCGAAGACAGCAGCGACATTGATATCGGCATTGTGCAATGGAGTTTCGACAAGGGCGAACAGGCGGGATTCGCCACCGATACCCTGCCGGGCAATGCCTGGCGCTATATTCCCCTGAAAGCGCCGATGCGGATTCGCGGCGTGCTCGCGATCAAGCCGGAAAATCGCCGCCTGCTGCTGATCCCGGAACAGTTGCGCCAGCTGGAAACCTTCGCCAGCCTGATCGCCATCGCGCTGGAACGGGTGCACTACGTTGAAGTGGCGCAAGGCGCCCTGCTCCGCATGGAATCCGAGCGCCTGCGCAATTCGCTGCTGGCTGCACTGTCGCATGACCTGCGCACCCCGCTCACCGCCATGATCGGTCTGGCCGATGCGCTGTCGATGGGCGATCTGCCCGCCGCGGCACACGAAACCGCCCTGGCGATCCGCGACGAGTCGCTGCGCATGAGCACCCTGGTCAATAATCTGCTCGACATGGCCCGCATCCAGAGCGGCGACGTAAAATTGCGGCGCGAATGGCAGCCTCTCGAAGAAGTGATCGGCAGCGCGATCCGTGCCAGCCGGCAGGTGCTCGACACGCGGCAGATCCAGGTGAACATCGAAGCCGGCATGCCGCTGGTGGAATTCGATGCGATGCTGATTGAAAGGGTGCTGGCGAATCTGCTCGAGAACGCGGCCAAATATACGCCCGCCGGCAGTTCCATCACCATCGAGGTCAAACGCGACGGCAGCTTCGGCAGCGTGACCGTTGCCGACCACGGTCCGGGCGTGCCGCGCGGTCAGGAAGAAGCCATTTTTGAAAAATTCACCCGCGGCGAGCAGGAATCCGCCACCCCCGGCGTAGGCCTTGGCCTCGCCATCTGTCGCGCCATTGTCGAAGCGCATCGTGGCAAGATTTGGGCAATGAACCGTCCCGATGGCGGTGCCGCGTTTATCTTCACCCTGCCGCTGGGCAGCCCGCCGTCAATCGAGCCCAACGAAGAAATTGCGCCGACCTGAGCCTCATGTCCGATCCTACCCCCACTGCCATTGTCATCGAGGATGAAAAACAGATCCGCCGCTTCGTGCGCAGCGCGCTGGAGGCGGAGGGCTGGCAGGTGTTCGATGCCGGGACCCTCAAACAGGGATTGACCGAGGCCGGCACTCGCAAACCCGATCTGGTGATCCTCGATCTCGGCCTGCCGGATGGCGATGGCGCCGACTTCATTCGCGAATTTCGCACCTGGTCGGCGATGCCGGTGATCGTACTGTCCGCGCGCAGCGACGAAAGCGACAAGGTCAACGCGCTGGACGCCGGCGCCGACGATTATCTGACCAAGCCGTTCGGCGTCGGCGAGCTATTGGCACGGGTGCGCGCCAACCTGCGCCGCCGGCGTGGCGCGGCCAGCGAGGGCAGCACCGTATTCGAGTTCGGCGCCAGCAGGGTTGACCTGGCTGCGCGCGTCGTCACGCGGCGCGGCGCCGAAGTGCATCTGACGCCGATCGAATACCGCCTGCTCGGCGTGCTCATCGCCAATGCCGGGCGGGTGCTGACCCACCGCCATTTGCTCCGTGAAGTCTGGGGCCCCTCGCATGCCGACAGCAGCCATTATTTGCGCGTCTACATGGGCCATCTGCGCCAGAAACTCGAGGACGATCCGGCGCAACCGAAACATATCCTTACCGAGACGGCGGTGGGGTATCGGTTGGTGCAATAAGCGGATTGACATACCGGATTCGGACGAGTTGCTTGCCGAAGCATCGATACAAGGAAGTCAGTCTTGCTAATTACTGCTTTGCAAGACCTAACCTTGATTGTGCTTTCTCGGAATCTCCGGCTTCGTCATTCCAGCGCAGGCTGGAATCCAGTCCTTCGTATTATTAAAACCTTCAAGAGACTGGGCCACGGCCCGCGCTGGGACGACGCGCATTTGCAGTTTTCGTGGAATCGCAGATCGCCATTTGACGCGCCTTCCCGAGCAAAAATGCCCCAAACACCGCGCCAATCCTCGATGTTCCGTCCTGATGCGAATCAATGGGGCGAAGGCGCCGAAAGCTCTATGCTGTAAGCTCAAATCCAATAAAAACACTTCGGAGGAAAACCGTGAAGCTGACACTCAATGTCAACGCGCGCAAGCAAGTGGTAACCCTTGCGCCCGAGACCCCGCTTTTGTACGCCCTGCGCAACGACCTCAAATTCAACGGCCCCAAATTCGGCTGCGGCCTCGCCCAGTGCGGCGCCTGCACGGTGCATATCGACGGCAAGGCGGTGCGTTCCTGCATCACGCCGGCCAGCGCGGCGGTCGGCAAGAAGATCACCACGATTGAAGGACTTGGCACCGCGGAGAAACCGCATCCGGTGCAGGCCGCCTTCATTGCCGAGCAGGCCGGGCAATGCGGTTACTGCCTTAATGGCATGGTGATGGCGACAACCGCCCTGTTGAAGGAAAACAAGGACCCCAGCGATGCCGAGATTCGCGCGGCGCTTGATGGCAATCTCTGCCGCTGCGGTTCGCATATCCGCATCCTGCGTGCGGTGAAGCGCGCGGCCAAGGCCATGCAAGGAGGTGCGGCATGAATACGCTCGCGCAACCTTCCCGCCGCGCCTTTTTGCAAAGCGGCGGCGCCATCGTCGTCTCGTTTGCGTTTCCGGGCTTGAGCCTTGCACAGACCTCGACGCCGAAAGAAAAACTGGGCTTGTATGAGGGCCTCGATTCCTGGCTGGCCGTGGCACAGAGCGGCGACGTTACGGTGTTCTGCGGCAAGGTTGAGCTCGGCACCGGCGTTACTACCGGGCTCTCACAGATCGTCGCCGAAGAACTCGATTTCCCGGTGTCGCGCATTCGCATGATCATGGGCGACACCGCCATCGTTCCCGACCAGGGCACCACCACCGGCAGCAAAACCACGCAGATGGGCGGGCCGCAGTTGCGCCAGGCGGCGGCCGAGGCGCGTGCGGTGTTGAATGAACTGGCTGCGGCAAAACTGGGCGTGAGCGCTGATGCGATTGCGTTTCAAGATGGCGTGGCCTTTGTCAAAACCGACCCGGCGAAAAAGACGACACTCGCCGAATTGATCGGCGGCAAACGCTTCGACCGCAAAATGACAAAGAAGGTCAAAGGCAAGGCGATTGCGGACTACACCGTGGTCGGCCAGCCGGTGCCGCGGGTGGACCTGCCGGCCAAGATCGCCGGCTCGTTCGAGTATGTGCACAATGTACGCCTGCCGGGCATGCTGCATGGCCGCGTGCTGCGGCCGCCGGTGATGGGTGCCACCCTGGTTCGCGCCGACGCCGGCTCAATCAAAAAATTCGGCGCTCGTGTGATCGCGCGCGGCAATTTTGTCGGCGTGGTGGCATCGCGCGAGGAAGCCGCCATCGCCGCCGTGCGCGCCCTGAAAGTCGAATGGGCCCTGCCGACGGAGGCCCCCATCGGCAATGATGTCCACCGCGAATTGCGCACCTATCCCAGCGAAACCCAGGCGGTGAAGGCGAACGGCGATGTCGGCGCGGCATTCCCGCAGGCGGCCAAAATCATCAAGGCCAGCTACCTCACCCCCTTCCAGATGCACGCTTCGATCGGCCCCTCCTGCGGGCTGGCCGATGTGCGCGACGGCAGCGCCACGGTGTGGTGCGGCACCCAGCACAGCTTCGGCCTCGTCACGGCGGTGGCCAAGGTACTCGGCATTCCGGCCGGCAAGGTGCGCGTGGCCTGGACCGAGGCCTCGGGTTGTTACGGCCATAATGGCGCCGACGATTCCGCCGTCGATGCCGCGCTGCTGTCGCAGGCGGTGGGCAAACCGGTACGCGTGCAGTGGATGCGCCATGACGAGCACGGCTTCGAGCCGAAGGGCCCGGCGATGGCGATGGATCTCGCCGCCGGCCTCGATGCCGAAGGCAAAATCGTCGCCTGGGATTTCATCAATATCACCTCGACCCACAGCACCCGCCCTCGTCATCAGCCCGGCAATACTCTCGGTGGGCAGCTGACCGGCCACGCCCCGGCCTACGAACTTTCCAACGGCGGGCGCAATGCCGATGTCACCTACGAATTTCCGGCCAAACGCGTGCGCATCCGCTATCACCAGTCGAGTCCGCTGCGCCCCTCGGCACTGCGCGGCCTGTCGGGCTTTCAGAACACATTCGCCAATGAATCCTTCATGGACGAGCTGGCGGCCGCCGTCAACGCCGACCCGGTGGCGTTCCGCCTGAGTTATCTGAAGGACGAACGTGCGCGGGCCGTCATCAATGCAGTAGCAAAGCTCGCAGGCTGGGATGGCGCCGCCACGAAGAGCAAAACCGTCGGCGACGTTTCGAGCGGTCGCGGTATCGCCTTCTGCCAGTATGAAAATGAAAACGCCTATGCGGCCGTGGTCGTCGAGGTCGAGGTGAACCGCGCCAGCGGCCAGGTCAGCGTGACAAAAATGTTCGCCGCCCATGATTGCGGCCTGATTGTGAACCCCGACGGGGTGCGCAACCAGGTCGAAGGCTGTCTGATACAGGGCATGAGCCGCGCGCTGTTTGAGGAAGTCGCATTCGACCGCAGCGGCGTCACCGCGCTGGACTGGACCGCCTATCCGATCGCACGGTTCGCGGATATTCCGCAGGTGGTGGAAGTCGAACTCATCAGCCGGCCCGACAGGCCTTCGGTCGGCGCCGGCGAGGGAGCGACCTGCCCGGTCGCCGCCGCCATCGGCAATGCCATTTTCAACGCCACCGGCGCACGCCTGCGCCAATATCCCTTCAAGCCGGAACGCATCAAGACCGCACTCGCCAACCTTCGATCCACTGGAGACGCTGCATGAGAAAATCCCTCGCCTTTCTGTCCTGCCTCGGCTTGACGCTGTCGGCCTTGGTGCCGGTCTTTGCCGATGAGTTGAAACTCTATGCCGCCGCTGGCGTGAAATCGCCGCTGGTTGAAGCCGCCCGGGATTTTGAAAAAGCCACCGGCCACAAGATCGTCATGGAGTTCGATCCCGCCGGTACGGCCGAGAAAAAATTCATCGACGATCCCAAGGCCGCCTTCCTGATCACCGCGGAGCAACGCATCAGTGACGCGGAAAAAAGCGGCAAGCTGAAAAACGGCCTGACCACCATCATCGGCGATACCGTCGGTGGTTTCGCCGCCACGCCGGGCCAGCCCAAGCCCGACATTTCCACTCCGGAAAAACTGCGCGCGGCATTGCTGGCCGCACCGCGCATTGTGTTCTCGGATCCGGCCCGCGGCGCCACCGTGGGCGCCCATTTCATGAAGGTGATTGAAGCGCTGGGCATCAAGGACGAAGTGCTGAAAAAGGCCGTGCTGGCCAAGGACGGTATCGAGACCATGCATATGGTGCTCGACGGCAAGGCCGATCTGGGCATCACCCAGCTCAGCGAAATCATGCAGTCGAACCGCGCCGCCCTGGTCGGACCATTCCCGAAAGAATTTGATCTGGCCACGACTTACGCGCTGTGGCTGCACAATGACGCGCCGGCCGCCGCCAGGGATTTTGTCAAGCTGATTACCAGCCCGGCGGAACGCGCCAAACTGGTTGAACGCGGACTGCGCCCGCCAGCATAGAATAGGCGGCATGCTGGCCGCGTTCACCTTACTGCTGGTATTTCAGACTATAGGCGAGGTGCTGGCGCGCGTGCTGGCACTGCCGGTTCCCGGTCCCGTCATCGGCATGGCGCTGCTGTTCGCCTGGTTGACCATTCGTCGCGGCCCGTCCGGCGAATTGCGCAGCACCGCTACCCAGTTGCTGTCGCACCTTTCCCTGCTGTTCATTCCCGCCGGTGTCGGGGTGATGCTGCATTTCGAGCGCCTGCGCAGCGAATGGCTGCCGATCTCGGCCGCGCTGCTCATCAGCACCACCGCGACCATCGCGGTCAGCGCATGGGTGTTGAATAAACTCAAGCGCAAGACGCCCGCGCCATGATGCCGACGGCAATACCCAATGCGCCCAGTGCGGCACATGAAGTCTGGGTCTACCTTTCTTCCTCGCCCCTGTTGTGGCTGACCCTGACCCTGATCGCCTACCAGGGCGCTTATGCCCTTTATCGTCGCAGCAATTTCAACCCCCTGCTGAACCCGGTGGCGCTATCCGTCATCGTGATCGTCGCCACCCTCAAGCTGAGCGACACCCCTTATCAGCTCTATTTCGACGGCGCGCAGTTTGTGCATTTCCTGCTAGGCCCGGCGGTGGTGGCACTGGCCATTCCCTTGTATGCGCAATTCGAACATCTACGCCGCGATGCCCTCGGCATCGTCGTCGCATTGCTGGCCGGCGCGGTCACTGCGGTCGTCACGACGATCGGCGTGGCCTGGGCATTGGGCGCCAGCGATACCACGCTGCGCTCCCTGGTGCCGAAAAGCATCACGGCGCCAATCGCGATGGGTATCAGCGAAAAGCTCGGCGGCGCGCCCTCGCTGACGGCGGTGCTGGTGATCGCCACCGGCATCATCGGCGCGGTCTGCGCCAAATACATCCTGAACGCCCTGAAAATTTCCGATCATGCGGTGCGCGGATTTTCGGTCGGCGTGGCTGCCCATGGCATCGGCACCGCGCGCGCCTTCCAGGTCAGCGAGCAGGCCGGCGCCTTTGCCGGACTGGCGATGGGGTTGCACGGGCTGATTGCCGCGATCGGCATGCCCTTGCTATTGTTGCTGTGGCCACGCTAACACTACCCCTGATGACTTCACCCACGCGGCGCACCGCTTCTGGTACGCACTGGCACGCACCTTGCTAACAAAGAGTCTAATATGCGCTTGCATCGCGCCTTCAAATTGCAGCATGCCGTTGTGAAAACCATTTGAAATCACCGATAAGGGTCGGATAATACTTATGAGCAAACAGGATGGTGGGCAGGAATTGATCAGCCGACGCGCGCTGTTGTCGATGATCGGCAAGGTGGCCGGCGGCAGCGCGATGTATACCGCGATGAATGCCATGGGGTTCGCGGCCGAATCGCCCTACGCAGGGCGCCTGAACTTGCAGGGCGCGCCCAAGGGCACCACGATTCTGGTGCTGGGCGCCGGGGTCGCCGGTCTGGTGGCGGCCTTTGAGTTGCGCAACGCCGGTTATCAGGTCAAGGTATTGGAGTACAACAATCGCGCCGGTGGTCGCGCATGGACATTGCGCGGCGGCGATGAATACACCGAACTCGGCGGCTTCACGCAGCGCTGCGAATTCGACAAGGGGCTCTACATCAATCCGGGGCCCTGGCGCATTCCTTATCATCACTACGGCATCCTCGATTACGCCAAGCGTCTGGGCGTGCCGCTGGAGCCCTTCATACAAGTGAATTACAACGCCTATCTGCATTCGAAAAAAGCCTACGGCGGCGTGCCGCAGCGCTTTCGCCATGTGCAGACCGACTATCAGGGCCACGTCGCCGAATTGCTGAGCAAGGCGGTCAACAAGAACCAGCTGGATCAGGCCGTCACCACCGAGGACAAGGAAAAACTGCTGGCCTCGCTGCGAAGCTGGGGCGCGCTCGACAAGGACAATCGTTACCTTGCGAGCCACGAATCCAGCGGCCGCCGCGGCTACGATGTGCCGCCCGGCGGCGGACTGATGCCGAAACCGGTGCCGTCCCAACCGCTGGCATTGAGTGAACTGCTCCAGTCGGGCCTGTGGGCGCATCTCGCACAGGGCAATGACCAGACCCATCATTCGGCCATTTTCCAGCCGGTCGGCGGCATGGACCAGATTGCCCAGGCGATCTACCGTCAGGTGGCCGATTTGGTGCAGTTCAATGCCAAGGTCACCAAAATAGAGCAGAGCGAACGCGGCGTGACCGTCAGCTACACCGATTCTGCCGGCGGCAATCTGCAACAGGCCAAGGCGGACTGGTGCGTCTGCACCATCCCGCTGTCGATTCTCAGCCAGATCGATATCACGGTCGGCGCCGCCATGCTCGACGCCATCCAGGCAGTACCCTACGAAGCTTCGGTCAAGGTCGGGCTGCAATTCAAGCGTCGCTTCTGGGAGCAGGACGACTCCATCTATGGCGGCATTTCCTATACCGATATGCCGATCCAGATGGTGTCCTATCCTTCCACAGGCTACGGCAGTCCAGGCAAGGGCGTGATGCTCGGCGCCTATATCTGGGGGCCGAACGCCTACGAATTCACCTCGCTGGAGCCGAAGGAACGCGTGCGTCTCGCCGTTCACTACGGTTCAAAAATTCACCCGCAGTATCTGCAGGAATTTGAAACCGGTGTGGCCGTGGGCTGGCACCGGGTGCCCTGGACCAATGGCTGTTTCGGCAACTGGTCGGAGGCGGCGCGCACGCAGCACTACAAGAATCTTTGTCAGATCGACGGACGCATCGTGCTGGCCGGCGAGCATGCCTCGCTGATTCCGGCATGGCAGGAGGGCGCGGTACTGTCTGCGCACGACGCCATCAGCCGTCTGCACGCGCAGATCAAATCTAAAGCATGACTGGAGAATCGACCGTGAAAGCGATTATTTTCTGCCGCGCACTCGCCCTGCAGCTTGGTTGCGCAACTCTGTTGTCACTCACCCCGGCTCTGGTGCATGCCGACGATCCGGTGCTGCCGCCCATTTCGGAAGGCTGGCGTTTCATCGAACAGGACGGACCCAGTCTGTATCGCGCCATTTGCCAGGGTTGTCATATGCCGGATGGCCAGGGCGCAAAGGGCGCCGGTATGTACCCGGCGCTGGCAAACAACCCCCGCCTTGCGGCCTCGCCGTATATCGTCTACAACGTATTGCATGGCCGCCATGGCATGCCCGGCTTCGGGAATTTTCTCAGCGATGCGCAGGTGGCGACCGTGGCAAACTATGTGCGCTCGAACATGGGCAATCATTACAGCGATGCCGTGAGCGCGGCCGATGTCGCCAAGCTGCGCTGATCGCAGCTGGTGCGGCGTGTGCATCACACCTTCCATCAATCCAATCGACAAGGGGATAAAAATGAAAGTTACTTCCGGGCTGTTGCTGTGTGCTGCGGCGCTTATGGTCACGCTTGGCGCCTGCGATCGCGGCGCCGCCGATGTCATCCGTCACAAGAATCCCGGCTCGAATTTCCCGATTGCCATGGCCGTTGAGGTCCCGGCCGGCAAGACCACCGTCTACATGAGCGGCGCCGGCGCAGCGATCGCCGACAAGACACTGCCGCCGACCAGCCCGGCAGCGTATGGCGATACCAAGGCGCAGACCATCAGCACACTGGAAAAAATTCGCGCGCAGCTGCAGAGCCTCAATCTGGACATGAAGGACGTCGTCAAGATGACGGTGTTTCTCGTGGGTGACCCGGCCAAGGAAGGCAAGATGGATTTCGCCGGGTTCATGGAGGGCTACACCAAATACTTCGGGGACGCCGCCAAACAGCCCAATCTTCCTGCACGCTCCACTGTGCAAATTCCCGCCTTGGCCAACCCCGGCTGGCTGGTGGAGATTGAAGTTACGGCAGTACGTCCGAAATAATTTGCACCCTATTCACTGTAATCCAGGGCAGAATCGGTCGGTCGCCGCCGTGCCGACGTGATGCAATTGCGCATTGCCGATGCGGCCGATGTCCCCGCCCTGCAGAAACTGATCACGCGCTCGGGGCTGGGACTCAGCGAGCCGTACTACACGCGCGAGCAGACGGAAGCGGTCACCCGCCATGTGTTTGGCGTCGATTCGCAACTCGTCATCGACCGCACCTATCTGCTGATTGAATCGCCGCAAGCCATTGTCGCCTGCGGCGGCTGGAGCAAGCGCCGCACCCTGTTCGGCGGCGATCAGGCCAAGCGCGGCGAAGATCCCCTGCTCGACCCAGCGACCGAACCCGCCCGCATTCGCGCTTTCTTTGTCGATCCGACAATGGCCCGGCGCGGCCTCGGGCGGCAATTGCTGGACGAATGCACACGGCAGGCGCAGGCCGCCGGTTTCACCGCGCTGGAACTGGCCTCGACCCTGCCGGGCGAGCCCTTGTATCTCGCCTGCGGCTTTGCCGCGGTCGAGCGTTTTGAATTGACACTGCCGGGTGACATCCGCGTTCCGCTGACGCGAATGCGCAAGGAGATTTGAAAGCTGCGCAGCCTTTCGACGCAGCACAAAAAAACAGGGCCACCAGGGCCCTGTTTTTTTATGACTGCATTGTTGAAGAAAACTTTAGAACGAGTAGCTGACCCTAGCGTAGTAATAGCCGCCATTGATGCCGATCGGCGAGAAGCTGGGATAGATCGTGACCGCCGCATTGTCCAGACCTGCCCGCTGGGCCGCCAGCAAACCGGGGCTGACCTTGTTCGGGTACTGATTGAACAGATTGTTCGCACCCACCGACACGGTCACCGATTTGGTCAACTGGTTGGAAACCTCGAGATCGGTGATGGCCTTGCGCGTGATGGTGGTCTTGAAATACTGGCCACCGTCTTCGGTGCCGTATTCCGAAGATGGGCCGTAGATCGTTTCACGCAGATTGACCGTCCAGGCACCGAGTTTCCACAGCGCCGACAAATTGATGCGGTACTTTGGCGTGGCCGTTTCCAGATCAGATATCGCCGTCGCATCCAGCAAGGTCTGCGGCAGCAATTGCGCGGGCGCCTGGTTGATCTTGGTGACTTCGACCTTGTTGTAGTTGCCTGCCAGACCCCAATCGACACGGCCATAGGGACCATAGTTGCTGGCATAGCTCAGCACCAGTTCCGCGCCGGTGCTCTTGGTGTCGGCCGCATTGGAAAAGATGTTGATGCCGGTGAAGGTTACGGTCGGGTCCAGCACATTGCCGTTGGCCAGAATCGCCGCCGTAACCGCCGGCGAATTGACGGCGCCGCCGGAACCGTACAGCGCGCCGCTGCCCACAATGCGCTTCTTGATCTTGATCTGGTAACCGTCCAGGGTGACCGTCATCTTGTCGATGGGATGCGCCACGAAACCGAGGCTGAAGTTTTGCGATTTCTCCGCCTGCAGACCATCAACGCCGACCAGCTTGGCGCCGGCCGAATTCGGCGCCAATTGCACAAAGGCCGAGGTCGGCGACACATTGGTGGCCGAGTAATATTCCTCGGCCAGGGTCGGCGCGCGGAAGCCGTTGCTGATCGTGCTGCGCATCGCGAATGCCGGCGTGAAGTCGTAGCGGCCGGTCAATTTGCCGACGGTGGCGCTGCCGAAGTCGCTGTAGTGCTCAAAGCGTGCGGCTGCATCGAGCTTCAATTTTTCGATCGGCGAACCGGCGAAGTCCACATAACCCGAGTAGTTGGTGCGGCGATGCGAGCCCGCGTCCGTCAGCGAGAAGCCGGGGAAGGATTGCGCACCTTCCTTGTAGCGCGAGGCCGCATCGCCGGGCCCGATGTCGTACTTGTCGGTGCGCTGCTCCAGGCCGACCGCTACCGTCAGCGGCGATTTCCAGCCGACGCTGAAATCGCGGCTGAAATCCAGGTTATTGGTCCATTGGCTGGCGATGAATTCGCCGGCGTGGAAATCCTTGGGTGTATAGCCGGTGTCGTTGTACAGGGAAACGTTGCCTGAATTGACCGTGCTGATTTCATGCTTGTCCTTGCCATAGACGCTGCTCAGGTCCCAGTTCCAGTCCGCCACCTTGCCCTTGACGCCGCCGGTGAAGGCGTAATCATCTTCCTTGGTTTGTTCGCTGGGGTTGAAGCCCAATGGATAGAGGGCCGGCAAGCGCGTCGGCATGCGGTAATTCTCGTAGGCCTGCGCGCGCTTCTGTCCATAGGTCGCGGTGCTGTAGACCTCCACGCCGCCGCCCATATCAATGCCGGCATTGGCCGTCATCGTCGTCAGGTGGACGCGCGGGTCGCCTGAGATATGGTTCACATAAGGGTAACCCGGCACCTGGGTCAGCTGTGGACTCGCCGCCAAATTGGCAGGGTCAATCACGCGCGGATCGATGCCGCCACGGTCGCTGCGGCCACGGTATTTCGATTCGGCGCTGATGTTGAGGAAGGCACGCTCGAAAGGCTTCAGACCCATATTGGCGGAAATATCCGCCGTACGTCCGCTGCCGTCGAAGGCCGTACGCTTTCCACCGTCGAAATATTTTCCTGCGGTCACGGTGACCGAGCCGCCCTGATCATAGTTTTTCAGGATGATGTTGATCACGCCGGCGATGGCGTCCGAGCCATACTGGGCCGCGGCGCCTTCCAGCAACACTTCGATATGGTCGATGGCGGAAACCGGAATGAAGTTCAAATCCGCCGATGCGCCGCCCTGGAATGCGCCACCGAGCACGGCCAGGTTGGCGGTGCCGTGGCGACGCTTGCCGTTGATCAGGATCAGGGCATGGTTGGGGCTGAGACCCCGCAATTTTGCCGACAGGGTGAGGTTCGCTGTATCGCCACCGAATGCCTGCGCGGTAAACGAAGGGACGTTTTGCGCCATCGCCTGGATCAGGTCGGGCAGACCCGTTCTTTCCAGGGTACTGATATCGAGAACCTGAATCGGCGATGGGCTATCGACGGCTTTCAAGCCGGTAGTCCGCGTGCCGGTCACGATCACCGCATCGATTTTTTCCGGGACAGGGGCCGCCACGGCGCTGGCGGCGCCCGATGCGGCCTGCGCGCAGGCGAGACCGGACTGGACCGCGATTGCCAACAAACTTAATCTGCACATCGTCTTCTTCATGTCTATCCCTTTCGGTAGATATTGAGTGCTGTAAATTGAATGCAGGCCGGTGATTTGATTAATGTCCTCGCGCAGACAAATTCATGGTGATTCTCAAGCTCACACTGGCTCGTAAGGTAATTAGCAGGGACCGTGCCAACCGCGCCCTAGACAGGCAGCGTCGGCGCGCCCTTTGGCAGGCTCCACGCAGTTGAGTCGGAGGAGGCGTCGCCGTTTTCTTCAATGGCGAACAGGGTGCGCAGCAGCGCGAGAGGACATCGGGATGGCCGATGGAATTGTTTTTTGCACGACCCGATCAGGATGCCGCTGAGGGCATGCCATCCTGTTTTGGTGCGTTCCGCCTTGCGGCACGCACCAGCATGGTCAGTCGCCGACCGTTACTCTGCTGAAGGGAAGCGCCATCCCCAGAAATCGACGAGCCGCGTATCGGCATCGACGCGCCGCACCACCTCCGCCATTTTCGGCGCCACCGCATAGAAACGCGAACGCCAGGGACCAAAGCGCGAGACCACGGCCACGTAAAGATCCAGGACACTCAGTTCGTCGCCCAGCAGATAGCGCTGCGGCGAAATTTGCGCATCCATGTTCTGCCAGCAGAACGCGATGCGTTCATGAACGGCATCTACCACCGACTCACGCGCGGCCGGCGGCGCGCCGATGCGCGCGACATCGGGCTTGATCCAGTGCAGGGAATAGATAGCGGCGGAAACATACACCATCCAACGCAAGAACTGGCGGCGTTGCGCATCGCCGGGCGACGGAGCGAGCCGGGCTTGCGGGTGCCGGTCCGCGAGGTCGATGAGAATGGCCGCACTTTCCGTCATGATTTCCCCATCCGGAAAAATCAGCGTCGGGATCTGCCGCATCGGATTGCTGGCCGCGATCCGTTCCCGCGCCGCCGCTTCCACCCAGGTGGCACCCTCGATCAGGTCATAGGGTATGTCCAGCAATGTCAGTGCTGCCTCGATCGCTACCGAACCGGAGCCGGCGGCGCCGTACAGTTGCACAGGCTTCATTTACCCTCGCTGGCAAATAAAAAATCAAACTCAAGCACTGGCGCGGATTTCCGGCCATTTTTGGCCCAGAAGGCGCGCCAAATGGCGTTCTGCATATCTTTCAATTGGCCGCCGAAAGATCGCACCACATATGCACCTTGGCGAGGAATTGCCCATCGACAGCGATCGCCAACGGCTCGACGCCGAACACCGCAAATCCGCAGCGCGCATAAAGGGCCTGCGCCCCGGCATTACCCTGCGTGACAGTGAGCTGCACCAGCTTGATACCGCCGCGCGCTTTCGCCTGTTCAAGCGCCGCCATCACCAGGCGCCGGCCCAGTCCAATGTTTCTGTATTCCGAAGGCACATACATGCCGAACAGGGTGGCCTTGTGGCGCGCTTTCTCGCGCGTCTCGAACGACAGCCCGGCAACCCCGGCGAGGCGCGATTCCGCAAATGCGCCGAATACCATTTCATTTGCCAGCGCCGCCATGTCGAGACGCGACTCCCACCAGGACAGCGGCAGCGCCGTACGCTCGGTCACGCTGGAGGTGAATGCGGCGGGATGACGGGCATAGGCGTCGAGCATCAATTGCCGATAGCCGGGAGCATCAGGAGGAATGAGGCGGCGGATGGTTGCCATCATTGGTCCATTAGCGGTTGAGCACTAGGCAGGCAGCACCTGGTTCCACCAGGCGTCGGCTGCCGCCTCACCACGCTTGCGGCGCAGATATCGATAACCGGTGTTGGCGGCCGTCTCGGCGATGGCGCGGTCATTGTTCAAGGCAGTTTCCAGGTGCAGCAAACCATTCTCGTCTTCTTCAGCCAACAGGGCACAGCCATAAAAATATTCCGCGCGCGGAAACGGCCCGCCCGGCTGCGCAATCAGGTGGGCCAGAACCGGCTTGGCCGCCGCAAGTGATTCGAACTCGGCGGTCAGCAGGGCGCGCTCATGCAAATCGTGCAGGGGCATTGCGTCGAGCGGCTGCGCAGATAATTTTTTCAAGTCGCCCTTCGCGCGCGTCACGTACTGGTAGCGCGTCTCCCATTTGGTCTTCGATTCCTTCCACCAGGACTGGTCGAATTCATCGATCAGCTGTTTGGCAAAGGGCCCCAGCAGCGCCTCGGCTGCCGTGCGTTCCACTGGCGGCGGAACGCGCTTGCGCTCCCCCATGGCCTCCACGCGGTCGCGCAGGCAGGGATGGGTATCGAGCAGGTCGGAATCCTCGCGCCAGGCCTCGGCGAGACGCTCCTCGTTTGCCCATTGTGAATAGCTGGCGGCGAATGCCATGCGCATCGAGGCATAGGGTTGAAAGGCCGGCTTGATGCGGACATCGGCCTGCTCATGGAAGGTCGACCAGTAATCCTGCGCGAACCAGCGGCCTGACAGTGCGGAACGCAGCAAACCGTCGGCACTGTGTTCGGTGCCGACCAGTTCACCGGCGGTGAGATCGGCCTCATATTCGTTCTGCCGCGACAGCACAAAGGTGTAGGCGTTGTAGACCGGCATGAAGCGCACCAGAGCATTGGCCATCAGCCCATGCGCAAAGCTGGCATCGGCATTGTCCCTGACCTTTTCGTAAAGCGCGCCCAGGGTGCGGCGCTGGCGATAGACCCAGGCGCCGATCTTGCCGTGCGCGCCGCAGAGATGCCCGTATTCATGGCCGATCACGGCCAGCATTTCCTTGGGCGCCACACCCAGCAGGAAAGGCAGGCCAAGAATCAGGTAGTTGACATGGCCGCCGAACAGCCCGAAGCGCGGCCGCTGGACAATGGCGGCGTTGTAATCGCGATCGATCAGCACATGATGGATCGGCGGCCCGCGCAGCTTGTGGCGCATCTTGTCGATCACCTCGAACAGTTTGGGCGCCTCGCTGCGGCCGATCTCGCGCCCTTCCGGTTTCGGCAGGCGCATCAGCAGCATGCGCAACACCACAAAGAACACCGGCAACATCATCAGCGCCAGAATGCCGACCTTGACCATGGCGGCCGCATGATGGCGCCAGCTGGCATGCACCAGAATCCAGTAGAGCAGTCCGGCAATGCCGCCGAGGGTCGCGAACAGGGCGACGTAGGCGGCGGCACTGATCGCCAGCACCTTGTTGCGAAAGGCCAGAGGCCGGCTCAGGGATTCCGCCTCGAGGCGGCGAATGAGCCCTTCATATTCATCGCGATCCAATGCTTGCTCCTGTCGTCCCCTGCCGGGTCGGTCCGCCTTTATTGGCAATCGGCCATTACTTCAGGGCGCGATAGCGAATCCGCTTCGGCCGCGCGCCCTCGTCGCCGAGGCGGCGGCGCTTGTCGAATTCGTATTCGTTGTAGTTGCCGTCGTAGAACACCCAGTGCGAATCGCCTTCGCAGGCGAGGATATGGGTGGCGATGCGATCCAGGAACCAGCGATCGTGCGAGATCACCATCACGCTGCCGCCGAATTCCATCAGCGCGTCTTCCAGCGCGCGCAGGGTTTCCACGTCGAGGTCGTTGGAGGGCTCGTCGAGCAGCAGCACGTTGCCGCCCTGCAGCAGCGTCTTGGCCATATGCAGACGGCCGCGCTCGCCGCCGGACAGGCTGCCGACCAGCTTCTGCTGATCGCCGCCCTTGAAATTGAAGCGGCCGATATAGGCGCGCGACTGCATCTCGAAACGGCCGACCTGCATGATGTCGGCGCCGCCGGACACTGCCATCCACACGGTCTTTTCATTCTCGAGCGCGTCGCGCGATTGGTCGACATAAGCGAGATTCACCGTCGGCCCGATCTTGACCTCGCCGCTATCCGGTTTTTCGCGGCCGGCGATGAGATTGAACAGGGTCGATTTACCGGCACCGTTGGGACCGATGATACCGACGATCGCGCCAGGCGGCACCTTGAAGCTCAGGTCGTCGATCAGCAAACGATCACCGAACGCTTTCGACACATTCTTGAATTCGATCACTTCATTGCCGAGGCGCTCGCCGACCGGGATGAAAATCTCCTGGGTCTCGTTGCGCTTCTGGTATTCGAAGCTGGAGAGTTCCTCGAAGCGCGTCATGCGCGCCTTGGATTTGGCCATGCGCCCTTTCGGGTTCTGCCGCACCCACTCCAGCTCTTTTTTCAACGCCTTCTGGCGGGCCGATTCGCCGGATTCCTCCTGCGCCAGACGATCTTTCTTCTGGTCCAGCCAGGAACTGTAATTGCCCTTCCAGGGAATACCCGATCCACGATCCAGTTCCAGGATCCATTCGGCGGCGTTGTCCAGAAAATAGCGGTCATGGGTGACGGCGACCACGGTGCCGGGGAACGCCTGCAGGAACTGCTCCAGCCAATCCACACTCTCGGCGTCCAGATGGTTGGTCGGCTCGTCCAGCAGCAGCATGTCCGGTTTCGACAGCAGCAGCCGGCATAGCGCCACGCGGCGCTTTTCACCGCCGGACAGGTTCTTGATCACCGCCTCCCAGGGCGGCAGGCGCAGCGCGTCGGCGGCGATTTCCAACTGCACTTCGACGTTCTCGCCATCCGAGGCGCCAATGATTGCTTCGAGCTCGGCCTGCTCGGCGGCCAGCGCGTCGAAATCGGCGCCCTCTTCGGCGTAGGCCGCATAGACTGCGTCAAGTCTGGCTTTCGCCTTGAGCACGCCGCCGATGCCCTCTTCCACCGCCTCGCGCACGGTATGCGCCGGGTTCAGCTGCGGCTCCTGCGGCAGATAGCCGATATTGAGGTTCGGCATCGGAATGGCCTCGCCCTCGATTTCCTTGTCGAGGCCGGCCATGATCCTGAGAATGGTCGATTTGCCCGAGCCGTTCAGGCCCAGCACGCCGATCTTGGCGCCGGGAAAAAACGAGAGCGATATATCTTTGAGAATCTGGCGTTTGGGCGGAACAATCTTGCCCACGCGGTTCATGGTGTATACGTACTGTGCCATTGGAATGCCGTCGGTTGTTGCGGGAAGACGCGTAGCTTACAGGAGCAAGGCGGGTTGCTGCATGACCGCGCGCCGGAAAGCCACGAACCCGGGCTGTTCTGCAAAGGAGAAATGCCCCGGACCCCGCGCCAATGCTGGTATTTGGCCATTTGCCTGTCTCGTCCACAGACGGCACTTGACGTCCTGCCCGCGGTCGTTCCAGTATCTTCAACCGGACTTGCCAACACCGATTTCAATATGAGCGAAGATTCGCCCCTCAGCATCGAACAACTCCTCGCCGCGCTCGATATCGAGTGCCGCTTCCGACAGGCCAAGATCCGCCAGTCGGCTTCGATGAAAGACGTCATGCAGTTGAAGGATCTTGAACTGCGCGACGAGGTGCGCACCCGTACCCACGAAATCGCCGGGCCCAAGGCGCTGGAAAACACGGCCGAAAAACGCATGCGCGAACTGCTCGACGGGCACCTGATGGATTTGCGCGGCCAGCGCGAGGTGGCGGCGCTGGATACCCTGCGCAGCCAGTTCCTGCATCGCGAATGGGTATTCCTCAAGGCCGCCTTCCCCCTGCTCTATCGCGAGGCGGAAATCGAATCGGGAAAGCTGATCATCCGTCTGGAGCGCGAAACCGAATCGCGCCGCAAGCGGTTACGCGGCAAGAGCTGAGCGTCGCTCATCCATTTCCCCGCGACTGCGTGGATTCTCGCCGTTACCCGAGCAAATGTCTGTTTGGCGATCCGCCGTTCACGCCGCCCAACAGCCATTGGCGCAATTGCCGCTGCGCTCCGTCTGATTGCCGCCCCCGGATCGGCAGCTTTGTCTAATATGGCTGCATTCCAACCCGGGAGAGGCGCATGCTGCAAGCAAACCAACTCACCAAAACCTATGGCGATCGCACCGTGGTGGCCGGGGTCTCGCTGCATGTAACCGCTGGCGAAATCATCGGCCTGCTGGGTCCCAATGGCGCCGGCAAGACCACCACGATCTCGATGCTGTGCGGGCTCACGCCGGCGGACAGCGGCACCGTCGTCATCGATGGAAAGTCGATGCACGACGACATCAACGCGGCCAAACGTCGCATCGGCCTGGTGCCGCAGGACATTGCGCTATACGAAACCCTGTCCGCCATCCGCAATCTGGAAACCTTCGGCGCCCTATACGGGCTCCGCGGCGGCGAATTGAAGAAACGCGCCGGCGATGCGCTGGAAATGGTCGGCCTCGCCGATCGCGCCGGCGACAAGCCCGCCACCTTTTCCGGCGGCATGAAGCGCCGTCTCAATATCGCCTGCGCCCTGGTGCACGATCCCGACATCCTGCTGCTCGATGAGCCGACGGTCGGGATCGACCCGCAAAGCCGCAATGCCATTTTCGACAACCTCGAAAGCCTCAAGGCACGCGGCAAGGCACTGATCTACACCACCCACTACATGGAAGAGGTCGAACGGCTCTGCGATCGCGTGGTGATCATGGATCATGGCAGGGTGATCGCCAGCGACACCCTGGCCGGCCTGTACCGGCAGCTGCCGGCCGCGCAATCGCTGACCGTTGAACTCGAAGGCACGGTCAATGTGACGGCGCTGTCGCGCGAAGCCGGCGTCAAAAACGTGCAACAACAGAACGGCCGCCTGATTGTCGGCATGGACGATCTTGCCGCCACCTCGGCGCCGGTGCTGGCCTGGCTGGCGGCGCGCGGCCATCGCGTCAACCATATCGCCTCGGACCGCGCCAATCTGGAAAGCCTGTTTCTCAATCTCACCGGCCGCCAGCTGCGCGACTGAACCATTGCCGACACGACAAGGGAACCCCATGAATATCTCGATGAACGCCCTGCGCGCCCTGGTGCGCAAGGACCTGATCCTGTATTTCTCCAACCGTCGCTCGCTGCTGATCACCCTGCTGGCGCCGATCCTGATCGCCGCTTTTTTCGGCTCGCTGTTTGGCGCCGGCAATGCCAAACCCTCGCGCATCCCGATTGCGGTGGTCGATCTCGACAACAGCGCGGTCACCGGGAAAATCGTCGCCGCCATGCAGGCCGACGCCACGCTCGATGTGCAGCCGATGGCGGAGACGGCCGCGCGCGAACTGGTGCTGAAGGGCAAGATGCGCGCCGCCGTGGTGTTCCCGGCAAATTTCGGCGCGGACGCGAGCCGCGCCATGTTCCGCAATATCGACAAGCCACAGGTGCGCGTCGACTACGACCCCTCGCAAAGCATCACCTTGCAGGTGGTCAATGGCGTGCTCGTCCAGCACATCATGAAAGCCGTATCGCAGACCATGTTCAGTGGCGATGGCGCGAATCCACCGCTGGCCAGCGCCCGTGACGATGTCAATAAGTCCACCACGATGAGCGTGGCAGACAAGCGCGATCTGCTCGGCATGTTCGACAGCATTGAACGCGTGCAGACGCGCCTTTCCACGGACAAGACGAACAACGCCGGCACAGCCGCCAAGGGCGGCATGGGCGGCTTCGACTTGCCCTTCACCACCAAGGCCGAGGCGGTGATGTCGAACCGCGACAGCAAGTACAACGGCTATTCGCAGTCCTTCGCCGGGATGAGCGTGCAGTTCATCCTGTTCATGGGTATCGATCTCGGCGTAGGGCTTTTGCTGGCACGCCGCCTCGGCCTGTGGAAGCGCCTGCGCTCGGCGCCGATTTCACGCTCGCTGCTGTTGCTCAGCGCGATGGCCAGCACCACCCTCATCGCCAGTCTGCTGATGCTGTGCATCTACGCGGCGGCCATCGCCTTCTTCGGTGTGCGCATCGAGGGCAGTATCGCCGGCTTTCTCGGCATGGTCCTGTCCTTCGGCCTGCTCACCGCCACTTTCGGTCTGCTGATCGCCGCCCTCGGCAAAACGCCCGAAGCCACGCGTGGCCTCGCGGTGCTCGCCACCCTGCTGCTGGTGATGCTGGGGGGCGCCTGGGTGCCCAGCTTCATCTTCCCCGAATGGTTGCAGACAGTCTCGCTGGCGATACCGACTCGCTGGGCCATCGACGGCCTGACCGCGATGACCTGGCGCGGCCTCGGCTTCAGCGCCGCGCTGGCGCCGATTGCGGCTACGCTGGGCTTTTCGCTGCTGTTCGGCGCCGTTGCGATCTGGCGTTTTGATTGGGAAGAATGACTGCTCATTCGATTTTTCCCGCGCACATTTATCATTGAGGAGTCCGCCATGCCGCAAAATTCGTCGTCCCGTCGACGGGCTCCAATTAAAATTGCGATCACATCATTCGTGTTGCTGGTCGGCATGCAGGACGCAATCGCCAATGACCCCAGCCCGCTACTAAAAATCGCCTCCAAACATGCCATGCAGTACTACCTCTCGCTGCCGAAAAACTGGAGCGCGGACAAGGCTTGGCCGATCGTGGTGGCAGTGGAAGCCGCTGAAAAGGAGTTCAAGGAAAACGCTAGACGCTTTGCCGAAGCGCGCAAGAGCCTGCCCTTCATCATCCGTCACGCCCATCAATGTCACCAATGGCAATGCCGGGCAGCGCGACCCGGCGGTGTATCCCTATAGCGTCGCCACATGGGATTCAATTGCGAAGGATGGCATTTGCAATTTCGATATCGACGGCCTGATGAATGTGCTGCAGGATGCGCGCGCGACTTACCACGGCGAGGAGCGCATCTACCTCACCGGCTTCGAGGCCGGCGCACACCTGGTCTGGGCCATGACCTTCCGCCATCCCGAGCAGCTCACCGCCGCCGCACCCATCGCCGGCAACTATCGCGGACGCTGCATGGAGGACGGCAAATTTTCAGGCGACGCTGCGCGCTTCAAGCTGCCAATCCACGCCATGCAAGGCCAGCTCGATACCATGTGGGGAACGGGCAGCGAGGCTTATGCGCAATGGTTGGACGCCAAAAAATTGGCGCAGGCGCATGGTTACGCCGACATCAGCGAAAGCCTGGTGCCGGGCAAGGGGCATGTGCCGATGCCGGAAGAAGTGCTCGGATATTTTGCGAGCCTGCGGCAGAAGCAACCTTAGGCACGCCCGGCATTTTCAGCACGTCGCCGATAAAGATCAAGTATCGTCTCTTCAAAATTGCCCATCAGGATTTTTGCTACGCCGTTCGCATACCAATCAAATTGCGTGCTGACACGATAGCGCATATGCACCGTTAGCGAAGCGGACTTCTGCCCACTTGGTGTAATCGAATATTCGGTGTCAATGAGGTCGAAGTAATGGCCGCCAATTTTTACGTGATCGTCCAATGCATGCGGCGGAAATGAGTCGTCTGCAAATCGATATTGCCAGCGAACATATCGCTTCACCTGCCAGTTCCTTGCGACCTGCTCAAAGTGAATTTTCTTCCCCATGGTGACAGTACGCACTAATCCTTCAGGGCTTTCATGCGTGACACCCGCGATGGGCAATGGAACCCCGATCCGGAACATCCACGCGCGCTCAACTTCCCTTGGCTGAATATCTCTTGTATCCAGTAATTGTTGCCAAATGAGGCTATCAGAAGCGTTGATTTGAATAGTGCGCGTTACTTCGCCAATAAATGGTTCACCGGATCCGCCGGGAATGACGAGGCCCATCACTAAAGGCAGTGCCGCAAAGCTGTATGCAGCACGCTTCGGCCAATCGGTAAATCTGCACACTGCACCCATTGCCAAGCCGCCAATAGCTCCAATGATCGCAAACAGTGGCGCGACGATCACGGCACAGATTAGCCCCTCAATGAGTATCAACATGGTGCCGACGATAACAAGCAGAGTCGCACCCGCGCCCGCTTTGGCGTAATAACCCCAGGTACGGCGCGACTGTCGCTCGGCTGCGTACACGGTTATAGCACCTGTGGCAAAAGGAACAAAAAATACAAATGCTGCGCTCATCACAGCAAATTTGTCCCCTGGCATCTTTGCAAACAAAAAACGGAACAGTATGCCCAGCAGCGCGCCGATAGCGAACGGTGCTATCCGGGATATCGGCATTTCCGGCAGGAATGACTGTTGGCCCGGTACCGGCTCACCATTTTTTTTGCGTGGAACCATTTTTTCCTCCTATCAGATGCCTGCGCGCGAAATTTGGGGCTTCACATGGACTTGGCGGCGATTGCCCGCCATTGCTTTTTCGACGGCGACTAACTCAGGCCTCGGCGACAAGTCCGCCGGCATCCTTAAATTCCAGACCAGCCCTGCGCGCTTGAAAAGAACGAGCATCCACCACCCAGGATCCCATTCGCCCTTTAAGAGTCCAAGCTTCGCGGAGCCCGGAAATGCGTGGTGATTGTTATGCCAGCACTCGCCCATGGTCAGCAGCGAGGTGAATGGAATATTCCGGCCCTGCACTGCTGCATTTCGAACTTCATGGTGCATGCCGCCGTGATTGTGTGCGAAGTAACCAATCAGCCAATGGCCGAACACGCCAGCAGTGACTCTTGCACAAACACCCCAGAACACAAAGGGCCACCCGCCCCACAGATAAAACAGAATCGCGACCAGCAGGTGTTGCCCCATCCAGCTACGCTCGAGAATTTGGTAAACGCGGTCGTCTGCAATTCTTGATTCAATGCGAATCTGCGGCGGATTGTCGAGCCGAAGCTCGCAGTTCAACTGCCACCAGGCATCGCGCCAGAAGGATTGACCGTGTCGCAAATAGTCATGGCAATCGGGCAGCCGCTGCGCATAGTCGCGAAGTTCATGTTGCCTGAGCAAACCAAGTGGGCCAGCCAAACCAACCTGAACTCCCAGATACACCAAGGTGTATTCGAGCCATTTTGGACATTGGTAGCTGTCATGAATCAACTTGCGATGGCTGCCAAGCGAATGTCCGAACAGCAGTACGCAAGCGGTACTGATCAGGAAAAACAGGACGGCAGGCCAGGTAACTGTGAACACTCCGCCAATGATTGTTCCGCCGGCCATGCTGATAAACCAGATCGATTTGATCGGCGCGTAGCGGACCTTTCCACTGCAGACGCTATCCAGCGTCGGGGCATCGACACGATGTTGTGCAAGACTGGCGGGCAAGCGGTCCATGGCGATTTCCCAATGATTAACTGCCAGCTTTACCTTTGCGCAGGGCGCGCGATTCGCGCTTCAGCGGCCTGCCGACCGGACAAACTTCGAAGGCATAACCAGTGAGCGTATTGACGAGGTTGTCGCGGTTTAGCTTGTAGTAGACAAATTGTCCTTGCCGCTCGCTGGTGACCAGCCCGGCATTTTCCAGAACTGAAAGATGGCGAGAAATCGCTGGGGCACTCATGGCGAAGCGCGCAGCAAGATCGGAAGTCGACAATTCGGCCTCGGAGAGATAGGCGAGTATCTGTCGGCGGGGGCGTGAGGCAAGCGCTTCAAAGATTCGATCGAGCTGCATGGATTCACTTATTAACGAATTTGTTAATATTAGAATCGTTCAAAGGCCTCTTGTCAAGCGGCCTTTTTCAAGCAGGAAACTAACTCCGAATCACACCCTTCTTCGGCAACTGCGCCCCCTTGCGCGCGCGATGGCCCAAATGTTTGGCGAACTCTTCGCCCTTGAGCGAGAACGCCATGCTGCGGCCCTTGATGTCGAGCGTGCCTTCGATGCGCAGCTCGTTCAGATGCAATATCGCCGTCATCTGCTGATTCTTTTCCAGCACCATCAGCATCACGCCCTTGCCGCCGGCAGCAAGGGTTTTTACCTCGGCAACCGGGAACACCAGCATGCGGCCGTCGGATGAACCGACCGCGATATGGCCGGAGAAACCGGAGAGATCGGCAGCCAGGGACAGCGGCGTGATCGGCGATTCGTTTTCATCGAGCGTCAGGAAGGCCTTGCCGGCGCGTTTGCTGGCGACGCAGTTCTTGAGTTGCGAAATGAAGCCGTAGCCGCCTTGGCCCGAGAACAGGTAGGCCTGCTCGGGGTCCGTGGACATGGCGTGCACGATGCGCGCGCCGGGCTGGATATCGATCAGTGTCGATAGCGGTGCGCCGTCGCCGCGCCCGGTCGGCACTTCGCTGGCTTGTACCGAGTAAGTGCGGCCCATGCTGTCGAGGAATACCACCGGCCACAGCGAGCGCGTCTTGAGCACGAAGCCTTCAGCATCGCCCGCCTTGTAGCTGAGCGTAGCGGCATCGGTGTCGTGCCCGCCGCGTGCGCGCACCCAGAGATTTTTTGAGACGATGATCGTCAGCGGTTCATCCGAAACAATGCGCGCGGTGCTGGCGGCGCCGGCGGCCTTCGCTTCTTCCTTGATCAGGGTGCGGCGCTCGTCGCCGTATTTGGCGCTGTCGGCGTCGATTTCCTTGATGACCAGTTTGCGCAGCGCTGCGTCCGATTTCAGCAGGACCATCAGGCGCGCAGCTTCCTTGCGCAGATCGGCCAGTTCTTTCTCGATGCGAATACCTTCAAGCTTGTTGAGGGCGCGCAAGCGCATGTCGAGAATGTCGTCGGCCTGGATTTCGCTGAGCGCGAACTTGCTCATCAGCTCGGCGCGCGGTTCGTCGGCTTCGCGGATGACCTTGATGACCTTGTCGAGATTGAGGTAGACCGTCATGCGGCCGTCGAGGATATGAATGCGCTTTTCGGCCTGGTCGAGTTCCCAGGCGGAGCGGCGGCGGACCGTCTCGGTGCGGAACTGGCACCATTCGCGCAGAACCTGGATCAGGCCCTTGGTGGCGGGGCCGCCGTCGAGGCCGATCATGGTGGCGTTGACACCGAAACTTTCTTCCAGGCTGGTGTTGGCCAGCAGGAAGGCCATCATCGCGGCTTCATCGATCTTGGAGGTGCGCGGCGCCAGCACCAGGCGCACCGGATCGTCCTTGCCGGATTCGTCGGTGGCGCGCTCCAGGTATTCGAGCGACAGCTGCTTGAGGTTGATCTGCTGCTGCGTCAGTTGCTTCTTGCCGGCGGCCGGCTGCGGATTGGTCAGCACCTCGATCTGCTCAAGCACCTGCCGGGTCGAGACCTGGTAAGGCAGCTCCTTGATGACGATCTGCCACTGCCCGCGCGCCAGTTCCTCGCGCACCCAGCGCGCACGAATGCGCAGGCTGCCACGGCCGGTCTCGTAGGTATTGGCGATTTCAGCGGTGGAGGAAATCAGCTGGCCCCCATCGGGGAAATCGGGGCCGGGCAGCACTGTCATCAGTTCGGCAGTGGTGATATTAGGATTACCCAGCATGGCAATGGCCGCGGCGGCGATCTCGCGCAGATTGTGCGGCGGAATATTAGACGCCATGCCCACCGCAATGCCCATGGTGCCGTTGAGCAAGGCGAAGGGCAGACGAGCCGGCAGCAGCACCGGCTCTTTTTGCGAGCCATCGTAATTGTCGCGATAGTCGATGGTGCCCTGGCCGAGTTCATCCAGCAGCAGGTTGGCGATGTGCGAGAGCTTGGCTTCGGTGTAGCGCATCGCCGCGGCGCGGTCGCCATCGCGTGAACCGAAATTGCCCTGGCCGGTGATCAGCGGATAACGCAGCGCGAAGGATTGCGCCATGCGCACCATGGCGTCATAAGCAGCGGTATCACCGTGCGGATGGAATTTGCCGAGCACGTCGCCGACGATGCGCGCGGATTTCACTGCCTTGCTGTCCGGGGTCAAACCGAGTTGGCGCATGGCGTACAGAATGCGCCGGTGCACCGGCTTCTGGCCGTCCTGCACTTGCGCGAGGGCGCGATCTTTCACCGTTGCCATCGCGTAATCGAGATAGGCGTTTTCGGCGTAATCGTGGAGCAGGAGTTCGTTGTTCGGGTTGGGCAGGGATTCAGTGGTCATGAAAACTAACTTCAAAGTTTTATGAAAATTCGCGGCGTTGTTTGCAAGCTTTGCAGTCGCCAACTAAACGCGATTCCCCCCTTTTGCAAAAGGGGGCCAGGGGGATTTTCGGTGTTGAATGATTGACTGCAGTTAATAATCAGCGACCGCTTTAAATCCCCCTCCATCCCCCTTTACAAAGGGGGAAGCACTTCGCATTGAGCATGTGTGACCGATTGTTGGCCGTATTCATTTAGAAAGAATCCACTTCATGCCCGCGCCGTTCCAGCCACTGTCGGCGCCAGTCGGCTTTGGATTTGCTCATCAGGTTGTCGAAGCCTGCCGTGGCATCGATGCGCATCTCTTCAGGCAATACCACTTTCAACAGGCGGCGCGTATCCGGGTTCAAGGTGGTCTCCCACAATTCCGGCGGATCCATTTCGCCGAGGCCCTTGAAGCGCCCGACTTTCATTTTCGAATAGCCTTCTTTTTTCAGGCGGTCTTCGAACATGGTGAGTTCGTCATCATCCATGGCATAAAGTTTTTTCGCCGGGCGCTTCTTGCCGACCGCATCGGCATCAAGGCGATACAGCGGCGGGCGCGCGACGAACACATGGCCGCGATTGATCAGTTGCGGGAAGTGGCGGAAGAACAGCGTCAGCAGCAGCACCTGGATATGGAAGCCGTCCACGTCCGCGTCCGCCAGCAGGCATATCTTGCCGTAACGAATTTTGGAGAAATCGACGGTCTCGGTAAGGGTGTGCGGATTGATGCCGATGGCCACCGAGATATCGTGAATCTCCTCATTGGCCAGTGCCTCGATCTGGTCTTTTTCCCAGGTGTTAAGCCCTTTGCCGCGCATGGCGAGAATGGCTTGCGTATCTTTGGAGCGGCCCATCTTGGCCGAACCGCCAGCGGAATCGCCCTCGACCAAAAACAATTCGGTCATTTCCGGGTCCGAGCTTTCGCAGTCGGATAATTTGCCGGGCAGCATCACCACGCTGGACGATTTCTTGCGCTCGACCTGCTTGGATTGCCGCTGGCGTGCGGCCGCATTGCGGATCGACAACTCCGCAACCAGCTTGGCATGCGCCGGGTTCAGATTCAGCCAGCCCTCGAAATGCGGCTGCACGGTTTTCTCAATCAGCTTGACGCCATCGCGCGAGCTCAGGCGATCCTTGGTCTGGTTTTCAAACGCGGGATCGAGAATGCGCGCGCTCAGCACAAAGCCCACATTCTTGAACACATCCTCCGCCGTCAGCTTCACGCCTTTGGGCAACATGCCGTGATGATCGATATGCGCGCGAATCGCATTGAACAGCGCCTGGCGCAAGCCGGAAACATGGGTGCCGCCCAGCGGCGTGGGAATCAGGTTGACAAAAGATGCCGCGGCACTTGGCGTTTCAAAAAACGAAAACGCCCAGGCCGCGCCCTCGCCTTCGGCAAAGGCTTCATCATCGGCGCCGGCGTAGGCCGACAGCGCCACTACCGGCACCAGCGCATCGCTGGTCGAGAGTTCATCGAGGAAAGTGACCAGGCCTTCGGCGTAGTTGAAGGTCTCGGTGACGGCACTCGCTTCACCCTGCCGCGCATCGCGGAAGGTGGTGTTAAGGCCGGGCAGCAACACCGCCTTGGATTTCACCAGCGCACGCAAGGCCGCGCCGTCGATCTGCACCGTATCGAAATATTTGGGGTTGGGCTTGACCAGCACCGAGGTGCCGCTGCCGCTTGCCTTGCCGACCTTTGCCAGCGGCTTGGCGACATCGCCATTGCGAAACTCGATCACATGTTTGGCGCCATCGCGGATGACGGTAACTTCCAGCATTTCCGACAGCGCATTGGTCACCGACACACCGACGCCATGCAAGCCGCCCGAGAAACTGTAGGCACCGCCATCGGCTTTATCGAACTTGCCGCCGGCGTGCAGGATGGTGAACACCGCTTCGATCACCGGAATCTTTTTTTCCGGATGCAGGCCCACCGGAATGCCGCGCCCGTCATCGCTGATGCGGATCAGCCCTTGCGGCAGCAACTCGACATTGATGTTCTTTGCGTACGCGCCGATGGCCTCATCAACCGCGTTATCCAGCACTTCCTGGATGATGTGCAACGGGTTTTCCGTGCGGGTGTACATACCCGGCCGCTGCTTGACCGGCTCAAGACCTTCCAGAATGCGGATGGCGGATTCATCGTACTTTTTTGTTGCCATGGGTGTTGCGCTTCCTTGCTTGCGGGAAATGATGATGTGGCGGGTGTTGAGAAAAGGTTCGCTGTTTCGAGGAAATTGTCGGATGCGTTGCGCGTTCAAGCCCGGATTTGCGCGCCGACGCGCATTCTAAAATGGGGAGCGCGCTCGTTAAAACAATACGCGCAATTTTTTAGCGGGTGCTTGCCTGAACGCAAACCTGGTGGTGATCACGATTCAATATGGCTCGTATGGAACTTCCAGATTGGATCTGTGTTCAACTTCTTGCCATGCACTACGGCATCAGCGGCGGCAACTGTACACCGATTTGAGGACAGCGAATTCAAGATAGCGCACTTGACGGACCCGAAACGATTACAGGCTACCCATGGCAAATCACCGTGCGCTTGTTATACGATGCGTTTTGTTGGTCGAACGAAATGGTGTGTTTTGCCTATTTTATTAATGCTGTAAATATATACAGTATTATACCTGAACGCCGCGCCAGTCAAGGGTTTCAAGCCGATCGCCAGCGGGATGTTGGACAGCATCATGGATTATTAGGAGGCGTTTATGTTGTCTATAACTAGTTAGGCTTACGATGGAAACCAAATCCACACCGTCGGGATTGGGGCAACCGGTTCGTCCGCTCGTACGCGTTCTCGCTGCACTAATAGGTTTGGTCGGTCTCCTTGGATTCGTCTTGCATGCAGTTCTGATTTGCTTTGGCGCGCCGGGCTATCGACTAGAATTAAAGACGGCCCCGGAGTTATTTCTGTTTGCACTATTCGCGGCCTACGGTATTTGTATTGGCTTCAGGGGTAAGGCGCCCGGGGGAGTGTTGCCATGGAAATAGAAGATCGCATGCCTAACTGTACGTTCGTAGGGTAATTAGGGTCAGACACCCTTTCCCGACACGTTAGGCCTCGTACAGGCCAACACACCCATGGAGCACTCATGTTTGACCACGTCAAATTCGGCGTCAGCGACTATGCAGCGAGCAAAGCGTTTTTCCTCAAGGCACTCGAACCGCTCGGCGTAACTGTTGTCACGGAGTGGCCGCCGAACGGTGTCGAGCTTAGCCAGCCAAAGGGCAAGGTTTCATTGTGCCTGTATCAAACCGAGGAGAAGCCGGCGCATCTTCACATCGCGTTCGTGGCCGAGAGCCGCCGGCAGGTCGAAGCGTTCTATCGCGCGGCGTTGGAGGCGGGTGGCAAAGACAACGGTGCGCCTGGTCTGCGCCCGCGCTACCACGCCAACTACTATGCCGCTTTCGTTATTGGTCCGGACGGCCACAACATCGAAGCGGTTTGCCACGAGCTCGAGGCCTAAGCCTTCCATCAAGGGACGTCCACAAGCGGGCTTGGAGGCGGAATCAATTACCCAATCTGCACACGATCTTCCCGGAGGTTCATATGCTGCAACTCAGACCAAATTGCGAATGCTGCGACAAAGACCTGCCGCCCGACTCCACCGAGGCGAGAATCTGCACCTTCGAATGCACCTTCTGCGCTTCCTGTGCCGAGGACGTGCTCGGCGGTATTTGCCCGAACTGCGGCGGAGAGCTGGTTGTCCGTCCGCGTCGCCCGGCGAACAAGCTTGCCAATAATCCGGCGTCCACCGAACGCATCTACAAACCGGCGGGTTGCGCAAAAGCCGCCCAAGCCGCATGAAAAGCCAATCACCGGGAACACTCAAGGACGGCGACCACTGCTCCGTGGTTGCCGGAACGCATGCCGACAAATCCGCCGCAATCGGGGACGTCAACACCAGCAAGACTGGCCGCCTTACGATCACCGTTGCGCAGGCGAACGGAGAGCGGTTCAGGACCCTCACCAAAAACGTTGTCGCTGATGCAGATGGCGCCTGAGCATTTTCGCGAGACGATAGCCTCGTGGTCATCAACCGGGCGAAGATTGAAACCGCGATGAATGAAAATTCAAAATCAGGTCCCGCCCGCGCCGGCGCCCTGATTTACGCCAAGGACCTGGCGCGGCTGTCGGCTTTTTATCAGGCGCTGCTGCCGATGAAACTGCTGCATGGCGACGATGAGCACCATGTGCTGTCATCAAGCGACTTCCAGTTGATCATTCATGCCATTCCGCCGCATATCGCCGCGACGCTCAGCATTGCCACGCCGCCGCCGCGCGAGAACGCAGCCATCAAGCTGTTCTTCACAGTGGCGAATCTTGTCGACGCGGAAGCGACGGCAAACCGCCTCGGCGGCATGTTGATCGGGCAGAGCTATTCGGGGCCGGGCTTCACGGTGCGCAATGGCTGCGATCCGGAAGGCAATATTTTCCATCTGCGGGAAACGGCGGACTGAGGCCAGGTCAGCGTGCGATTTTCGCAGATCGCCATTTGGCGCGCTTTTCGAGGCATAAATGGCCCGGAGGCCGCGCCAGTGCTAGCGTTTGAAAATTCATTTTGATCCAATTCGCTCCCGACCAAAGGAACCGCCATGCCCCTCGTCACCCTCACCGTCCGCAAACCGAAGACCCGCGAATTCAAATCCACCGTACTGGACGCCGTGCACGCCGGCTTGGTCGCCTCCGGCGTACCGGCCACTGACAAATTTCAGCGCGTGCTGGAACTCGATGCCGATGATTTCCGCTTTGATCCCAGCTACCCCGACCTGAAGTCGGAGCGGAATAATGACTTTGTCCTGATTGAAATACGGGCGCAGCGTCAAGGTGAAAAAGAAGTTGTTGGAGGACATCATCGGCAAACTCTCCGCCGCCGGCCTCAACCCGGAAAACGTGATGATCTGTTTCAAGGAAACGGCCTGGGAGAATTGGGCGTTTGGGGGCGGACGATTGATTCATACGTGAGCCGTAGAACCCGACACCATACTGTTCACTCAATACACGGGAACAAGCGGCTCCCAATGATGTAGGCACATAAAAATAAAACGACCCGCCACGAGGCGTGGCCGATTTTGCCGCAACAAACAGGTTGGCTTCCGGATTACCTGGAAGAACTTTCGCAGGCGGTGGCAGAAGTTTTTTGTGCGGTGTTGCAACACTCCATCGCACTCTTTGAGCTGTGCTGGGCTTCACTCAATTTGTTGTGGTCGTAGCATTCTGCAGCTTTACGATGATGCTGGGCGGCTGCCTCATGATCGCTGGCGGCTTGGGTATGGAGCCCGCTGGGCGTGGTCGTGGAAGACATGACTGGTTTCCTTGATTTGAGAAATTCACGATGAATTCAAACCCGGCGCCAGTAACTGTTCCGGGCCGGAGCGGATTCTCAGGATATTCTTATCGACAATGGCCTACTGTGCGCTAGCCAACATAAAACGCTTTTAACTTTCCGCCGGGGTTATTAGAATAACTTCAGCTTTCGGCCCGAAGTAGACATACCTAGCAACCTTCAAAAGTTCCGGGTGAATGACGAATTCTCGCGTGGGTGCGTAGAGATTTTATACAAAAATGGGCAACATAAAACTAACATTGCTTCTCATCGCGTTGGCATTTACAGCAGGCGGATGCGCGAATACGCAGGTATTTGAACTCGCATCGAGTAAACCTTGGGAAAGGTATGAAAGCGGTTGTGGTACTCCCACCGATTCATTCGAGCGAACAATTGCCGAAGGCGTTGCAATTGGGCTCTCGCCTTTTCGTCGCGCTAATGCCACAAGCTTGAGTTTGTGGGTCTATCTCGAAAAAGGCCGAAGCCTCCGACTAGCCAATCCATCGATTCAGGTTTCGTTCGATGGAGAAGCGCAAGGTACTCGGCGAGTAGACGCCTTCATTTCTTGGGCAAGGGACCCAAACGATTCAAGTAAGGAGCTAGTTCCGCTCGTAAGTTTCGCTGGAACCGACGCTATGGTGGGGCAAGGCCGTTTCGAAAAATTCCCTCAGTGGCGACGCAAGGCCGATCATTTTGTTGCGCACATTGAAGTAGCACCACGTCCGCTCGACGCTTTCAAGGTAACTGTCCCCAGTCTCATCGTAGAAGGTAAGACGATTGTTGTTCCCGAGGTTACGTTTACGTATAAAACCGTCAGCTACATGATGAAGTGTGTGCAGTAATAGCTGGGGCAATAGAGGCCTGGCGAGAGGAGAATCATGAGTAAAGTATTCGTCAACGTTGGGCTTAGCCTCGATGGCTACATGGCACCGGAAGGAATGACCATGGAGAATTCCGAGTACAAGAACTGGGGCGCCAAGTGGGGTGCGCTGATGGCCTGGATCATCAATCAACAGTACTTCCGCGAGAACCTCAAGCTCGGACCAGAGGGAGAGACCGGCCCGGTCAATGACCTGCTTCGCAGCACCACGGAGCGCATCGGTGCCAACATTATGGGTAAGCGAATGTTCGACCAAGGCGAGCGCGCCTGGCCAGAGGAGGCTCCGTTTCACACACCGGTATACGTTCTTACCAATGAGAAACGCGAACCCTGGGCGCGCCCGGGCGGGACGACTTTTTACTTCATCAATGACGGGCCGGAGCGTGCCCTTGAGCTGGCTCGGGAATCCGCAGGCAGTCGCGATATTCGTATCGCGGGTGGAGCCGATGTGATCCAGCAGTACCTGACCATGGGTGTCGTTGACGAGCTGGAAATCGCCTTGGCACCCGTGTTGTTCGGCGGTGGGCGGCGTCTCTTCGAGAACCTACGCGAGCCCGGGCCGCAATTTCGCATTGACAAGGCTCTTGATGGTCCCGCTGCCACACACTTGCGCTATGTGCGTCAGTGAGGGCGGCACTCGTGGCGGCTGCGATTCGAACCAACCGGCTCGATCTAATTCCGATGACCCCGGGCTTTCTGCGCGCCTCGCTTAGCGGCGACCTTGCCGAAGCCGAAAGACATATCGGGCTCACGCTGCCGGCAACATGGCCCGACATTCAAGCTGTTCTGTCGTTGCGGTTGGGGCAACTCGAATCCGATCCAACGTTGCAGCCGTGGCTACTTCGGGCGATTGGCCTTCGGAGCAACCGCGAGATGGTCGGCCACATCGGATTTCATACCTCGCCAGGAGCAGACTATCTCGAGCAGTGGAGCCCCGGTGGTGCCGAATTCGGGTTCACGGTATTTCCGCCTCATCGCCGCAATGGCTATGCTCGCGAAGCATCATTGGCTCTGATGCATTGGGCGCGCGACGTTCACGGCGTGACTAGTTTTGTGGTCACGATCAGTCCTCGTAATGAGGCTTCGTTGGCCCTCGCCGCGGGCTTAGGCTTCGTCCGCGTCGGCACTCATGATGACGAGGTTGATGGTCCTGAAGATGTGCTCGTACTCAACGTTGTACCAGTCGCCTAACAACCGGTTGCCGCTGGGATGAAGTACACTTCCCGGAGATAAAGTGGCTGGTCTCGGAACATCTGGGCAAATAGCTTGCACGATGAACATTCGGCCAGCCGTGGAG
>WNFM01302856.1_pt1 | contig 165182 bp, 159 predicted proteins | sample 5400271 | NCBI WGS metagenome assembly WNFM01 (sample SAMN13153352, study PRJNA577476) | soil metagenome | isolation source: 60 cm saprolite on Douglas fir-dominated hillslope | place: USA:California | collected 2013-09-17
ACATCACTTGCCGATGCAGAAGCGGGAGAAAATCTCGCCCAAGAGGTCGTCGGCGCTGATCGGGCCGTTGATGGAACCGAGGCTTCTCTGCGCTTGCCTCAGGTCTTCAGCAATTAATTCAAAGGGTTGTGCCTCATCAGCAGCGAAAAGCAAGTGCTTACACGCGTCGGCCAGGGCAACCAGATGCCGCTCCCTGGCCATGAAAATGCCCTCACCATGCGGTTTCCAACCGGCGACCTCGAGAAGCCAGCGACGCAATGCGTCGATTCCCGCGCCGCTCTTGGCCGATACCCGCAGCACCTCGACGCCGCCGACCCGGCTCGAGCCCGGCAATTCGCCGGTCAGGTCCACCTTGTTCGCCACACGCAGTAGCGGCAATTGGGCCGGCAGGCGCGCGCGATGCGCGTCCTCGTCGACTCCCGGCGCCGCCCCGCTTTCGGTGATGAAGAGCGCAGCGCCCGCACCTTCGACAGCGCGCCAGGTGCGCTCGATGCCGATACGCTCGATCTCGTCGCCGGCGCTGCGCAGGCCCGCCGTGTCTATCAGGTGGATCGGAATGCCTTCGAGCGAGATGGTGGCGCGCACGTGATCGCGCGTCGTGCCGGCGATGGGCGTGACGATCGCGACCTCGTCACCGGCGAGCCGGTTGAGAAGGCTCGACTTGCCGACATTGGGCCGCCCGATGAGGACAACCGTGAGGCCTTCTCGCAGCACCGATCCCTGCCTCGCCTCGGCGGTCAAGGTGTCGAGCTGCGCTCGTAGCGCTTCGAGGCCGACCCGTTGCGCGCTTCGATTCGCCGGATCGATCTCCTCCTCCGGAAAATCGATGCAAGCCTCGACATGCATGCGCAACTGGGTGAGGCCATCGACAAGGGAGCGCACGCGTCGCGAGAAATCCCCGGAGAGGGAACGCGCGGCGCTGCGCGCCGCCTCGACGCTGGAGGCGTCGATCAGATCCGCCACGCTCTCGGCCTGCGCGAGATCGATGCGGTCGTTGAGAAAGGCGCGCCGCGTGAACTCGCCGGGCTCGGCGATGCGCGCGCCCAGCTCCACGCACCGGCGCAGCAACTGCTGCATGACGACCGGCCCGCCATGGCCCTGCAGCTCGAGGACGTCCTCGCCCGTGTATGAGTGTGGCGCGGGAAACAGCAACACGATGCCTTCGTCCATCACCGCGCCGTCGGCAGCGCGAAACTTGCAGAGCGTCGCAAGGCGTGGCCGCGGCGCACGGCCGGCGACCCGGGCGGCAATCGAGGGCGAGAGAGGACCCGACACGCGCACCACGCCGATTCCGCCACGGCCCGGCGGCGTCGCGATGGCGGCGATCGTGTCGCCGCGCGCTTTCAGCGCCGGGCTTTCGCCTTCGCCTCGGCCGCGAGGGTCTTGTTGATGTGCCACTGCTGCAGGATCGTCAACAGGTTCTGCACCACCCAATAAAGGACGAGGCCCGCCGGGAAGAAGAGGAAGAACACGCTGAACACGATCGGCATCATCAGCATGACTTTCGCCTGAACCGGGTCGGCCGGCTGCGGGTTCAGCTTCGTCTGGACGAACATCGAGACCGCGTAGATCACCGGCAGGATGAAATACGGATCCGGCGCCGAAAGGTCGTGGATCCAGCCGAGCCAGGGCGCATGGCGCAGCTCGATGGAGGCGAGCAGCACCCAGTAGAGCGCGATGAACACCGGGATCTGCACGACGATCGGCAGGCACCCGCCGAGAGGATTGATCTTCTCGGTCTTGTAGAGCTCCATCATCGCCTGGTTCAGCTTCTGGCGATCTTCGCCGTACAGCTGCTTCAGCTTCTCCATCTTCGGCCCGAGCACCTTCATCTGCGCCATGGAGCGCCCGGCGCGCGCGTTCAGCGGGTAGAAGATGAGCTTGATGATGATGGTGAGGATGATGATCGACCAGCCCCAGTTGCCGACCACGCCGTGGATCCACTTGAGGACCGTGAAGAGCGGCGCGGCGAGGACGTAGAGCCAGCCGTAGTCGACCGCGAGCCTGAGGCCGGGCGCGACCTTTTCCAGGATCTCGGTTTCCTGGGGGCCGATGTACACCGGCACGTCGATCGAGGCGCTCGCGCCCGGCGCGATGGCGCCCACGGGCGTCACAACGCCGGCGGTATAGAGGTTGTCGCCCACCTTGCTGGTGAAGTACTCGCGTTCCGTGCCCGCCTTCGGCAGCCAGGCGGAAACGAAGTAATGCTGGATGATCCCGATCCAGCCGTCCCTCGCCTTCTTTGCATGACTCTGCTTGCCCTTGGCGATGTCGGCGAAGTCGACCTTGTGGAATTTCTGCTCGTCGGTATAGACGGCCGGCCCGGTGAAGGTGGTCACGCCCGCGAAGGCGCTGGTCTGCGCGGCCTGCTCGCTGGGTGGATTCGCGTCGCGCAGGAACTGGAAGTACGCGAACGGCGCCAGCGCCTTGTCGGTCTTGTTGGCGATGTCGTAGGCGACATCGATCACATAGCTGCCGCGATGGAAGGTGTAGCGCTTGGTCACCTCAGCGCCGTTGGCCTCGCGCGCCTTGAGGGCGACCTCGACGCTCTCCTTGCCGTCGGCGAGTGAATAGGCGCGCTGTGCCGCTTCGTAGGGAGTCTTGTGCGTCGGCAACCCATCGCCCAGCAATCCCGACTGCGTGACGAAGTAGTGCTTCGGATCCGGCTCCATCAGCGTAAGGGGCTGCGTGCGGTCGAGGGCCGAGTGCACCCTGTTCATGGTGACGCGGCGGATGTCGCCACCCAGGGTGTTGAGCTCGACGTCGAATAGGTCGGTCTTCACCATGATCGACTCGCCGGCGGGCGCCATGGGCGCCGGAGCGCTCGCCGCGCCGGGAATCGCGATGCCGGGAGCGCCGCCCGCAGCCGCGGGGGCGGGTGCGTTCGGCGCATTCGGCGCGCTCGTGGGCGCCGCGGGAATCGTGCTCGCGGGCGTCGCCGCGATCTTGGGTGCGTTGTGCTTCTGCCACGCCTCCCACAAGAGCAGCGAAGAGAATGCGAAGACCGCGAGGGCGATGAGGCGTTGCGTATCCATCATGGTGATAACGGGCTCAGGGGACCGGGTCGAATCCGCCACGGTGCCACGGGTGGCATTTGGTGAGGCGTCGCAGGGCGAGCCAGGATCCGTGCAGGGCACCGTGCGCCTTGATCGACTGCATCGCGTATTCGGAGCAGGTCGGGTCGAAACGGCACTGGTTGCCCCACCACGGGCTCAACAGGTAGCGATAGGCGCGAATCACGAGAAGCATGAGGCGCGTCATTCAGCGGGCGTGGTTCTTGGCGAGTTGGTCGAAAAGGTTGCGAATCTCCGCGAAGACCGGCTCCGCGTGGGCCGCATCGAAACGTTCACGCAACGACACGACACAGTCGAGACCGGAATGCTTCACCATGTGGCGACGGAAAGTGTCGCGCACAAGGCGCTTCACGCGATTACGGTCGACGGAAAGGGGAACGAGGCGGCGGGTGAGGGCGACACCGAGTCGCGAAGCCCCCGGGCGCCCCGGCGCCACGTGGAGGATCGCGAAGCGCCCGCGCAATTTTCGCGAGCCGCGCAGCACGGTACCGAACGATCCCTGCACCGAAAAGCGGTGACGCGGCGAATACCCCTCCTTCCGGGCCTGCCGCGACATGGCCTGGCTAGACGGCGACGCGCTTGCGGCCCTTGGCGCGGCGCGCGCTGATGATGGCGCGGCCGCTGGCCGTTTTCATGCGCACGCGAAAGCCGTGCGTCTTCTTTCGGTGTGCGGTTGAGGGCTGGAAGGTGCGCTTCATTTGCGGCTGTCCTTTTGAATCGAATCGCCCGACGGCGAAAAGCCTGAAATTATAACGGATTCGGCACCGCGGCGCCATTGCCGGAGCCCATTCCACGCTTAATTTGGCTGTGGATAACCGCCACCGATCCCGGTAAAATTTAGGATCGCTCTCTCGCCTCTTTCCATCCCTCCAGGCCTAACGATTTTGCCCATGGATTCGCTTTGGCCGTCGCTCGCCGCAGAACTCAAAAAAGAGTTGCCGGCCCAGCAGTACGACACCTGGATCAAGCCCCTGCGCGGTGAGCGCCAGGACGACCAGCTGGTGCTCGTCGCCCCCAACCACCACGTCCTAAAGTATGTGCGCACCAACTTGCTCCAACGAATCGCGTCGCGAGTCGAGAACGTGGCCGGCGCTCGCCTCAGCGTAAACCTCATCCTCGACGACAAGCTCGCCGACAACGAGATCATGGTGCCGGAGCCGGTCGCGGTCGCGGCCGCCCCCGAGCGCCCCGCGCGCGAGGAGCATCGCCTCAATCCGGGCTTCACGTTCAGCAACTTCGTGAACGGCAAGGCCAACCAGATCGCGCGCGCCGCCGCAATCCAGGTCGCCGAGAATCCGGGCACCGCCTACAACCCGCTCTTCATATATGGCGGCACGGGCCTGGGCAAGACCCACCTCCTGCAAGCCATCGGCACCGAGGTCCTCAAACGCAATCCGAAGGCCAAGGTCCGCTACATCCACGCCGAGCAGTTCGTGGCCGACGTGGTGCGCGCCTACCAGCACAAGAGCTTCGACTCGCTCAAGCGCTACTACCGCTCGCTCGACCTCTTCCTCATCGACGACGTGCAGTTCTTCGTCGGCAAGTCGCGCTCGCAGGAGGAGTTCTTCTACACGTTCAACGCCCTCTTCGAGGCGCACAAGCAGGTCGCGATCACCAGCGATTGCTTCCCGCGCGAGATGACGGGCATCGAGGATCGCCTCATTTCGCGCTTCGGCTGGGGCCTCACCGTGGCCGTCGAGCCGCCGGAGCTCGAAATGCGCGTGGCGATCCTTCTCAAGAAGGCCGAGAACGACGGGGTGCGGCTCGACGAAAACGTCGCCTTCTTCATCGCCAAGCACATCCGCTCGAACGTGCGCGAGCTCGAAGGTGCGTTGAAGCGCGTGCTCGCCTATGCCCGCTTCAACAACGCGATGGTCACGGTCGGTACCGCGCGCGAGGCCCTGAAGGACCTCCTCGCGGTCCTGAATCGCCAGGTTTCCATCGAGAACATCCAGAAAACCGTCGCCGATTATTTCAAGATCAAGGTTTCGGAGATGTATTCGAAAAAGCGCTTCCGCTCCGTGGCGCGTCCCAGGCAGGTGGCCATGGCGCTCGCCAAGGAGCTGACCCAGCAGAGCCTGCCCGAGATCGGCGAGGCGTTCGGCGGCCGCGACCACACGACGGTGTTGCACGCCTGCCGCAAGACCGCGGAGCTGCGCGAGAGCGACCAGGAATTCGCGCGCGACTATGCGCAGCTCCAGCAGATCCTCCTGGGATGAAAGCCCCGGAACCCATGAAGAACCTGTGGACAGTTTCCCTTCGCGCGCCGAGCAGCGCTTTTGCGCACAGCCCGCGGCTGGAAACCGGACTTTTTGCCCCCACTTTTTATTGCGTCAACTCCTTGATCGGGTGCCGCATTCTGGAGTTATCCCGCTCCGGGGCTCCTCCTGTTAGCTGTTAACTGTTCTCTTTTATAAAGATCACTAATAGATAGAGATCATGCTGAAAATCAAAACCACGAACGACAAGCTGTTGGGCCCGCTGCAGCAAGTCACGGGGATCGTGGAACGGCGCCATACGCTGCCGATTCTGTCCAACGTCCTCATCACCGCGGCCGGCTCGAAGATCGAATTCCTGGCCACCGACCTCGAGGTGCAGATCACCTCACGCGCGGATCTGGAGAGCGCAGCGGAAGGCGCGGTCACCGCCGGTGCGCGCAAGCTCTACGACATCCTGCGTTCGCTGCCCGAGGATGCCGAGGTCTCGCTGGAGGCCAAGGAAAACCGCATGACGGTGCGCGCCGGCAAGAGCCGCTTCAATCTTCAGACGCTCGCCGCGGCCGACTTCCCGCGCATGGTCGAGGCCAAGGACGCTTCCAAGACGCTCACGTTGCCGCAGAAGGCGCTCAAGGAAGCGCTCGGCCTGGTCCAGTTCGCCATGGCGGTGCAGGACATCCGCTATTACCTGAACGGCGTGCTCTTCTCGGTGGACAAGGATGTGCTGCGCGTGGTCGCCACCGACGGGCACCGCCTGTCCTTCGCAAGCCAGGCGCTGGGGAGCGACCACGGCTCGGTCGAGGCGATCCTGCCGCGGAAGACCGTGCTCGAGCTGATCAAACTGCTGGGCGATACCGACGAGCAGGTATCTCTGGCCATCGGCTCGAACCAGGCGCGCTTCTCGTTCGGCGCGATCGAGATCGTCTCCAAGATCGTGGAAGGCAAGTTCCCCGACTACCAGAAGGTCATTCCCGCGGCGCACAAGAATCGTGTGTCGCTCGATCGTGCGACGCTCGCGCAGTCGTTGAACCGCGCCGCCATCCTTTCCAACGAGAAGATCCGCGGCGTGCGTCTGGTATTCACCAAGGACGCGTTGTCGATCATCTGCACGAACAACGAGCAGGAGGAGGCCGAGGAAGGCCTCGCGGTCGAGTACGACGGCGACCCGCTCGACATCGGCTTCAACATCTCGTATCTCCTCGACGTGCTGAACCACGTCGATTCCGAAACGGTGACCTTCACCATGGGCGACTCGAACTCGAGCGCGCTGGTGCAGATGCCCGGCCACGACGACTTCAAGTACGTCGTGATGCCGATGCGCATCTAGGCCTCCGCAGCTTCAACCGAACAGGAACTTAATGGCAACTGTCCCCCAGCCCCAACCGGAAAACGGCCGCATTCCCGCCGAATACGATTCCAACAGCATCAAGATCCTGAAGGGTCTCGATGCGGTGCGCAAACGCCCCGGCATGTACATCGGCGACACCTCCGACGGCACGGGCCTGCATCACATGGTCTTCGAGGTGGTCGACAACGCGATCGACGAGGCCCTCGCCGGCCATTGCGACGACATCAAGGTCGTGATCCACACCGACAATTCCGTCTCCGTGGTTGACAACGGCCGCGGCATTCCCACGGATGTCAAGGAAGACGACGACTTGAAGCGCTCCGCCGCCGAGATCGTCATGACCGAGTTGCACGCGGGCGGCAAGTTCGACCAGAACTCGTACAAGGTCTCCGGCGGCCTGCACGGGGTCGGCGTCTCGGTGGTGAACGCGCTCTCCGAGTGGCTCAAGCTGCGCATCTGGCGCGGCGGCAAGGCGCACTTCCTGGAATTCCACGACGGTGTGCTGATGAAGCCGCTCGAAGTGACGGGCGACACCGACAAGCGCGGCACGGAAGTTCATTTCCTCGCGTCCAAGGAAACCTTCAACCACGTGGAATTCCATTACGAGATCCTCGCCAAGCGCCTGCGCGAGCTTTCCTTCCTCAACAACGGCTGCGCCATCGAGCTGATCGACCAGCGCACCGGCAAGAGCGAAAGCTTCGTCCACGCGGGGGGCGTGAAGGGCTTTGTCGATTACATGAACCGTTCAAAGACGGTGTTGCACAACAATATCTTCTACTCGATCGGCGAGAAGGAGGGCATCACCGTCGAAGTCGCGATGCAATGGAACGACACCTACGGCGAATCGGTGCAGGTGTTCACCAACAACATTCCCCAGCGCGACGGCGGCACGCACCTCACGGGCCTGCGCACCGCGATGACGCGCACCATCAACAACTACATCGAGAAGGAAGAGATCGCCAAGAAGGCCAAGGTCGAGACTACCGGCGACGACATGCGCGAGGGCCTCACGTGCGTGCTCTCGGTGAAGGTGCCCGAGCCCAAGTTCTCCTCGCAGACCAAGGACAAGCTGGTCTCCTCCGAGGTCCAGCCGGTGGTGTCGGAAATCGTCGGCCAGAAGCTCGCCGAGTTCCTCATGGAGAAGCCCGCCGACGCGAGGATCATCTGCACCAAGATCGTCGAGGCGGCGCGCGCACGCGAGGCGGCGCGCAAGGCGCGCGAGCTCACGCGCAGGAAGGGTGTCTTCGACGGCGTGGGCCTGCCGGGCAAGCTCGCCGACTGCCAGGAGCGCGATCCGGCGCTCTGCGAGCTCTACCTGGTGGAGGGCGACTCGGCCGGCGGCTCGGCCAAGCAGGGTCGCGACCGCAGGAACCAGGCGATCCTGCCGCTGAAGGGCAAGATCCTCAACGTCGAGCGCGCCCGCATCGACAAGATCATCACCTCGCAGGAAGTCGCCACCCTCATCACGGCGCTGGGCGCGGGCATCGGCGAGGATTTCAACCTCGAGAAGCTGCGCTACCACCGCATCATCATCATGACGGACGCGGACGTGGACGGCGCGCACATCCGCACGCTGCTGCTCACGTTCTTCTACCGCCAGATGCCGGTGCTGGTCGAGAAGGGCTACATCTACGTCGCGCAGCCGCCGCTCTACAAAGTGAAGAGCGGCAAGGAGGAGCGCTACCTCAAGGACGAGCTGGAGCTGAAGCAGCACCAATTGCGAAGGGCGCTGCACAGCGCCGTGCTGTCCCCGGGCGCGGGCTCGCCGTCGCTTTCGGGCGAGGCCCTCGAGAAGCTCGCTTCCGAATACCTCACCACCGAGGCGATCATCGAACGGCTCTCCCTCGCGATGGACCCCACGGTATTGCGCTCGATGCTCTCCATGTCGAAGATCTCGCTCGGCGACAAGGAAGGCGCCGCGCAGGCGGCCAAGGATTTCCATACCGCGCTGGCCCCGCATCCGCCCAAGGCGCACATCGAGCGCGATCCCACGTCCGAGGGGTGGCGCCTTCGCCTCGAGAAGGTGGTGCACGGCAACAAGGTCGAGACCGTCATCGACCACGCCTTCCTGGAAAGCGGCGACTACGCGCAGATCGTGAAGACGGCGCAAACCCTGGCGGGCCTCATCCGCGAGGACGCGCAGGTGAAGCGCGGCGAGACCGTGCGCTCGGTGCGCTCTTTCAAGGAAGGCCTCGACTGGCTCCTCTCGGAAGCCAAGGGCGGGATGTCGATCCAGCGCTACAAGGGGCTGGGCGAGATGAACCCCGAGCAGCTCTGGGAAACCACCATGGATCCCACCAAGCGCATCCTGCTCAAGGTGCAGATCGAGGACGCCATCAGCGCCGGCGAGATCTTCACGACGCTCATGGGCGACGAGGTCGAGCCGCGCCGCCAGTTCATCGAGACCAACGCGTTGCGGGTTTCGAACCTCGACGTCTGAGGCCCGCGGGCCGTAATGTCGCGATCCGCGCACGGATCGTGTCGAGGAAGTCGATGTGGCGCTGCAGGGCGGCGCCGTCGCTTGCCCGGAAGACGCGCCCCAGCAGCCGGTAATAGGGCTTCCTCACTTCCTCGAGCTTGGCGATCCCCGCCGGGGTGAGCCGCACCCGCCGCGCGCGCGAATCGTCCTCGTCGACGGCGCGCGCGATCCAGCCCGCCTTTTCCATGCGCGCCACCACCCCCCCGGCGCTCGCGCGGTTGACCACCAGGATCTCGGCCAGCTCGTGCTGGCGTAACGCCCGGCCCCGGTAGTCCCAGAGAATCATCAGGACGTTGAACTGGACGTCGGTGATGCCGTAACGGGGAAAGAAGATCCGGCCCAGGTCCTCGAGGCACTGCCAGGTCCAGACCATCGCAAGAAAGGCCGCCTCCCCCGCTTCCCGGAAGTCGCGGTTGAGCGCGATCTCCGCCTTCAGCCTTTGCAGCGCATTCACCGCGGATACGGGGGACGCTTTACCTTTGGTATGCATAGATATAGTATGCACATATATTGTTCCGGCCTCAATCGAAACGCAGCCGGACACCGGGGGTGAGCGGATGCGCAACATCTGGCTGGGCCTGGCGTTGGTTCCCTATGTCGCCGCCGTCGGCATCGACGCCTGGATGCACGAGCGCCGCCGCCGGGTGCCCCGCTTGGAGCAGTGGATCCACGCCGGCCTCGCGATCGCCATGGCGACATTCCTGGCGGCCGTGTTCGGGGAGCGAGCCGTGCCCGCCGTCGCGGCGCTCGCGATGTTCCTTGCGCTGCTGGTGGCCGATGAGGCGAGGTTCCACAAGACGATCGCGCCCGCCGAGCGTCGGGTGCACGCCGCCTCCTGGATCGCCCTGGCGGGCTTCGTCGCCGCGTGGCGCTGGATCGACGCCGCATGATGCCGGCACCCGACATCCACATGAGCTACGCCGGGCTGATGCTCGTGAGCATCGGCCTTCTTCTGGCGGTGCCGACGACGGCCCATTTCGCGCCGGGAGACAAGCAGCGTTACTACACGATGCAGGCGATCACGGCGGTCGCCGCCGTGCTCGGGGCGAAGGTCGCGGTGATCCTCGGCGACGCGCTATGGCCGATTCGCCCGTTCCACGACTGGGAGGCGCTGCTCGCTTCGGGGCGCTCGATCGTGGGGGCGCTCCTCTTCGGCTTCATCGCGGTCGAGGCCGCGAAGCCGCTCCTGCGCTACGACATCCCGCCCAACGACCGATTCGCCGTGGCGCTGCCCTTCTCCATCGGCATCGGGCGCATCGGCTGCCTGCTCGCCGGATGCTGCCGGGGCGCGCCCCATGATGGCCCCCTCTCGATCGCGTACGACGACGGCATCCTGCGACACCCCGCGCAGCTCTACGAGGTGATGTTCCAGCTCGCCGCCGGTTACGTGCTTCTGCTGCTGTGGCGCCGGCAGATCCTCTTCGGAAGGCTGTTCGCCCTGTACCTCGTGGCCTACGGCATCTTCCGCTTCCTCACCGAATTCGTGCGCGACACGGCGAAGCCCTATCACGGGCTATCGGCCTATCAGCTCATGTGTGTGGCGATGATCATCGCAGGGGCGGCCGCGCTCTACGCGCGCAGCGGCCGCCATCCCGCGTCCTGGGCCCGCTGGAAGACGATCCAAGGAGGAACGACATGAACGAAAACGACCCGACGCAGGCCCCGCAGCAGCCGAAGCGCGAGCCGCCGCAGGAGCGAGCTCCGCTCATCGTGAGGGTGCTCATCAACCTCGCGATCGGGGGCTTCGTGCTGATGCTCCTGGTGTTCGGGACCTGCGCCATCATGCTGCGCTGACCGTCTTGTTCATCGTCAGCGCCATCAAGCGCCAGCTGCACCGCGACATCGTCGCGGATCCCGTGTTGCACGCGCAGGTGCTCAACCTCTATCTCAACGGGGAAGAGTACCCGCACCGCGTAGTCGACTACTTCCCGCTCGCCGCGGTCGAGGACGCGGCGCTGGAGCGGCGCATGCGCCTGCATATGCGCGAGGAAGACAAGCACATCGCGCTGTACAGGAAGGCCATACGCGCGCTCGGGGAACCCGTGAAGACGCTTCCGCGAGAGGAAATCTACAACGCAGTGATCCTGCGCCACACCCCGGCGCAGCCGGCGTTGCGGCGGGAGGACGATCGCGACGCCCGCACGCTCAAGCTTGCGCACTTCCTGGGTCACCTCCATTGGCTCGAAAAGCGCATCGCGCAATCATTGGAGTACCACCTCGAAGCGTGCGCCCAGGGCGCCACGCCTTACGCGGCGAAGGCGGTCGCGGCGGTCCTCGCCGACGAGTACGGTCACGTCTCGTACACAAGAGAAGCGGTCGCGGGGCTGCTGCCCGCGCGCCTCGCCCGCGACGTGCTTGCGCTGCATCGCGGCGGGGAGGCGCGCGCCAACCGCGAGTTCTCGTCGACGCAGCTACGCCGCCTGGTCACCGAGCACGCCGCGCGATTCCGGCCGGCGCGGCGTTTCCTCTATCGCGGCTGCTGCGCGCTGATCCCGGAAGGAATGAACCATGGCTAGAGCATTCCCCGTTTGCGTTCGCGTCGAACCACGCGTGCCTTCCGCATCCCTCGAGTCCCGGCTCGCCGCCGTGGCCGCCCCGTTGAGGAATCTCGACATCGACCAGGTGCGCGCGCTGTTTTCGCTGCCACCCGAGACGCAGGTTCTGAAGACGACGCTCAGCCTTTGTCCCGACTGCCTCGCGCACGTGCGCGCCGCCGTATACGTCGCGCAGGGCCGCGTTCTGATGGCGAAGGTGTGCGCCGTTCACGGACGAAGCCTCGCCGTGATCGAGAACGACGAGCGCTACTACCAGCTCTCCAACAAGGACCGCTGGGGGCGCGCCTACGATGCCTCGCGCGTGACCCATGTCCCCGCTTACGGCGCCCCGTGCTGCGCCGCGGGCGAGGATTGCTCGACGCCCGCGGCGGACGAATGGCACCATGATTTCAGCGACCAGCGCTCCAACAAGAGCTGCACCATCCTGGTCGAGATCACGGACGCGTGCAATCTCGCCTGCCGCGTGTGCTACGCCGAGTCGAAGGGCGACCGATTGCTCCCCCTCGACGAATTCCGCGCCACGATCGCCGCGCTCGTGAGCATGAAGGGCGGCCTCGATTCGATCCAGATCACCGGCGGCGAAGCCGCCATCCACCCCGATTTCTGGGAGATGCTCGATTTCCTGCACGGGGAGCCCGGAATCGCGAAGATCTACCTCCCCACCAACGGCATCGCGTTCGACAAGCCCGGCGCGGCCGAAAGGCTCGTGAAGTACCGCCCGAAGCTCCTCGTCCTGCTGCAGTTCGACGGCTCCGATGCGCAGGCCAACAAGGCGCTGCGCCGCGCCCGCCCGCAGAAAATCCGCGAGCGCCTCCTGCAGCGGCTGGACCGCCTGCAAGTGCCCATGCAGCTCACCATGACCCTCGCTCCCGGCGTGAACGAGCGCGAGATCGCATGGGTGGTGGCGCAGGGCGTGAAGCACCGCAACGTGCGCCTCGTCGCCCTGCAGCCCGCTTTCTTCTCCGGGCGCTACGAGCTCGCCGCCGATCCCATGAATCGCCTCACTCTTTCGGACGCGGTGAAGGGCGTCGCGACCGGATTGTCGCGGCACACGCGCGAATCGGATTTCATGCCGATTCCTTGCAGCCACCCGAATTGCGGCTGGGTGACGCTCTTCGTGCGCCGCTTCGGGATCCTCTTCAACATCGCGCGCCACGTCGAGCTCGAGCGCGTCATGAGCCGGGTGGCGTACAAGACGCAGCTCGGCGCGGGCGAGGTCCGCCAAATCGTCGGAACGCGCGCCGGCGGGCTCATGCAACGGGCTCTTGCGCACTTCGCCCGGCGGCTCGTCGCGCCGGCGCATGTCTTCGGCATCGCGATCAAACCCTTCATGGACCGGTTCTCCTATGACCAGGACCGTGTCTCCGCGTGCTGCCATCACATCGTCGACACCGACGGCAACCTCGCGTCGTTCTGCGAGTACAACGCGCGCAAACGCGCCGCCGATTCATGGCAGCACCGGCCGCGCCTGGCTCGTCGAGCACCGCTCGCCGAGGCCATCGCGGAATAGCGCGTGGACATCGCCACGAAGCAGGCACTGGTGGTGAGCGCCGCCATCGGCTTTTGCATCGCCGCGGGCCTGGTGAGCGCGCGCGAGGAATGGAAATGGCTGCGGCGTCGCGGCGAGCTGACCGCCGCCGCGCGGCGCGAGATGGCGCTCAGCCTGAGTCTCCTGCCGCCCAATCTGGTGGTGAGCTTGCTCGCCGGCGGCGTCTGGTCGGCGTTGTACTTCACGGCGCAGGGCGTGGCCCCGTGGCGCTGGGATGCGTGGCCCGCCGCGATCCTCGCCGCGTTCGTGGCCTGCGATTTCAGCTACTACTGGGAGCACCGCTGCGCGCATCGCGTGGGGGCGCTCTGGCGCCTCTACCACGCGGCGCACCACAGCTCGCCCGCGTATACGGCCGCGACCGCGTACCGCGTGTCGTTCCTGAACCAGGCCTTCGCGCCGGCCTTCTACCTTCCTTGGGTGCTGCTCGGATTGCCGGCGATCCTGGTCCTGGGCTTCCAGCTCGCCTGCTTCCACTATCAGTCGTGGCTGCACACCGAGGCGATCGGCCCGCTCGGCCGGCTTGACGGATGGCTCAACACGCCGGCGAACCATCGCATCCACCACAGCGCGGCGGCGCAACACACCGACCGCAACCTGGGCGCCGTGCTCATGGTGTGGGATCGGTTGTTCGGCACCTACGCGGCGCCCGCGTCGGGCCTGCGATATGGAATCCCCGGGCAGGCCGCGCCGCGCCATTGGTGGGACCTTTATGTGGGGCCGTGGCGGGGAACCTGCCCGCGGAGCGCATCTGAACGGGAGGAAACGCAATGAACCTTTCGCGCGATCGAGAGGCGAGCGCGACGCTCGAGCGCCTGGTCTCGGATGGCTTCATCGCAGCGCAGGAAAGCGGCGCGGTGCGTCGTGTCCTATGCGATTCCCGGTTGCACGCGAGCCTTGCGTGCGCCGAGACTATCCATCTGCATGTGAAGGTCGACGACACGAGCCGCATCGCCGTCGCGACGCTGGAATCCCACGGCGCCGTGCTCGACCATGGCCGCGACGGATTCGTGAAGTACCGGCTGCGCGGCGCGATCAACGTCATCTTCTCGCATATCCCGGTGTCGGTCGACGACCTGCGCGAAGCCCTCGAGGCTCGCCATCCGCGTCCTTTCCTCGATCACATCGGAATCGACATGCGCAGCGAAACCGCGCAATGCCGGGCGGCCTTCGACGCGATCCCGTGCATCGCAGTCGAGCGCAAGTGGGGACATGTGCCGCAGGGAGGCGCGGGCAGGACGGTGCGCTGCTGCCACGCCGAGGTCGCCGCGAAGCATTGGATCTACCCCGCCGCGGAAAAAGGCGAGCGCTCGATCCCGATCGAGTTCGCCCATGGCGCGCTGAGGCATGCGCAAGCCTCCTCGGGGTGCGACTTGCGTCCCGCGCATCCCGATAGCGCGCACGCGCTGGCGCCGCCTTGCTGCGCGGCGTAGGGGAGGCTCGGCCTATCGGGCCCTGGCCTTCGCCTTCCCGGCGGGCTTCGCGGCCGCGGCGCGTTTTGAGGATTTCGTCGCGGTGCGCGCGGGCGCACGTCCCTTGCCCGACTTCGCCGCGAGGAGCTCGAGCGCCTCCGGGAGCGTAATGGAGTTGATCGCGCCCTGGTCGGGGAGGGTCGCGTTCACCTTGCCGTGCTTCACGTATGCCCCGTAGCGGCCTGAATAGAGGGCCACCGACTGGTTATCGTCGGGATGCTTGCCGAGGACCTTGAGCGCGCCGCGCGCGTTGAATACCTTCGGCTCCTTGAGCAGGGCCACCGCGCGCTCGAGACCGATGTCGAAGACGTTTTCGTCCTTCGGGATCGACTTGAACTGCCCGTCGTGGCTCACGTAGGGGCCGAAACGGCCGATCGCCGCATTCACCTTCTTGCCCGACTCGGGGTGCGGCCCCAGGTCGCGCGGCAGCTCCAGGAGCTTCGCGGCGATCTCGAGGGTGACCGCGTCGGGCGCGATGTTCTTCGGCACGGACACCCGCTTGGGCTTCTTGTCGCCTTCGGGCTCGCCCAGCTGCACGTACGGGCCGAACGGCCCCTGCAGAAGCTGGATCAGCATCTTCGTCTTGGGATCGATGCCGATCTCGCGCTTCTGCGCCTCCTGGTTCTCGGCGCCGTCGACGTTGCGCGTGTAGTCGCACTCGGGATAGCCGGCGCAGCCGATGAATCGCCCGCGGCGCCCGAGGCGGTTGGTGAGGTGGTGCTTGCCGCACTTCGGGCACATCTCCTCGAGCTGCTCCTGGGTCACGTCCTTGCGCGAGACCGATTCTTTTTCCAGGATCTGCGCGGAGAAGTCCTTCCAGAAGCGCGCGAGCACCGGGATCCACTCGTCCTTGCCGTTGGAGATGTCGTCGAGCTCGTCCTCGAGCTTGGCGGTGAATGCGTAGTCGACCCAGTGCGCGAAATGATCCGTGAGGAACTTGTTCACGACGCGCCCCACGTCGGTGGGCTGGAAGCGCTTCTTGTCGAGGGTCACGTATTCCCGGTTCACCAGCGTGGAGATGATCGACGCGTAGGTCGAAGGGCGGCCGATGCCGTATTGCTCGAGCGCTTTCACCAGGCTCGCCTCGGAGAAGCGCGGCGGGGGCTGCGTGAAATGCTGCTCGCCGTAGAGCTTCTGGATCTTCACGGCGTCGCCCACATCAAAGGCGGGCAGGCGCTTGTCCTCCTCCTCGACGGCGTCGTCCTGGTCCTCGTGGTAAACCGCGAAGAATCCCGGAAATACCATGGTCTGCCCGGTGGCGCGAAATACGTTGCCGTCGCCGCCCACGGTGAAGTCGACGGCGACCGTGTCGAACTGCGCCGGCGTCATCTGTGAGGCGATCGCCCGCTTCCAGATCATCTCGTAGAGCTTGCGCTGCTCGTCGTTGAGGTAGCGTGCCACCGAGTCGGGCGTGCGGGAGATGGACGTGGGCCGGATGGCCTCGTGGGCTTCCTGCGCGTTCTTCGAGGTGCTGCGATAGACCGCCGGCGCCTTCGGCAGGTAGTCGGCACCGTAATTCTTGGTGATGAAGCCGCGCATTTCGGTGATCGCCTCTTTCGAGAGCGTCACCGAATCGGTACGCATGTAGGTAATGAGGCCGGTCACGTCCTTGCCCACCGCGACGCCTTCATAGAGGCTCTGCGCGACCTTCATCGCGCGGTCGGTCGAAAATCCGAGCTTGCGCACCGCTTCCTGCTGCAGCGTGGAGGTGGTGAAGGGCGCCGCGGCCGAGCGCAGCTTCCTCTTCTTCTCGACCTCCTTCACCTTCGCGAGCCCCTTGCCGTGGGCTTCGAGGAACTTGCGGATCTCCTCTTCGCGCGCCGCGTCGCCGACCGCGAACTGGTCGAGCTTGGCGCCGTTGAAGTGGGAGAGCTTGGCGGTGAACGCGACCTTGTTCTTCTCGCTGTCGAAATGGATCGACCAGTACTCCTGCGTCTTGAAAGCCTCGATCTCGAGCTCGCGCTCGACGATGAGGCGCAGCGCCGGGCTCTGCACCCGGCCGGCGGACAGGCCGCGGCGGATCTTCTTCCAGAGGAGCGGCGACAGGTTGAAGCCGACCAGGTAATCGAGCGCGCGGCGCGCCTGCTGCGCGTTCACCAGCTCCATGGAAATCGCCCGCGGGTTCTTCACCGCGTCCTTCACCGCGCCCTCGGTGATCTCGTAGAACACGACGCGCTTCAGTTTCTTGTCCTTGAGCGCCTTCCTCGACTTGAGGATCTCGGAAAGGTGCCACGCGATCGCTTCGCCTTCGCGGTCCGGGTCCGTCGCGAGGAGCACGGTGTCGGCGAACTTCACCGCCTTGGTGATCGCGTCGACGTGCTTCGCGTTGCGCTCGATCAGCTCGTACTTCATCTTGAAGTTGTCGTCCGGATCCACGGCGCCGGTCTTGGGGACGAGGTCGCGCACGTGGCCGTAGGAGGCGAGGATCTCGTAGTCCTTGCCGAGATATTTCTTGAGCGTCTTCGCCTTGGACGGCGACTCGACGATGAGCAGGTTCGATGCCATGGATTTATTCGGGGCCTTCTCGTTTCATTCTATAACGCGCTCCCCGCCGCGCTGGAACCGGCCGCCGGGCAGCGCCGCGACGCTTCCCTCGACCTCGAGGCGTGCGAGTTGGGCGGCGAGTGTAGCAGCGTCCAGCCCGGTGTGCCGCGCGAGCTGGTCGATGGTGGCGGGCGCGAAGCCCAGCGCCGCGAGCAGCGGATCGTGCTCTTCCGGGGGCGCGGCCGCGGCTCTTGCGGGCGCACGGGATGCCTTCATACCGAGCTCGACGAGCACATCCTCCGCGCCCTCGACCAGCTTCGCACCCTCCTTGATCAGCCAATGGCATCCCTTCGAAAGCGGCGAATGGATGGATCCGGGGATGGCGAAGACATCGCGACCCTGTTCGAGGGCGAGCCGCGCCGTGGAGAGCGAGCCGCTCGGCAGCGCCGCCTCGACGACAAGAACGCCGCGCGCGAGCCCACTGATGAGACGATTGCGGCGCGGGAAGTTCCCGGGGACGGCGCGCATGCCGACCGGAAACTCCGAAATGAGGCAGCCTTGTTCGGCCAGAGCTTGCGCGAGCTCCTCGTTGCGGCGCGGATAGACGATGTCGGGACCGGTGCCGAGCACTGCGACGCTCGAGCCGGCTCCCGCGAGGCCCCCACGGTGCGCCGCCGCGTCGATGCCGAGCGCGAGCCCGCTGGCGATGGTAAGCCCCGCATCCGACAAGGCGTGCGCGAAGGCATGCGCATCGCGCGCGCCCTGGGGCGTGGCGTTGCGGCTTCCCACGATCGCGAAGGCGGGATTGTTGAGCGCTTCCACGCGCCCTTGCGCGTAAATGATCGTGGGCGGGTCGGGGATATCGAGTAACGCGCGCGGATAGCGAGGATCGCCCAAGGCGAGCAGTTGGCAGCCCGGACGCTCGAGCCAGCGCAGCGTGGCGTCGACCAAGCCCTGCGACGGGCCGCGCGCGAGGAGCTGCGCGATTCTTTCTCCCACGCAGGCCGACATCACATGCGCGGGCGCATCGACCACCTGCCGCGGCGAGCCCAGTTCGTTCAGGAGCTTGCGCTGTACCGATGGCGGGATTCCGGGGATGAGCGTGAGGCGAAGCCAGGCGCGGATCTCGGCGTGCGATGCGAAGGTGGAATCCAAGGCGGGGTCGATTCGATGCGGGGGACATGCCCATGAACGGCACAGGGTCGTCCTGCGCTGACCGCGCAAAAAAAAAGGGGCCGCAGCCCCTTTTTCCGGAACGAACCCGGTTCAGCTCAAGGCGTCTGCACCACGTCGCCCACATAGATGGGGCGCGTGGCCTTCAGTACCATCGCATACGACATCTTCTCGAAGACGCGGAACACGAAGATGAGTCCGTTGCGCTCGTCGGGAAGACGCAGCTCGCGGCCCGCGAGTGGCGCACCCGCCCTCTGCCCGTCCGCCGCCGGCGCGCCGGAGGGCGGTGGCACGACCGGCATCGCCTTGGTCTCGTTGTTCCAGTTCCACGAAGGCCACGACCAGCTGCCCGAGCTCCATCCCGAAAACCACTTCGGCGATTCGAGGTCCTGGGCGCCGCGCGCGGTGACGATCTGCCCGCGGTGATAGCTCGCGAGCACGTGCCCGACTTCGATGCCGTCGCGCGAGCCGCGATTGATGGTGATGATCTGGAACTGGCCGAGCTCGGAGACGCCGCCATCCACCGACATGATCAGGCCCTTGATGGGCTTGTCGGGAGCGCGCGGGATATAGCTTGGGAAGCTCGTCTCGCGCGCCGGGGTGAGCCGGTCGCCGCGGTTGATCTCCTGGCGCGCCTTGGTGACCTCGAGCGTGGTCGGGTTGCCGAAGCGCCGCACGCGCGCATCGCCGAGGTACTTGGCTTCACGCCCGAGCACTTCGCCGGTATCGGGATCGCGCAACACGGCGCCGGGGCGGAAGACTTGCCAGTTGACGCCCTCGTTGTCGCCGATGCGATCCGCGTAGGCGAGATCTCCCTGGCCCACGATGACGCGGCTTTCCTCGGTGGCGAGAATGGTCGGCGCGCCGTCGAGGCCGTTCTCCTCGATGACCAGCGGCTGCGACAGGAACGGACCGATCGCGCTACCCGGGATGCTGGGAACCGCTGTCTCGAGCGTTTCGACGCGCACGCGCGGCTCGAGCTTCACCACGTTGGAGGTGGCCTCGGCCTCGGTGCCTCCCGACGGTCCCGAGCCGTCGCCCAGGGTGAGGCGCGGCGAGGCGCCCGAGCGGTCGAGGTGGATCACGTTGCCCGGATAAATCCAGTGCGGATTCTTGATCTGGTCGCGGTTCATCTCCCAGATCTGGGGCCACTTCCACGGGTCCTTGAGAAAGCGTCCCGCGATGCCCCACAGGGTGTCGCCCTTGGCGACCGTGTAGTCGTTGGGCGCATCGGCGGCAAGATCCGCCATGGTCACCCTGTTGCCCGACTCGGGCCCGCCCGCGGGAGTCGCAGGGGTGCTTTTCGCGGCGGACGGCGGCATGCCGTCGGCCCAGATCGAGGCCGGAACCAAACTGGCCACGGCGACGACTAAAGTTATAATTGTCTTTCGCATGGCGACGCTCACTTGTGGATATGGAGTTGGAGACCCATATTCAGAAAAAGGGTTACGCCCCCTTTTTCATGTAGTGCACTAAATTCTGCACATAATTTCTTCAATTAGCAAGCATTTATGGCTATTCTCGATATCCTTCAGTACCCCGACCTGCGCCTCAATACGCCCGCCGAACGCGTCGAGAAACTCGATGCGGCGATGCGCAAATTGATCGACGATCTGGCCGAAACCATGTACGCCGCCCCCGGTGTAGGACTCGCCGCGACCCAGGTGGACGTCCACAAGCAAATCCTCGTCATCGACGTGAGCGATGATCGAAGCGACCTGCGCGTATTCGTCAACCCCGAGATCACGCGCCGCGAAGGCGTGGCGGTCAACCAGGAGGGTTGCCTTTCGGTCCCCGGGGTCTACGACAATGTCGAGCGCGCCGAAAGCGTGACCGTCACCGCGCTCGATCGAAATGGCGCGCGCTTCACCCTGAACGCGTCCGGCATGCTCGCAACCTGCATCCAGCATGAGATGGATCACCTGCAAGGCAAGGTCTTCGTCGACTATCTGTCCGACCTGAAGCAGAACCGCGTTCGCGCGAAGCTGAAGAAACGTCAACGCAAAGCGGCGTGACATAGGAGACGCCCCGCAGCGTGTCGTCTTCGCGGGCACGCCGGCGTTCGCCGCGCGAGCCCTCGAGGCCATCATCGCCGCCGGACACCCGGTGATTGCAGTCCTCACGCAGCCCGACCGGCCCGCCGGGCGCGGTATGCGTCTCGCCTCCAGCGCGGTCGCCCAAGCCGCCGAAAAGCACGGCATCGAAGTGCTGAAGCCCGCCACGCTCAAGCAAGACGAGGTGGTTTCACGCCTCGAGGCCCTCGCGCCCGACGTGATGGTGGTCGCGGCCTATGGGCTCATCCTGCCGCTGGCGATACTCGCCATTCCGGCCCACGGTTGCCTCAACATTCATGCGTCGCTCCTGCCGCGATGGCGCGGAGCAGCGCCGATTCAGCGTGCGCTTCTCGCAGGCGACTCCGAGACCGGCATCACCATCATGCGCATGGACGCCGGGCTCGATACCGGCCCGATGGCGCTCGAACTCGTCCGGCCGATCGGGCCGCGTGAAACCGCGGGCGACCTGACCGAGGCGCTTTCCGCCATGGGAGCGCAGGCGATCATCGACGTCCTCGCGCGACTCGATAAACTGCATTGGCGCAAGCAGGACGAGCAGGCTGCAACCTACGCGGGCAAGATCTCGCGAGCCGACGCGCGAATCGATTGGACGCAGCCCTGTGATGTCGTGGACCGCGTGGTGCGCGCCTTCAATCCCGTTCCCGGCGCCGAAGGGTTGGTCGCCGGAGCGCCGCTCAAGATATGGAAAGCGCAACCCGCCGCGGAGTCGGGCACGCCCGGTGACGCCGTGGTGGCGGACTCCCGGCGGCTCGTGATCGCGTGCGGGCGCGGGGCTCTGGCCCTGGGAGAAGTACAGCGCCCCGGCGGCAAACGGATGGCCATTCGCGACTTTCTCGCGGGGGCTTCGCCGGCCCACGCCTAAATATATGATTATTATGTCGAATAAGAGGCGAGCGGATCTCCCTTGCACTGGCATCCGGAAGTAAAAAGTGGTAAATTGTATCTCGGCCGCATCAGTTGTATCTTTGGCACCACACTTCGGAACGTCATCCGATGACGCTTGCATCCTTCCTGATCTCGCTCGTCCGCAGCCCTTGGGGGATCTCGCGGCGCCTGCGCTTGGGGATGCTGATGTTGATGCTGGCGGCATTCGTGCCCGCCGCTTACGCGGATGAAGGCATCGCCGTGAAGTCCGCGACGCTCGAGCTCGCCGAAGACGGCTGGCAGCTCGGCGCGGAATTCGATATCCAGTTCAGCCCACGCCTCGAGGAGGCCGTAAACCGCGGCGTGCCGCTCTACCTCGTGGTGGAATTCGAACTTTCGCGGCCGCGCTGGTACTGGTTCGACGAAAAGCCTGTGCAGGTCTTGCAGACCTACAAGATCAGCTATACACCGCTCCTGCGCCAGTATCGCCTTTCAGTCGGCAACCAGTACCAGAACTTCACGCGTTTCGAGGAAGTGACCCGCGTTCTCTCGCGCTTGCGCAACCTGCAGATCGCCGACCGCAATGCATTCAAGAAGGACACAGCCTACCAGGCGGGGATCCGCATGCGCCTGGACACCGCCCAGCTCCCCAAACCGTTCCAGCTGAACGCCATCGCCTCGCGCGATTGGACGCTGGCTTCGGATTGGTACCGCTGGTCGTGGACTCCATGAAGGCCCTGATATTCCTGTGTGTGGTCACCGGCGCGGCGCTGGTGTACCTGATGTCCGAGGCTTCATCGAACAACGCGCTCTTCGCGCAGAACTACCCGTTGCTGCTCGGGTTGGGCGGCGGCTTCGCGCTGGGCCTCATGGCGTTGATCGTCTATCAGCTCCTGGTGCTGCGCAAGAAGCTGCGCGAGCGCGTGTTCGGCTCCAAGCTCACGTTGCGCCTCATGGTGGTGTTCACGCTGATGGCGTTGATCCCGGGCGGGCTGGTGTACGCGATCTCGTTCCAGTTCCTGCAGCGCTCCATCGAGTCGTGGTTCGACGTGCGCGTGGACGAGTCGCTGAAGAGCGGCATCAACCTCGCGCGGAACGCCCTCGAGAACGCGCGGGACCAGCTGGCGCAGAAGGCCGAATCCATGGCCCAGACCCTCGCCTCTTCCCAGGCGGTCGAGGCGGCGACCCTGAATCGTCTTCGCGAGCAGCACTCCATCGAGGAGGCGACGCTCCTCACTTCGCGCGGCAAGATCATCGCCCAGTCCGGGGTCGAGCCGGTGATGCTGCTGCCCGACTTGCCCGGCCCCGCTGTGCTGCGCCAGGTACGCTCGCAGCAGCCGGTGCGCTTGATCGAGGCGATCCCCCAGCGCGGCCTCTACCTGCGCGTGCTCGTTCCGGTGAACGTGCTCACCATCGCCGACGACATCCGCATCCTCCAGGTGCTGCAACGCGTGCCGCCCGCGATCGCCCGCGAGGCCGAGCTTGTCGAGAAGGGCTACAAGGATTACCAGGAGCTCTTGCTCGCGCGCACGGACCTGAAGCGCATCTTCGGGCTCACGCTCACGCTCGCCATGCTGCTCACGCTCTTCTCCGCGCTGGCGCTCGCCTTCGTGCTGTCGGAAAAGCTGTCCGCGCCGCTTTCGGCTCTGGCCGAGGCGACCCGTGCGATCGCCAAGGGCGACTATTCCAAGCTGAATCCAGTCAAGAGCCGCGATGAATTCGGGGTGCTCACGCAGTCGTTCAACACGATGACGCGCCAGATCGCGGACGCCACCGACGCGATGGAGCGCAACCAGCAGCTGCTGGTGAATTCCAAGACCTATCTCGAGACGATCCTATCGAACCTCACCTCGGGCGTGCTCACCTTCGACGAGCGCCTCTACGTGAAGACCATGAACGCGGCCGCGAACGCGATCCTCGCGGTTCCCGGGGGCGCCTTCCACGGCATCAAGCTTTCCGAGTGGCCGCGCCACGTGCAATCGGTGGCGCCGTTCGCGGAGATCGCGCTGCGCCAGTTCGCCTCCTCCGGCATGCGCCAGTGGGAGGAGCAGATGGAGTACCGCCGCGCCGACGGTCAGCGCACCCTCCTCATTCGCGGCACGCGCCTGGGCGGGCGCGGCGAGGAAGGCTACGTGGTGGTGTTCGACGACATCACCCATTTGATCCAGGCGCAGCGCGACGCCGCGTGGGGCGAAGTGGCGCGCCGCCTCGCGCACGAGATCAAGAACCCGCTCACGCCGATCCAGCTTTCCGCCGAGCGCCTGCAGCTCAAGCTCAAGGACAAGCTGCCGGAAGCCGAGGCCGACATCCTGAAGCGCGCCACCGGCACCATCGTGTCGCACGTGGCGGCGCTGAAGGGCATGGTCGACGACTTCACCCAATACGCGCATGCCTCGCGCATGAACGCCAAGGCGGTGAACCTGAACGAGCTGGTGCGCGAAGTGCTCGTGCTCTACGAGGCGATGGGGGTGGCGATCGAGCCGCGGCTCGCGGAGAGCCTGCCCTCGATCTACGCCGACCCTGCGATGCTGCGCCAGGTGCTGCATAACCTATTCCAGAACGCGATCGATGCCCTCATCGGAGTGGAGAATCCGCGCATCCTGGTGAACACCAGCATGGGGACGGGCGGGGTGCTGCTCACGGTGCGCGACAACGGCACCGGCATCGCCGAGGGCGTGATGGGCCGCATCTTCGAGCCCTACGTGACCACCAAGCCGAAGGGAACGGGACTCGGGCTTGCGATCGTGAAGAAAATCGTCGATGAACATCACGGCAGGATCCTTGTCGAAAACGTCAAGCCCCACGGCGCTACCGTGAGCATTGTCCTGCCTTCCAAGGCCGCGTAAGAACCCCGAATGTCCGCAAACCAGATCCTCGTCGTCGACGACGAAGTCGGTATCCGGGAGCTTCTTTTCGAGATCCTGCGCGACGAGGGCTATGGTGTGCGCCTCGCGGAGAACGCGCAGACGGCGCGCTCGGCGCGGAAGGAGATGCGCCCCGACCTCGTGCTGCTCGACATCTGGATGCCCGATACCGACGGCATCACCCTCCTCAAGGAATGGGCCGGCAGCGGGCTTCTCACCATGCCGGTGGTGATGATGTCCGGGCACGGCACCATCGACTCGGCGGTCGAGGCGACGCGTATCGGCGCGTTCGACTTTCTCGAGAAGCCGATCAGCCTTCCGAAGCTCCTCGCGACGGTCGGCAAGGCGCTCGCGGGCGGCCGGGTGCTGCCCAAGACCGGGCTCGCGCTGGTGAACCTGGGCCGCGCGCGCGTGATCCAGGAGCTGCGCCAGCGCCTCGAGCAGGTCGGGCGCCTGCGCACCCCCGTGCTCTTCACGGGAGAGCCCGGCTGCGGATTCGAGCTCTGCGCGCGCCACCTTCACATTCCCAACACGCCGTGGGTCGCGCCGGAGGAAACCGACTGGCTCGCCTCGAACCCGTTCGAGCCGCTGAACGAGGCCCGCGAGGGCACGCTCTTCCTCCCCGAGATCGCCCTCCTCGCCAAGGCCGAGCAGAAAGGCCTCGCGCAATTGCTCGGCAAGCTCGACAAGTTCAACGTGCGCCTCATCTGCGCGGCTACGGGACCGCTGCCGGCGATGGCGGAGGACGGGCGCTTCGACGCGGGTCTATACCACCAGCTCTCGGGCCTCACCATCCGCGTGCCGGCGATCGCCGACCATGCCGAGGACGTCCCCGACATCGCGATGACGATGCTCACGCAGCTGGTCGACGCGAACGAAGTGCCGCTGCGCACGCTCACCGTCGGCGCGCTGAACGTGATGCGCAACCTCGATTGGCCGGGCAATCTTCCGGTGCTCCAGAACGTGGTGAAGACCCTCGCGCTCACCACGCTCACCAACGACATCACCGGCGACGACGTGAACCGGGTGGCGCGCGAGTTCAACCTCGGCCCGCGCGAGCCGGCGACCACGGAGGTCGGAGTCTCGCTCGACCTGCCGCTGCGTGACGCGCGCGAGCAGTTCGAGAAGCAGTATTTCCTGCACCACATCCGGCGCGAGGACGGCAACATGTCGCGCGTGGCCGATCGCGTGGGCCTGGAGCGCACGCACCTCTACCGCAAGCTCAAGCAGCTCGGCATCCGCCCCTCGGGCAAGAGCGAGGACGTCGCCGGCTAGCGAACGGGCGGCTAGCGCGTCTCGACGCGTCCCAGCCGCACCGCGGTGAGCCCGGTCTTCACGTTGTTGGGCACGGGCATGATGAGCACGCAGTTGTCGTAGGGCGCGCGCACCGCCCGGTCGCCGTCCCACGCGATGACGTCGCCCTGGCGGGGAATCACCTCGAGCCCGCAGAAGGGCTTCGCGAAGCGGAATGCCGGAGTGCTCGCGATCACGGCATCGGTCACGCGGATGAGCTTCTGCGCTCCGGCGGGCTCGATCTCGCGCTCGGCGGCGGCCCGATCGACCACGCCCAGACGGTGCAGGAACCTCCAGGTCGTTTGCCATGCGACGCGCTCCGCGTTGCGCTCCCAATGCTGGCCGCATTCCACCAGCAGGGCGTTCTTCGCGCTGGCGGGATCTCCGAAGCCGCCGTAGTCGCGCATGCGCGTGCCGTTCGCGTGCCCCGTGTCGCTCACGATGTGCTCGGGAATGCCGACGTCGAACGCGAAGCGGATACCCTTCTCGAGGGGACCGCAGATCATCACCGGCGGGCTGGGCTCGAGCATCGAATGGATGTCGAGAAGGAAGTCCGCGGCCTCCACGAACGGGCGCAGTCGCCGCGCACGGCGCAGCTCCGTCGAATCGCGCCCGCCGTCGAGCGTTTGCGGCGTCCACACGCGGTTGAAATCCTCGTCGACGAAGCGCGTGGCATACGGGTTCGCCGGATCGAAGCGCGAGAATGCCTCCACGTTGGCGAACGCGAGAGTGAGCGTGCCGCGCGTGGGCGCGAGCCCCTCGCGCAGCAACCGGTCGACCACGAGCGCGCCGCAGATCTCGTTGCCATGCGTGAGCGCGTTCACCATCACGTGGGGCCCGGGCTTGCCGCTCTCGAAGGTATGGACGAATTCGGTGCCGGTCGGCGAGCGGCGGTGGCGCTCGATGTCGGGGGCTTTCAACTCGACGGCGATGGCGGTCATGGGGGGGTCAGTGGCGGTGGTCGTGATCGTGATTATGCGAGGAACCGTCGGAATGGTCATCGCCATGGCCGTTGTCATGGTCATGATCGTGGTGGTGGTGATGGCCATGGCCGTGATGGTGATGATCCGCGGCGCACAGATGGGAGCCGCGCTCCGCGGCATACCGCGCGACCACCGTCAGCATGCGTTCGATGTCGACGCGCAGCTTCTCGAAGCCCGCCGTCTTCATGCGCGTGCCCTCGTCCATGTAGAGCCTGCGGTTCACCTCGATTTGCAGGCTGTGCCGCTGCGCAGCCGGATCCGAGAATGCGCGCACCAGCTCCACGCCCTTGTACGGGTCGTTGACCTTCACCTGGTAGCCCATGTCGCCCAGAGTCTTGGCGACCAGGGCGGTGAACTGCGGCTCGCAAGTCGAGCCGTCGCGATCGCCGAGCACGAAGTCGGCGCGTGCCTTGCCCGGCCCCTCCTCGGAGATGCGCCCGCTCAAGGCCGGCATCGAGTGGCAATTGATGTGCCATACGCCCCCGAAATGCTCGTGCGCCGCGTCGAGGGCATCCTTCACGGCGCGCTGGTAGGGTTGGTGGAAGCGCACGATGCGCTGCTTCACCTCCTCCACCGATAGCTTGCGGCCGTAGATCGCTTCCCCGGAGTCGAGGACGCGCCAGATGAGCCCGATGCCGAGCTGGGTCTTGCGGCTCGGCACCGCGGGGCCCGGCCACGGCGCGGCCAGGAGGCCCGAGTCGATGTCGAGGAGCGAGCGATTCGGGTCGATGTAGCTGCGCGGGAAATTGGCGCTGATGAGCGTGGCGCCCAGGGCCGGGCCCGCGGCGTAGAGCTCGTCCACGAAGCTGTCCTCGGATTGGCGCAGCAGCTCGGTCGCCACCGCGGCGCGAAAGTCCTCCGGGTAGTCGCTGCCGCTGTGCGGGGAATCGAGCACCAGGGGCACGGCGTGTCCGGTGGGCTTCACGACGGTGAATGCGGGTTTCATGGGCTGGGCAGCTCGTTCAGGTGGCAGGCCGAAACACGGCCCGGCGCTATCTCGCGCAATGCGGGGACCTCGGCGCGGCAACGCGCGAAGGCGTGAGGACAGCGGGGATGGAAATGGCATCCGGAGGGCGGCGCCAGCGGCGAGGGAATTTCTCCCCGGATGGGAACGTAGGCGCGGCGCTTCGCATCGACCCGCGGCACCTCGGCGATGAGCGCCGCGGTGTAAGGATGGTTGGGCTGCGCGTAAATCTCCGCGGTCGGCCCGGACTCGACCACGCGTCCGAGATACATCACCATCACTCGGTCGGACACGTGGCGAATCACGCCGAGGTCGTGGCTGATGAACAGATACGTGAGGGCGAGCTCCTCGCGCAGGCGGATGAATAGATTCAGCACCTGCGCCTGGATCGACACGTCGAGCGCGGCCACGGCCTCGTCGCAGACCAGGAAGCGCGGCTTCACGGCGAGGGCGCGCGCAATCCCGATACGGCTTCGCTGTCCGCCGGAAAACTGGTGCGGGAAGCGGCGCATGAGGCTCGCGTCCATGCCGACGCGCTCCAGCATGTCGGCGACGAAGGCCTCGCGCTCGCCAGGGCCGATGAGGCCGTGGACCACCGGCGCCTCGCCGACGATATCCACGATGCGCATGCGCGGGTTGAGCGAGGCGTAGGGATCCTGGAAGATCATCTGCACCGCGAGGCGCTCGGGGCGCGCGGCCCGGCCCTCGAAGTCGCGATAAGGGCGGCCCTTCCACAAGCGTTCGCCTTCCGTGGGTTCGAGGATGCGCGAAGCGATGCGTCCGAGAGTCGACTTGCCGCAGCCCGACTCACCCACCAGTCCGACCACCTCGCGCTCGCGTACCGCGAGGCTCACATGGTCGAGGGCGTGCACCGTCTCATCCGTGCCCTTCGCGCCGAGCCTGCGCGCCAGGCGCACGGCGAGGTCGGCGCGCCGCACGAAACGCTTGGAGATCGCACGCATCTCGAGGAGCGGCGCGGCGCGGGCGTTCATGGGAGAGGGTTCACGCAACGCAACGCGCGACCGGCCGAAGGCACGCGGATTTCGGGAGCGAGGCGGCAGGCGTCCACGGCACGCGCGCAGCGCTCGCGGAAGGCGCACCCCGCGCCCAACCCGAGGAGCGACGGGGTCATGCCGGGGATCTGCGCGAGCGGCCGGCCCGGAGTATTGCGTCCTGGCACCGAATCGAGCAGCCCCCGCGTGTACGGATGCATCGGGTGCTCGAGGACGTCGTCCACGCTGCCGGTCTCGACGATGCGCCCCGCGTACATGACGCACACGTCGTCCGCGAGGCCCGAGACCACCGAAAGGTCGTGGGTGATCCAGATGAGGCCGGCTCCGGTCTCGCGGCAAAGCTTCTGCATCTCGAAGAGGATCTGCCCCTGGATCGTCACGTCGAGCGCGGTGGTGGGCTCGTCGGCGATGATGAGGTCGGGCCGGTTCAGCAGCGCGATGGCGATGGCGACGCGCTGGCGCATCCCGCCGGAGAACTGGTGCGGATAGTTGCGCAGCCTCTCCCCAGGCGCGGCGATGCCGACATGGCCGAGCGCCTCGCGACAGCGTTCGAGCGCCGCGGCGCGCGAGACATCGTGGTGGGCGCGTACCGCCTCCACCATCTGCGTGTCGATGCGCAGCACCGGATTCAGCGTCATCATCGGGTCCTGGAAGATCATCGCGATGCGCTCGCCGCGCAGCTTGCGCCATGCGCGCTCGTCGAGCGTCGTGAGATCGGTGCCGTTGAGTGCGATGCGCCCTGCGACGATGCGCCCGGGCGGATCGACGAGTCCCAGGATCGAATAGCCGGTCATGGATTTGCCCGACCCGGATTCACCGACCAGCCCGAGGATGCGCCCGCGCTCCACGCGCAGGCTCACGTCGTCCACCGCTTTCACCACGCCCGCGCGCGTGAAGAAGTGGGTGCGCAGGCCTTCGACCTCGAGCAGGGGCGCGCTCACTTCTTGAGGCGCGGGTTGAGCACGTCGCGCAGCTGGTCGGCGACCAGGTTGATCGCGACGATGGTGGCGAGGAGTGCCACGCCCGGATAGAAGCTGATCCAGTACTTGCCCGACAGCAGGTACTGGAAGCCGTTGGCGATGAGCAGGCCCAGCGAGGGTTCGGTGATCGGCAGCCCCAAGCCCAGGAATGACAGGGTCGCCTCGAGCGAGATTGCGTGGGCCACCTGCACGGTCGCGACCACGATGAGGGGCGGCAGGCAGTTGGGAAGCAGGTGGCGCAGCACGATGCGCGGCTGCGAGAGCGCGAGGACCTGGGCGGCCTCGATGTATTCCTTCTGCCGCTCGACCAACGCCGACGAGCGCACGGTGCGCGCGTAGTACGCCCATTGCACGGTCACCAGCGCCGCGATGATCTTGCCCACGCCCTGGCCGAGGATGGCGAGCAGGATCAACGCGATGAGGATCGCCGGAAACGACAGCTGGATGTCGGCCACGCGCATGATCGCGGCGTCGACCCAGCCGCCGAAGTAGGCCGCGGCGAGGCCCAGCACGAGGCCGATGGCGAGCGCGATCACGGTGCTCGCCACGCCCACGGAAAGCGAGATGCGCAGCCCGTAGAAGATCGCCGAGAGCATGTCGCGGCCCTGGTCGTCGGTGCCGAGCCAATAGGGCTTCGCGGTCGACGAGGACGGCTCGCCCGGCGCGAGCTTGGAGTCGAGCACGTCGAGCTGGGCGAGGTCGTAGGGATTCTGCGGCGAGATGAAGGGCGCCGCGAGGGCGATGGCGACGAGGGCGACGAGCGCACCGAGGCCGACGAGCGCGAGCCGGCTCTCGGCGAATTCGGCCGCAAAGCGCCGCCAGGGCGAGTCGCCGCGGCCGGCGCGGGCGACCGGCGCCAAGGCGGAAGTCTCGGGAGCCGCGATCCGCATGAACGTCAGCGCGCCGCCGCGCCGCCCAGGCGCACGCGCGGGTCGAGGAGCGAGTAGGCGACGTCGACCACGAAGTTGATGAGGATGAAGATGGTCACCGTCACCATGAGATACGCGACGATCACCGGCCGGTCGAGCTGGTTGATCGAGTCGATGAGAAGCTTGCCGCTGCCTGGCCAGGCGAAGATCGATTCGGTCACGATGGCGAAGGCGATGACCGAGCCCAGCTCCAGGCCAATCACCGTGACAATCGGGATGAGGATGTTCTTGAGCACGTGGACGCCGATCACGCGCCCGGGCCCGAGGCCCTTGGCGCGCGCGAACTTCACATAGTCCTGCATGAGCGCCTCGCGGGTGCCCGCGCGCGTGAGGCGAATCAGAAGCGAGAGCTTGAAGAGCGCGAGGTTCAATGCCGGCATGGCGAGGTGCGCGAGGCCGTCCGCGGTGAGGAAGCTCACCGGAATTCCGGCCAGGAGCACCGTCTCGCCGCGGCCGTTGGGCGGCAGCCAGCCGAGCTGCACCGAGAACACCATGATGAGCACGAGGCCCACCCAGAACGTCGGCAGGCTGAAGCCCACGATCGAGCCCGCCATGATCGAGCGCCCCAGCCACGAGTGGGGCTTCAGGCCGGCGACGAGCCCCAGGGGAATTCCGAGCGCGATGGCGAGCACCATCGCCGCCGCGGCGAGCTCGAGCGTCGCGGGAAGCTTGTCGAGAATGAGCTGGATCGCGGGGACGTTGTACACGAACGAGCGCCCGAGGTCGCCGCTGAACGCGTTGGCGAGGAAGGTGGCGTACTGCTCGACGATCGGCTTGTCCAGGCCCAGAGCCGCACTCGCGCGCAAGCGCTCGACCTCGTCGGCCTGCGGGTTCACCAGCAGCTCGAGGGGGTTGCCGATCGCGTAGACGCCCGCGAATACCAGCACCGACATCACCGCGAGGACGAAGATGCTCTGGCCCATGCGGCGAATGGTGAAGGCGAGCATGGCGGAAGCGCCGGATCCCGGGCGCGGCCTTCGCGGGCCGCGGCTAGCGCGCGACGGGACGCAGGTCCCTCGCGAGCGTGTACTGGTCAGTGCGCGGGGAATAGCGGAAGCCCTTCGCCGTCGCCCACGTGCTCACCTCGTAGTGGATCGGGATCAACGCGGTGTCGTTCATCGCCGTCTCCGCGGCCTGCTGGATCATCGACTCGCGCTTTTTCTCGTCCATCGTGTAGAGGGCCTCGGTGATCTGCTTGTCCAGCACCGGGTTCGAGTAGTGGGCGCGGTTGGTGACGCCCATGCCCTTGGACGGGTCGTTGGTGGCGAGCAGCGAGCGCAGGCTCGAGCCCTGTTCGTTGGACTCCGTTCCCCATCCGAGGAGCATGTAGCCGAACTCCCCCTTGGTGGCGCGCGTGAAGTACACGCTCGAGGGCATCGTCTCCACCTTCGCCTCGATGCCGGCGCGCGAGTAGAACTGCGCGATCGCCTGCGCGATCTTGTCGTCGTTGATGTAGCGGTTGTTGGGCCCGTGGATGGTGAGCGTGAAGCCGTTCGGATAGCCCGCCTCGGCGAGGAGCTTCCTCGCGCCCTCGGGATCGTACTTGATGGGCTTCAACTTGCGGCTCGTGCCGTAGAAGCTGTCGGGCAGCAATTGCCCGGCGGGCACCGCCTTCTTCTCCATGATGCGCTCGGCGATCGCGTCGCGGTTGATCGCCATCGACAGCGCCTTCCTCACGCGCGGGTCCTTGAAGGGGTTGCGGTCCAGCGGTTTTCCGTCCTTGGCGGTGACGAACGGCACCGTCCTGTCGTTCCATTGGTTCAGGTGCACGTAGATCACGCGATTGGTGACCTTGTCGGCGAGCGCGAAGTTCTTGTCCTTCGAAAGGCTGGCGATGTCGGCGGTCGGCACGGTCTCGATCATCTGCACGTCGCCCGACAGGAGCGCTGCGACGCGCGCTGCGGGATTGGACAGGATCTTGAAGGTGACCTTGTCCCACGGCTCCTCGCCGCCCCAGTAGCCGTAATTCGCCTTCAGCACCACACGCTGGTTCGGCACGTACTCGGAGAATTTGTAAGGTCCCGTGCCGATCGCCGCCTTCCCGGAGTTGAAGTCCTCGGTCGCGGCCTTTTCGGCCACCGCCTTGGGAATGATGTAGACCCCCGCAAGGTCGCTCGGCAGGAGCACATGCGGGACCGCGGTCTTGAACGCGATCGTGTACGGATCGAGCACCTTCGTCTCCACGATGGGCTTCACGAAGGTCGCCATGGAGGACGGGCTATTGGGAACGTTGGGCACGCGTTTGTAGGTCGCGACCACGTCGTCCGCGGTGAACGGCGTGCCGTCATGGAACTTCACGCCCCTGCGCAGCTTGAATTCCCAGGTGAGGTCGTCGGTCGCCTTCCACGACGTCGCCAATCCGGGAACGAGCTTGCCGTTGGGATCGCGGTTGATGAGCGGCTCGTAGATGTGAAGCAGCAGGGAGTTGTTGGGCGAAAGGTTGTGATAGTGAGGATCGATCGAGGTGATCGCCGCCTGCAGGCCGATCGCGACTTCGCGATCCTTCGCGGATGCGAAGGATGCGGCGAGCGCAAAGAACACGATCGCCGCGATCCGCAGCGTGCGCAACATGAAGCCTCCTGACATTGGATTTCGGCCGCGGCGAGGTGAGTCGAGCGCGACCGGGTCATGATACCGTGATTCCCCGGATTACCAGCTGGCCCGCACATGGATCCCGCCCAGCGTTTCGAAGCCCTCCTCGCCTCGGGAAAGGACGGCGCGCTGCTGCGCTTCGGCCTCGGCATGCACTACCTCAAGGCGGGCGATTTCGCGCGCGCGGCCGCGCACCTGGAGCGCGCCGTCGAGCAGGATCGCGACTATTCGGCGGCCTGGAAGCTCTTGGGCAAGGCGCGCGCGCAAAGCGGCGACCGCTCCGGTGCGATCATGGCGTACCGCAACGGCATCGAGGCGGCGGGACGCCGCGGCGACAAGCAGGCCGCGAAGGAGATGACCGTCTTCCTGCGCCGACTCGGGAAGGACGCGGCGCCGGGAGGCGCCTAGATCTCGGCGAGGAAGGCCTCGAGCTCGCGCGCCGGGCAGTCGCGCACAACGCTCGCGCGCCCGAGAGCGTCGAGCAGGATCAGCGTGATGCGTCCGCCCTCGTTCTTCTTGTCGCGCCCCATGTACTCGAGCCAGGTGTCGCGCGGGAAATGTGGCGCGGTGACGGGAAGCCGCAGCCGCTCGAGGAGATTCACGAGCCGCGCCGCGTCCGCGCCCGGCACGCGTCCCAGCCGAGCGGAAAAGCGCGCCGCGAGCGCCATGCCGGTGGCGACCGCCTCGCCATGCAGCACGATGCCGTAGCCCGCCGCCGATTCGATCGCATGGCCGAAGGTGTGGCCGAAGTTGAGGAGCGCGCGCGCGCCCGATTCGCGCTCGTCCTCGGCGACGATCGCCGCCTTGATCTCGCACGAGCGGCGGATGGCGTAGGCGAGGGCCTCGGCGTTGCGCGCCAGCAGGCAATCGACGTTGGCCTCGATCCACGCGAGGAAATCGAAGTCGGAGATCGCCCCGTACTTCACCACTTCGGCGAGTCCGGCCGCGAACTCGCGCGCGGGAAGGGTGGCGAGGGTGGAAGTGTCGGCGATCACTGCATCGGGCTGGTGGAAAGCGCCCACCATGTTCTTGCCGAGCGCGTGGTTGATCGCGGTCTTGCCGCCCACCGAGGAGTCGACCTGCGCGAGGAGCGTGGTGGGCACCTGCAGGTGCGCAATGCCGCGCTGGTAGGTGGCCGCCGCGAATCCGGTGATATCGCCCACGACGCCCCCGCCCAGCGCGACGAGGACCGTTTTTCGATCGGCGCGCGCCTCGAGCAACGCCGCGAAGACGCGGTCCAGCGTCTGCCAGGTCTTGAAGGCTTCACCATCGGGCAGCACGATGCGCAGCGCCCGCCGCGCGCCGCCCGCGTGGAGCGCCCCTTCCAGGCGCTCGGCGTAGAGTGGCGCCACGGTCTCGTTGGTGACGATCGCAGCGACGCGCCCGCGCACGTGCGGCGCGTAGAGCTCGGCGCGGTCGATGAGGTTCGCGCCGATGTGGATCGGATAGGCGCGCTCGCCGAGCTCGACTTCGAGCATCGTCTCGCTCATTGCGCGCTCCTTGCGGCTTCATGGGCGCGCAGCGCCGCAACGAGGCGATTGACGAGCGTATTGGCGCTTTGTGTGCCGGTCTCCATCACCACATGGGCCGCATCGCGGTACAGGGGCTCGCGCTCGTCGAGAATGGTGGCGAGCGTGCCGCGCGGATCCGCCGTGGCGAGGAGCGGCCGCGTGGCGTCGTGACGGGTTCGCTCCCACAGGTTCTCGAGCCGCGCACGCAAGTACACGACCGTGCCGGCGGCCCTCATCACGCGGCGATTGTCCTCGGAGAGGACCATGCCCCCGCCGGTGGCGACGACGCAATCATCGCGACGCGCGAGCTCGGCCAGCAAGCCCGACTCGCGCCGGCGGAAGCCCTCCTCGCCTTCGATTTCGAAGACCGTGGCGACTGGCACGCCGGTGCGCTCGACGAGGACGCGATCGGTATCGACGAATTCGCGCCGCAGGCGCTGCGCGAGCGCCTTGCCGATCGTCGTCTTGCCGGCGCCCATCATGCCGACGAGAAAGATGTTGCCTCGGCCCATGTCGGGGTGTTCATGGCTGGTGCGTCGAGAATAGCGAAAAAAAGCCCCGGCGGACCGGGGCTGGAGGATTTGGAGCTGGCCCGGCGTTCAACGCACCGTGAGCGTGTCCTTCACGATCTTCGGCGTGACGAAGATGAGCAGCTCGGTCTTGTCGTCCTGCTTGATGGTGCGGCGGAAGACGGCCCCCAGCAGCGGCACGTCGCCCAGGAACGGGACCTTGTCGACGGTGGTGCGCGTGGTCTGCTCGAAGATGCCGCCCAGCACGATGGTGTCGCCGTTGTCGACCAGCACCTGGGTGGTGACCTTCTTGGTGTCGATCGAGGGAATTCCCGAGAAGATCACGCCGACCGAATCCTTCTTCACCTCGAGGTCCATGATGATGCGGTCGTCCGGCGTGATGCGCGGCGTGACCGCCAGCTCGAGAACCGCCGGCTTGAACGCCACCGTGGTCGCACCGCTCGCCGCGGCCGTGAGATATGGGATCTCGGTCCCCTGCGAGATGACTGCCTTCTTCTTGTCGGCGGTGATGACGCGCGGGCTCGAAACGACCTTTCCGCGGTTGTCCGCTTCCAGCGCGGAGAGCTCGAAATTGACCAGGTTGCCGCTGCCGAGGTTCAGGATCGACAGCGCCATCGAGCCGGCGGCACCGACCACCGGCAGGTTCACGTTGAGCTGCTCGGGTTGCGCACCGAGGGGAATCGTGCCGAGGCCGGGCGGCACTCCGGGAAACACGACGTTTGGGTTGGCGGCGCCGTACACGAGCGAAGAAGAGCCGCGCGAGGCCGGGTTGCCGCCCAGCGCGTTCACCGTATCCAGCAACGTGCCCGACACGCCAACGTTGTACTGATTCGAGTTGAAGGCCGACTGCGTACCGAAGCGCGCGCCGAGCTGCCGGCCCCATTTGTCGTCGGCGATCACGATGCGCGCCTCGATGAGGACCTGGCGCACCGGAACGTCGAGCTGCAGCACAAGGCGGCGCGCCTCCTCGAGGCGACCGCCGGTGTCCTGGATGAAGAGCGTGTTGGTGCGCTCGTCGACCGTGGCGCTGCCGCGCTTGGAGAGGATGCGCTGGTCCTTGTCCGAGAGGAGCGCCTTCAGGTCCGCAGCCTTCGCGTAGGAAAGCGCGAACGACTCGGTACGCACCGGCTCGAGATCCGAGACCGCGTTCTGCGCCTCGAGGGCGAGCTTTTCCTTGGCGGCGAGCTCGTCGGTCGGGGCGATCAGGACCACGTTGCCGTTCTTGCGCTTCGACAGACCCTTCGCCTGCAGGATGATGTCGAGCGCCTGGTCCCACGGCACGTCCTTGAGTCGCAGCGTCAAGTTGCCACCGACCGTGTCGCTGGTGATGATGTTCAGCCCGGTGAAGTCGGCGATCACCTGCAGGACCGCGCGCACCTCGACGTTCTGGAAATTGAGCGAGAGCTTCTCGCCCGCGTAGCCCGGGGTGGAGCTTTGCACCAGGCGGTTCGGGTCTTCCTTGACCGGCTTCACCTCGAGGATGAACTGGGTGTCGGTCTGGTACGCCGAGTACTCCCAGATGCCGCGCGGCTCGATCACCATGCGCGCGTTGCCGCCCTGCTCGAAGGTGTCGACGAAGCGCACCGGCGTGCCGAAGTCGCCCACGTCCAGGCGCCGCACCAGGTTGCGCGGCAGGTTCGTATTGATGAAGTCGACCACGACCTGGCGGCCCTGCTGGCGGATGTCGATGCCGATGTTGGGCGACGAGAGGTCGACCACGACGCGTCCTTCGGAGGCCTGGCCGCGGCGGAAGTCGACGTCGCGCAGGTTGTAGCGCACGTTGGCGCCGGCAGGGGCCTCGGCGAACATGGTGGGCGCGGACGAGGGCGAGGTCTGCACCGCCGCCGTGGTGGTCGGGGCCTGCGAGCCGTCGATGGTGATCACGAGCTGCCGGCCGTCGAGCGCCTGGCTGTAGGTGAGATTGCGCGCGAGGTTCATCACCAGCCGCGTGCGAGTGGCGGTCTGCACGATGGATACGCTCTTCAGCTCGCCCTCGCCCGCCTCGATCTGGTTACGGTTCAAGCCGTTGACGGTGTCGGGCAGGTCGATCGCGATGCGCGGCGGGTTGGTCACCGCGAAGCCTTGCGGCGGGGCCGCGAGCGGCTCCTTCAGGCCCACCTTCACGATGATCTTTCCGCCCTGGACCTGGGAGAAGTTGATCGACTCGACCGCGTTCTTCGCGGGCCCCTGGGCCGATGCGAGCGGCGCGGCGAGCACGAGGGCCAGCGCGGCGAGCGCGACTCCTAGTTTGCCGCTGGTTGCGATGCGGATCGTGGTTGTCACTTTCTTTCCCCTTTGCCGGCTTCTTCCAGTAGCGGCAGCACACTTTGCCGCTCGGCCCAATCGCCGGCGCTGTCTTGAACGATTTCCTTGAGCTTGATCTCGGAATCGGTGACGTCCGTGATCAGGCCGAAGTTCTGCCCCATGTAGTTGCCCTTCTTGACCCTGTAAAGGGTCTTGTCGGCGCGGACCAGGGCGTAGGTGTCCTTGCCTTGCGAAAGCGTGCCCACCATCTTCAGCTGCTCGAGCGGGAAGGCCTCGAGCGGCTCCTTGCGGCGGTTCAAGTCGGGCGCGATGCCGCCGCCGCCGCCGTCCTTGGGCGCGGTCAGCTTGCGCGGCTTGAACGGGTCCGGAAGGTCGAAGCCCTCGTAGGCGAACGGCTCGAACGGCTTCACCGCGGGCAACGGCTCGATCCTGCGCGGCAGCCCCTTGTCGGACTCCTTCACGAACTGCTTGAGCTCGTCGATCTCGGAACTGCAACCGCCCAGCATCGCGAGCGCGACGGGTAGGAGAAGTCGCTTCATCACTTGCCTCCGGCCTTGCCGGCCTTGGCCGCGGCCTTGTCCTTGCTGGACTTGCGTTGCTTGGCCACTTCTTCTTCGTCGAGATAGCGGTAGGTCTTGGCCACCGCCTCCATGGAAAGCACGCCATCCTTCGGCGGATCGAGCTTCACGTCGGTGAGAAGCACGATGCGCGGCATCTTCGCCACGTCGCTCGCGAAGGCGCCCAGGTCATGGTAGTTGCCGGTGACCTTGATGTTGACCGGCAGCTCGGCATAGAACTCGGTGAGGTTCTCGGTCGCGGCGGGCTTGAAGAGATCGAACTGCAGGCCGCGGCCCAGGCCCGCCTGGTTGATGTCGATGAGGAGCGCGTCCATCTCGCTCTTGTTCGGCAGCTGCTTCAGGAGCGCGCCGAAGGACTGCTCGATCTCCGCGCGCTGCTGCTTGTAGGCGTCGAGGTTCACCGCGAGCTTCTTCTTCTCGAGGAACGTCTCCTTCTGCTTGGCGACGTCCTGGCGGCCCTTGTCGATCGCCTCCATCTGCGACTGCCACAGCAGGAAGTAGGCGCCGACCTGGAGCGCCACGAAGATCAGGATGAAGGCGCCGGCCTTGATGGGCCAGGGCCAGTTGCCCGGCTGCTTCGGGTCGAGGGTTCGCAGTTCTTCGAGGAGATTCATTTCGCCCCCGCGGCCTTGGCCGGCGCGCTCTTGGCGGGCGCGCTACCGGCGTCGGGCTGCGCGCGTTTGATCGAGATGTTCATGTTGAACTCGTTCACGCGGCTGCCGGACTTGTCGGGCGCCTGCACCGCCTTGATCTCGACCAGCTCCGGATTCTCGAGGTAGGGCGAGGCGCCGAGGTTACGCATGAGCGTCGAAACGCGCGCGTTCGACTGCGCGTAGCCGAGAATATTGACCTTGGGGCCGATCTGCTTGATGGCCTTGAGGTAGACGCCCTCGGGGAGCTGGCGCAGCAGCTGGTCCAGAAGCTGTACCGGCTCCGAGCGGTTGCTCTGCAGGCCTTCGACGACCTGCTTCTTGGCGAGCAGCGACGCGGTCTCCTCGCGGATCTTGCGGATCTCCTCGATCTGCTTCTCCAGCTTGTCGATCTCGGCCTTCATGTAGGCGACGTTGGCCCGTTGCTGCGTCTCCTGCTGGTCGAGGAAAAACCACACGCCTCCGACGACCACCAGCCCGATGAACGCGGCGAGCCCCGCGAGCACTCCGAATTGCTGCTGGCGGCGCTTGCGCTTCTCTTCGCGGTGGGGAAGGAGGTTTACGCGAATCATGAAGGGTCGAACCTCCGCATCGCCAGGCCGCAGGCGACCATGAGCGACGGCGCGTCGATGGTGAGCTGACGCGGCTTGATCTTGGACGAAAGCGCCATGTTGGCGAACGGGTTCGCCACCACGGTGTGCACCTGCGTGCGCTGCGCGACCATCTCCTCGAGCCCGTCGAGCATGGCGCAGCCGCCGGTGAGCAGGATGTGGTCGACCTTGTTGAACTGGGTCGAGGTGAAGAAGAACTGCAGGGCGCGCTGGATCTCCAGCACGATCTTCTCGTTGAAGGGCTGGAGCACGTCGGGTCCGAAGTTTTCCGGCAGATTGCCCACGCGCTTGGCCGCCTCGGCCTCCTCGACCGGCATGTCGAACTGGCGCGCGATGTCCTGGGTGAGGGAATTGCCGCCGATCTGCTGCTCGCGCGTATAGACGGTCTGGCCGTTGTGCACCACGGTCACGCGGGTCACCGTAGCGCCGATGTCGACCACCACGGTCACGTCGGCCTCGGAGATGCCGGAGCTGCCGCCGCAGATCAGCTCGAAGGCGGTCTGCGAGGCGTAGGACTCGACGTCCATCACAATGGTCTTCAGGCCCGCGGCCTCGGCGGCGGCCACCCGATCCTCGATCTTCTCCTTGCGCGAGGCCGCGATCAGCACCTCGACCTCGTCCTCGCCCGAAGGCGCCGGGCCGAGCACCTGGAAATCGAGGTTCACCTCGTCCAGCGAGAACGGAATGTACTGGTTGGCCTCGCCCTGGACCTGGACCTCCATGTCCTCCTCGCGCTGGTTGCCGGGCAGGATCACCTTCTTGGTGATCACTGCGGCCGCGGGGAGGGCCAGGGCAATGGTCTTGATTCTCGAGCCGAGCGCCTTATGGGCCCGCTTGAGGGCCTCGCCGGCGGCCTCGATGTTGGCGATGTTCCCGTCGACCACCGTGTCCTTGGGAAGCGGCTCGATCGCATAGCGCTCGACGCGGTAGACGTTACGGCCCGCTTCCGCGATCTCCACCATCTTGACCGAGGACGAGCTGATATCGACGCCCACGAGCGGCGGCGCTTTGGCTTTCAGGAAATCGAACTGGGCGGCTAATTTTTCTTTAAGCATAGTGTGAGGTTAGCACCCAAACGGAGAATCTACTTTAGATGCTAGCAACAAGTCCTAGGTCTGTAAAGCATTTTGTGGCAAGGTGTTAGCGCACCTACAGCAGTATAATGACTTCGGTAAATTGAACCTGCGCGCGACCCGGCGGCCACATGATGCCGAGGTCGACGCCCGTAGCTCCGATGACTTCCCGTTGGTGGTTTTACCCGGCCCTCCTCGCCGTCTCGCTGGTGCTGGTCGCCATGGGGGTTGGCGCGCTTACGGTCGTCCTGCTCTGGCCGAGCCTGCCCAGCCTCGACGTCCTCACCGACTACCGGCCCAAGATCCCGCTGCGCATCTACAGCGCCGAAGGCGAGCTCATCGGCGAATTCGGCGAGGAAAAGCGCGCCGTCGTGAAGATCAAGGATGTTCCCCAAGTGATGAAGGCCGCCATCCTCGCGGCCGAGGATGACCGCTTCTACCAGCATGGCGGCGTCGACTACCTGGGCATGGTGCGCGCCGCCGCGGCCAACCTCCAGGGCCGACGGGAGGGCGCCAGCACCATCACCATGCAGGTGGCGCGCACGTTCTTTCTTACTCGTGAGAAGACCTTTGCGAGAAAGCTCTCCGAGGTGCTGCTCGCCTTCAAGATCGAGGCCAACCTCACCAAGGACCAGATCCTCGAGCTCTACATCAACCAGATCTTCCTCGGCCAGCGCGCCTACGGCTTCGGCTCGGCGGCCAACGTCTACTTCGGCAAGGCGCTGGCCGAGCTCACGCCCGCCGAGGCCGCCCTCCTCGCCGGCCTGCCGCAGGCGCCGTCACGCCAGAACCCCTTCGTGAATCCCAAGCGCGCCCAGGAGCGCCAGCAGTACGTGCTGCGGCGCATGCGCGACGTGGGCTGGCTGTCCGACGAGCAATACAAGAATTCGGTGGGCGAGCCCTTGCGCCTGAACCCCAACCAGCACGAGACGTTCGCGCTCAAGGCCGACTACGTGGCCGAGATGGCGCGCGCCGCGATCTACGAGCAATACGGCGAGCCCGCGTATGTGAGCGGGCTGCGTGTGCACACCACCATCAAGCGCAAGGACCAGGAAGCCGCCAACGAAGGCCTGCGGCAGGGTGTGCTCGAATACGACCACCGCCATGGCTATCGCGGCCCCGAGGGCTTCGCGAATCTGCCCGCGGCGGGGCAGGACGCCGAGGACGCCGTGGAGGAAGCGCTGCAGGATCGCGAATCGGTGAACGACCTGATCGCCGCGGTGGTGCTCGAAGCGTCGCCGCGCGAGGTGGTCGCGATGATGCGCCGCGGAGACGAGGTGAAGATTTCCGGCGAAGGGCTCAAGTTTGCCGCGCGCGCGATCGGCGAGAAGAATCCCGACCGCGCCATCCGCCGCGGCGCGATCATCCGCGTGCAGCCGGGCGAGAAGGGCGCCTACAGCATCGCGCAGCTTCCCAAGGTGGAAGCGGCGCTGGTGTCGCTCGACCCTTCCAACGGGGCGATCAATGCGCTCGCCGGGGGGTTCGATTACAACGCGAACAAATTCAACCACGCGACCCAGGCCTGGCGCCAGCCCGGCTCGAGCTTCAAGCCATTCATCTATTCAGCCGCGCTCGAGAAGGGCTTCACGCCCGCCACGGTGCTGAACGACGCGCCTTTCGTGATCGAGGCGGCCAAGACCGGCGGGCAGCTCTGGGAGCCGAAGAACTATGACGGCAAGTACGACGGGCCCATGCGGCTGCGCACCGCGCTCGCCAAGTCTAAGAACATGGTGTCGATCCGCCTGCTACAGGCGATCGGGCCGGGCTATGCGCAGGATTACATCCAGCGATTCGGCTTCGAGGCGAAGATGCATCCGGCCTATCTGACCATGGCGCTGGGCGCGGGCTCGGCGACGCCGCTGCAGATGGCTTCGGCCTACTCGGTATTCGCCAACGGCGGCTACCGCGTGAAGCCGTGGTTCATCCAGCGCGTCGAGGACAACCGTGGCGAAACGCTCTACACGGCCCGGCCCGAGAAGGCCGGAGTCGACGCCGAGCGTGTGCTCGATGAGCGCAATGCCTTCCTGATGACGACCCTCATGCGCGACGTGGTGCGCTATGGCACCGCCGCCAAGGCGATGTCGCTCGGCCGCCAGGACCTCGCGGGCAAGACCGGGACCACCAACGACCACATCGACGCATGGTTCGCGGGGTTCCAGGGCAAGCTCGTCGCCGTCTCGTGGATCGGCTTCGATACGCCCGCCAACCTCGGAACGAACGAGACCGGCGGCGCCGCGGCGCTGCCGATCTGGATGGCGTACGCGGCAAAGGTCTTGAAGGGTGTCCCGGAGACCGAGATCTCGCCCCCGTCGGGCGTCGTCGCGGTGAACATCAACCCCTCGACGGGGCTGCGCGAGCGCGACGGATCGAGCCGCACCACGGAATTCTTCTACCAGGAATCGCAGCCTCCCTACGGCGACGAGGGCGCTTTCGCGCGCGACAGCAGCCGTCCGCCCGAGGAAGTGAAGAACCAGATCTTCTAGACGGAGCGTGCCGCGAGTGAGCAAAGCCCGATCGAGACGCGACTCGAACCTGCGCCGGCAAATCGCCTACATGGCCGCGCGCATGATGGCCGAGGACGGCATTGCCGACTACGGCACCGCGAAGACCAAGGCGGCGCGCCAGGCCGGCCTCTCCGATTCGGCGCAACTTCCCGACAACCACGAGGTCGAGGAGGCGCTGCGCGAGTACCAGGGCCTCTACCAGAAGGACGAGCAGCCGGCGCATGTGAGGAGGCTGCGCGAAGTGGCGGTAAAGGTGATGCGCGAGTTCGACGACTTCCGCCCGGCGCTGGTGGGCTCGGTGCTCTCGGGGACCGCCGGCCAGTTCTCGGACGTGAACCTGCAGCTCTTCACCGACGATTCCAAGCTCCTCACCATGTTCCTGCTCAACCAGCGCTACCGGTTCGAGGAGGGCTCGAAGAAGGTCCGGCGCGGCGAGCGCTACGAGGCGGTGCCGCAGATCACCCTCGAGGTGGACGACGCCACGGTTACGCTCACCGTGCTCGATCCCGGCGACGAGCGTTCCAGCCCGCGCGTGCGCGCGGAACCGGGCGAGATGCCGCAGCGCGCCCGCCTTGCCGAGGTGGAGGCTCTACTCGCGCGCTAGCGCGCGTCGCGCAGTTTCGCGGCGGCGTCGAGCGCGAAGTACGTGAGGATCGCGTCGGCTCCGGCACGCTTGAATCCGAGGAGCGCCTCCATCATGCAGGCGTCGTCGTCGATCCAGCCTTGCGCCCCGGCGGCCTTGAGCATCGCGTACTCCCCGCTCACCTGGTAGACGAAGGTCGGCACCGCGAACCTCTCCTTCACGCGCCGCACGATGTCGAGGTAAGGCATGGCCGGCTTCACCATCACGTAGTCGGCGCCCTCCTCGAGGTCGAGCGCCACTTCGTGCAGCGCCTCGTCGGAATTGCCCGGGTCCATCTGGTAGGACTTCTTGTCGCCCTTGCCGAGGCTCGCGCCCGACCCGACGGCATCGCGAAACGGCCCGTAGAACGCCGACGCGTATTTGGCCGCATACGCGAGGATGCGCACATGGATGAAGCGCCGGGCGTCGAGGGCGCGGCGGATGGCGCCGATGCGCCCGTCCATCATGTCGGAAGGCGCGACGATGTCGGCGCCGGCCTCGGCGTGCGACAGCGCCTGCTTCTCCAGCACTGGAAGCGTCTCGTCATTGAGGACATAGCCGCCGGCGTCGATGAGGCCGTCCTGGCCGTGCGCCGTATAGGGATCGAGTGCCACGTCGGTCACGATTCCCATCTCGGGGAAGCGCTTCTTCACCTCGCGGATGCAGCGCGGGACGAGCCCTTCGGGGTTGAACGCCTCCTCCGCGCCTTCGCTCTTCAACGGCGCATCGACGACGGGGAAGAGAGTGATGGCGGGAATCCCCAATGTGAGCGCTTGCTCAACAAGCCTGAACAGCTCGTCGACGCTGCGCCGGGACACCCCGGGCATCGACGGGACCGGCTCCACGATCTTTCGGCCCTCGCGAACGAAGACCGGAAGGATGAGGTCTTCCGTTGCGAGGCACGACTCGCGGACCAGGCGGCGAGTGAAGTCGTCGCGCCGCGAGCGTCGCATGCGCCGGTCGGGAAAACGTCCGAGGGTGGAGGTCATTTCAGGTCCGGGAAAAAGGCGGGAACTTTAGCATTTGAGCGAAATCCTAATGGATGAAGGGTTACTCCTTCCCCGCTTCTCCTCCCTGAGCGGGCGCCTTAATCCCAATTAAGGCTTTTTTGGCCCCGCCTTTACTCCCCTTTAGGCGGGGCTTTGTTTTTTGCGGAACGCCATTCGTGACAGGGTCCGGTTGGCCTCGTCGATCCCCTCACTCTTGAGGCTCGAAAAGAGCTGGGCGGTCGCTCCGGGGCACAGCTCGGTGAGCTCCTTGCGCGCCTTGGCGAGCGTCGTGTGGGCGGCCTGCTTCGACAGCTTGTCCGCCTTGGTGAGAAGCACGTGTGTCGCGCGCCCCGCGTCGCGAAGCCAGCCGAGCAGCTGGCGATCGAGCGCAGTCAGCGGATGGCGGGCATCCATCACCACCACCACCGCGGCGAGCGAATCGCGCGTCGCGATATATTCGCCGACCAGGATCTCCCAATGCCGGCGTACCGCGCCCGGCGCGTCCGCGTAGCCATAGCCCGGCAGGTCGACAAGGAATGCGCCACTGCCGAGCGAGAAGAAATTGATGAGCTGCGTACGCCCGGGCGTCTTGCTGACGAATGCCAGGCGGCGCCGGCCGGTGAGGGTATTGATCGCGCTCGACTTGCCGGCGTTCGAGCGGCCGGCGAAAGCGATCTCCGGCGCGCCCGGCGCCGGCAGCTCCCTGGGGTCGTGAACCGACAGCGCGTATGCCGCTTTCTGCAGCGCGAGCTCGCCCGAAGCGCTCCTGCCGCTGGCGAGAGGCGACCGGCTCGCGGTAAAATCGGCCGGTTTCCCCTGGTTTTCCTTCCTGTTCTTCTCGCGAGGTCCCCGAATGCGCGTCTTCACGGGTTTTGCCGGGCTCATGGCGCTAGTCTACGCAAGCATCGCCGCCGCGGCGCCCGCGCCAGCCGCCAAGCCGGATATCGAGCGCGGCAAGCAGATCGCCACCACCGTGTGCGCCGCTTGCCATGGGGTGAACGGCGTGAGCCCCGCGCCCACCAATCCGCACCTGGCGGGCCAGCATGGCGACTACATCGCCCTTCAGCTCGCGGCATTCAAGTCGGGCGCGCGGCCCAGCCCGATCATGCAGGGCATGGCGGCGGGGCTCAGCCCCGAGGACATGCGCAGCGTGGGCGCCTACTTCGAAAGCCAGAAGGCGTCGGAGGGAGCGGCGCGCGACAAGGCGCTCGCGCAACGCGGAGAGCAGTTGTGGCGCGGCGGAATCAAGGCGATCGGCGTTCCCGCTTGCGGGGGATGCCATGGCGCCGCCGGCCACGGCATCCCGGTGCAGTATCCGCGACTCGCCGGCCAATACGCCGACCTCACCCTCGGTTGGTTGAAGGCCTATGCGACGGGTGCTCGTCCCCACGCGGTGATGGGACCGATCGCGGCGAAGCTCTCCGAGAACGACATGAAGGCGGTGGTGGAATACGCCCAGGGCCTGCGCTAGCGCTTAAGCCGCGTTCTTGGCCGCTCCGGGTTGCGCGGCGCGCCCCGCCGCCTCGGCGATCACCGTGCGGTTCTTCCCCTCGCGCTTCGCCTTGTAGAGCGCGGCATCGGCGGCCCGCTGCAGCTGCTCCGGGTCGTTGCCGTGGTCCGGGAAGAGGCTCAATCCCACGCTCGTGCTGAGATGCGCCGTCGCCCCGTCGAGGGCATAGGGCTCACGCAGCGATTCGCGCAGCTTCTCCGCGACGCCGCTCGCGCCCTCGAGCGAAGTCTCGGGGAGGATCGCCAGGAACTCGTCGCCGCCCAGGCGTCCCACGGTATCGGAGGCGCGCACGCACTTGCGCACCCGGTCTCCCACCAGGGTGAGCACGCGGTCGCCCGCGGCATGTCCCCAGGTATCGTTCACCGCCTTGAAGCCGTCGAGATCGAAGAGGAGCACGGCGAAACCGAGGCCGGCGCGCCGTGCGCGCGCGGTTTCCTGCGCGAGGCGATCCGCGAGGAGCGCGCGATTCGGCAGTCCCGTCACCATGTCGAAATGCGCGAGGTGCTCGATGCGCCTTTGCGCGGCGCGCTCGCGACCCTGCACGCGTCGATAGCCGATGAAAAGCCCCGCCAGCAGCGCGATCGATCCCACCAGAAGGCCGCCGATGTACTTGCGCAGCCCCTCGCCGAGAGCCAGGGCGGTTTGTGTGCGCTCGTTGATGCGCTGCGTATGGGCGGCGAGCGCCATGTCGAGCGCGGCGGTCGCCTCCCCGCTGAGACTCTCGGCTTCCGCGGCGAGCGCGTTGGCGGACTGCGGACCGCGCGTCTGGCGCGCGCCCGCGATCGAGCGCGCATGGATGACGAGCATGCGCGTGGAATCGGCAAGCTGCGGGAAGGCCGGCAGCGAGGCGACCTCGGCGGCCAGCTTCTCGAGGGACGCGAGCGAGCCTTCCACGTCGAGCGCGCGGCGCTCGATGTTGCGGAAGGACGCCGCATCGCCGGCGCGCGCCCCCAGGCGGGCGGCGGCGCGCAGCTCGAGCACGTGCGTGCGCAGCGCGTACAGGCCATCTTTCACCTGCTGCGCGACGATCACTTCGCGATGCACCTGCGCCTCGCGCTCGAGGTCGAGCAGCACGAGGATCGCCAGGGCGACGATGGTGAGCATGGCGATGACGAGCCCCAGGCCCGCCAGCCTTGCGCGCGAGGGCAGGATGCGCATCTTCAGCCGCGCATCGAGGCGAACGCGGAGCGCGCCGCCGCGAAAGTGGCCTCGATCTCGGCGCCGCCGTGCGCCGCGGAGACGAATCCCGCCTCGAATGCCGAGGGCGCTAGGTAGACGCCGCGCTCGAGCATGGCGTGGAAGAAGCGGTTGAACGCCTCGCGGTCGCTCTCCATCACCTGCGCGAAGGACGCGGGCGGCGAGGCTCGGAAGAAAAGCCCGAACATTCCCCCGAGGCTCGCGGCGCTGAAGGAAAAGCCCGCCGTCTTCGCCTCGCGCTGTAGGCCGTCGACCAGGGCGCGTGTGGTGTCGCCCAGGCGCTCGAAGAATCCGGGCGCGAGCACTCGCTTCAGCGTCGCAAGTCCCGCGCTCACCGCGACGGGATTGCCCGAGAGCGTGCCCGCCTGGTACACGGGCCCCACGGGAGCCAGCTTCTGCATGATGTCGCGGCGCCCGCCGAAGGCGCCCACCGGAAGCCCCCCGCCGATCACCTTGCCGAGCGTGGTGAGGTCCGGCGTCACGCCGAAGATTCCCTGGGCGCCGCGCGGCCCGACGCGAAATCCGGTCATGACCTCGTCGAACACGAGGAGCGCGCCGTGGCGGGTGCACTGTTCGCGCAGAGTCGCGATGAACCCCTCCGAAGGACGCACGAAATTCATGTTGCCTGCGACGGGCTCCAGCACCACTGCGGCGATGTCGCCGCCGTAGCGCTTGAAGGCATCCTCGACCTGTTGCGCATCGTTGTAGTCGAGGACCAGCGTGCGTGAAGTGAATTCCGGCGGCACACCCGCGGAGGTGGGGTTGCCGAAGGTGAGGGCGCCGGAGCCCGCCTTCACCAGCAGGAAATCGCTGTGGCCGTGGTAGCAGCCCTCGAACTTCACCAGCGTCGGGCGGCCGGTGAATCCGCGCGCCAGGCGCAGCGCGCCCATCACGGCCTCGGTCCCGGAGCTCACCAGGCGCACCTGCTCCATCGACGGCAGGCTGGAAGTCAGAAGCTCGGCCATCTCGAGCTCGAGCGCCGTGGGGGCGCCGAATGACAGCCCGCGCGCCGCGGCCGCGGCAACCGCGGCGACCACGTCCGGATGCGCATGGCCGAGGATGAGCGGCCCCCACGAGCCCACGTAGTCGATGTATTCGCGGCCATCCTCGTCGACCAGGCGCGCGCCGCGGCCTTCACGGAAAAATACCGGCGTTCCGCCCACGGCGCGAAACGCGCGCACCGGCGAGTTCACGCCGCCGGGAATCAGCCGCTGGGACCGCTCAAACAGTTCTTTGCTGCGCTCGTACATGGGAATTCGGGGTTGCGAGGCTGTCGAAAAGGCACGTGAACGCGGCCGCTGCGCCGCGCACGTCGGCGTCATCGAAAAGCGCCGAGATCACCGCCAGCATGTCCGCACCGGCGGCAAGCGCAAGCCGGGCGTTGCCAGCGGTGATGCCGCCGATCGCCGCCACGGGCAAGCCGGACGCGGCGCGCGCGCGCGCGAGAGTCTCGAGGGGGGCGCGCACCGCGTCGGGCTTGCTGCGCGAGGCGAAGACGCTGCCGATCGCGACGTAGTCGGCGCCGGCCGCCGCCGCGGCGCGCGCTCTCTCGGGATCGTCGTAACAGGACATGCCGATGATCTTGCCGGGAAGGGCGGCGCGTGCTCCGACGAGGTCGATGTCGTCGCGGCCGAGGTGCACCCCGTCGGCATTCACCGCCGCGGCGAGGTCCACCGAGTCGTTCACGATCAGGAGCGCGCCCCCGGCGCGGCACGCGAAGGCGAGGCGCCGCGCCTGCTCCAGGGCGAGCACGGGCGCCGCAAGCTTGGCGCGGTATTGGACCAGCGCCGCGCCTCCCGCGATGCACTCCTCGACTCGCGCCACGAGCCGCGCGGTATCGGGGGTTTCCGGCGTCACCGCGTAGAGGCCGCGCAGGCGCGAGCGTGCCTCACTTGTCATCGTCATCCGCGGCGCTCTCGCGTGCCCAGAACAGGCGATCCGGGAGGTACTGGCCCATGCCGGGGCGAAATGCGTGGGCGAGGGCCTGCCACGTGTAGTCCTGCGCCTCGTAGACGGCATCGCCGATGTCCAGGCCGCGCGCGAGGTTGGCCGCAAGCGCCGAGGCGAGCGTGCAGCCCGAGCCGTGGTAGCTCCCCGGCAGGCGCTGCCAGGTGTCCGCGCGCAGCACCCCGCCGCGATGGTAGAGCGTATTCACCACGTCCGCGGTCGAATCGTGAGTGCCGGTCACGAGCACGTATTCGCAGCCGCTGTCGAGGAGGATCTGGGCGCAGTCGGCGATGCTCACGTCGTCGTTGTCGTCCTCCCCGGCGAGGCGGCGCAGCTCCGGGATGTTGGGCGTCACCACCGTGCTCTGCGGCACCAGGAGCTCGCGGATCGCCGACACCATGTCCTCGCCGGCGAAATCGTCGCCGCGCCCGGACGAAAGCACCGGATCGAGCACCAGGGGGACGTCGGGATAGTCCGAAACGACCTCTGCCACGAGCGTCACGATTTCTGTAGAACCGAGCATGCCCATCTTGAAGGCGGCCACCGGCATGTCCTCGAGGATGCAGCGCGCCTGGTCCGCCACCCAATCGGGGTCGATGGCAAGGAAGGATTCCACTCCGGCCGTGTCCTGCACGGTGAGCGCGGTTACGACTGAAAGGGGGTAGCAGCCCATGCTGGCGAGCGCGAGAAGGTCGGCCTGGAGGCCCGCCCCACTCGTGGGGTCGGTGGCGGCGAACGTGAGGACGGCGGGGAGGGAGGGCGCGGGATCGTTCATCGGTACGCGAGGGTGGGAGGGGGGGTTACACTTGAAACCCGGCTCGCGTTGCGCGCGTCGACCGGGGATCGCTACGATGCTTCGAGGTAGCGCGCGCGTGCCTTGCATTCTACTCAACCGCCAACGCGTTCGCCTATGTCTTCACCTGCGCCCCAATCACAACCCTACAAGACGTGGCGCTGCCTGGCTTGCGGCCTTCTCTATGTCGAGGCCGAAGGATGGCCGGACGACGGTATCGCGCCGGGCACCCGTTGGGAGGATATTCCCGCCGGTTGGTGCTGTCCGGAGTGCGGTGCGCGGAAGGACGACTTCGAGGTGGTCGAGGACTGAAGCCGCTTCTTCGAAATGGCTTGAGAAGAGCCGGATTAGCGGTTGTTTTGGTTGAATAAAAGGAATAATCTGAAGATCGCGTAAAACGCGGCTGCGAGGTACACAGGGAGGGGTGCGGGCCGCGAGCGGCCCGGGACTGCCCGTCGTGGTCGAGACGGCTCTCGCCTTCCCCGAAGCAGCCGGACAATTTGAATCGAGGGAAGTGTGGCGGACTCCAAGAACCTCACGGGCGTACGCGTGATGGTCATCGATGACAGCAACACCATCCGGCGCAGCGCGGAGATATTCCTCATGCAGGCCGGCTGCCAGGTCATCCTCGCGGAGAACGGCTTCGACGCGCTCGCCAAGATCGCCGACCACCAGCCCGACCTCATCTTCGTGGACATCATGATGCCGCGTCTGGACGGCTACCAGACGTGCGCCCTCATCAAGAAGAGCGGCAAGCACGGGTCGACGCCGGTGATCATGCTTTCGTCGAAGGACAGCCTCTTCGACCGCGCGCGCGGCCGCATGGTGGGCTCCGACGAATACCTCACCAAGCCCTTCACCAAGGAAAGCCTGCTGCGAGCCGTCGAATCGCATCTCGCCCAGCGCAGTCCCGCCTGACAACCAATTCCAAGACGCGAAGAGAGCGACGACGATGACGATCAAGAAAATCATGGTGGTGGACGATTCGCCCACCGAGCGCGCGTTCATGGAAGGCGTGCTGAAGAAGCGCGGCTACGAGGTCCTGCTGGTCGATAGCGGCGAGGCCGCCATCGAGCGCTCCAAGAGCGAGCTGCCCGACCTCATCCTCATGGACGTCGTGATGCCGGGGCTGAACGGCTTCCAGGCCACGCGCGCCATCACGCGCGAGGAGAAGACCAAGCACATTCCGGTCATCATCTGCACCACCAAGGACCAGGAGACCGACAAGATCTGGGGGCTGCGCCAGGGCGCCAAGGATTACGTGACCAAGCCCCTCTCGGAGAGCGATCTCCTCGAGAAGATCAAGGCGCTGAGCTAAGAGCCCATGGCACGACGCACCGGACTTCGCGAGTTCCAGCTTTCGGTCGCCGAGCGCATCCGCACCGCGTCCTCGCGTGCCGCGCTCGCGTCCCGGCTCGGGTTCCAGGTCGGCGCCGAGAACTGGTTCGTGTCGCTGCACCAGGTGAACGAAGTGATCCCTGTGCCGCCCACGGTGGCGGTGCCGCTCACCCATTCGTGGTTCCGCGGCGTCGCCAACATCCGCGGCAACCTCTATAGCGTCCTCGACTTCTCCGCCTTCCAGGGAGGCGATGCGATCGCCCCTGGAATGGAGCGGCGCGTGATCCTCGTCTCGGACCGCCTGGTCGGCGGCGCGGGGCTCCTCGTGTCGCGCATGCTGGGTCTTCGCAACCCGGAACAATTCACGGCCGCGGGACGGCCCGCCGACGCGCCCCCATGGGTCGCCGGCTCATACACCGACGCCGGCGGCACACGCTGGCTCGAGCTCGATTTGACCGCGCTCGTTCGCGAGCAGCGGTTCCTGGAAGTAGGCGCGTAGGAGAGAAGAGCAAATGGCGAAAGCACAGACGATGAAACCGAAATCCTCGTTCGCGGACTGGTTGAAGCGCATCACGGGCGGCGAAAAAAAGAAGCCGTTGCCTGCGCGCCCCGGCGCGGCGGGCCAGGCCTCGACGCTCACCAACATTCCGGCCGGTGCCGGTCCCGCCACGCGGCCCGGCACCAACAAGGCGACCGCGGCGCCGGCCAAGAAGCCCAAGGCCAAGGAAAGCGTCTCGCGCCTCGCGGAATTCCGCGCGCCCTTCATCGGGGACAAGCCCTTCATCTCGCAGATGAAGATCCTCGCCACCCTGGCGGCGCTCCTTTTCATCGCCACCGGCCTCATGGTCGCGTACGACACCATCACGCGAACGCAGAAGGCGACGCACATCTCCATCGCCTCGCAGATGCAGTTCCACACCCAGCGTCTGGCCAAGGCGGCGGGGCTCGCGGCGCGCGGCCAGCAGGCCGCGTTCCCGCAGCTCGCCGACAGCCGCGAGCAATTCGCCGACTACCTCAACACCCTGCGCAACGGCGGCTTCGCGCTCGGCGTGAAGGTCGACAGCGCCGCGACCAACGACGAGACCCGCAGCCGCATCGAGGATCTGGAGAAACGCTGGCCGGAAAGCACGAAGGCCGCGGGCGCCATCCTTTCGGCGCAGAAGGACCTCGTGGCCCTGGCGCAGAACATCGCGCAGATCCGCGTGGGCGCCGAGGAGATGGCCACGCAGAGCCAGGAATTGACCGGGCTCATGACGCAGTCGGGATCGGCGCCGAGCCAGGTGCTGCGCGCCAACCGCATCACGTTCCTCTCCGAGCGCCTCGGGCGCGGCGCGGCCGAGATCCTCGGCTCCGAGATCATCGATCCGGAAGTCCCCTTCCTCATCGGCAAGGACACCAACGACCTGCGAGGCCTGATCCAGGCGCTCGAGGCGGGCAGCGAGCAGATGGGCATGAGCGCGCTGCGCGACACCGAGGCGCGCGCCAAGCTGGCCGAGCTGAAGAAGACCTTCATCGCCTTCGAGCAGAACGCGAGCCCGATCCTGCGAGAGCTGCAGAAGCTCGTCTCGGCGCGCCAGGCCGGCGCGCAGCTGGTCGCCGCGAGCGAGCAGCTGCAGTCGGCGGTGCGCGCACTGCAGGAAGGCATGCAGGCCGAAGGCACGGGCTGGACGCTGACCGCAGTGCTGGTCCTCGCCGTGCTGCTGGTGGCGGTGCTCGCGCTGATGGCGATGGTGTTCCTCGCCGACTCGCGGCGCAGCGCGGCCGAGGCCGAGAACGAGAACCGCAGGAACCAGGAGGCCATTCTGAGGCTGCTAAACGAGATGGGCGACCTCGCCGACGGCGACTTGACCATCCGCGCGCAGGTGACCGAGGACATCACGGGTGCCATCGCCGACTCGATGAACTACACCATCGACGAGCTTCGCACCCTGGTCGCGGGCGTGAACAACGCGGCGATCCAGGTGACGCAGAAGACGGCGCAGGCGCAGTCGATCTCGGCGGAGCTGCTCGGCGCCGCCGAGCGCCAGTCGAAGGAGATCGAGGAAACCACGGCGCAGGTGCTGCAGGTTTCGCGCTCGATCGCGGACGTGTCGTCGACCGCGGAAGAGAGCGCGCGCGTGGCGCAGCGCTCGCTCGCGGCCGCCGACAAGGGCCGCGCGGCGGTGCAGAACTCGATCTCCGGCATGAACGACATCCGCGAGCAGATCCAGGAGACGTCCAAGCGCATCAAGCGCCTCGGCGAGAGCTCGCAGGAGATCGGCGAGATCGTCGAGCTCATCTCCGACATCACGGAGCAGACCAACGTGCTCGCCTTGAACGCGGCGATCCAGGCGGCATCCGCGGGTGAAGCGGGGCGCGGCTTCTCGGTGGTTGCAGAGGAGGTGCAGCGCCTCGCGGAGCGCTCCGGCGAGGCGACCAAGCAGATCGGCGCCATCGTGAAGACGATTCAGGCGGACACCCAGGACGCGGTGGCGGCCATGGAGAAGTCCACCACCGGCGTGGTCGAGGGCGCGAAGCTCTCCGACGCGGCGGGCCAGGCGCTCTCGGAGATCGACTTCGTGACCAAGAACCTCGCGCAGCTGATCGAGCAGATCTCGAAGGCCACGCACACGCAGGCGAACGCGACCAACAAGGTCGCGCAGAACATGCAGGACATCCTCGAGATCACCCGCCAGACGACGCGCGGCACGCAGCAGGCCGCGGGATCGATCCGCGACCTCGCCGCGGTGGCGCAGGAGCTGAAGAGCTCGGTGTCGGGCTTCAAACTCTAAGGCGCGCGGACCAGGCGAAGAGAGCGAACATGGCTGCGAACCCCGTCAACGATTTCGACCTGGGACCCCTCACGTGGGTCAAGACCGAGATCGACCACTCGCTGAACCAGGCGCGCGAGAACCTCGACAAGCTCGCGGCCCACGCCGCCGACCGCGCCCCGGTGAAGTACATCCTCACGCACCTGCACCAGGCCACGGGGGCGCTCGCGATGGTGGGGCTCGGCGCGGCCACGCGCTTCAACGAGGAGCTCGAGAAGCTCATCTCGTTCCTCGAAACCGAGGACGCGGTGCGCCTTCCCGCGGCGGTCGCTGCCGCGAAGAAGGGCATCTCGGCGCTCTCCGCGTATCTCGACACGCTCATCGGCGGGCAGGCCGACCACCCGATGCGCCTGCTCGCCCCGTACCTGGAGCTCAACCGCGCGCGCGGTCAGAACGACGCCAACGAGGGCGACCTCTTCTATCCGAACCTCGGCGCGCAGCTGCCGGCGGTGGCGGGCGCGACGAGGCTCGACGACACGGTTCTCGCCAAGGCGCTCGGCCTGCAGCGCGCCCAGTACCAGCAGGGCATCCTGCGCGTGCTGAAGGGCGCGGACATGCCCGAGGCGCTGCGCCAGATGCATGCGGCAGTCGCCGCGATAGAGTCGCTCCAGGCGGCCACGCAGAACCGCGCGTTCTGGACCGCGGCCGCGGCCTTCTTCGACGGCCTCGTGTTCGGCGGCCTCGAGTATTCCGCGTCGGTGAAACCGCTCTTCGCCAAGCTCGACCAGCAGGTGAAGCAGCTGATCGAGGGCGCGGGCAAGGTGCCCGAGCGGCTCTTCCGCGATCTGCTCCTCGCCGTGGGCCGTTCCGCCGCGGTGTCGGAGCGAATCGGCCTGCTCAAGCAGACCTACCGCCTCGAGCAGCTGATCGAGGTGCCCGACCGCGGCATTCGCCCCTCGGACGACGACGAGGCGTTGGGCGCGCTGGTGCGCGAGGTGCGCGATCTCACCGCGCAGCAGAAGGACACCTGGCTCAAGTACACCTCGGGCAATCGCGCCGCGCTGGAGCCGTTCGGCAAGCAGGCCGCGATGCTCGCGGAGCGCGCCGGGCGCCTGCCCAATCGCGACATCCACGGCGTGCTGCAGCGCCTCACCGAGGTCGCGCCGGGCTTGCGCGCGCGCGCCATTCCGCCTTCGGAGGCGCAGTCGCTCGAAGTCGCCACCGCGATGCTCTTCCTCGAGTCGGCCCTGGAGAACTATTTCAAGCTCGGTGCCGATTTCACGCGCCAGGCGAAGACCGTCACCGAGCGCCTGAGAAGCGCGATGGCCGGCGAGGCGCTGCCGCCCATGGATGCGATCGAGGGCGGGCTCCTCGACGAGATGACGCGCCGCGCGCAGGAAAAGCTCCTCATCTTCCAGGTCGGCCAGGAAGTGCAGGTCAACCTGCAGAACATCGAGCAGGCGCTCGACGCGTTCTTCCGCGATGCCGGGCGGCGCGGCGAGCTCGCGAGCCTGCCCGCGCAGTTCGCGCAGGTGCAGGGCGCGCTCATGATCATGGAGCTGCACGACGCCGCGTCGCTCAACGCCGCGGTGATGGCGCGCGTGCAGCAGTTCGCCGAAGGTTCGGTCGACGGCAGCGGCGAGGCGGCCGAGATGGTCGCCGACGGGCTCTCGGCCCTGGGCCTGTACATCACGGCGCTGCAGCAAGGCGCGGTCGCGCCGCGCGAGGTGCTGATGCCCGCGCTCCTGCGCTTCGGCCTGGTCGAGCCCGCCCCCGCCGGCGTCGAGAGCGCGGTGCGCCGCACCGGCACCGTGTCGCCGCTCGACATCGATGTGCAGAAGCAGAAGGTCCAGGCGCTTTACGAGGACTGGAAGGACAAGCCCGCCGACGCCACGCGCGAAAGGCTGGAGCGCGCCGTGGACGACCTCAAGCGCGACGCCGCGGTGGTGTCCGACGCGGCGGTCTCCAGGCAGAGCGAAGCCGCGCTGCAGGCGATCCAGGGAGCCTTGAACCCCCAGCAGACCGGCGTATTCCAGGCGATCCAGGAGCTCGCGCCCGACAAGGCGCCCGACACGCCCACGGCGCAGATGGTGCAGCTGGTCGACGCGCCCGGCGCGCAGGTCGACAAGGAGCTGCTCGAGATCTTCCTCGAGGAGGCGCGCGAAGTGGTCGATACGATCGCCGCCGGCGTCGAAACCCTCCAAGCCTCCCCGCATGACCGCGAATCGCTCACCACCATTCGCCGCGGCTTCCACACGCTGAAGGGAAGCGGGCGCATGGTCGGCCTCATGGAGCTGGGCGAGGTCGCGTGGCAGTGCGAGCAGGTGCTGAACAAGTGGCTGAAGGACGAGAAGGCCGCGAGCGCGCCGCTCGCCGCCTTCATCGACCTCGCGCGTGAGTCGTTCTTGCGTTGGGTTGGCGAGCTGCAGGACGATTCGGCCGCCGCCATCGATGGGGCCGAGATCGCGCGCGAAGCCGACGCGCTGAAGAGCGACCACGAGGTCGCGCAACCGTCGCCGCCGGTCGAGATCGCGCCGGTCGAGATCGCGCCCGTCGAGGAGATGCCGGCCGCCGAGGAAGCGCCGGCGGCCGCGGCGCCGGCGATCGCCGGGCCCGTCGCCGAAGCCGCGCCCGCCGAAGAGCTCGACTTCGCCGCGCTCGCAAGCGCGCCGCCGCAGGAGCCCGTGGCGAGCGCCCCGCCTGCCGTGGAGCCCGTGTTCGAATTCGAATCGCTCGACCTCGGCGCGAGCGACGCCGAAGTCGCCGCCCCGCCACTGGCTGCGCAGCTTCCTGCCGCGTCGGTCGAGGAGTCCCTCGCGGCGATCGAGGAAGACGCGGAGATCCAGATCGGCTCGATATCCGTGTCGCGCACGCTCTTCGCCATCTATGTGGGCGAGGCCGAGCAGCACGTCGCCGCGCTCGAGGCGGAGATGGCGCGGATCGAGGCCGATACCCTGCATCCCGTGGGCGCCGATTTCATGCGCGCCGCGCACACGCTCGCGAGCAGCTCGCGCACCACCGGCTTCGAGGCCATCGCCGACGCTTCCTATGCGCTCGAGAAATGGCTGCAGGAGGCCATGGAGCTGCCGCCGGAATTCGACGCGCGTCGCCTGCGGGCCACGCGCCGCGCGGTCGACGCGTTGACGGCGATGGTGCAGTCGATCCGCGGCAACGCCATGCCCTACCCGCGCGACGACGTGATCGCCGAGTTGGGCGAGCTGCGCGAGGGCCTGCGTGCCGCCCGCAAGACGGGCGAAGGCACCCATATCAAGATGCCGGCCTTCCTGCGCGACGCGCCGCAACCGCCCGCGAGGCAGGAAGCGCCCCAGGTCGTCGCACCGGAGCCTGCCGTCGTGGCCTCCGCCACGCCGATGAGCGCATCGTCCACGCCCGAGGCCGGCGCCGAAGCGCCCGGTGACGAAGCGGCGAAGCCCTTCGAGGCCGGCAAGGAACAGCGCAAGATCAAGGACGACGTCGATCGCGACCTGCTGCCGGTGTTCCTCGAGGAAGCGCGCGAGATCCTCCCGGCGGTGAGCGAAGGCGTGCGCCGCTGGAAGCTCGCGCCCGCCGACCACGCGAGCGCCGCGGAGCTCGGGCGCCACCTGCACACGCTGAAGGGCAGCGCGCGCATGACCGGCCTCATGCGCCTGGGCGAGCTCGCCCACGTGCTCGAGGAGCGCATCGCCACCCTCGACGCGATCGAATCGCCGCCGCCGAAGGGCTTCGAGGAAATCGAGGAGCGCGTCGACCGTTTCTCGCTCTCGCTCGAACGCCTCGCGCGGGGCGAGGACATCATCGAGGCCGAGCCCCTCGCGGTGCCGGTGTCGGCGCTCTTCGAGCAGCAGAAGGACAAGCCCGGCGCCATCGCGGTGATGGCGGCCGCGGCACAGGAAGTGGCGAGCCGCGACGCGACGCCTCCGGAGCTGCGCGAGAGCCGCGCGGCGCTGCTGCGCGTGAACGCCGACATGATCGACCGCTTCGTGAACGAGGCGGGCGAGCTTTCCATCGCGCGCTCGCGCATCGAAGGCGAGATGGCCGCGTTCAAGCGCGCGTTGAACGACCTCACCGACAACATCGCGCGCATGCGCGCGCAGGTCCGCGAGATCGAGATCGCCTCCGAAGGCACGATGCAAAGCCGCTTGAAGGAGCAGGAGGAGCTCGGCACCACCTTCGACCCGCTGGAATTCGACCGCTTCACGCGCATGCAGGAGCTCGCGCGCTTCCTCGCCGAGTCCCTCTCGGACGTGATCACGGTCCACCAGGGCCTGCAGAAGAACATCGACGAGACCGAGCTCGCGATCCACGCGCAGGCTCGCTTGAACCGCGAATTGCAGCAGGGCCTCATGGGCGTGCGCCTGGTGCCCCTCGGCAACCTCGCCGACCGCTTCTACCGCATCGTGCGCCAGACCGCCAAGGAACTCGACAAGAAGGCCAACCTCGAGCTGAAGGGCACGCGCACCGAGCTCGACCGCTCGGTGCTGGAGAAGATCACCGCGCCCTTCGAGCACCTGCTGAGGAACGCGATCGCCCACGGGCTCGAAAAGCCCGATGCGCGCCTCGCCGCGGGCAAGCCCGAGATCGGCGAGATCTCGATCGATGCGGTGCAGCGCGGCAACGAAGTCGTGCTCACCGTGGCCGACGACGGCGCCGGCCTCAACTTCCCGCGCATCCGCGAAAAGGCGGTCGCGTCGGGGCTTCTGGCGCCCGACGTCGAGCTTCCCGAAACGCAGCTCGCGCAATTCATCTTCATGTCGGGGTTCTCGACCGCGACCGAGGTGAGCCAGATCGCCGGACGCGGCGTCGGCATGGACGTGGTAAAGAACGAGATCACCTCCCTGGGCGGGCGCGTCGAGATCGCCTCGGCGGCGGGGCGCGGCACGACCTTCACCATCACGCTTCCGCTCACCCTCGCCGTGACGCAGGCGGTGATGCTGCGCGCCGGCGCGATGACCTACGCGGTGCCCTCGGTGATGATCGAGCAGGTGCAGGAATTCAAGGCGCAGCCCTACGCCGAGCTCGCCGCCAAGGGCGAGATCGCCTGGAAGGACAACCGCTATCCGCTGCGCTCGCTGCTGCCGCTGCTGGGCGAAGTCGACACGCCGACCCCGCTTCGCCAGATCCCGGTGCTGCTGCTGAAAAGCGGCCTGCAGCGCGCGGCGATCCGCGTGGACGAGATCATCGGCAACCGCGAGGTGGTGGTGAAGACCATCGGCCCGCAACTGTCGCGCCTCGCCGGCATCGCCGGCGCGACCGTGCTCGGCAACGGGCAGGTGGTGCTGATCCTGAACCCGGTGCAGCTGGTGCATCGCGAGGCGCCTGCGACCGAGGTCGCGGTGCCGCGCCCCATGGTTCAGGAAACTCCGCTCATGATGGACGCCAAGTCCGGCAACCCGCTCGTCATGGTGGTCGACGACTCGCTCACGGTGCGCAAGATCACCGGGCGCATGCTCACCCGCGAAGGCTACGAGGTAGCGACCGCCAAGGACGGCGTCGACGCGCTGCAGCAGCTGCAGGACCTGCGCCCCGACTGCATCCTGCTCGACGTGGAGATGCCGCGCATGGACGGCTTCGAATTCGCGCGCAACGTGCGCGCCGACGAGGCGACGCGCGGCATCCCGATCATCATGATCACCTCGCGCACCGCGGACAAGCACCGCAACCACGCGCTCGAGCTGGGCGTGAACGAGTACATGGGCAAGCCCTACCAGGAAGAGCAGCTGCTGGCGCTCATCAAGCGCTACACGACGGAGGCGGCGCTCGCGTAAGGTCGGGGGGAGCCGCTCGTCCAATCACCGACATTCCAGCGCGGAGAACGTGATGGGCGTGAGATCCCCCGCAGGACCCTACCTCGGCGAGCGCCTCGGGCGCCGCTCCTTCCTGCGCGCCGCGGCCGCGGGCGCCGGGGGCATCATCCTCCCGCTCGAGGCCTTCGCCGCCCCCGACCAGGTCCACGACCTGCGTGGCAAGGTCACCATCAACGGGCGCGTGGCGACCTACAAGTCCGAGATCCTTCCCGGCGACCGCATCGCCACCGGCTCCGACGGGCATTTCGTGTTCGTGATCGGCGACGACGCGTTCATGCTGCGCTCGCGAAGCGAGATGCACATCGACAAGTACGAGGCGCTCGGCGGCTTCCTGCGCCTCGTCACCGGAGCGCTGGGCGCGGTGTTCGGCGCGGGGAAGCCGCGCCAGATCCACGCGCAGAACGTGACCGCGGGAATCCGCGGCACCGGCGTCTACTGCGAGACGCGCGGCGACGGCACCTATTTCTGCACCTGCTGGGGAAGCGTCGAGCTGACAGCGGCGGGCGATCCTCGCGACCGCGAGATCGTGACCTCCGGCAATCACGTGCCGCGCCTCGTCGGGCGCGATGCCAAGGACGGCACGCGCTTCCGGCCCGCGCTCTTCGAGACCCATACCGACGAGGAGATGGACATCCTCGAGAAGTGCGTCGGGCGCCGCTCGCCGATCGTGGTGCCGCCGAAGTAGCGGGCGAGCGCCCTAGCCGGCGAAGTAAGCGAGCACCACGAGGCCGAGCGCGATCCGATACCACGCGAACGCGTTGAAGTCGTGGCTCGCCACGAAGCGGATCAAGGCCTTCACGGCGAGGAGCGCGAACACGAAGCTCACCACGAACCCCACGGCGAAGGGCGCCAGGTCGTCGCCCGAGAGAAGCTCGCGGTACTTCACCAGCTGGTAGCCGGTCGCCGCGAACATGATCGGCACCGCGAGGAAGAAGGAAAACTCGGTGGCCACCTGGCGCGAGAGACCGAACATCATCCCGCCCATGATCGTCGCGCCCGATCGCGACGTGCCCGGGATGAGCGAGAAGCATTGCGCGAGCCCCACCTTGAGCGCGTCCTTCCAGGTCATGTCGTCGACGCTCAGCACGCGCGCTGCGCCGTGGCGCCGGTACCAGCGCTCCACCGCGAAGATCACGAGCGCTCCGACGATGAGGGCCATGGCCACGCTTACCGGGTTGAAGAGAAACGCCTTGATCTGCCTCTGGAAGGCGAGGCCCACGATCGCCGCGGGCAGGAAAGCGACGAAGAGGTTCAGCGCGAAGCGCTGCTGCACCGGGTCGCTCGCGACGCCGGCCAACGCCCGCGCGAAGCGAGCGCGGAATTCCCAGCAGACCGCCAGGATCGCACCCAGCTGAATGACGATGTCGAAGACCTTGCCCTTCTCGTCGTTCAGCCCGAGGAGGTCGGAGACGATGATGAGGTGGCCGGTGGACGACACCGGAAGGAACTCGGTGAGCCCTTCCACCACTCCAAGAATGACCGCGTTCAGCAGGGAATGTGGATCCATCGGGCGGTAGTCTACGGGTTTATGCGGAGGAGGTGAGCACTCATGGACCGGCGTCGCGCATTGGGGTTCCTAGCCGCGGGATTCTCCGCGCTGGCGCCTCCCGTCGGCGCCGAGGGAGCCGGTATCGAGCGCGCCATTCGATCGAGCGGCGAGCGCTTGGCGCCGCTGGGCCTGGGCACCTGGCTCACATTCGACGTTTCCGACGCGGGGCAGCGCCGCGCACGCGGCGAGATCCTGCGCGAATTCTTCGACCTGGGTGGGCGCCTCGTCGATTCCTCGCCGATGTACGGGGCGTCCGAGGAAACCATCGGCGCGGCGATGCCGGCCAACGCCGCGCGCCTTTTTTCCGCGAGCAAGGTCTGGACCGTGGGAGCGCTGGCGGGGCGCCGGCAGCTCGAGAATTCGCGCGCGCTCTGGCGCGTGAAGCGCTTCGACCTGCTGCAGGTGCACAACCTCCTCGACTGGGAGACGCACCTCGCGACACTGCGCCGGATGAAGGACGAGGGCCGCGTGCGCTACATCGGGGTCACCACGTCCCACGGGCGGCGCCACGACCTCGCCGAGAAGATCATGCGCGAGGAGAAGATCGATTTCGTGCAGTTCACCTACAACGTGAACGATCGAAGCGCCGAGCCCCTGTTCGCCGTCGCCGCCGATCGCGGCATCGCGGTGATCGTCAATCGCCCGTTCGACGGCGGGGAGCTGTTCGGCGCGAAGACCGCGAAGCCGCTGCCGGGCTGGGGCGCCGAGCTCGGTTGCTCGACGTGGGCCGGGGGCTTCCTCAAGTTCGTGCTCTCGCAGCCGGCCGCGACCTGCGCCATTCCCGCGACCTCGAAGCTCGCGCATCTGCGCGAGAACATGCGCGCCATGGCGGGGCCGCTACCCGATGCGACGATGCGCACGCGCATCGTCGCGGACTATTTGCGCGCCTAGGCCTTGCTGTAGATCTCGGCGCCCTGCTTCACGAACTCGATCGACTTCACCTCCATCGCCTTCTGCAACGCCTCCTCGTCGGAGACGCCGAGCTTGGCGGCGTATTCGCGCACGTCCTGGGTGATCTTCATCGAGCAGAAATGCGGGCCGCACATGGAGCAGAAGTGCGCGAGCTTGGCGCCTTCCTGGGGCAGCGTCTCGTCGTGGAACTCGCGCGCCTTGTCGGGATCGAGGCCGAGATTGAACTGGTCATCCCAGCGGAATTCGAATCTCGCCTTCGATAGCGCGTTGTCGCGGATCTGCGCGCCGGGATGGCCCTTGGCGAGGTCGGCCGCGTGGGCCGCGATCTTGTACGTGATGATGCCGTCCTTCACGTCTTCCTTGTCGGGCAGCCCCAGGTGCTCCTTGGGCGTCACGTAGCAGAGCATCGCGGTGCCGTACCAGCCGATCTGCGCGGCTCCGATGCCGCTGGTGATGTGGTCGTAGCCCGGCGCGATGTCGGTGGTGAGCGGGCCCAGCGTGTAGAACGGCGCCTCGTGGCAATGCTCGAGCTCGAGGTCCATGTTCTCCTTGATGAGCTGCATCGGCACGTGGCCGGGACCCTCGATCATCACCTGCACGTCGCGTTTCCACGCCTTCAGCGTGAGCTCGCCCAGCGTCTTCAGCTCGGCGATCTGCGCCTCGTCGTTGGCGTCGAAGATCGAGCCGGGACGAAGGCCGTCGCCGAGCGAGAACGACACATCGTAGGCCGCCATGATTTCGCAGATCTCCGCGAAGCGCTCGTAGAGGAAGCTTTCCTTGTGGTGCGCGAGGCACCACTTGGCCATGATCGAGCCGCCACGCGAAACGATGCCGGTCATGCGGTTGGCGGTCATCGGGATGTACGGCAGGCGCACGCCCGCGTGGATGGTGAAATAGTCCACGCCCTGTTCGGCTTGCTCGATCAGAGTGTCCCGATAGATCTCCCAGGTGAGCTCCTCCGCCTTGCCGTCGACCTTCTCGAGCGCCTGGTAGATCGGCACGGTGCCGATCGGCACCGGCGAATTGCGGATGATCCACTCGCGCGTCTCGTGGATGTGCTTGCCGGTCGAAAGGTCCATCACCGTGTCCCCGCCCCAGCGGATCGCCCACGTCATCTTGTCGACCTCCTCGGCGATCGAGGAGCCGAGCGCGGAGTTGCCGATGTTGGCGTTGATCTTCACCAGGAAGTTGCGCCCGATCACCATCGGCTCGGTTTCCGGATGGTTGATGTTCGCCGGGATGATGGCGCGGCCGCGGGCCACCTCGTCGCGCACGAATTCCGGGGTCACCTCCGCCGGGATCGACGCCCCGAAGGATTCGCCGCGATGCTGGCGGCCCATGTGGTCGGCGAGCTTCCCGCCCATCGGACCCGAGGCGCGCAGCCCCTCCAGGTACTCGCGGCGGCGCAGGTTCTCGCGGATCGCGATGAATTCCATCTCGGGAGTGACGAGGCCGGTGCGCGCGTAGTGCATCTGCGAGACGTTGGCGCCGGCCTTCGCGCGGCGCGGCGTGCGCTTCAGCTCGAAGCGCAGCTCCCCGAGCTTCGGGTCGGCGAGTCGTTCGCGCCCGAAGCGAGAGCTGGGTCCGTCGAGGAGCTCGGTGTCGCCGCGCGCCTCGATCCATGCGGCACGCAGCGCCGCCAGGCCCGAGCGCACGTCGATCTTCGCGGCGGGGTCCGTGTAGGGCCCGCTCGTGTCGTAGACGTACACCGGTGGATTCGACTCGGCGCCGAATGCCGCGGGCGTTTCCGATTGCGAGATCTCGCGCATGGGAACGCGCACACCGGGGCGCGTGCCTTCGACGTAGACCTTGCGCGAGCTCGGCAAGGGCTCAACGGCGCGCTCGTCCACGTGGGCCGTGGTGGCGATGAATTTCGGATGGGCGTTCATGGCGGCTCCTGTCGTCTGCGCGATCGCGAGCGGACAGCGGCAGGGGCGCGAATGGGATGGGCATCTCACGCTCCCTACGCCGGCATGACCCGGATCAGGTTCAGAGGGTGTATCTCACTGGCGGGAAAGCCGCCAGACCCCTGCGTTCGAGCCAACAGTATAGCCGCGAAGGGGGCTTGACAGCGTAACTATACAGTCGTATAGTTACGCCCCATGCCGCCGCGCCCTTCCAGAAATCTCGACCAGGCCCTGCTCGCCGCGGGGCGCCGACTTTTCCCGGCGCGCGGCTGCGGCGCGATGTCCCTTCGCGAAGTGGCCGACGCGGCCGGCGTGAACCTCGGCATGTTCCACTACCACTTCAAGTCGCGCGAGGCATTCCTGCGCGCGCTCATGCAGCAGGCCTACGAGGAGATGTTCTCCACCCTCACGCTGGAAGCCGGGCGCGACGCCGAGCCCGTCGCCAACTTGCGCAGGGCCTTCCAGGTCCTGGGCCGCTTCGCGCGCGACAACCGGCCTTTCCTCGCGCGCGTGTTCACCGACGCGCTTTCCGGCGAGCAATGCGCGCGCGAATTCCTGCGCGAAAACATGCCCCGGCATATCGCGGTCCTCGGCAAGCTGATCGTCGAGGGCCAAAACCAGGGGCGCCTCATCGCCGTGCCGGTTGCGCAGGCCATCGGATTGTGCGGCGGGGCCCTCGTCATGCCAATCCTCGTCGGCGGGGCGCTGCTGGAAAGCGGCGCGCTGGCGCGGCCGACGGCCGCCGCCGTCGAGGCCTCTTTCCTCACCGACGCGGGCATCGAGCAACGCATCGAGCTGGCTCTCGGGGCGATCTCGCAAACGCCGCCGCGGCCGCGGAAATCACCGCCACGAAGAAAAACCCCCCGGGGGAAGACATGAAACGCAGGCTGTGGCTCGCCGCCGTCGCTCTGGCGCTGTCCGCATGCGGCAACTCCACCCCGCCTACGTTGCAGGGCTACGTCGAGGGCGAATACGTGCGCGTGGCTGCACCTTTCGCCGGCACGCTGGTCTCTCTCGACACCGCGCGCGGGCGCAGCGTCGAGGCCGGCACGCCGCTCTTCGCTCTCGAGGCGGAGAGCGAGGACGCCGCGCGCCGCGAGGCGCAGGAGCGCATGCGCAAGGCCGCGGCGCAGGTCGAGGACCTGAGGAAGGGCAAGCGCACGACCGAGATCGACGCGGTGCGCGCGCAGCTCGCGCAGGCCGAGGCGATGGCCGCGAACTCCGACAAGGACTGGCGCCGCCAGCTCGACCTCGTCACCAAGGGCTTCGTGAGCCAGAGCCGCGCCGACGAGGCCAAGGCCGCGCGCGACCGCGATCTCGGCAAGGTGGTCGAGCTGCAGAACGACCTCGCGACGATGCGCGCCGGCAGCCGCCCCGACGAGATCCGCGCCGCCGAGGCCGAAGCCGCCGCTTCCCGCGAAGCCCTCGCGCAGGCCGAATGGAAGCTCAGGCAGAAGTCGGTCGCGGCAAGCGTCGCTGGTACGGTGTCGGACACGCTCTTCGTGCGCGGCGAGTGGGTGCCCGCGGGCGCGCCGGTGGTGACTCTGCTGCCGCCCGCGAACGTGAAGGTGCGCTTCTTCGTTGCCGAGATGCGCCTGGGCGCGGTGAAGGTCGGGCAGAAAGTGACGCTCGCCTGCGACGGCTGCGCCGCGCCGATCGACGCGAGCATCTCGTTCATCGCGCCGCAGGCGGAGTTCACCCCGCCCGTCATCTACAGCAAGGACAACCGCGCGAAGCTGGTCTTCCTGGTGGAGGCGCGCCCCGCTCCCGCCGACGCGGTGAAGCTGCATCCCGGCCAGCCGGTGGACGTGACGCTGCGATGAATACGCCGCATTCGCCGGACATGGCGTCGGGGGACGGAGCACATCCTTCGTCGAGCGGTGATCTGTCCGCGCTCGCCATAGACGTCGAAGGCCTCACCAAGCGCTTCGGCAAGAAGGTCGTGGTGGACCATTTCACGATGCAGGTGCCGAAGGGCGCGATCTACGGCTTCCTCGGGCCCAACGGCAGCGGCAAGACCACCACCATCCGCATGATCTGCGGGCTGCTCACGCCCGACGAGGGGCGCGGCGTCGTCCTCGGCCACGACATCGCCACCGAGGCCGAGCTCATCAAGCGCGAGGTGGGCTACATGACGCAGAAGTTCAGCCTCTACGAGGACCTCTCGATCGAGGAGAACCTCGACTTCGTGGCGCGCATGTACGAGATCGCGGATCGAAAGCGGCGCGTGCGCGAGGCCCTGGAGCGGCTCGGCCTCGCGTCGCGCAAGGACCAGCTCTCCGGCACGCTCTCGGGCGGATGGAAGCAGCGCCTGGCGCTGGCCGCGTGCCTCATCCACGAACCGAAGCTGCTGCTCCTGGACGAGCCCACCGCGGGCGTCGACCCGGGCGCGCGGCGCGAGTTCTGGGACCATATCCACGAGCTCGCCCATTCGGGCATCACCGTCCTGGTGAGCACGCATTACATGGACGAGGCGGAGCGCTGCCACGCGCTCGCATATATCGCCTATGGGAAGCTCCTCGCCCACGGCACCATTCGCGAGGTGATCGACCAGGCGGGCATCAACACCTGGGAGATCGAAGGCACGAACGGGGAAAACCTCATCGCGCTCGCCGCCGAGATCCGCGCCAAGCCCGGCGTCGAGATGGTGGCCCCCTTCGGCAACGCGCTGCATGTGAGCGGAATCGACCGCACGGCGCTCGCCGCTGCCCTGGCCGGACTCGACAAGCGTCCGGGGGTCGCGGTGCGCGAAGTGGCGCCGAGCCTGGAGGACGTCTTCATCCACCTCATGCAGGGCCTGGGCGAGTCCGCGCGCCCCGCCCCGCAGCCGGTCCACTAACACCGTGTTCGCCTTCCACCGCTTCATCGCCGTGCTCATGAAGGAATTCGTGCAGATGCGCCGCGACCGCCTCACCTTCGCGATGATGATCGGCGTGCCGGTGATGCAGCTCGTGCTCTTCGGCTACGCGATCAACATGGATCCGAAGGCGCTGCCGGCGGCCGTGGTCACGGCCGAATCGAGCGTGTTCTCGCGCTCGCTCACGCGCGCCCTCGAGAATACCGGCTACTTCAAGGTGATCGCGACCCCGGCGACGGTGGACGAGGCCGACAAGCTCCTCATCCTCGGCAAGGTCCAGTTCGTGCTGCAGGTCCCGGAGGACTTCTCGCGCCGGCTGCAGCGCGGCGACAACGCGATGGTGCTGGTGGAAGCCGACGCCACCGACCCCGCGGCCACCAGCAACGCGCTCGCGGCCCTGCGGGAGGTGAGCCTCAGCGGCCTCGACCACGACCTGACCGGCGCGCTCGCGAGCCGCAAGGCCGGCCCCGCGCCGTTCGAGATCCGCGTGCACCGCCGCTACAACCCCGACGGCATCACCCAATACAACATCGTGCCGGGCCTCATGGGCGTGGTCCTCACCATGACGATGATCATGATGACCTCCATCGCCATGACGCGCGAGCGCGAGCGCGGCACCATGGAGAACCTCCTCGCAACGCCGGTGAAGCCGCTCGAGGTGATGCTCGGCAAGATCGTGCCGTACATCGTGGTGGGCTACGTGCAGGTGGTGGTGATCCTCACCGCGGCGAAGTTCCTGTTCGGCGTGCCGATGCTGGGGAGCGTGGCGCTGCTGTCCACGGTGCTGGTGCTCTTCATCGCCGCCAACCTCGCCATCGGCTTCACCTTCTCGACGCTCGCCAAGACGCAGATGCAGGCGATGCAGATGACGATGTTCTTCTTCCTGCCGTCGCTGCTGCTCTCCGGCTTCATGTTCCCGTTCCGCGGCATGCCGCAGTGGGCGCAGTACCTCGGCGAAGTCTTTCCGCTCACCCATTTCCTGCGCATCGTGCGCGGCATCATGCTGAAGGGAAGCTCCCTTGCGGAGGTGGCCCCGAACATCTGGCCGCTCGCCCTGATCCTGGCGGTGGTGACGGTGGCCGCGTTGAAGCGGTATCAACGGACGCTGGATTGAGCGCGAGACGCGACATGGAGAAACTTTCGAGAGCTGCCCGTTTGCTACAATTGCCACCTTCTTGCGTCTCGCGCCTCGTGCCTCGCGCCTTATGAATTTCGAGCAAGCCCGCTTCAACATGATCGAGCAGCAGATCCGCACCTGGGAGGTGCTCGATCCGGAGGTGCTCGACCTCCTCTTCCAGGTCAAGCGCGAGGACTTCGTGCCGGCCGAGCACCGCGAGCTCGCCTTCGCCGATCTCGAGATCCCGCTGGGCCACGGGGAGGCGATGATGCAGCCGAAGGTCGAGGCGCGCATCGTCCAGGAGCTCGGCATCCGCTCCCACGAGAATGTCTACGAGGTGGGCACGGGCTCGGGCTACCTCACCGCGCTCCTCGCGAAGCGATCGCGCCACGTGACGACGAGCGAGATCCACGGCGATCTCCACGCGCGGGCCGCGCAGAACCTTCGCCGCGCCGCGATCGCCAACGTGACCCTGCTGGAAGGCGACAGCGCGCGCGCGCCGCTCGCCGAGTCGGCTTTCGACGTGATCGTGCTCACCGGCTCGACGCCGATCCTGCCGCAGGCCTTCCTCGAGCGCCTCACGCCCGGCGGGCGGCTGTTCGCCGTGCTGGGCGATCCCCCCGTCATGAAGGCGATCGTGGTGCGCCAGCCGGTCGCCGGCGCCTTCCAGCACGCGGAGCTCTTCGAGACGATGTTGAAGCCCCTGGTGAACGCGGCCGAGCCGCCGCGTTTCCGTTTCTAGGGCGAATCCGAAAGCCCCGCCCGCGCCGTCATAGACCTCGCCCGCAGAACACCAAGACCAACGAAGGCCCATCGAATGAAATTCCGCCGCATCGCCCTGGCCGCCGCCGTCTGCGCCGCGCTCGGCCGCGCCAGCGCCGCAGACCTCGTCACGATCTACCGCGACTCGCAGGTGAGCGATCCCGTCTACCAGTCCGCGCGCGCGCAGTACATGGCGAGCCTCGAGAAGCTGCCGCAGGCTCGATCGGCCTACCTGCCGCTCCTCGCGGGCAGCGCCTCGGTCTTCCGCAACTACTCCGAGCGCGACGGCGCGCCCGACCGCAACTTCACCACCAAGACCTACGCGATCACGCTCGCGCAGCCGATCTTCCGCCTGCAGAGCTGGATCGCCATCGACCAGGCGAAGCAGCAGGTGATCCAGGCCGAGGCGACTCTCGCCGGCACGCAGCAGGACTTGATCCTGCGCGTGGCGCAGGCGTATTTCGACGTGCTCCTCGCGCAGGACAACGTGGCGCTCTCCGATACGCAGAACAGCGCCATCTCCGAGCAGCTCGCCCAGGCCAAGCGCAACTTCGAGGTGGGCACGGCGACCATCGTCGACACGCTGGAAGCCCAGGCGCGCTACGACCAGACCGTGGCCAAGACGATTTCCGACAAGAACGACCTCGAGGTGAAGCGGCGCGCGCTGCAGGTCCTCATCGGCAAGCTTCCCGAGGGCCTCACGCCGCTGCGCGAGCCGCTGCAGCTGGGCGAACCCCAGCCCAACGACATCGAGGCATGGGTGACGGCGTCGCTGGACTCGAGCTACACCATCGCCGCGGCGCGCGCGAGCTACGAGTTCTTCCGCGAGGAGATCGCGCGCCAGCGCGCCGGCCACCTGCCCACGCTCGACCTCTCGGGAAGCGTCGCGCGCGTGAGCGACCCCAACTCGGCGCTGCCGCCGGTGTCGATCAACTCCAACAACGCCTCCATCGGCTTCACGCTGTCGGTGCCGATCTATTCGGGCGGCCTCATCCAGTCGCGCGTGCGCGAGGCGCTCGCCAACCGCGACCGCGCCGAGCAGGACCTCGACAACACGCAGCGCACCGTGGCCCAGGCGGTGCGCGTTAACTTCCTCAACGTGACAAGCGGCATCGCGCAGGTACGTGCGCTCGAGCAGGCGCTCGCATCGACCCAGAGCCAGCTCGATTCCACCATCCTCGGGCGCGACGTGGGCGTGCGCACCAGCGTCGACGTCCTCAACGCGCAGCAGTCGGTGTTCCAGACGCGGCGCGACCTGCAGCAGGCGCGCTACAACTTCCTGATGAGCAACCTGCGGCTGAAGGCCGCGGCGGGCGTGCTCACCGAGACGGACCTCGAGGAAGTGAACCGGACGCTGGCGCGGGGATAGCTTTCTTCGTAGTTCGCTTTCCTGCCGCGCAATCCAGTGGTCATCGGGTAAAGGTGCGACCCGGGCGAATTTTCTCATCAAGATGCGTGAGAGAAAAAGGCGTGACATTGCCGCCGCGATTTCGAGCATCATGCGACTTGAATTGACTCGCAAAAAAGAACGGCGATGCGCGACGCGGTTACGCTCCGCAGCCCATGAAAATGGGCTGCCCGTGCCCTGGCCGGCGTCGATGCGAGGAGCATCAAAGCGGAGCACATATTTAGCGCCGTGGACGACGGGTGTTGCGACAGGGGAGGACGAGTGCGGTTCCTCTCGAGAGGCGCCTTGGTGGTTGCCCGACATCGCGCTGCTCACATCAAGCTCTTTCACCGATGCTCCTGAAGGAGGGGGCACGGGGCCGAGAGGAACCGCACTCGTCCTGCCCTGAGCAGAGACCTGGAAGCTACTTCGAGGTCACCTCGCCGATCCACGTCATCAACCGGTCGACCGCGCCGCGGTGCGCGGCGACGAACTCCAGGCCGCGCCTGCCCATCGCCTCGCGCCGCGCCGGGTCGGCGCTGATCGCGGCGGCGACGGCGAGCGCCTCGCGCGCGTCGCGCACGCGCACCGCCGCGCCGGCGGCGATGGCGCTCTTCGAGGCTTCCGAGAAATTGTAGGTGTGCGGCCCCACGATCACCGGGCGGCCGAGCGCGCACGCCTCGATCAGGTTCTGGCTGCCGAATTCGAGGAGGCTTCCGCCCATGATCACGACGTCGGCGGCGGCGTAGTACGCGAACATCTCGCCCATGGAATCGCCGATCACGACGCGCGTGTCCCGCGGCACCATTTCCTCGGCGCTCCTCCTCGCCAGCGCCAAGCCGCGGTTCTCGGCCAGGCGCGCGACGTCGTCGAAGCGCTGCGGATGGCGCGGCACGATCACGAGGAGCGCATCGGGCGTGGCGGTGGCGAGCGCATCGAGGAGAAGCGCTTCCTCGCCCTCGCGCGTGCTGCCCGCGACCCACACGCTGCGTGTCTTGCCGAAACGTTCGCGGAACCCGGCGCCGCGCTCGACCATCTGCGCCGGCACGGCAAGGTCGAACTTCACGTTGCCGAGCACGACCGGATCGCGCGCCCCGATCGCGCGGAAGCGCGCGGCGTCGGCCTCGGTCTGCGCCGCCACCCCGCGCAGGTTGGAGAACGACCAGCGCGTGAGCGACGCAACCCATCCGTAGCGGCGCGCCGAGCGCTCCGACAGGCGCCCATTGGCGAGCACCACCGGGACCTGGCGGCGCGCCGCTTCCTCGAGAAGCCGCGGCCAGATCTCGGTTTCGAGGACGATGCCGAACTCGGGACGGAAGTGCTCGAAGAAGCGGCGCACGGCGAAGCCCATGTCATAGGGAAGCCATGCGCGCTCGACGCGCTCGCCGAAGATCTCGCGGCTGGTCGCGCGCCCGGTGGGCGTCATGTGCGTGACGAGGATGCGGTGACCGGGGTAGCGCGCCAGCAGCGCGTCCACGAGCGGCACGGCGGCGCGGGTCTCGCCGACCGAGACCGCGTGGATCCAGATGCAGGATCCCGGCAGGCGCGAGCGGTAGAGCCCGAAGCGTTCGCCCACGCGATGCCGGTAGCCCGGCTGGCGCCGCGAGCGCCATGCGAGGCGCGCGATCACGAACGGCGTGGCGACGACCCACGCGAGCGCGTAGAGAAGCCGCCTCATTCGTCCGCGCTGCCCATCCCGATCGCGGCCGCGACCGCGGCCACCGAAGGTGCCGCTCCCGGCGCGCCCACGTTCGTCGCGTTCTCGCCGCCGTGCAGCCCGGTCAACTCGGGCCGGGTCGCGCAATAGATGCCCACGGTAGGCACACCCAGGGCGACCGCGAGATGCGTGAGCCCGGTGTCGACGCCCACCACGCCCTCGGCGTGGCCGAGGAGTGCCGCGGCCTCGATCAACGACATCGCGGGCGCGGCGAGCGCTCCGGGCACCTGGGCGGCGAGCTGCTGCGCCTCGGCCCTCTCCTTATCGCTGCCGCCGGGAAAGACCGCCGCGTAGCCCTGGGCGCCGAGCATCTTCGCGAGCTCCACCCAGCGCTCCCGCGGCCAGCGCTTGGCGGCGTGGCTCGCGGCGTGCAGGAGCACCACGTAACGCCCGGTCGGCGCCCATGCCGGGGGTGCCTCGGGGCGCAGCAGGCCGTAACGCGCTTCGCCGCGCGGCTGGTAGCCGAAGACCTCGCCCACCAGGCGGCGATTGCGCTCCACCGCGTGCAGCTCGCGCGGCACGCGCACCTTCACGTCGTAGAAGCGCGCCGCGATGCGCTCGCGCGCGCTCTTCGCGTCGAAGCCGAACGCGGCCGCGCGCGCGAAGCGCGCCACCAGCGCGCTCTTCAGCAGGCCCTGGCTGTCGACCACGAAGTCCCAGCCGCGGCTCGCGATGGCGCGGCGCGAGCGCGCCATGCGCCGCCAGCCGCCGGGGGCGAGCGGCGCGCGGCGCAAGCCGCGCAGCCCCACCGGGATCGCCTCGGCGACCGCGGGGTGAAGCGTGACCAGGTCCACGTAAGCGTCCTCGACGGCCCACGAGATGCGCGCGCCCGGCCGCTGCAGCGCGAGGTCGGTGACGGCGGGAAGGTGGTGGACGATGTCGCCCAGCGACGAGAGCTTCACGAACAGAACGCGAGGGCCGGGCATGGCCGCATTCTAATCCCACGACTCCGGGTAAAATGACGATCCTTCGCGAGTGTCCCATTCCCCGTGGCGAGAATTCCCGCCGACAAGCTCCCCCTCACCGTCGCCATCATCGCCCTCAACGCCGGCGCGCAGATCGGCCCATGCCTGGCGAGCGCGCAGTTCGCCGACGAGATCCTGGTGGTCGACTCGGGGAGCACCGACGACACGGCGGCGATCGCCGAGCGCCACGGCGCGCGCGTGGAGCGCAAGGAGTGGCTCGGCTTCGGGCGCCAGAAGCAGCACGCGGTGTCGATCGCGCGCAACGACTGGGTGCTGTGCCTCGACGCCGACGAGCGCGTGAGCGAGGAGCTCGCGGCCTCGATTCGCGCCGCGCTCGCGGGCCGGCGCTATCGCGCCTATCGCATGGCGCGCAGGAACCGCTTCCTCGGGCGCTGGCTCGCCCACGGCGAAGGCTATCCGGACTGGACCGTGCGCCTGTTCCATCGCGCGCACGCGAGCTGGTCGAACGACGAGGTCCACGAGGCGGTACTCACCACCGCGCAGGTGGGTCGCCTCGATGGAGATTTGATGCATGATTCCGCCGAGGACGTCGCCACCTACATGGTCAAACAGAACCGCTACACCACGCTCCACGCCGAGGCGCTCTACCACCAGGGAGTGCGCGCGGGCTACTGGCGGCTCCTCGCGAGCCCGCTCGCGCGCTTCCTCAAGTTCTACGTGATGCGCCTGGGCTTCCTCGACGGCGGCCCGGGCTTCGCGCACATCGCGATCGGTTGCAACAACACGTTCCAGAAGTATCTCAAGCTGATCGAGCTGGAAAAAGCAGGCGCGAGGCGTGGTCGCGAAGCGCCGGCGGGATCGAACAACACGAGAGGCACGAGATGATCCTTGTCACCGGCGGGGCGGGATTTATCGGCTCGAACTTCGTGATCGACTGGATCGCGTCGCAGGGCGAGCCGGTCGTCAATCTGGACAAGCTCACCTACGCAGGAAATGTCGCGAACCTGCAAAGCGTCGCGGGAGACAAGCGGCATATCTTCGTGAAGGGCGATATCGCCGACCGGAATCTCCTCGAGCGTTTATTCGCGGGGCATGCGCCGCGCGCGGTGGTGCATTTCGCCGCCGAAAGCCACGTCGACCGCTCGATCCAAGGGCCCGCGGAATTCGTGCAGACCAACGTGGTCGGCACCTTCCAGCTCCTCGAGGCGGCGCGCGCTTACTGGCAGGCGCTCGCCGGCGAGAAGAAGGGCGCCTTCCGTTTCCTGCACGTGTCCACCGACGAGGTCTATGGCTCGCTCGGGGAAAGCGACCCCGCGTTCTCCGAGACCACGGCATACGCCCCCAACAGCCCCTACTCGGCGTCGAAGGCGGGGTCCGACCACCTGGTGCGCGCGTACCACCACACTTACGGTCTTCCCGCGGTGACGACCAACTGCTCCAACAACTACGGGCCATTCCAGTTCCCCGAGAAGCTGATCCCGCTCATGATCTGCAACGCGCTCGAAGGCAAGGCGCTGCCGGTCTACGGCGACGGGCGCCAGGTGCGCGACTGGCTCTACGTGGGCGACCATTGCGAGGCGATCCGCCTCGCGCTCGCGCGCGGCCGGCCGGGCGAGACCTACAACGTCGGCGGCAACGCCGAGCGTCGCAACATCGACGTGGTGCACGCGTTGTGCGACACGCTGCAGTCCGTTCGCCCGCGCGCCGGCGGCTATCGAGCGCTGGTGACGCCGGTCGCCGATCGCCCCGGCCACGACCGGCGCTATGCCATCGACGCGCGCAAGATCCGCGCCGAGCTCGGCTGGAGCCCGCGCGAGAGCTTCGAGACCGGCATCGCGAAGACGGTGCGCTGGTACCTGGACAATGCCGCGTGGGTGGGCGCGGTGAAGAGCGGCGCCTACCGCGACTGGCTCGAGACGAACTACGCGGCGAGGAGCGCGCAGAAATGAAACGCAAGGGAATCATCCTCGCGGGCGGATCGGGCACGCGCCTCTACCCGGCAACGCGCGTGATCTCGAAGCAGCTGCTGCCGGTGTACGACAAGCCGATGGTGTACTACCCGCTCGCAACCCTCATGCTCGCCGGCATCCGCGAGATCCTGGTGATTTCCACTCCGCAGGACACGCCGCGCTTCGGGGAGCTCCTCGGCGACGGCCGCGAGTGGGGGCTCGAGATCTCCTACGCGGTGCAGGCGCGTCCCGAAGGGCTCGCCCAGGCGTTCATCGTGGGGCGCGGTTTCGTCGCGGGCGGCCCCAGCGCGCTCATCCTTGGCGACAACATCTTCCATGGCCACGACCTCGCCGAATCGCTGAAGGCGGCGGCGCGCGGCTCCCAGGGCGCCACCGTGTTCGCCTACCCGGTGAAGGATCCCGAGCGCTACGGCGTGGTGGAGTTCGACGCGAAGGGGCGCGCCATCTCCATCGAGGAGAAGCCCGCGGCGCCCAAGTCGCGCTACGCCGTGACCGGCCTTTATTTCTACGACGAGCGCGTCGTCGACATCGCGCGCGATCTCATGCCCTCGCCGCGCGGCGAGCTCGAGATCACCGACGTGAACCGCCGCTACCTCGAGGACGGCACGCTCTCGGTGGAGGTGATGGGGCGCGGCACCGCGTGGCTCGACACGGGCACGCACGAAAGCCTCCTCGAAGCGGCGCACTTCATCGAGACCATCGAGCGCCGCCAGGGGCTCAAGATCGCCTGCCCCGAGGAGATCGCCTATCGCATGGGCTACATCGACGCGGGCCAGCTCGAGCGCCTCGCCGCCCCGATGAAGAAGAATGCCTACGGCCAATACCTGCTCGAGGTCCTGCGGGACCGAGTGTTCTAGGAGCGAGCCTTGAAAGCGATCTCCACCGCCATCCCGGGTGTCATCGTCGTCGAGCCGGCCGTGTTCGGCGACGCGCGCGGTTTCTTCTTCGAGAGCTGGAATCGCCGCGCCTTCGCCAAGCTCGTGGGCGAGGACGTGGAATTCGTGCAGGACAACCACTCGGCCTCCGGTGCCGGGGTGCTGCGCGGCCTGCACTACCAGGTGAAGCAGCCCCAGGGAAAGCTCGTGCGCGTCGTGAAGGGCGAGGTGTTCGACGTGGTGGTCGACCTGCGCCGCGGCTCGCCCACCTTCGGCAAGTGGGTCGGCGAGCGCCTGTCGGAGGCGAACCACCGCATGATGTGGGTGCCGGTCGGGCTCGCCCATGGCTTCCTGGTCCTCTCCGAGTCGGCCGAGTTCGTCTACAAGACCACCGATTACTACGCGCCCGAGCACGAGCGCACGCTCCTCTGGAACGATCAGGCCGTCGGGGTCCAATGGCCGCTCGCCGGCGCGCCGCTGCTCAAGCCCAAGGACGCCGCCGGCACGCCGCTCGCGCAGGCGCAAACCTTTCCATGATCCGCGTGCTGGTGACTGGCGCCGGCGGCCAGGTTGGCGCCGAGGTCGCGCGCGAGTTGGGCGGCATCGCCGAGGTCGTGGCGCACGAGCGCTCGACGCTCGATCTGGCGCGACCCGACGAGATCGTGGCGCGCATCCGCGAGGCGCGGCCGGCGGTGATCGTGAACGCCGCCGCGTACACCGCCGTCGATCGCGCCGAGACGGACGAGGATCTCGCCAACACGGTGAACGGCGTCGCGCCGGGAATCATGGCCGGGGAGGCGAAGCGCGCGGGCGCGCTCCTCGTGCACTTCTCGACCGACTACGTGTTCGACGGAAGCGCCACGCGGCCCTACGTGGAAACGGACCCCGTCGCTCCGCTGGGCGCCTACGGCCGCACCAAGCTCGCGGGCGAGCGCGCGCTCGAGGCGAGCGGCTGCGCCTACCTCACGCTGCGCACGAGCTGGGTGTACGGGGCGCGCGGCAAGAACTTCCTGCTCACCATGCTGCGGCTGGCGGCGACGCAAGCGGAGCTGCGCGTGGTGGACGACCAGCGCGGCGCGCCCACCTCGAGCCGCCAGCTGGCGCGCGCGGTGCGCGAGCTCTTCACGGGCGCCGACGCGCGGGCGATCGAGGCGAAGGACGTCGCGCGCGCGAAGGACGCCGGCGGCCTCTACCACGCGAGCGCCGCGGGCGAAGTCACCTGGTGCGGTTTCGCTCGGGAGATTTTCGCCGCGCGCGCGCGCGCGGTGAATGGCGCGCTCGCCGCGCCTCGCGTGATCGCGATCGCGACGCGCGATTACCCCACGCCCGCGCGACGCCCCGCCTACTCGGTGCTCTCCAGCGCCAGGCTCGCGCGCACGCTGGGCGTGCGCATCCCCGATTGGCGCGAAGGCCTCGAGGAGACGCTCTCAGAGCTGCGTTGAAGGCGGTGCCGAGGCCTCGCGCGCCAGCGTGAAGCACACGTAGCCGGCGCGATTGTGCGTGAGCTCGAGGCGATAGCCGGCGAGCGTCGCCTGGCGCGCCGCGTGGTAGAGGCCTATGCCCAGGCCCTCGTCGCGGTCGATGGGCTCGCGGAAGAGCTTGCGCGCGATCGCCTCGGCCACCGGCGATCCGGTGTCGCATACCGAGAGCTCGACCTTGCGCAGGTCGCACACGAAGACGATCGACAGCTCGATCTCGGGCTCGCGCGCGAGTTTCGCGCGGGCGTTGTCGATGGCGTTCTCGATGAAGCTGTCGAAGAGCGCCGCGGGCACGTCGACGTCCATCTCGATCGAGGGCTTCGGCACCACGCCCGCATCGGCGAAGCGCCGCTCGAGGTCGGCCCACCAGGTGCGTGACGGGGTCGGCAGATCGCGCGTGGCCACCTCCGGGGCACGCAGCTTCTCGAGGGTCGCGTGCAGGCGCTTGGTGAGCTGCGGCAGCTGGCGCCGCAGCAGCTCCCCGTAGCCCTCGGCATCGGCGCGCGAGGCCATCGAGGTGAGGGCGTAGAGCGACTGCAGCAGGTTCTTCACGTCGTGGGTGAGGCGCGCGCCCGTCTCGTGCACCGCCTGCAGGTAGGCGTTGTGGCGCAACGCGCTCTCGCGCCGCTTGCCCTCGTAGAACTCGCCCACCACCTGCGCGAGGAGGCGCATGTGCAGGAAGAGCGCGGGCGACAGGCTGATCTCGGTGTGGAAGATCACCTCGAGCTGGTGGTAGGTGAAGCGCGTGGCGAAGCCCTCGGCCACGCCGAAGCCGCTCTCGCCGTCGGGCGAGCGCCAGTGCGCGCCGCGAATCCACGGAAAAGAGGCGATTTCGCGGAACGACTCGTCGAGGAAGCGGCGCGAATCGGGCTCGCTCTCGGCGAGCGCGGCGACCCGGCGCATCCAGAGCTCGAACGGCATGCCCACCGACAGGAGGTAGCGCGAGAAATAGGTGCGCAGCCCGCCGAAGCCGCGCAGCGGGTTCCACAGCACCGCGAGCACGAAGAGCGCGGCGCCGAATCCGAGCACGGTGAGCGCGACCGAAGCGAAGTAATGATCGTCGGTATAGCGCATCACCGCGATCGACCCCAGGACCAGCACCACGCCCAGCTGGAACACCAGCACCGCGTAGAAGAAATCGAATACCTGCGCCGCTTCGCTCTCCTGGCTCGCGAGGGGGAGGATGGCGAGGAGGAGGAGCACGAGCGGCAGCACCACCATGCCGAACTGCGCGAGGGGCTCGGGGACTGCCTGGCCGGGAAGGAGCAGCGCGGGCACGGCGCGCAGCAGAAGGATCGCGAGCACGTAAGCGAAGGCGACCAGGTAGAAGCGGTTGCGCTGCGCGGCCTGCACCGTGAAGACGCGCCCGCCGAGGATGCCGAGGAGAACGAGGAGCCAGCCGACGATGATCCAGCCGGCCAGGAAGTAGAGGGTGACCGCGACGATCGCGAACAGCAGCACGGCCGAGAACACCTCGAGCTCGCGCTCCGCGGCGATGAACGGCTGCCACAGCAGGAAGAGGCCGAAGTGCACGAGGAGCCACACGCGCTGCAGCTCGCTTCCGGGCGCCGCGGCGAGCGCCACGTGCAGGGCGAGCAGCATGGCGAGCACCACCCAGCGGCGCTGGGTGGCGATGCGTGCGGCGAGGCGTTGCGCGGCGGAGGAGGAGGAAAAGAAGGCCATCGAGCCCGTCGAAATGCCGACACGCGGTGTCGGAACGGCGGACAGGTCGACGCTGTCCGCGCCCTTGGAGAAGTCCAGCGAAAGCCGAATTATACTAAGAAACAATATCTTATTGCTGGTGGCACGCGGCTTGCAATACCTTTGCCACAGTCAGGGAAACTACCCGGAGAAACGCAAATGAGAAGGCAACTGAAATCGCAGCAGTCGGGATTCACGCTCGTCGAGATCGCCATCGTGCTCGTCATCATCGGCCTTCTCCTGGGCGGCATCCTGAAGGGCCAGGAATTGATCAACAGCGCCAAGGTGAAGAATCTCGCGAACGACTTCCGCGTGATTCCCACCTACATCTACGCCTACCAGGACAAGTTCAAGTCGCTGCCGGGGGACGATTCCAACGTCACGACGCACGTGACCGGCTCCACGCTCGCGACCACGCCGGCCGCCAGCCAGGGCAACGGCGTCATCAACGGCAACTGGAATTCCGCCACCAACACCGACGAGTCGCGCCTCTTCTGGCAGCACGTGCGCCTCGCCAACCTCGCCGCGGGACCGACCGATCCCACCGACCCGACCTATACGCCGAAGAACGCCGTGGGCGGCACGCTCGGACTTTCGAGCGCGACCACCGCGCAATTGCAGATCTCGGGCATGACCGGGACCTACCAGGTGTGCTCCGCGGGCATCCTCGGCAAGTTCGCCAAGCAGCTCGACATCCAGATGGACGACGGCAACACCGCGACCGGCTCGTTGCGCGTGGTCGCCGACGGCTCCGCGCTCGGCACCGCCGCGCCCTTGATGACAACCATCGACGACGCCACCAGCTACACCGTCTGCATGACCTTCTAAAGGGGTCAGATTACTTTTCGACCCGAAAAGGGGACAGATTGCGAAGTCCCCGTTTCACTGGACGGCCCGCCAAGCGGGCCGTTTCTTTTTTGTCTTTGCGGTGCGCGTGATCGCTGCATTTCGCGTTCAATCGAAATGCCGCGTTCGAACCGCCTCGACCTGCCCGGGCTTCCGCAACACTTGATTGTTCGCGGCAACAATCGCAGCCCGATGTTTTTCCATGCGAACGACCGAGGCGTCTTTCTGCGTTATCTGGGCGAGGCGTGCCTGGCAAACGATTGCGATGTGCACGCGTTCGTCCTGATGACGAACCATGTCCACTTGCTCGCAACCGGCCGCGCGCGCATGGCGCTGTCGAAGGCGATGCAGGATGTCGGGCGCCGCTATGCGCGTTACGTAAACTCGGCTTACGCGCGCACCGGCACCTTGTACGAAGGTCGGTTCAAGTCGAGCCTGGTGGAAACCCGGGCCTACTTCCTCACCTGCATGCGCTACATCGAGCTCAACCCGGTAAGGGCTGGGATGGTCCGGCATCCCGGTGAATACCTTTGGTCGAGTTTCCGCCAGAACATCTCTGGAGAACCGACGGGATTGGTGAAGCCACACGCCGAATATCTCCGGCTGGGAAAGACTCCCGAACGCAGGGGCGAGGCCTATCGCGGCTTGTTCGAGGTGGCCATATCGGATCCCGAGCTTGCCGCAATCCGCGAAAGCGCTGAGAAGAGCCGCGCATTGGGCGGTGACGAGTTTTGCGCTGGAATCGAAGCGACTTTGCGCAGATCAGTGAGGGTCGTTCGACAGGGGCGGCCGATAAGACTCGCACCTTCGCAATCCAATCTGTCCCCTTTTCCGGCCGAAAAGTAATCTGACCCCTTTAGCCCTGCAGCAGGCGGATCTCGGCGCGGGCGAGGTGGCCCTGCGTGCCGAGGAGGACCAGGACGTCGCCCGCCTGCAGGACGGTTTCCGCGGCGGGGTTGATCTCGCGCGCGCCCCTGCGGCGCACCGCGGTGACCTGCACGTCCATGGCGGCGAGATTGAGGGCGCCCAGCGTCTTGCCGACGCACGCGGCGTTGGGGCCGACCATGACCGTGTGCAGGCGCGGCTGCTCGCTGTCCGCGGCCTCGGCGTCCGTGGCGCCGGGAAAGAAGCCGCGCATGATCTGGTAGCGCTCCTGGCGCACCTCGCGAAGCCGGCGCAGCACGCGGTTCAGCGGCAGGCCCAGCTGCATCATGGTCTGCGTCGCGAGCATGAGCGAGCCTTCGACCACCTCGGCCACGATCTCCGCGGCGCCCGCCTCCTTCAGCCGCGCCACGTCGGAATCGTCGAAGGTGCGCACGATCACCGGCAGCTCCGGGCGCAGCTCGCGCACGTGGGCGAGGATCGACAGCGCCTTGGGCGTGTCGGCGAAGCTCACCACCACCGCCACGGCGCGCGACAGGGCCGCGGCCACCAGCACCTCGCGCCGCGACGCGTCGCCGAACACCACGGAATCGCCCGCTGCCGCCGCCTCGCGCACGCGCTGCGGATCCGAATCGAGCGCGATCACGCCCACCTTCTCGCGCTCGAGGAACTGCGCGAGCGCCTGGCCGCTCCTCCCATAGCCGCACACGATCACGTGCCCCTTGGTCGCCATCGACTTCACCGCGAGCTCGTGCAGCGCCACGGCGCGCTGCGTCCATTCGCTCTCGACGAAGTAGAGGACGATGCGCTCCATGCGCGACAGCAGAAGCGGCGTGATCAGCATCGAGAGGAGCGCCGCGGCGAGCACCACCTGCAGCGTCATCGGGCCCATCGCCTCCTCGCGCTGCGCGAGCGAGAGCAGCACGAAGCCGAACTCGCCGGCGGGCGCGAGCGCCAGCGCCGCGCGCAGCGACGTGGGCTTCGCGTTCCCGAACAGGCGCGCCAGCGCGAAGATCACCAGGAACTTCACCGCGAGCATGAGCACGAAGACCGCCGCCACCGCGAAGAAATGCTCCACCAGCGTGCGCAGGTCGAGCAGCATGCCGATGGTCACGAAGAAGAGCCCGAGCAGCACGTCGCGGAAGGGCTTGATGTAGTCCTCCACCTGGTAGCGGTACTCGGTCTCGGAGATGAGCATGCCGGCGAGGAAGGCGCCCAGCGTGAGCGACAGGCCCGCCACCTCGGTGGTCCAGGCGAGCCCGAGCGTGACCAGCAGCACGAAGAGCACGAAGAGCTCGGAAGACTTCTGGCGCGCGACCAGGTCGAAGAGCGGGCGCATGAGCCGCTGGCCGAGGAAGAGGACGATGGCGAGGACCACGGCGGCCTTGACCAGCGCGAGCGCGATCGCCACCGCGATCTCGCCCCTGGTGAGGGCCAGCGCCGGGATCAGCACCAGGAGCGGGATCACCGCGAGGTCCTGGAAGAGGAGGACCCCCATCACCTGGCGCCCGTAGTCGCTGTGCAGCTGCATGCGCTCGGCGAGCACCTTGGAGATGATCGCGGTCGACGACATCGCGAGCACGCCCCCCACCACGATCCCCTCGCGCCACGACAGCCCCGCGGCCAGCGCCGCGGCCACGCCGAGCGCCACGATCGAGGCCACCTGCAGCCCGCCGAAACCGAACACGGTGCGGCGCATGTTGTTCAGCTGCGGCAGGCTGAATTCGAGGCCCACCGAGAACATGAGGAACACCACGCCGAACTCCGCGAGGTAGCGCTGGTCCTCGGTCGCGGGAACGAAGGCGAGCGCGTGCGGGCCGATGATGGCACCCACGATGAGGTAGCCGAGGATCGCCGGCATGGAGAGCTGGCGAAACAGCACCACCACGGCCACGGCGGAGGCGAGGAGGATGAGGGCCACCGGCAGGGCGTCGTGCATCATGGAATCTATTTATACTTTCGCGTATGACGAATCTACTACAACCCCACGAGCTGGCCGACGCGGAGCACTTCCTCGAGCTCGCGCGCGGCGTGCTCGACATCGAGGCCGACGCGGTGCGCGCCCTGAGAGGGCGCCTCGGAAAGGCGTTCCTGCAGGCGCACCGCCTCATGCTCGAGACCCGTGGGCGCGTCGTCGTGACCGGCATGGGCAAGTCGGGCCACATCGGCCGCAAGATCGCCTCCACGCTCGCTTCCACCGGCACGCCCGCGTTCTTCATGCATCCGGGCGAAGCGAGCCACGGCGACCTCGGCATGATCACCGCGGGCGACGTGGTCGTCGCGATCTCCTATTCGGGCGAGTCCGAGGAGATCCTCAAGGTGCTGCCGGTCATCAAGCGGCGTGGCGCGAAGGTGATCGCGATCACCGGGCGCGCGGGCTCCACTCTGGCCACCGAAGCCGACGTGCATCTGGACGCCGGCGTCGAGAAGGAAGCGTGCCCGTTGAACCTCGCTCCCACCGCGAGCACCACGGCGACCCTCGCCCTGGGCGACGCGCTCGCGGTGGCGCTCCTCGATGCGCGCGGCTTCAAGAGCGACGACTTCGCGCGGCACCACCCGGGCGGCACGCTCGGCAGGCGCCTCCTCGTGCACGTCGCCGACATCATGAGGAAAGGCGAGCAGCTGCCGAAGAATGCGCCCGGCGCGATGCTTCCCGAAGTGATCCTCGAGATGTCGAGCAAAGGCATCGGCATGACGTGCATCGTCGACCCCGACGATAACCTCCTCGGCATCTACACCGACGGCGATCTGCGCCGCACGCTGCAGAAGCACGACGTGATCAAGGGCCTTCCCGTGGGCGACGTCATGACGCGCTCGCCCAAGACGATCGCGCCGGAGAAGCTCGCCGCCGAAGCCGCGGCGATGATGCAGACCGGGAAGGTCGGCGGGCGCATCGTGGTGACCACGCCGGCCGGCAAGCTCCTGGGTGTGGTCACCTTCAACGATCTCCTCGCCGCCGGGGTCGTGTGACATGGACGAGCTCAGCGCCCGCGCCCGCGCCGTGCGCCTCGCCATCTTCGACGTGGACGGCGTCATGACCGACGGCACCGTCTTCATCGGCGCGCGCGGCGAGGCGTTCAAGGCCTTCAACATCCTCGACGGCCACGGCCTGAAGATGCTGCGCGAGGCGGGCGTGGTGACCGCGATCCTTTCCGGGCGCTCGCACAAGGCGGTCGACCGGCGCGCGAGGGAGCTTTCGATCGACCACGTGGTGCAGGGCCGCTCGGACAAGCTCCCGGAGTTCGAGAAGCTGATCAAGCGCCTTAAGCTCGACGCCGGTGCCTGCGCCTACATGGGCGACGACCTTCCCGACCTGCCGGTGCTGCGCCGCTGCGGCCTCGCCGTCGCCGTGGCCAACGCGAGCGCCGCGGTGAAGGCCGAGGCGCACTACGTGACGCGCGCGGCGGGTGGGCACGGCGCGGTGCGCGAATTCTGCGAGCTGGTGCTCGAAGCCCAGGGACGGCGCGCCGCGCATCCGGCGGCCTAAGCCCCGCGCGATGTTCCGCCCGACCTCGTGGCTGCCGCTCGCGGCCCTGGCGCTCCTCGTCGGGCTCACCGTCTGGCTGAACCAGCTGGTGCAGGCGCCCTCGGCGCGCGCCGACGGGTCGCTGCGCCACGATCCCGACCTCATCGTCGAGAGCTTCAACGCGAAGAAGCTGGGCGAGGACGGGCGCGTGCTGTACACGTTGGCCGCGAGGAAAATGGTACATTACCCCGACGACGATTCGGCTCTCCTCGAGTCGGTCACCCTCGAAGCCTTCGAGCCCCTCCAGCCCAAGATGACCCTCACCGCCGACCACGGACGGCTCGAGCAAAAAGGCGAGCGTGTGTGGGTCGAGGGCAACGTGGTCATCACGCGCGATGCGGACGCGAAGAACGAAAGCGCACGACTCATGACGGACAAGCTCCTCGTCCTCCCCGACGACGGCATCGCCCGCACCAGTTCCGAGGTGCGCATGGAAAGTGCCTCCGGCCACGCGGTCGCCTCCGCGCTCGAGCTCGACAACCGCGCGCGCACGTTGAAGCTCGATCACGTGCGCGCCACTTTCAAGCCGCCCCGCTGATGCGCGCGATCGTGCTCCCGCTCCTCGCCTGCGCGCTCGCGTGCGCGAACGCGCTCGCCGAGCGCGCCGACCGCGAGAAGGAGATCGTGGTGGGCGCCGACCACCTCACCGCCGACGATGCCAACCGCACCAGCACCTTCGAGGGGAGCGTGGTCGTGACCCAGGGCACGATGCGCATCACCGCGAACAAGGTGACGGTGAAGGAGGACGCGCAGCGCCACAAGTACTACGTCGCCAACGGCGCGCCGGTGACTTTCCGCCAGAAGCGCGACAAGGTCGATGAGTGGGTCGAGGGCTTCGCCGAGCGCGCGGAGTTCGACGACAGGAATGACATCCTCAAGCTCTTCAACCGCGCCAAGGTGAAGAGCAACCAGAACGAGATCACCGGCGACTTCATCTCCTACGACATGAACAAGGAGCTGGCGGAAGTCTCGGGGGCGCCGCCGGGCGCAACCCCCCCGCCCAGCACCGGCCGCGTGAAGGTGATCATCCTGCCGCCCAAGAAGACGCCCGATGGCGCCGCGGAAAAGCCCGCGCCGGGCGTCACGCTGAAGCCCGACGCGGGGCCGCAATAGCATGGTCGCCACGCCCACCGCCGCGGCGCAGCGCCTCACGCTGGTGAGGCCGGAGCCGAGCTCCTCGGTGCTGCGCGCCGAGGGCCTGATGAAGCGCTATCGCAAGCGCACCGTGGTCTCGGATGTGTCGCTCACCGTCGAGAGCGGCGAGGTGGTGGGGCTCCTCGGCCCCAACGGCGCCGGCAAGACCACGTGCTTCTACATGATCCTGGGCCTGGTGCCGATCGATCGCGGCGCGGTGACGCTCGACGGGGAGGACCTCACGCACCTGCCGATCTTCCGGCGCTCGCGGCTGGGGCTGTCGTACCTGCCACAGGAAGCCTCCATCTTCAGGAAGCTCACCGTCGCGCAGAACATCCAGGCCGTCCTCGAGCTGCAGGGCGTCGAAGCCGAGGAAGTCGAAGCGCGCCTCGAGGCCCTCCTCGACGACCTGCACATCGGCCACCTGCGCGCGAGCCCCGCGATCTCGCTGTCCGGCGGGGAGCGCCGCCGCGTGGAAATCGCGCGCGCGCTCGCCACGAGCCCGCGCTTCATCCTGCTGGACGAGCCCTTCGCGGGCGTCGATCCGATCGCGGTGCTCGACATCCAGCAGATCATCCGCTTCCTCAAGGAGCGCGGCATCGGTGTCCTCATCACCGACCACAACGTGCGCGAGACGCTCGGCATCTGCGACCACGCGTACATCATCAACCAGGGCGCGGTCCTCGCCTTCGGGAAGCCCCAGGAGATCATCTATAATGAGGCGGTCAGAAAGGTGTATCTCGGAGAGAACTTCCGCCTCTAGGGAAGCGTCGGTTTCTCCGGATCCCCGACATGAAGCACAGCCTCCAGCTAAAGCTATCGCAGCACCTCACCCTCACGCCGCAGCTCCAGCAATCGATACGCCTGCTGCAGCTGAGCACGGTCGAGCTCAACCAGGAGCTCGAGCGTTACCTCGCGGAGAACCCGCTCCTCGAGCGCGCCGACCTGGGACCCCCGGACGAAACCGGTGCGCCGCCCGCCAACGGTGCGGCGCCCGAGGGCGAGACCCTGCGCCAGGAGGAGACGCGCGAGGAGATCCGCCGCGAGGAAAATCGCGAGGAGCCCTCCAATTTCGCCGACGAGCACGGCTTCGGCGACGAGCATAGCCCCACCGGGGGCTCGCGCCGCGACGACGACGACCGCGACGACTTCACGCAGTTCGCCGCGCACGAGCCGACGCTGCAGGAGCACCTGCTGCAGCAGCTTTCGCTCACCGGCCTCACGCAGCGCGACAAGCGCATCGCCGAGATGATCGTCGGCCACCTGGACGAGGACGGATACCTCAAGCCCGATCTCGACGAGCTGCGCGAGTCGGCGGCCTCCTCCCTCGCCGACGTGGAGATCGAGGAGGTGTCCACGGTGCTGCGCCATGTGCAGAATCTCGAGCCCACCGGCGTGGGCGCGCGCGACGTCGCCGAATGTCTCGAATTGCAGCTGAAGTGCCTTGCGCACGCCACGCCCCATCGCGACACGGCGATCGAGCTCGTCACCAAGCACCTCGATGTCCTCGCGGCGCGCGACTTCAACCGGTTGAAGCGCCTCCTCGCGATTTCCGAGGACGAGCTGCGCGAGGTGCGCGCGTTGATCCTGTCGCTCGATCCCAAGCCCGGGCGCGCCTTCGGCTCCGGCGACGTGCGCTACGTGATCCCCGACGTGGTGGTGAGGAAGGCGGGCGGGCGCTGGATCGCCGCCTTGAACCGCGACGCGATGCCGCGGCTGCGCATCAACAAGATGTACGCCGACATCCTGCAGGCCTCGCGCGAGAACGGCGGCAAGCACCTCTCCGGGCAGCTGCAGGAAGCGCGCTGGCTCATCAAGAACGTGCAGCAGCGCTTCGACACGATCCTCAGAGTCACCCAGGCGATCGTCGACCGCCAGAAGAATTTCTTCGAGCACGGCGAGGTCGCCATGCGCCCGCTGGTGCTGCGCGAGATCGCCGAATCCGTGGGCCTGCACGAGTCCACCATCTCGCGCGTGACCACGCAGAAATACATGCTCACGCCGCGCGGCATCTTCGAGCTGAAGTATTTCTTCGGCAGCCATGTCTCCACCGACACCGGCGGCGCCTGTTCGGCGACCGCCATACGCGCCCTCATCAAGCAACTCGTAGCCGCGGAGGACGGAAAGAAGCCGCTATCGGATCACCGAATATCCGACATTCTCGCCCAGCAAGGAATCCAGGTGGCGCGCCGGACCGTAGCCAAATATCGGGAGGCTATGCACATCCAGCCCGCCAACCTCCGCAAGTCGATCTGACAGAAGGAGCACGCTCGATGAACCTGCACCTCACCGGACATCACGTCGACATCACTCCCGCCATCCGCGACTACGTGGTGGCGAAGCTGGAACGGGTCAACCGCCACTTCGACCACGTGATCGACGTGAACGTGATCATGACGGTCGAGAAGCTCGACCAGAAGATCGAGGCCAACGTGCACCTTTCGGGCAAGGACATCCACGTACAGGCGAACGACGGCGACATGTACGCCGCGATCGACTGCCTCGTCGACAAGCTCGACCGCCAGGTCCTGAAGCACAAGGAGCGCTTCGCGCCGCGTAACGCGCCCGGGATCAAGCGCATTCCCCAGTCCGAGGTTTAGGGCTAAACTCCCCGCCCGATGAATCTCGTCTCGCGCCTGCTGCCCTTGAACCACGTGCTCCTCGAGCTGGACGTGAGCAGCAAGAAGCGCCTCTTCGAGCAGATCGGGCTCCTCTTCGAGAACTCGCGCCAGATCCCGCGCGCCCGCGTCTTCGACAGCCTGTTCGACCGCGAGAAGCTCGGCTCCACGGGGCTGGGCTACGGCGTCGCGATCCCGCATGGGCGCATCAAGACCCTCAAGGAGCCGGTGTGCGCGTTCGTGCGCACCGTGGCCCCGATCGCCTTCGAGTCGCCCGACGGCCAGCCGGTGAGCCTCGTGTTCGCGATGCTGGTGCCGGAGCACGCGACCGAGGCGCACCTCGAGCTCCTCTCGGAGCTCGCGCAGATGTTCAGCGACGCGTCGTTGCGCGAGGCGCTCACGACGACTTCGGACATCCAGGCGGCCCACCGGCTGATCACCGAATGGTCGCCCTATGCCCCGGCTCAGCGTTCAGCGGCTGTTTGACGAGCGCCGCGAGCGCCTCGGGCTCGCCTGGGCGGCGGGCCGCGCCGGCGCCGAGCGCGAATTCACCGGCGAAATGCTGAGGAAGCCGGGCGTGGGCCTCATCGGGCACCTGAACCTCATCCATCCGCTCCTCGCCCAGGTGCTCGGCCGGCGCGAGGTCGACTACATCGCGCGCCTCGATCCGGCGGTGCGCGAGCAGACCGCCGCGGGCATCTGCCGCGACGACACCGTGGCGATCATCGTTTGCGACGCGATCGAGGCGCCGCCGGCGCTGGTGCAGTGCGCCGATCGAGCGGCAACGCCGCTCCTCACCTCCACCGAGCCCAGCCAGCACGTGATCAACGTGCTGCGCCCGTACATGCAGCAGGAGCTGGGCGAGGTGACGACGCTGCACGGCGTGATGCTCGACGTGCTCGAGATCGGCGTCCTCATCACCGGCGACTCGTCGATCGGCAAGAGCGAGCTCGCCCTCGAATTGATCTCGCGCGGCCACGGCCTGGTCGCCGACGACGTGGTCGAGCTGCAGCAGATCGGGCCGGAGACCATCCAGGGGCGCTGCCCGCCGCTGCTGCGCGACTTCCTCGAGGTGCGCGGGCTGGGTGTCCTCAACATCCGCTCGATCTTCGGGGAGACGGCGGTGCGCCCGAGGAAGGCGTTGCGCCTCATCGTGCACCTCGACATGCCCGAGGGCGGCTACAAGGTCGAGCCGAAGGACCGCCTCGCCACGCGCGCCGGCACGCAGGACATCCTCGGCGTCGAGATTCCCACCGTCACGCTCGCCGTGGCGCCCGGACGCAACCTCGCGGTGCTGGTGGAGGCCGCGGTGCGCAACCACATCCTCCTCACCCGCGGCATCAACTCGACGCGCGAATTCATCGCGCGGCAGGAGGAGGCGCTGCGCGCGGACGCCGCGGAGCGCGCCAAGCTCGCCGACGAGCCGCCCGACTGATGCAGCTGGTGCTGCTTTCCGGCGTGTCCGGCTCCGGCAAGAGCGTCGCGCTGAAGGCGCTCGAGGACGCGGGCTTCTTCTGCGTCGACAACCTTCCCGCCGACCTCATCGCCTCGCTCGTCGACTACGCGATGTCGCGCGCCGAGCCCAAGGTGGCCATCAGCGCCGACGCGAGGAGCCGCGCGAGCCTCGGGCGCCTTCCCGAGATCGTCGGGAAGGAACGCGCGCGCGGCAACGACGTGCGCGTGATCTTCCTCGACGCCAATGACGAGAGCCTGGTGCGGCGCTTCTCCGAGACGAGGCGCCCGCACCCGCTCGCGCGCGACGGGCAGGCGCTTCCCGAGGCGATCGCGGAGGAGCGGCGCGTGCTCGCGTGGCTCGCCGAGATCGGCCATCGCATCGACACCAGCGCGCTCACCTCCGCGCAGCTGCGCGGCTGGGTGCAGGACCTGGTCGTCACCGATCGCACGCGCCTCACGCTCACCTTCGAGTCGTTCGGCTTCAAGGGCGGCGTGCCGCTCGACGCCGACTTCGTCTTCGACGCGCGCTGCGTTCTGCCCAATCCGCACTACGAATCGCAGCTGCGCGACCAGACGGGGCACGATCCCGAGGTGATCGCCTTCCTCGAGCGCGAGACCCAGGCCGGCATATTCATCGAGGACATCCAGCGCTTCCTGCAGCGCTGGCTGCCGCGCTTCATCCTCGACCAGCGCGCTTCCCTCACGGTGGCCATCGGCTGCACCGGCGGGCGCCACCGCTCGGTGTACGTCGCCGACCAGCTCGCCGAGCGCTTCGCCTCCGAGCACCAGGTCGTGCTGAGGCACCGCGACTTGAAGGCCTAGGCGCATGGTCCTCTTCAACATCTTCGCCGCGGGACGCAGGCGCGAGACGATCCCGATCTTTCCGCTCGGCACCGTGCTCTTCCCGGGTTCCGTGCTGCCGCTCAGGATCTTCGAGGTGCGCTACATCGACATGGCGCGCGACTGCCTGCGAAACGGCGCCGCCTTCGGCGTGTGCCTCATCCGCGAGGGCGAGGAGGTGGGCGCCCCCGCGGTGCCCGAGCCCATCGGGTGCACGGCGCGCATCGGCGAGTGCGATGCCGAGGAGCTCGGCATCCTCAAGGTGAAGGCCGAGGGCCTCGATCGCTTCCGCATCGTGTCGCGCGAGCTGAACAAGGCCGGCCTCATCGTGGGCGAGGTCGAGCCGCTCGCCGCCGAGCCCGAGGTGCGCGAGGCGGCCGGGCTCGCCGAGAGCGCGCAATTCCTGCGCAAGGTGATCGCCGGCATCGGCACGCAGCGCTTCACCGGGCCCGCGAATTTCGAGGATGCCACCTGGGTGGGCTTTCGCCTCGCCGAGATCCTGCCGCTGCGCGCCGACGTGAAGCAGAAGCTCCTCGAGCTCACCGACGCGGCGCTGCGCCTCGCCATCCTGCACAAGTTCCTCAGGCAGCAGAGGCTGGTCTAGAGCGGCTGTTGGGAAAAAAGTGGTGTCAGGTACGACTTTTCGCTGACCGAGTCTGTCCTCGAAAAGTCGTACCTGACACCACTTTTCCGAGAAGCTTGCGCACCGGCGAAGGCAGCGCGGCACCGGCAAGGTCGGAAAGCGGCATCCAAACGGCCGCCTTGCCTTCGGCGAGGCGTGTCGACTTGCCCAGGCGCACACGCCACGGCTCGACGTCGAGGGTGAAGTGGGTGAAGGCGTGCTCGAAAGGCTCCATCGCCTCCACCTCCAGCGCGTCCAGGCCCCAGTCGCGCGCGAGCGCCGCGCGCGGGGACTCGGCGGCGTCGGCTTCCGGAAGCGACCAGAGCCCGCCCCAGATGCCGCTCGCGGGACGCTTCTCGAGGAGCACTTCGCCGCGCGCGAGGACCACCAGCATCGCGATGCGCCTGCGCCGCGCGGGCGCGCGCGCGCGACGCCCGGGAAGCTCGTGGACGCGATTGTCGATCCGCGCGACGCAATCCGCGTTCACGGGGCAGACGAGGCAAAGCGGCTTCCTGGGCAGGCATAGGTCGGCGCCCAGATCCATCATGCCCTGCGTGTACGCCTCGATGCCGCGCCGCGGCAGGCGTGCCTCGGCCTCGGCCCAGAGACGCGAGAGCACCCGCGCGCCCGCCGGATCGCCGGCGATTCCCGAGTGGCGCGCCAGCACGCGCCGCACATTGCCGTCGAGGATGGCGCCGCGCTCGCCGCTCGCGAAAGCGGCGATGGCCGCGGCGGTGGAGCGTCCGATGCCGGGCAAGCGGGCGAGCGCCTGCGATTCGAGCGGAAACGCGCCGCCATGGAGCGCCACGACTTCCCGCGCGGCGCGGTGCAGGTTGCGCGCTCGCGCGTAGTAGCCGAGCCCGCTCCACAGCGCCATCACGTCGTCCTCGGGCGCCGCGGCGAGCGCGGCCACATCGGGAAAGCGCGCGAGGAAGCGCTCGTAATACGGGATCACGGTGGCGACCTGCGTCTGCTGCAGCATGATCTCCGAGAGCCAGATGCGATACGCATCGCGCGTGGCCTGCCATGGCAGCCCGTGGCGGCCGTGCGCCGCTTGCCAGCGTACGACGCGTTCGGCGAAGCCGTCGCGGCGGGCAGATGCGGAGGGATGCTTTCGCGCCATGGGAGCTCGGCGCAGTATCGCATCCGCGCCCGCGCACCGCGCGCCCCGGCTAGATACCGGTGGGATAGGTCTCCGGGGGCTCGACGGCCGCCGTCGACGACGCATCGAGCGCTTGCAGGGCGCGCGTCTCGTCGATGTGGATCATGTAGTCGAACTGCTCGACCAGGTGCGCCTGGAAATAGTGGCTTTGACGCTCGGTCTCGGGCCGGTAGATGACCCCGATCGCGCGCTGCAGCCGCTCGGCGCGCACCTCTTCCGGAAGGCTCGCCGAGCGCAGCATCAAAAGGAAACGCGGCGAGCCGGTCGAATGGAAAAGGTCCTCGTAGCTGCTCGGCAGCCCCGGGCGCACACGCTTCGTTTCGGCGGGCGCATCCCAATCCGAGGCCGCGGTGACCGTGCCCATGTAGGTGCTGAAGCCCAGGTTCACGCACTCGCGCGGGTGAAGCTCGCGCACCAGCTGGCCGAGATTCAACTCGCCGCGGCGGCCCATTTCCGTGGCGCGCGCGTCTCCCAGGTGCGAGTTATGCGCCCACACGACGATCCTCGCCGCGCCGTGGCGGCGCTCTAGGTGGCGCGCGAGCGCCTCCAGCGTCTGCGCCATGTGGCGGTCGCGCAGGTTCCACGAGGACACAGCGCCCTTGAACATGGTGCGGTAGTACTCCTCGGCGTCGATCACGAGCTGCGCGTTTTGCTCGGCGTCGAAGAATTCCTCGGCGGCGACGTGTCCGTCAAGCGCGAGGTATTCGCCCGCGCGCCGGCGCAGCTCCACCAGCTGGCGGACCACCTCGTCCTCGCACGGCCTGCGCATGCCGAACGCGGTGGCATAGCCATAGGCCTGCGAGTCCTCGTCGAAGTGGTCGAAGCAGGCATAACGCCTGCGCGCGCGCGCCGCCGCCTCGGGGTCGACGTTGTCGAGGTAGCCGAGCACCGATTGCGCCGAGGTGAACAGGCTGTAGAGGTCGAGACCGAAGAACCCGGCCTTCACCTGCGCGTGGGCGTTGTGGCTGCGCAGCCAGGCGACGAAGTCGCGTACCACGGCGTTCGCCCACATCCACGACGGGAATCGCCGGAACCCGGAGAGCGCGGCCTCGGGAGCGCGATCGGAGCCGCGCCCGTGGACGTAGCGATTCACGCGATAGGCATCGGGCCAGTCGGCCTCGGCGGCCACGGCGTTGAAGCCCTTCTCCTCGATGAGGCGGCGCGTGATGGCGGCGCGCTCCGCATAGAAATCGTGAGTGCCGTGGGACGCCTCGCCGAGAAGAACGAAGCGCGCATCACCGATCGAATCGATCAGCCGGTCGTAGTCACCGCGTTCGCCCACCAGGGCTTGCGCGAATTCCGCTCGCAGGTTCATGGGTTGGCCTGCGTTTGCGCCGCGGCGCGCGCGAGCGCGTCGTGGACCTCGTCGTCGGTGGTCTGCTCGAAATCGTCGTACCAGGGGCCGACGGCGTAGAAGGGCTCGGGCGTGGCCGCGCACACCACCTCGTCGACCTCGCGTGCGAGGCGCGCGCAGGTCTCGGCGGAGCCTACCGGCACGGCGACCACGATGCGTGCGGGGTTGCGCTTGCGCAACGCCTGGACCGCCGCGCGCATCGAGGCGCCGGTGGCGAGACCGTCATCGACCACGATCACGGTGCGCCCTTCGAGGCGCGCCGGCGTGCGTCCGTCGCGATAAGCGCTCTCGCGCCGCTCGAGCTCGCGCAGCTCGCGTCCCGCCACCTCGTCGATCACGTGCGCCGGAATGCCGAGGGCGCCCACGGCGTCGGCGTTCAGCACGCGCACCCCGCCGCTCGCGATCGCGCCCATGGCGTATTCCTCCTGCCCGGGCACGCCGAGTTTGCGCACCACGAAGACGTCGAGAGGCGCTCGCAACGCCCGCGCCACCTCATGGGCCACCGGCATCCCGCCGCGCGGCAGGCCGAGGACGACCACGTCCGTGCGACCGGCGTATGGCTGAAGTCGGCGCGCCAGGACACGCCCCGCGTCGACGCGGTCGCGGTAGCGATTCATGCCCTCCTCCCGGCGGGGGCACCGCGCGGAGCGCGCGCGCCATCCGGGGCGAGAAGATGGCGGCGGAACCAGTCCGCGGCGAGCGCGGCCGCCTGCGCGAGGGTGCCCGGCTCTTCGAAGAGGTGCGTCGCACGCGGCACCAGCACCAGCTCCTTTTCGCAATGCAGCTGGGCGTACGCCGCCTGATTCAGCTCGATCACCTGCGCATCGCGCTCGCCCACGACGAGGAGGGTCGGTGCCTCGACCTCTCCGAGGGCGTCGCCGGCGAGGTCGGGCCGCCCGCCGCGCGAGACCACCGCAGCCACCGTCTCGGCAAGCCGCGCCGCGGCGACCAGGGCCGCCGCGGCGCCGGTGCTGGCGCCGAAGTAGCCGATCGCGAGGCGCGCGCCGCCGGCGTCGCGGGAGCGCGCCCATTGCGTGGTGGCGATGAGGCGCGCGGCGAGGAGCGGAATGTCGAAACGCCGGTGCGCGGTGTAGCGGTCCTCGCGCTCCTCCTCGGGTGTTAGGAGGTCGAACAGCAGCGTCGAGATGCCCGCCTCGCGCAAGGTCGCGGCGACCTCGCGGTTGCGCGGGCTGTGCCTGCCGCTGCCGCTGCCGTGGGCGAAAAGGACCAGGGCATTGCCGGTTCCCGCGGGCTCGAGCGTTCCCTCGAGCAGGCGGCCGGCCGCCGGGATGCGGATTTCCTGGGAGGACATGAGCGTTGAGACGGCCGCGGCGCGCGGCGGTTCAGGGCGATAGTCACAATGGATGTCGCCCGAAGGAGTGGAGCGGGTGAAGGGAATCGAACCCTCGTCGTAAGCTTGGGAAGCTTCTGCTCTGCCATTGAGCTACACCCGCACCTGGCGGGCATTTTACCGCCATTGGCGACGCTCCCAGGGCGCTCGCGCCCGTATCGCCGCCGCTCGTCGCAAGAGGCGGCTTGCGGCAGCGGCCCGCCCCTAACCTCGCCTCATCGCCACCCGATCCGGGAAACTCGTAGGATGGACGCGCCATGACCCCGCAGCCCACCCCTTCCGCCTCCGCGGCGGCCTTGCAGTGGCACCCCCTCGAGCTGATCCCTTTCTTTCGGCGCTTTGCGCCGAGCTTCGGGCGCAACTTCCTCTACACGTTCATCTGGAGCTCGCTCTTCGGCCTGGTCTTCTACGCGCTGAGCGCGGCGGGCGCCGGCAGGATACTGTCGGTGCGCGTGCTCGAGCTGCAGGTCCTCGTGGCGAACCTCATCGGCTACTCGATCCACGTCCTCTTCCACGTGGGATCCGCCCTGCGCCTGGACGCCGCCGCGCGCCGCAGGGGTTTCGCCGGCAAGGTCGTGTACTTCAGCGTGCTGCCGCTCGGGGGCGTGCTGATCGGCTTCTGGGTGAGCTCCTTCATCGTCGACGTGGGCTTCCGCAACTGGCTCACCGACCCCGCGGCCATGGTCTCGATCATGACGACCAGCCTCATCATCTCGGCGATCATGAGCGTCATCTTCTTCTGGCGCGAGCGCGAGGCGGTGGCGATCGCGAGCCTCGCCATCGAGCGCGAGCGCACGCAGAGGATCGAGCGCGAGGCGACGTTCGCCAACCTGCGCGCGCTGCAGGCGCAGATCGAGCCGCATTTCCTCTTCAACACGCTCGCCAACGTGACGAGCCTCATCGACCCCGATCCCGCGATGGCCAAGCGCATGCTGGAGAGCTTCATCCGCTTCCTGCGCGCCTCGCTCGCCGCGACTCGCAGCCACTCGACCACGCTCGCCGCCGAGGCCGAGCTCATCGCCTCCTATCTCGACGTGCTCCAGATCCGCATGGGCCCGCGCCTGCGCTACACGGTCGACGTGCCGCCGGAGCTGCATGCCTTCAGCGTGGCGCCGATGCTGCTGCAGCCGGTCGTGGAGAACGCGATCCGCCACGGACTCGAGCCGAAGGTCGACGGCGGCAGCGTGCGCTTCAGCGCGCGCCGCGAGGCCGCCGACGTCGTGATCGAGATCTCCGACTCGGGCGTGGGCTTCGCCCCCACGACGCGCGGCGGCGTGGGCCTCACCAACCTGCGCGACCGCCTGCGGCTCATCTACGGCGACCGGGCCTCGCTCACGGTGGGCGAGACGGGCGGCGGCGGCGCCGCGGTCGCGCTGCGCATTCCGGGATGAAGGCGAGCGCCGTCATCGCTGACGACGAGGCCCACCTCGCCGAGCACTTGCGCGCGCGCCTCGCGCAGCTCTGGCCCGAGCTCGAGGTGCTGCCGCTCGCCGCCAACGGCGTCGAGGCGCTGCGCGCCATCAACGAGGAGGAGCCCGAGGTGGCCTTCCTCGACATCCGCATGCCGGGCCTCACCGGCATCGAGCTCGCCAGGCGTATCGACATGCGCACGCACGTGGTCTTTGTCACGGCGTTCGACCAATACGCGGTCGAGGCCTTCGACCGCGATGTGGCCGACTATCTCCTCAAGCCCGTCACCGACGAGCGCCTCGCCAAGGCCGTGGAGCGCCTGCAGAGGAAGCTCGCGTCGGCCGAGCGCCCGCCGGCGCTGGACGAGGTGCTGGCGAAGCTCGCGCGCGCGATTCCCGGCGCGGGCGCGCGGCTGCGCTGGATCCGCGCGCTGAAGGGCGAGATCGTGCAGCAGATCGCGGTGGACGACGTCCTCTACTTCCAGGCGTCCGACAAGTACACCTGCGTCATCACGCGCGACGGCGAGTCTCTCATCCGGCTGCCGCTCGCGGAGCTCGGCGCGCAGCTCGACGCCGACGTGTTCTGGCAGATCCATCGCGGCACCGTCGTCAACATGAACGAGGTGGCCGCCACCCGCCGCGACCTGGGCGGGCGCGTCTTCGTGAAATTGAAGGACGGCAAGACGGAATTGCCGGTGAGCCGCGCGTATGCCCACTTGTTCAAGCAGATGTGATGAAAAGTGGTGCCAGGTACGACCTTGTTGCCGCGCTTCGCGCCTCGCGCCTTATAATTCGGTGATGGCGATTCACATCACGCTCAACGGGACCGCGCGGGAATTTCCCGCCGCGCTGACTTTCTCCCAGCTTCTCGACGAGCTCGCCCTCGCCGGGCGCCGGCTCGCGGTCGAGCGCAACGGCGAGATCGTTCCGCGCAGCCGCTTCGCTGACGCGCGCCTCGCCGACGGCGACCGCATCGAAGTCGTGATCGCGGTGGGCGGAGGCTAGAGCGCCATGGCCGGCGACGAGCTGGTGGTGGCCGGCAAGGCCTACGACTCGCGGCTCCTGGTGGGCACGGGCAAGTACCGCGATTTCGCCGAGACGCGCGCCGCGATCGAGGCGAGCGGCGCCCGCATAGTGACGGTGGCGATCCGCCGCACCAACATCGGCCAGAACGCGGGCGAGCCGAATCTCCTCGACGTGCTGCCGCCCGCGCGCTTCACGATCCTGCCCAATACCGCGGGCTGCTACACCGCGCAGGACGCGGTACGCACGCTACGCCTCGCGCGCGAGCTCCTCGAAGGGCATGCCTTGGTCAAGCTCGAAGTGCTGGGCGATGCGCAGAGCCTCTATCCCAACATGCCGGAAACGCTCGCCGCGGCGCGCACGCTGGTCGCCGAAGGCTTCGAGGTGATGGCCTACTGCAGCGACGACCCGATCATGGCGAAGGAGCTCGAGGACATCGGCTGCGTCGCGGTGATGCCGCTCGCCTCGCTCATCGGCTCGGGCATGGGCATCATCAACCCGTGGAACCTGCAGATCATCATCGACCGCGTGAAGGTGCCGGTATTGGTGGACGCGGGGATCGGCACCGCCTCCGACGCGGCGATCGCGATGGAGCTGGGCTGCGACGGCGTGCTGATGAATACCGCGATCGCCAAGGCGCGCGAGCCGGTGCGCATGGCGCGCGCCATGAAGCTCGCGGTGCAAGCCGGGCGCGAGGCGTTCCTGGCAGGTCGCATGGCGAAGAAGCCCTATGAGGCGAACGCCAGCTCACCCGATGGCGGGTTGATCCAGAAGACCGGGTGACGGGATTCCCGCCTGCGCGGGAATGACGCTCAGAAACGCCAGTTGACCCCGACCGAGATGAGCTCCGCTTCGGGGTCGCCGGCGAGGCTCGAGCCGAGCGGGGAATAGCGCTCCAGCTCCGCGTGCACGCCGAAGGCCTTGGTGAAGTCGTAGCGCATGCCGAGCCCGTAGCGCAGGCGCGTGCCGCGCGCGGCGTTGTCGCCGAGAAGCGAGGTGGAGTACGAGGCGAATGCGTTGCGTGTTTCGCCGCGGTAGGCGCCCAGGCGCCCGTAGAACGAGAAGCTGCGCCACACCGGAAGCGTGGCGACGGTGTCGACGCCGAAGCCGGTGCTGCGAAACGCCGAGGCGAGGTTGCCCGGGCCGGTGAAGATGTCCGCGGGAGCGCGGCCGAAATCGACGAACTCGCTCTGCACCGAGAAGAACCGCGAATACTTGTAGCCGAGCTTCAGGCGCATGCCGCTGTCGCCCGCGCGCACGTTCGACGAGGCGAAGCTCGCGAGCGGCTCGGAGGCGAAGGAGAAGGTGCCGCCGGGGGCCGCTTCGTTCGCCTTGGGGACCTTCAGGCCGCCGAGGTAGTCCTCCGCCGGCGCCACGCCGGGAAGCATGGCGAAGACGAGTGCGGCGTACCCGATTCGAGGCGTCATTGTTTTACCGGCCCTTTGCGGCCAATCTAGGCGCGTGACCGGCGGGTGTCAATTCGCGGGTGTTGCGAAAAAGCTCCACCGGCACCGGGCCTATAATTCGCGCTCTCCATGACCCATCCGCCGATCCGAAGCTTCGTGCTGCGCCAGGGGCGTTACTCGCCCGCGCAGCAGCGCGCGGTGGCCGAGCTCATGCCGCGCTACGGCGTGCCTTACCGGGCCGCGCCCCTGGACTTCGCCCGGCTTTTCGGGCGCAGCGCCCCGGTCGTGGCCGAGATCGGTTTCGGGATGGGCGAGACCACGGCGCGCATCGCCGCGGAAAATCCCGGCACCGATTTCCTCGCCATCGAGGTGCACACGCCGGGCGTGGGCAGCCTCCTCAAGCAGGTCGACGCGGGCGAGCTCGCCAACGTGCGCATCGTCCAGCACGACGCGGTGGAAGTCCTGCGTGACATGGTGGCAGCCGATTGCCTCGCCGCGATCCACGTGTTCTTTCCCGATCCGTGGCCGAAGAAACGACACCACAAGCGCCGCCTGCTGCAGCCGGCCTTCGTCGAGCTGGCGGCCGAACGCCTCGCGCCGGGGGGGCTGTTGCACGTCGCCACCGATTGGCGGGAGTATGCGGAGCAAGCGCTCGCGGTGCTTTCGGCGAGCGCGCGGTTACGCAACACCGCGCAGGGCTTCGCGCCGCGGCCGGCGCATCGCCCCGAGACCAAGTTCGAGCGCCGCGGAGTGAAGCTCGGCCACGGCGTGTGGGACCTTCTCTTCATCAGGGCCTAGACCATGAATCGACGTGAATGGATGCGCTACATCGCGGCGGGCGGCGGCGCCGTCGCGGGCCTCGTGTCGGAGGCGCTCGCCAAAGGCGACATTCCGCCGGGCGTGAATCAGCTCGACGGCCGCGCGAGCGTGAACGGGCGCCCCGCCCAGGTCGGCACCCCGGTGCAGCTGGGCGATCGCATTTCCACGGCGCGCGCGAGCCAGGCGGTGATCGTGGTCGGCAAGGACGCGTTCCTGTTGCGCGCGCAGACCACGATCGAGGTGAAGGGCGGCGAGGGCGTGCTGCGCGAGATGCTCGTCTCCACCGGCAAGGTGCTGTCGGTGTTCTCGCAGAAGCCGGTGGCGATCAAGGCCGCGAACGCGTCCATCGGCATCCGCGGCACCGGCGCCTATATCGAGGTGAATACGGACAGCGTCTACTTCTGCCTCTGCTACGGGGAAGCGACGGTCGACGGACCGGGCATGCCGGGTACCCGGCTGGTGCAGACCAAGCACCACGAGCAGCCGCTCATGCTGCGCGACGAGGGCGGCGTCATGCGCGTCGAGCCGGGTCCCTTCCAGAACCACACCGACGCCGAGCTGGTTCTTCTCGAGTCGCTGTGCGGCCGCGAGCCGCCCTTCATGAAGGACGGGGCGTACCCGGCGAATAAATACTGATCGGAATGGTCGTGGCGCGCGCTTGTTGCGCGGGCAGGAAGGGCTCGAGCAGGTCGTTCAGGAAGCGCTGGCCCCTGGGTGTCGGGCGGATGGTGGCGTGGTCGCGCTCGAGGAGGCCCGCGTCCTCGGCCGCGGTGAGCTGGCGGTCGATCACGGTGATCGGGAGCCCGGTGCGCAGCGTGAAGAGCGCCACCGGAAAGCCCTCGACCAAGCGCAGCGCATTCAGCATGAACTCGAAGGGCAGCTCGTTCTCGGCCACCTCGCGCGTTTCCTGGACCGCGTCGCCGTCGAGCGCCGCACGCAGGTAGGTCTGCGGCTTCCTCTCGCGTTGCTCGCGCGTGATGCGCTCGCGGAACGAGATCTTGGCGTGCGCCCCGGCGCCGATGCCGAGGTAGTCGCCGAAAGTCCAGTAATTCAGGTTGTGCCGCGCGCGCGCGCCGGGCTTGGCGAAAGCCGAGGTCTCGTAATGCTCGTAGCCCGCGCCGGCCAGCGTCTCCTCGATCGCCACCTGCATGTCCGCGGCCACGTCGTCGTCGGGAAGGGCGGGCGGAAACCGGTGGAAATGCGTGTCCGGCTCGAGGGTGAGGTGGTACGCGGAGACGTGCGGCGCTCCCGCCGCGATCGCCTCGCGCACGTCGGCGATCGCGCCCGCCGGCGATTGCCCGGGGAGGGCGTACATGAGGTCCGCATTCACCGTGGGAAAGATCTCGAGCGCGGCGGCGAGCGCACGCCGCGCCTCGTCGGCGCCGTGCACGCGTCCCACCGCGGCGAGCATCGCGTCGTCGAAGCTCTGCACGCCGAGCGACAGCCGCGTCACGCCCGCCGCGCGATAGCCCCGGAAGCGCTCGCGCTCGAAGGTCCCGGGGTTGGCCTCCAGGGTGATCTCGGTGTCCGGGGCCACCATCAGGCGCGTGCGGATGGCGGTCACCAGGCGCTCGATGGATTGCGGCGCGAAGAGACTCGGCGTGCCGCCGCCGATGAAGATGGTATGAAGCCGGCGCCCCCAGACGCGCGCGAGGCTCGACTCGAGATCGGCGACGAGCGCGTCGACGTACTCGCTTTCCGGAAGCTCGCCGCGCTTCTCGTGGGAGTTGAAGTCGCAATAGGGGCACTTGCGCAGGCACCACGGAATGTGGACGTACAGCGAAAGCGGCGGGAGCTCGGCGAGCTTCATGGCCGCGCGCGCGCGCGCCGCGGCCTGGCGCCGCCGGCGGCGAGGCGCGCCAGCTCGCGCGTCGAGGGCACGCGCCGCGGGCCGTTGCCAGTGGCGGCCTCGTCGCGGGCGAGGTTCTCGATGATGGCGATGAGGATCTCGCGGCTGCGTGCGATGTCCGCGGCGCGAAGGCCCGCCACCGCGATGCGGTTCACGTCCTCGGCGAGGGGCACGAGCTTCTCCTTCAGCGCGCGGCCCCTGGCGGTGAGGAACACGTAGATGTTCTTGCGGTTCTCCGGCATCTGGCGGCGCGCGACGTAGCCGCGCAGCTCCATCGCCTTCAGCGCCGAGAACGTGGTGGGCTCCATCACGCCGGCCTCGCCGGAGAGCTCGCGCTGCGTGATGCCGTCGCGCTCCCACAGGATGCGCAGGAACGTCCAGTGCCCGAACGACACGCCGTGCTCGACGAGCCGCATCTGCAGCGCGCGCACCAGCGCTCGCGTGGCGTCCTTCACCAGGTGCGCGAGCCGGTCCTCGGGAACCGCTTCGCGCCAGTGGCGCAGGATTCCCTGCGTGGGCTGCTGACGGGGTGCCTCGCGCCGGGATTTCACGTACGAATTATCCCACGTGCCCGGCACTGGCGAACGAGCGCCACCTCGCGCGCGGTGCTTGCCGAATCGAGCATCGCGAGGCATACCTCGAGTGTCGCGAGCCCCCATTCGCCGCCGTGCGGCGGTGCGTCGCCCTCCACGATCGCGGCGACCAGCTCGTCGATCACCTCGGCGCGCGGCACGCGCGGCTTCTCGAGCGCCTCGACGCGTATCGCGTCGTCGCCGTAGATCGTCACGCCCGAGGGCGTGGGGCGCACGTCGCCGCGCTCGCAGGAGACCACGACCAGGCCGAAGTGCTCGTGCCACGGCGCGCCCGCGGGGGTGCCCGCGTAGCGCGCGCCGCCATAGTTGCGCGCGGCCTTCGCCGCCGCTTCCTCGCCGTGCGTGAGCGGGCCCAGGGCGCGGCGCGCCGCCCCGTAGCGGCTCGCGTCCTTCGCGAAGCCGGTCTCGCCGATGCCGCCGCAGAGCTCGTCGGAATCGAAGTGCCCGTAGCCGCTGTAGGTCATCGACGCGAATGCGCCGTCCTCGAAGGCGAGGAGCGCCGCGTACGCGCCTTCGGTGGGGCGTTGCCGATCCCACGCGCCGGTCAGGGCGCGCACGCTCTTCGCGAGCCCGCCGCCGAGGAGCCGCACGATGTCGACCTGGTGCGCGGCCTGGCTGAAGACGACGCCGCCGCCCGCCGCGGTGTCGAGCTCCTCGGGGCGGCGCGCCCGGTAGAGGAAATCGGTGAAGTTGAGCGCGGTGATCATGCGCAAGCGCCCCAGCTCCCCGGACTCGACGATGGCGCGCGCGTGGAGGATCGGGGCATCGAAGCTGTGGCTGTGGCCCACGACCAGATGCACGCCGTTGTCGCGCGCCGCGTCGATCATCGACTGCGCCTCGGCGAGCGTGAGCGCCATGGGTTTTTCGACCAGCACATGTTTTGCGCGCGAGGCGGCGAGGGCGGTATGCCGGGCGTGATGCTGGTGCGCAGTCGCGACATAGATCGCTTCGACGTTCGCGTCGTCGCACAGGGCCTCGACGGTTTCGTAGGTCCGCGCGCCGAAATCCGCGGCGAAGCGCTCGCGCGCCTCGCGGCGCGGGTCGGCGGCGGCGACGAGCTCCACCGCCGGGTGCGCGGCGAGCGTCGGCAACATGAGCGTGAAGGCGCGCCCCAGGCCCGCGACGCCGAGGCGAACGCGCCGCGCCATCAGCGTTCGATCACGATCTCGGGCGACACGGCGCGCGACACGCAGATCATGATCTGGCCCGCCTTCTCGTCGTCCATCAGCACCAGGTCGCGATGGTCGGCCTCGCCGGCGACTAGGCGCGTGCGGCACGTGCCGCAGGTGCCGCTCTCGCACGAGCTCGGCGCCTCATGGCCGTGCGCGCGCATGGCGTCGAGTATCGACAAGCCGGGCGCCACCTCGATGCGGTCGCCGGACTTCGCGAGCACCACGGTGAAGGGCTTGTCGTCGGGGCGCCGGGCGGCGCCCGCATCGACGAAGCTCTCGAAGTGGATGGCGGCGGGCGACCAGTGGCCCGTCATGTCGCGCACCGCTTCCAGCAATGGCCGCGGACCGCAGCAATACACGTGGGCCGGGGACGGCCTCTCGAGGATCGGCCAGAGGTCGAACGCGCGCGCCGCATGGCCGCCATCGTGGTGGATCAGGACCTTTCCCCTGAACTCGTCGCCGGCGAGCTCTTCGCGAAACGCGGTGAGCTCCGGCGAGCGCGTCAGATAGTAAAGCCTGTAGCGCCTGCCCTCGCCATTCAGCTGGCGCGCCATCGCAACGAGCGGCGTGATGCCGATGCCGCCCGCGATGAGGATGAAGGAAGACGCCTTCTCGGCGAGATCGAACGAATTGTGCGGGGGAGACACCTCGAGCGTGTCGCCGGCCCGCGTGTTGTCGACCAGGTCCACCGAGCCGCCGCGGCCCGCGGGGTCGCGCTTTACCGCGATCACGTAGCGATCGCGCTCCGCGGGGTCGTTGCACAGCGAATACTTGCGCAGGCTGCCGTTGGGCGATCTCACCGTCACGTGCGCGCCCGCGGTGAATCCCGGCAGCCCGGCCGCTTCGGGGTGGCGCATCTCGAAGAGATGGATGTCCGACGCGATCTTCGCGGTACGCGCGATGCGCAGCGAAATCGGCGCGGCCGGGCCCGCCATCACGCCGGGCCATCGTTCAAGGGGTTCAAGCTTCGACTTTGCCTTTCCACGGTAACGGCGATAAGCTTAGAGGTCTAACTTACACCGCGCGTGTGGAGGTGAGCAAATGCTGACCCCCGAGGAAAACGACCTGCTGTGCCGGGTCGAGGGCGCGGCCCCCATGGGGCAACTCATGCGCCGCCACTGGATTGCCGTGTGCCTCGTGGAAGAGGTGCCCGAGGCCGACGGCACCCCGGTGCACGCGAAGATCCTGGGCGAGGACCTGGTGGTGTTTCGCGATACCGCGGGCAACGTGGGCGTGCTCGACGAGCACTGCCCCCACCGGCGCGCCTCCCTCGTCATGGGCCGCAACGAGGAGGGCGGGCTGCGTTGCCTGTACCACGGCTGGAAAGTGGACGTGAAAGGAAACGTACTCGAGATGGCCTCGGAGCCCGCTTCGAGCGGGCTATGCAGCAGGGTGAAGCACACCGCCTATCCCACGCAGGAGTGGGGCGGCTTCGTCTGGGCGTACCTGGGCCCCGCCGACGCGATGCCGGCGTTCGAGCCGCCGGCCTTCGCGCCCACGCGCGAGACGCGCGTCTCGATCGTGAAGGTGCAGGTGCCGTGCAACTGGGCGCAGATCCTCGAGGGCGCCATCGACTCGGCGCACAGCTCGAGCCTGCACTCCACCGACATGCCGCCGGCGCGCGTGGATGGCGCCAAGGCGACCGCCACCGTTTGGCCGCGCCCTTCGACCGACAAGGCGCCGCGCCTGCAACTGCAGCAGACGCCGTTCGGTTTTCGCTACGCCGCCATCCGCCGCCCGATCGCCAACTCCGCCACGCACGACTACATCCGCGTGACGCTTTTCCAGGCGCCGTTCTCGGTGCACATCCCGCCCAACAACATGTACAACCTGTCGATCCTGCACATCCCGCAGGACGACTACAGCACCTACTTCTATTTCGTCGCGTGGAGCGACACCGGCCCCGGCATCGAGCAGGTTGCGTGGCGCGAGTTCTGCGGCGCGCAGGTCGGCGTCGACCTCGACGCGAAGTACCGCAAGGCGCGCACGCGCGACAACAATTACCTGCAGGACCGCAACGCGATGAAGCTCGGCGATTTCACCGGCATCCGCGGCATCCCGATGCAGGACATGGCGATGTGGGAAACCATGGGGCGCATCGCCGACCGCGGAGCCGAGCGCCTGGGCGCGAGCGACCTCGCCATCGTGGAATTCCGCCGCATCATGGTCGAGGCCGTGAGGCGCTTCGCCGCGGGCGATCCCGCCATCGGCACCGGCGAGCCACGCATCGCGCACGCGAGCCTTCGCTCGTTCGAAGGCATCGTCCCGAAGGCGACCGACTGGCGAACGCTCGGCACGTCGCTCGAAGCGCGCGCCGCCGAATAGGGGAGGGAATCGAATGAGGCTCTTCATCCTGCTGGCATCGGCATTGGCGATCGCGGCGCCCGGCGGCGCATTCGCGCAAGGCGCGGATGTCGTGGCGGCGGCGCGCCTGCAGGGCGAAGCGCGCACCAAGGCGCTCGTCGAGGGCGCGCGCAGGGAGGGCGAGGTCATGGTCTACCACTCGACCCAGACCGAGGACCTGAAGCCCGTGTTCGACGCGTTCACCGCGAAGTACGGCGTGAAGGTGCGCGACTGGCGCTCGAGCTCGGAGAACGTGGTGCAGCGCGTCATCAGCGAGACGCGCGCCGGCAAGCGCGAGGTCGATTTCATCGAGAACAACGCCCCCGAGATGGAGGCGCTCTACCGCGAGAAGATGCTGCTGCGCATGGAGTCGCCGCACTTCGCGGACCTGCGCCCCGGCACGATCCCGGCGCACCGGACCTATGCGGCCTCCACGCTCGACGTGTTCGTGCAGGCGTACAACACCGAGCGCGTGAAACGCGAGGAGCTGCCGAAGAGCTACGAGGATCTCCTCCACCCGCGCTGGAAGGGGCGCCTGGGCATCGAGGCCGAGGACCAGGCGTGGTTCGGCACGCTGCTGCGCGACCTGGGAGACAAGCAGGGCACGCAGCTCTTCGCCAACATCGTTGCCACCAACGGCATCTCGGTGCGCAAGGGCCACACGCTCCTCGCCAACCTGGTCGCCACCGGCGAGATCGCGCTCGCGCTCACCGTCTACAACTACAAGCCGCCGCAGCTGAAGGCGAAGGGCGGCAGCATCGACTGGTTCGTGCTGAAGCCGGCCATCGCGCAGCTGCACTCGGTCGCCGTGACGCTCAAGGCGGCGCACCCGTACGCGGCGATGCTGCTCTTCGATTTCTTCCTGGGCGAGGGGCAGGCGCTCCTCGCGGCGCGCAACTTCGTGCCGTCGAGCGCCAAGGTGGCCTCGCCCCTCGGCGACATGCCGATCAAGTTCATCGATCCCGCCGAGGCGATCGACAAGCAGGACCAATGGACCAGGCTCTACGAAGAGACGATCGTCCGGCGCTCCAGGTGATGCGACTGCACGACGGCGACGGCGACCATGTCCACGAGATGTCGGCGGGACGGCGCGGCGAGCTCGTCGAGCACATCTGGAAGCTCGAGAACGTCGAGCTCACCACGGTGGGCATCGACATCGGCAGCTCGACCTCGCACCTGATGTTCGCGTCGGTGCGCCTGCAGAGGAAGACCCAGGCCCTGTCGAGCGCCTTCGTGGTGGTCGAGCGGCGCATCCTGTGGAGGTCGCCGATCCTCTTCACGCCCTTCCTCGCCGACGGCACCATCGACGCCGCGCGCCTCGGTCGCTTCGTCGCGCGCTGCCACGAGGACGCGGGCCTCGCCCCCGGCGAGATCGACACCGGCGCGGTGATCCTCACCGGGGAAGCGGTGAAGCGCCGCAACGCGCGCGCCATCGCCGATCTCTTCGCCGCCGATTCGGGCAGGTTCGTGTGCGCCTCCGCGGGCCACCACCTCGAGTGCGCGCTCGCCGCGCACGGCTCCGGCGCCGTGGCGCTGTCGCGCGAGAAGGGCGAGGCGATCCTCAACGTCGACATCGGCGGCGGCACCACGAAGCTCGCCCTGGTCGTGAACGCGGAGGTCGTCTCCACCAGCGCGTTCGCGGTCGGCGGGCGCCTTCTCGCCTTCGACGCGCAGGGCCGCGTCGCGCGCATCGACGGGTCCGCGCGCATCGCCGCCGAGGCGACGGGTGCTACGCTCGTGCCCGGCAAGCATGCCGACCCGGCCGAAGTCGGCAAAGTGGTCGATGTCCTGGCGGATGCCGCGATCGCGTTCATCGCGGGCGCCAGGCCCACCGCGCTGGGCGAGGCGCTCCTTCTCACCGAGGCGCTCGCCGCGCGGGGCAAGGTCGATGCGATCACGTTCTCCGGCGGCGTGTCCGAATACATCTACGGCCGCGAGGCGCGCACCTTCGGCGACATCGCGCGCGCGCTCGCCGAGCGCGTCATGGCCGCATGCCGCGACGGGCGCATCGCGGCGCCGCTCGCCGTGCCGCGCGAAGGCATCCGCGCCACCGTGATCGGCGCATCGCAATTCACGGTGCAGGTGAGCGGCAAGACCATCCACATCGGCGCGGGCGCGAGCCTGCCGCTGCGCAACGTTGCGGTGATCGCGCCGCACCTCGATCTCGACGGCGAGATCGACGTTGCCGCGGCCGCGCGCGCCATCGAGGTTGCGATGGCGCGCTCCCCCGCGGACGACGATCATCCGGTGGCGCTCTCGATCCCCTGGCGCGGCGATCCCCACTACCGCCGGCTTCGTGCATTGGCCGAAGCGATCGCCCTTGCGCTCGCGCCTGGCGCCGCGCGCGTCGCGCCCCTCGTCCTCATGATCGACGGCGACATCGGCCGCACCCTGGGGCACTTGCTCGAGAGCGAGCTCAACATCGGCCGCCCGGTGGTCTCCATCGACGGCGTGAAGCTCAGGGAATTCGACTTCGTCGACATCGGCGAGGTGATCCGGCCCGCGGACGTGGTGCCGGTGGTGATCAAGTCCCTGCTCTTTTCCGGCGCACCGGCCCATGCGTCGCGCCAGTTCCCGACCGCCTACAAACCCATCGCGGAGAGAAATGCCCCATGAACGCCCCCGACACCCCTCGCGTCGCGATCGACGCGTACCTCGAATGGCTTAAGGCCGAAGGCATTCCCGTCACCGAGGACTTCGGCGTCGATCTCCTCACCGTGCCCACCGCGCCCTGGGATCGCTACGAGGTGAGCGCGGCGGCGGTGCACCTGAAGGGCCGCGGGGATTTCCTCTGCATGTTCGTGTTCGAGGTGCCGCCCTCGGGCGCCAGCGCGCCGCAGCGCCATCTCTACGAGGAGGTCTTCTACGTCCTCGACGGACGCGGCAGCACCACCATCGAGACTCCCGGCGGCCGCAAGCACTCCTTCGAGTGGGGCCCGCGCAGCCTCTTCGCGATCCCGCTCAACACGCGCTACCGACTCTTCAACGCGAGCGGCACCGAGCCCGCGCGCCTCGTCTCCACCGCCAACCTGCCCGCCGTGATGAACATGTTCCACGACGAAGCGTTCGTGTTCGGGAACGACTGGGACTTCGAGTCGCGCGTGGGCTCCTCGAAGTACTTCAGCGGCGAGGGCGACTTCATCCCGATCCGCCCGGGCAACCACATGTGGGAGACCAACTTCGTTCCCGACCTCGGGGCGATCGGGCTGCAGCCGTGGGGCGAGCGCGGCGCGGGCGGATCGAACATCATGTTCATCCTCGCCGACGGCACCATGCACGCGCACATCTCCGAGATGCCGGTGGGCACGTACAAGAAGGCGCACCGCCATCCGGCCGACTTCCACGTGATGTGCGTGACCGGCAACGGCTACTCGCTTCTCTGGTATGAAGGCAGCGAGGATTGGGTGAAGGTGGACTGGAAGCACGGCACGGTGTTCGCGCCGCCGGATGCGATGTTCCACCAGCACTTCAACACGGGCGCGGTGCCGGCGCGCTACCTCGCCACCGCCTATGGGTCGCTGCGCTACCCGTTCACGGAAGGCAAGCGCCGCGCGCTCTTCGGCGGCGTGTCGACCAGCGTGAGGCAGGGCGGCAACCAGATCGAGTACGCCGACCAGTCGCCGCGCGTGCACGAGCTCTTCAAGCGCGAGACCGCGAAGAACGGCGTGACGGTGAGGATGGAAGGACTTGTCTAACCGGGGACCGGTCACGGCTCGATGCCGGATGTGCCCTGCCCCCTCAATTTAGCGACGAGCGCGGCCAATGCCCGGCCCCGATGGCTCACGCGGTTCTTTTCGGCGGCGGGGAGCTGCGCCGCCGTGAGCGAGCCGCCGCGCGCGAGGAAATGCGGATCGTAGCCGAAGCCGTTGGCCCCGCGCGGCTCGAGCAGGATCTCGCCATGCCATGTGCCGTCGGCCACGATCGGCGTGGGATCGCCGGCGTTCGCCGCCAGCACCAGCACGCAGTAATAGAACGCGGAGCGGTCGCTCGCGGGGCGCAGCTGCTCGATGAGCTTCGCGTTGTTGCGCGTGTCGCGCTCCTCGCGGCCGCCTTCCTTGCCCGCGTAATGGGCCGAATGCACGCCGGGCTCCCCGAAGAGCGCGGCAACGCACAGGCCCGAATCGTCGGCGAGCGCCGGGAGTCCCGTCATGTTGGCCGCATGGCGCGCCTTGGCGAGCGCGTTCTCGAGGAAGGTGAAATGCGGCTCGTCGGCTTCCGGCACCGCGAAGTCCGATTGCGGGGCGGCTTCGATTCCCAGCGGCTTCAAGAGCGCGGACAGCTCGCGCAACTTGCCCGGGTTATTCGACGCGATGACGACTCGGTTCACAAAGGGCCTGGGTCCGCAGATAAACGCAGATGAACGCAGATAAACCCGAACCCAGTCAAGGCAAACGTACCTTTCCGACTTTCTATCCGCCTTTTTCTGCGTTCATCTGCGTTCATCTGCGGATAACGGGGTAGCAAGCGCTTTGCGCTGAAGTGAAATGAGCTCGGTGATGCCCTTAGCGGAGAGATCGAGCAGTTTCGACATTTGTTCACGCGTGAACGGCACCTTCTCGGCGGTGCCCTGGATCTCGACGAAGTGGCCGGCGCCGGTCATCACCACGTTCATGTCGGTGTCGCAGCCGGAATCCTCGACGTAGTCGAGGTCGAGCACCGGCTCGCCGCCGACGATGCCGACCGAGATCGCGGCGACGAAGTCGCGCAGCGGGTCCGCGGCCAGGAGCTCCTTGCCGCGCAGCCACGCGATCGCGTCGGCGAGCGCGACCATCGCGCCGGTGATCGACGCGCAGCGCGTGCCGCCGTCGGCCTGCAGCACGTCGCAGTCGATGGTGATCTGGCGCTCGCCCAGCTTCGCGAGGTCGGTGATCGCGCGAAGGCTCCTGCCGATGAGCCGCTGGATCTCCTGCGTGCGGCCCGACTGCTTGCCGCTCGCGGCCTCGCGTGATCCGCGGGTGTTGGTCGCGCGCGGCAGCATGCCGTATTCCGCGGTGACCCATCCCTGGCCCTTGCCCTTGAGGAAGGGCGGCACCTTCTCCTCGACGCTCGCGGTGCAAAGCACCTGCGTGTAGCCCATCTCCACCAGCACCGAGCCCTCGGCATGGCGCGTGTAGCGGCGCTGGAAGCGTACGGGTCGCAGCGCCTCGGCGCCGCGCTCGAAGGAGCGTTTCATCGATGGGCCTAGCGGGGAACCTTGCGGATGGCGTCCTGGATCTCGTTGATGGCGCGCTCGATGTCCTCGTCGGTCACGTCGTCCGCGGGCTCGTTCGACCCGAGTTGCTCGGTGTTGGACGAGCTCGTGAACTCCGTGTCCATGCTCTGCGTATCGGCCACGCCCGCGTCTTCCTGGCTCTCCCAGGTCATTGCCACCACCGAGAGGTTGTCGGATTCGCCCTTGGCGCGGCGGTGCGCCTCGGTGAGGAGTCCCGGCAGGATATCCACGAGCGTCTGCTTGCGCAGCATGTTGCCGAGGATGTTGCCGGGGATCTGCGCCCAGAAGCCGTCGGTGGAAAGGAGGATGGTATCGCCGGTCTGCAGGGGAAACTCGCGCCCGCTGGCGATCTGCGGGGGGACCACGCCGCCCAGGCAGCTGAAGATCTTGTTGCGCTCGGGGTGGCGCGCCGCCATCTCGGCGGTGATCTCGCCCGCGTCGATCATCATCTGCACGCGCGAATGGTCCTGGGTCTGCGCGACCAGCTCGCCGCGGCGCAGCACGTAGAGCCGCGAGTCGCCCGCGTGCGCCCAGTACGCCGAGCCGTTCTGCACGATGCAGGCGACCACCGTGGTGCGCGGGCATTCGAGGAGGTTGTGCTCCACCGCGTGCGAGACGATCGAGCGGTGCGCCGACTGGATGGCGGAAACCAGGAAATCGAACGGCTTCTTCAGCTTGTTGCGCGCCTCCTGCTGGAAGCGGCGCGTGACCTCGGTCACCGCGATCTCCGCGGCCACCTCGCCGTCGATATGCCCGCCCATGCCGTCGGCGATGGCCATGAGGAGCACGTCGCGGCTGTACGAATAGCCCACGCGGTCCTCGTTGCCCTTGCGGTCCCCGGTGCGGCTGTCCTGGAAGATGGTGAAGCGCATTCGCTAGCGCGAGAAAAGCTTGGAGAGCGGCGTGTTGATGGTGTCGAGGAAGCCGCGCTTGGCCTCGGGCGGCTCTTCCATGAGGCGCTTCTGCAGGTCGAACGCGGTCTGCGGGCGCTGCATGCGGTCCACCGCGAGGCACGACTCGACGATGTCGTAGAGATCCGCCGAGTATTGCAGGCGCGCGAGCGTGCGCAGCGGGATCATGCGGTCCTTCTCCTCGCGCGAGTCGCCCGCCTGGGGCGGCGTGCCGCCGATGCAGGTGTACATGGTCGCGCCCACCGAATAGATGTCGCTCCAGGGCCCGAGCTCCTCCGGATTGAAGCGGTAGTGCTCGGGCGCGGCGAAGCCCGCCGTGTACATGGGCTTCAGCTTCATCGCCTCCTCGGAAAGCGTGATGCGCGCCGCGCCGAAGTCGAGCAGCACCGGGCGGCCTTCCATGGCGATGAAGATGTTGGCGGGCTTGATGTCGAGGTGCAGGAGCTTCCTCGCGTGCACTTCGCGCAGCCCGTTCATGAGATGGATGAAGATCCTGCGGATGAAGGCCTCGGTGAACTCGTGGCGGTTCCTCTGGATGTGGAACTGGAGGGTGCGCCCGCGCACGTACTGCATCACCATGTAGCAGGTCTCGTTGGCGCGGAAGAAGTTCTCGACGCGCACCACGTTCGGGTGCGAGATCATGGCGAGCGCGCGCCCCTCCTCGAAGAAGCACTTGAGGCCGTGGCGGAAGACGGCGAGGTTGGCGTCGTCGGCGATGTGGACCTCGACCCCCTCGGTGCGCAGCGGCAGGGACGAGGGCAGGTACTCCTTGATCGCATAGGGGGTGTCCTTCTCGTCCCTGGCGAGATAGACGATGCTGAAGCCTCCCGAGGAAAGGGGCTTCTCGATGCGATAGCCGTTCAGCACATAGCCGGCGGGCAATGGCTGATTCGCTTGCTGGGGCATTGGAGCGGAGGTGTTCCGATATAATTCTCGGCAATTGTCGGCACTCCCCCGCGCCTTGTAAAGGCGAATAATCCCCATCGACCGCCTGCGAGCGGCCCCCATATCCCATGATCTCGAGCATGACGGGCTTCGCGGCCGCCGCGCAGGAAAGCGCCCAGGGCAGCCTCGCGGTGGAGCTGAAGACCGTGAACCACCGCTACCTCGAGTTCCAGACGCGCATCCCCGAGGAGCTGCGGCCTCTGGAGCCGGCGATGCGCGAGGCGGTCGCGGCGCGCCTCACGCGCGGCAAGGTCGATTGCCGCATCACCTTCACGCCGGTGGCGAGCGCCAAGCGCACGCTGGTGCCGGATTCCGACGCGCTCGCCGCCCTCAGCGCGGCCGCGCGCGAAGTCCTCGCGCGCTTTCCGGATGCGCGGCCGATGTCGGTTTCCGAGGTCCTGCACTGGCCCGGCGTGCTCGCCGACGAGACGTTGAGCGCCGACCAGGCCAAGGAGCAGGTGATGGCGCTCGTCGGCAAGGCCATCTCGGACCTGGACCAGACACGCGCGCGAGAGGGCGCCAAGCTCGAGGCGATCCTGCGCGAGCGCCTGGAGCGCATGAGTCTCCTGGTGAAGGAGGCCGAGCCCCTCATGCCGGGGGCGGTGAAGGCCTTCGCGGACAAGCTCTCGGCGAAGGTCGCCGAGGCGGGCGCCTCGCCCTCGGACGAGCGCATCCACCAGGAGATCGTGCTCTACGCCGCGCGCATCGACGTGGACGAGGAGCTGTCGCGCCTCATCGCGCACGTCGCCGAATTCCGCCGCGTGATGGACAAGGGCGGGGCCTGCGGCAAGCGCCTGGACTTCCTCTGCCAGGAGCTCAATCGCGAGGCCAATACGCTCGGCTCCAAGTCGGTGGCCACCGAGATGACGCGCATCTCGGTGGAGCTGAAGGTGCTGATCGAGCAGATGCGTGAGCAGGTGCAGAACATCGAATGATGCGCGGCAACCTTTTTGTCGTCGTCGCACCTTCCGGGGCCGGCAAGACGAGCCTGGTGAACGCGCTCCTCGAGAAAGAGCCCAACATCAAGCTGTCGATCTCGTACACCACGCGTGCGCCGCGCCAGGGCGAGGCGGACGGCCGCGAGTATCACTTCGTCGACCGCGCCACCTTCGAGAAGATGATCGCGCGCGGGGACTTCCTGGAGCACGCGAACGTGTACGGCAACTACTACGGCACCAGCAAGCGCTGGATCGAGAGCCAGCTCGCCGGCGACCACGACGTCCTGCTCGAGATCGACCGGCAGGGTGCGGCGCAGCTGCGCAACATGTTTCCCAACATGGTGGGCGTCTTCATCCTGCCGCCGTCGCTCGCGGAGCTTCGCAAGCGCTTGGAATCAAGGGGAAAAGACGCTCCCGAGGCGATCGCGAGGCGCATGGCGAGCGCCCGCGAAGAAATCTCGCATGTTCTTGAATTTGAATATATAATTGTCAATGAGCGCTTCGAGGCGGCGTTATCGGACCTGATTTCAGTGGTGCATGCGACCCGCGTGTCGCGCGCACAGCAGGCTGTTCGTCTCGCTTCCCTGCTCGGCGAATTCAAGTAACGGAGGGATTTCCCCATGGCACGCATCACCGTAGACGACTGCATGAAGCAATTTTCCAACCGCTTCGAGCTCACGCTCGCCGCGACCAACCGCGCGCGCCAGATCGCGCTCGGCGCGACGCCGCTGGTGGAGCCGAACAAGGACAAGCCGACGGTGATCGCGCTGCGCGAGATCGCCAGCGGCAAGCTCGGCCGCGAGCTGCTGAACCCGCCGGCGCCCGTTCCCCCGGTGCTCTGACGCACACCGGGGTCAGGCCCGGGTCTGACCCCGGTTCGGCAAAATGCCCGCGCTCGGCATCCATTCCATCGCGTCGACCGTCAAGGCCGTGGGAGCCTCGTTTCCCGGCCCGGGACCCGATGAGCTGACCGCGGTCCTCGGCTACCTCAAGCCGAAGGACGTCGCGCAGATCGAGGAGGCCTACCAGGTCGCGCGCGCCGCGCACGCCGGCCAGTACCGGCAGAGCGGCGAGCCGTACATCACGCACCCGCTGGCGGTCGCCAAGATCCTCGCCGAGTGGCACCTCGATCCGCAGGCGCTGATGGCCGCGTTGCTGCACGACGTGGTCGAGGACACGCCCACCACCAAGACCGAGATCGCCAGGCGCTTCGGCAAAGCGGTCGCCGAGCTGGTCGACGGCGTCTCCAAGATCGATCGCATCGAGTTCGCCACGCTTCAGCACGCGCAGGCCGAGAACTTCAGGAAGATGCTGCTCGCCATGGCGCGCGACGTGCGCGTGATCCTCATCAAGCTCGCCGATCGCCTGCACAACATGCGCACGCTGGAAGCCGTGCCCCCCGAGAAGCAGGAGCGCATCGCCCGCGAGACGCTCGACATCTACGCCCCGATCGCCAACCGCCTCGGCTTGAACGCGCTCTACTACGAGCTGGAAGATCTCGGCTTCCATTACCTGCACCCGACGCGCTTCCGCGTGCTCGACAAGGCGTTGAGGAAGGCGCGCGGCAACCGGCGCGACGCCGTGGGCAAGATCCAGGAGCAGATCCAGGCGCGCCTCAGGGAATTCAAGGTCGACGCCCAGGTGACCGGGCGCGAGAAGCACATCTCGTCGATCTACAAGAAGATGCAGGAGAAGAACATCTCGTTCTCCGAGGTGTTCGACATCTACGGCTTCCGCATCATCGTGCCCGACGTGCCGAGCTGCTACCTCGCCATGGGCGCGCTGCACACGCTCTACAAGCCGATCCCCGGCAAGTTCAAGGACTACATCGCGATCCCCAAGGCGAACGGCTACCAGTCGCTGCACACCACGCTGTTCGGCCCGTTCGGCATGCCCATCGAGATGCAGATTCGCACCGCCGACATGCACAAGGTCTCCGAGGCCGGCGTCGCGTCGCATTGGATGTACAAGAGCGCCGAGGACCAGAAGGACGTGCAGCTGAAGACGCACCAGTGGCTGCAGTCGCTCCTCGAGATCCAGAGCGAGTCCGGCGACGCGCTCGAATTCCTCGAGCACATCAAGGTCGACCTCTTCCCCGACGAGGTCTACGTGTTCTCGCCGAAGGGCAAGATCTTCGCGCTGCCCAAGGGCGCCACGCCCATCGATTTCGCCTACTCCGTGCACACCGACGTCGGCAACCATTGCATCGCGGTGAAGGTCGACGGCGAGCCGGTGCCGCTGGGGACGATCCTCAGGAACGGCAACCGCGTCGAGATCCTCACCGATTCCCAGGCGCGCCCCAATCCCGTGTGGCTCTCCTACGTCGCCACCGGCAAGGCGCGCTCGCACATCCGCCACTACCTGAAGACCATGCAGCTGCAGGAATCGGCGGAGGTGGGCGAGCTCCTGCTGGTGCAGGCGCTGCGCTCGCTGAAGGCCAATCCCGACGAGATGGGCGAATCGCACTGGACGCGCTTCTTCAAGGGCGACTCCGCCAAGACGCGCGAGGAAGTGCTCGCCGACATCGGCCTGGGCAAGCGCCTCGCGGTGGTGGTGGCGAAGAAGCTCCTGTCGATCGGCGACGCGGCCGCCGACGGCGAGCATCGCCTCGATTCGATCACCATCCGCGGCACCGAGGGCCTCGCGGTGCAGTTCGCCCCTTGTTGCCGCCCCATTCCCGGCGACCCGATCATCGCGCAGATCAAGAAGGGCCAGGGGCTCGTGGTGCACACCCACGATTGCCCGGCGATCCATCCGTTCCACTTCGATCCCGAGAAGTGGGTCGACGTGCAGTGGGACCCGTCCGCCGACCGGCTCTTCGACGTGAACATCCGCCTCATCGCGCAGAACCACCGCGGCGTGCTCGCGCGCCTCGCCGCCGAGGTCTCGGAGGCCGACTCCAACATCGACCACATCGAGACCGAGCAGCGCTCGAGCCCGGCCTACACCACCGTCGTCTTCACCATCCAGGTGAAGAACCGCATGCACCTCGCGCATGTCTTCCGGAGGCTGCGCCGCATTCCGGAAGTCGTGCGCCTCTCCCGTCTCAAGAAGAGGTCATGAGATCGATCACCACGCCCGAAGCCCCGGCCGCCATCGGCACCTATTCGCAAGCGGTGCGCGCTGGCGACACGGTCTACGTCTCCGGGCAGATTCCCCTCGACCCGAAAACCATGAAGCTGGTGGAGGGCGATTTCCAGGTGCACGTGCGGCGCGTCTTCGATAACCTGCGGGCCATCTGCAAGGAGGCGGGAGGCGACTTCGACCGCGTGGCGCGCGTCACGGTCTACCTCACGGACCTCGGCAACTTCGCGAAGGTGAACGAGGTGATGGCCGCCTATTTCAACGAGCCGTATCCCGCGCGCGCCGCCGTCGGCGTGGCGTCGCTGCCGCGCGGCGCGGCGGTCGAGGTGGATGCGGTCATGCATCTCGGCCCTCGCGACGCGAGCCTCGCGCCGGTGGCGGGCGCAGCGGCCGGCGCGCCGGCGGCCCCGGACGCCGCCAAGTAACCTTCTTGCCGGCCACCCGCGCAACGCGAGCCCAACACGCCGAGCGCCCCGGGGCGGACGCGGACTCGACGCAGGCCAGGCTCGAGAAGCTCGGCATCCGCACCCACCGCGACCTGGTGCTGCACCTGCCGCTGCGATACGAGGACGAGACCCGGCTCACCGCCTTGCAGGACGTGCGCCCCGGCGTAGCGGCCCTGGTCGAGGCCGAAGTGGTGGATTCGAAGGTGGAATATCGCGGCCGCCGCACGCTCGTGGTGAAGCTCACCGAAGGCGAGCGCGAGCTGTGGCTGCGCTTCCTCAACTTCTATCCGAGCCAGGTGAAGCAGTTCGCGCCGGGCAGGCGCGTGCGCCTTTTCGGCGAGGTGCGCCCCGGCTTCTTCGGCGACGAGATGGTGCATCCGAAGTACCGCATCGTCGGCAAGGACACGCCGCTCTCGAAGGCGCTCACGCCGGTTTATCCCACCACCGCGGGGCTCTCGCAATCGCAGCTGAAAGCGATGATCGATCGCATGCTCGATACCCTCGCGCTCGAAGATACCCTCGATGCGAGGCTCCTCGCCCGGCTGAAGCTCATGGCGTTTCGCGAGAGCGTCATGTTCCTGCATCGCCCGCCGCCCAACGTGGATGCCGCGAGCCTCGACGAGCGCACCCACCCCGCGTGGCGGCGCCTCAAGTTCGACGAGCTCCTTGCCCAGCAGCTCGCCATGCGCATCGCCTATCGCGAGCGGCGCGCGCGCATCGCCCCCGGGCTTCCCGACGCGCACACGCTCACCAACGCGCTGGTGAAGTCGCTGCCGTTCTCGCTCACGCGCGCGCAGCGCCAGGCGCACGCCGCCATCTCACGCGACCTCGCGCAGCCGCACCCGATGCGCCGCCTGCTGCAGGGCGACGTGGGCAGCGGCAAGACGCTGGTCGCGGCGCTGGCGGCGCTGCAGGCGATCGAGAACGGCTGGCAGGCGGCGCTCATGGCGCCCACCGAGATCCTCGCGGAGCAGCACTACCTCAAGCTCACGCATTGGCTCGAGCCCCTGGGCGTGAAGATCGCCTGGCTCGCGGGGAGCCTCAAGGCGCGCGAGAAGAAGAAGACGATCGAGGCGATCGTGTCGGGGGAAACCGAGCTCGCCATCGGCACCCACGCCCTGTTCCAGGAAGGCGTGGACTTCGCCAAGCTCGGCCTCGCCATCGTCGACGAGCAGCACCGCTTCGGCGTGGAGCAGCGCCTCGCGCTCACCGGCAGGAACAACGCCGCCGCCGAGCCGCACCAGCTCATGATGAGCGCGACCCCCATTCCGCGCACGCTTTCCATGAGCTACTACGCCGACCTCGACGTGACCGTGATCGACGAGCTGCCGCCGGGACGCACGCCGATCGTGACCAAGCTGGTCTCGGAGGAACGGCGCGACGAGGTGATCCTGCGCATTCGCGCGAGCTGCGCCGAGGGCGCGCAAGCCTACTGGGTCTGCCCGCTCATCGAGGAGTCCGAGGCGCTCCAGCTGCAGACCGCCATGGATACCTTCGAGACCATCAAGGCGACCTTCCCGGATCTCGCCGTGGGCCTCGTTCACGGGCGCCTGAAGCCCGCGGAAAAGGCGCAGGTGATGGCCGACTTCAAGGCGCGCAAGATCCAGCTCCTGGTCGCCACCACGGTGATCGAAGTCGGCGTCGACGTGCCGAATGCGACCCTCATGGTGATCGAGCATGCCGAGCGCATGGGCCTCGCGCAATTGCACCAGCTGCGCGGGCGCGTGGGGCGCAGCTCCCTGCGCAGCCTCGCGATCCTGCTCTACTACCAGCCGCTCTCGGAGGCGGCGCGCGCGCGCCTGAAGGTGATCTACGAGACCCACGACGGCTTCGAGATCGCGCGCCAGGATCTGCTGCTGCGCGGTCCCGGCGAATACCTGGGCTCGCGCCAGAGCGGCGCGCCGCTGCTGCGCTTCGCCGACCTCGAGCGCGACACCGATCTCATCGAGGCGGCGCGCGACGTGGCCGACGAGCTGCTGCGCACCAAGTCGCCCGCGGTGGTGAAGCACCTCGACCGCTGGCTGGGCTCGCGCCAGTTCTACCTCAGGTCATGAGCCCCCTCCTCGCGCGCATCGACGCCTACGAGAAGCTGATGCGGCTCGATCGCCCCATCGGCATCCTGCTGTTGTTGTGGCCGACCCTGTGGGGCCTGTGGCTCGCGCGCCGCGGGTTTCCACACCCGCTCGTGCTCTTTCTTTTCGTGCTCGGCACCGTGCTCATGCGTTGCGCCGGATGCGCGCTCAACGACTTCGCCGACCGCAAGTTCGACTCGCGGGTAGAGCGCACCCGCGAGCGCCCGCTCGCCGCGGGCACGATCCGCCCGTGGGAGGCGCTCGCCGTGGCGGCGGTATGCGCGGCTGCGGCGTTCGCGATCGTGCTGCAGTTCAACCCGCTCACCATCGAGCTGTCGTTCGCCGCTCTCGCCATCGCCGTGATCTATCCGTTCCTGAAGCGCTTCTTCTGGCTGCCGCAGGCGTGGCTGGGCGTCGCGTTCGGCTTCGGCATTCCGATGGCGTTCGCCGCGCTCACGGGCGTCGTGGGGCCGGTCGCATGGGCGCTTCTCGGCGCCAACGTCTTCTGGACCCTGGCATACGATACGGAATACGCGATGGTGGATCGCGACGACGACGTGAGGCTCGGCCTTAAGACCTCCGCGATCCTCTTCGGCAGGTACGATGTCGCCGCCGTGATGACGTTCCAGGCCCTCTTCATCGCGTCCATGGCCGCGATCGGCGTGTGGCGCCACTACGGCCCCTTCTACTATGGCGGGCTCGGGGCGGCGGCGGCGATCGCCGCGCTGCATTACCCCTGGATCCGCGGGCGCACGCGCGAGGGCTGCTTCAAGGCCTTCCTCGGCAACAACTGGGTGGGCGCCGCGATCTTCCTGGGGATCGTCCTCGACAACCGCCCATGGGTGACGCTGCAGCGCTGGCTGCCATGATCCTCGTCGTCCTCGCGCACCCCTATCCCAGCCGCTCGCGCGCCTGCGCTGCGCTTCTCGACGCGATCCGCGACCTGCCCGCGCTCGAGGTCCGCTCGCTCTACGATCTCTACCCCGACTTCGACGTGGACCCCGCCGCGGAGCAGGCCGCGCTCGTGCGCGCCCGCCTCGTGGTCTGGCTGCACCCGATCTTCTGGTACACGGCACCCGCATTGATGAAGCACTGGTTCGAGCAGGTGCTGGTGCGCGGCTTCGCTTACGGGGCGGGCGCGGGCGCCCTCACCGGCAAGGATGTGCTGTGGGCGGCGACCACCGGCGGCGACGAGGGCGCATACAGCGAGGCGGGGCGCCACCACCATGCGTTCGAGGCGTTCGTGCCGGTGGTGGAGCAGACCGCGCGCTATTGCGGCATGAACTGGCTCGCGCCCTTCACGGTGCACGGCGCGCACCAAGTCCCCGCGCAGTCTCTGGCGGCCGCGGGCCGCGAGCTGCGCGCGCGCCTGGAAGCCTGGCGCGCCAGCGCGAAGGACGCCTGATGCGCGAAGCGCTCGTGTTCCTCGCCGCCGCGGTGATCTGCGTGCCGATCGCGGCGCGCCTGGGGCTGGGCTCGGTGCTGGGCTACCTCTTCGCGGGCGCGGCGATCGGCCCGTGGGGCCTCGGATTCATCGGCGACGTCGCCTCGACACAGAATCTCGCGGAGCTGGGCGTGGTCCTCATGCTCTTCGTGATCGGCCTCGAGCTCGACCCGAAGCGACTGGTGGCGCTGCGCGCGACGGTGTTCGTCGGCGGGTCGATCCAGCTCGCGGTGAGCGGCGCGGTGCTGGCGATCGCGCTCCTCGCGCTTGGCCTCCCATGGCAGGCGGCGCTCGTCGGCGGACTCGCGCTGGCGCTTTCCTCCACGGCGATCGCGACCCAGGCGATGGCGCAGAGGAACGAGCTCGACACGCCCACCGGGCGCGCGACCTTCGGCATCCTCCTATTCCAGGACATCGCCGCGATTCCGCTGATCGCCCTCGTGCCCATACTCGCCCACGCCGAGATGCCGGGCGCGCAACCCGTGTGGATGCGCGTGGCGCTTGCCGCGGCCGCGATCGCCGGCGTCGTGGTCATCGGCCGGCACCTCACGCGCCCGGCGCTGCGCCTCATCGCGCGCATCGACGTGCGCGAGCTCTTCACCGCGTTCGCGCTGCTTCTCGTGATCGGGGTGGCCGAGCTCATGTCGCTCGCGGGACTGTCGATGGCGATGGGCGCCTTCCTCGCCGGGATCCTCCTCGCGGGCTCCGAATTCCGCCATGCGCTGGAGAGCGACATCGAGCCCTTCAAGGGCCTCCTCCTCGGGCTCTTTTTCATCACCGTCGGGATGACGATCGACTTCGGCCTGCTCGCGAGCCGCCCGGGCACGGTGGCGCTGCTCCTCGCGGGATTCGTCGCGCTCAAGTTCCTCTCGCTGTGGGCGGTGGCGCGCATGCTCGACATCTGCCGCGAGCGCTGGCTCTTCGCCTCTCTCCTCGCGCAGGGCGGCGAGTTCGCCTTCGTCGTCTTCGGCGTGGCGCGCGAGTCGAAGCTCTTCAGCGCCGAATGGGAGGCGCTGCTCACCATCGCGGTGGCGCTTTCGATGGGGATGACGCCGCTCCTGCTCCTCGTTCACGATCGCCTCGTGTCGCGCGACGTGAAGGCGCAACGCCCGGCGGACGCCATCGACGCCCAGGGGCCGGTCATCATCGCGGGCTTCGGGCGCTTCGGGCAGATCGTGGGGCGCCTGCTGCTGGCCAACGACATCCGCGCGGTGGTGCTCGACCACGATCCCGACCAGGTCGAGTCGCTGCGCAGGTTCGGTTACCGCGTGTTCTACGGAGATGCGACGCGCCTGGATCTTCTCGAGGCCGCCGGCGCCCGCAGGGCGCGGCTGCTGGTGAACGCGATCGACGATGTCGAGGCGAGCGTCGCCCTCGTCGAGCGCGTGCGCGCCAACTTCCCCGAGCTCGCGATCGTGAGCCGCGCGCGCAACGTGTCGCATTATTTCGAGCTCAAGCTGCGCGGCGTGGAGGTGGTCGAGCGCGAGACTTTCGAGGCGGCGCTGCGCGTGGGGCGCTCGGCGTTGGAGCGCCTGGGCGTGGATCGCTTCCGCGCGCGCGAGCTCGCCGACGCGTTCCGGCGCCACAACATCGCCAGCGTCGAGGCGACGCTGCCCTTCTACCAGGACGAGGCGCGGCGCATGTCGATCGCCAAGCAGGGGCGCGAGGAGCTCGAGCAACAGTTCGCGCGCGACCGCGAGCGCTTCGAACGCGAACATGGAGATACGGGATGGAAATAGGCGCGGGGCAGCGCGAAACAAGGCGCGAGGCACGGGGCGCGAGAACAAACGCCTCCATTGGGGCGGTGGTGTTCGTGGCGGCGATCCTGTCGGGATGCGGGACCACGCACGCCACCATCGAGACCGGCCGCGGCGAGCACCTCATGCTGCTCGGCTACGATCCCGTGGGCTATTTCACCGACGCGCAGCCGGTGCGCGGCAGGCACACCCTCGCCGCGACGAACGAGGGGCGCACCTACTACTTCGCGACTCCCGAGCACCGCCGCGCGTTCATCGTGGCGCCGGCCAGCTACGAGCCGCAATACGGCGGCTTCTGCTCGAACGGCGCGCCCTACGGCGTGAAGATGGGAAGCGATCCCACGCAGTTCACGGTGGTCGACGGCCGGCTCTTCATCTTCGGCGACGTGCAGGGGAAGGAATTCTGGCTTCTCGACCGCGACGACAACATCAGGCACGCCGACCAACTCTGGCCCGCGATCCGCGACAAGGGTTGGCGCATGCAGAGCCTGAAGGCGTGGATCTTCAAGGTCCCGTGGTATCGCGACGGGCGCGGCCTGATGGCGCGCTGGCGCGCGGCGCATCCCGGGCGCGAGCTGAACTACGACACCGGCGGGACCCTGAACAACGTGCTGTTCAAATACCCCGGCTGGCGCGCGCGCGAGGGATATAGTCAGGAACGGTTGGGCGTGCCCGGAGAACCCGATGATCCGAAGTCATGAGCAAGACTGATACCTGGCTGATAGCCGGCGTAAGAAGCCCGTTCGCGCGGGTGGATGGCGCGCTGCGCGCGCTCGACGCGGTGGCGCTGTCGGTGCCCGTGGTGAAGGCGATGGCCGCGCAGCTCGCGGCGGGAGACAGGCCCGATTTCGTGGTGTGGGGCACGGTGGCGCCCAACCTCGGCTGGAGCAACATCGCGCGCGAGGTGGTGATCGATGCCGGCGTCGATCCCGCCACGCCCGCCTTCTCGACGGTGCTCGCGTGCTCGACCAGCATGGTGGCGGTGTTCGAGGCCGCGGGAATGCTGCGCGACGACATGGCGCTCGCGATGTGCGGCGGCGTGGAAAGCATGAGCCGCGTGCAGATCGGGTTGAGGCAGGGCTTGTCCGACTGGCTGCGCCGCTTCACCCAGGCGCGCAGCATCGGCGCGCGCGTCGACCTCCTCGGTACCTTTCCCTTCAAGAACTTCGGCCTGCACGTGCCGAGCGTGGCCAACCGCGCCACGGGAAAAAGCATGGGCGAGCACACCGAGGAGATGGTGAAGCTCTGGAAGATCGCGCGCGCCGACCAGGACCGCATCGCGCTGCAGTCGCACCAGCGCGCGGTGAAGGCGATGGCGGCGGGATTCTTCGACGACCTGGTGATCCCCTTGAGCGGCGTGGCGAGGGACGGCCTGCCGCGCGCCGACAGCTCCATGGAAAAGCTCGCGAGCCTCAAGCCCGCGTTCGACCGCCAGAGCGGCGCGGGCACCATTACCGCCGGCAACGCCTCGCCCCTCACGGACGGCGCCGCGGCGATCTGGGTCGCGAACGAGGCGGGCCTCGCACGCGCGCCGAAGGATCGGCCGCGCGCGCGCCTCGTGGACTGGGAGATGGCCGCGGTCGACATTTTCCACGAGGGCCTGCTGATGGCCCCGGCCTACGCGATCCCGCGCCTCATCGCGCGTAACGGCCTCACCCTCGACGCCATCGACCTGTGGGAGATCCACGAAGCGTTCGCCGCGCAGGTGCTGTGCAACGTGGCCGCGCTCGAAAGCGAGGACTTCCTGCGCGAGAAGGTGCGCACCGACGCGAAGCTCGGCCGCTTTCCGTGGGAGCGCTTCAATCCCAACGGCGGCAGCATCTCGCTCGGCCATCCTTTCGGCGCCACGGGCGCGCGCATCCTCTCGCAGGCGGTGAAGGAGCTGGCGGCGATGGGGCCGGGCAAGCGCGCGATCGTGTCGATCTGCGCCGATGGCGGTGTGGGAACGGTGGCATTGATCCAGAGCGCCTGAGCGCGTACCTGAAGTACATCCGCGGACCGGAGGAGGCCCAGCATTGAACGCCATCGCGAAATCCTTGAGCACACGCCGCGGCCTCACGCTCCTTGCCTGGGGCCTCCTCGTCGTCGGCATGTCGTTGCCGGCGTCCTGGGGCATCGCGGGCGGCAGCGGTTATTCGTCGTCGACCGCGGTCTATTTCCTCGCCAACCTGATCAAGCCCGAGGGGTTTCCCCCGTCGGCGTACCCGTCGCTGCCACGCTCGTTCGTGTTCGGCGTGGCCTTCTTCACCAACCTCGTTTTCCTCTTCGGCATCTGGTTTCGCGACAATCCGGCGCCTTCGCGCGCGTTCCGGGCCGTCCTCATCGGCGCGGTCGTCATCGACGTGGCCGCGGCCTTCGTGCTGAGGGACCTCGCGCGAATGGCCGGCTATTGGCTGTGGGTCGCGGGTGTCGCGGCGATCATGTGGGCCTTCATCGCGCGGCCCGCGCAGGGCGAGGCCGCCCCGGAATTGCGCAAGGCGCGTGGCGACAAGGCGCCAGCCTCCGGCGCAGAAGCCAAGGGGACGGGCCTTCCCGAGATCGTGTGGGCCTGGATCGGATGGCTCGTCTTCTGGATGCTGATTACCTTCATCACGCCCTGGGTGAAGCCCGAAGCGGCGCAGGCCTCGGCCGATGCCGTGACGGCGGGGGCCCTGACGGGATACGTCAACGATTTCGCCGGCGCGCTGGCGCCCGCCACGGTGCAGCGCCTGTCGGCGTCACTCGCGCAATTCGAGAAGGAGACTTCCACGCAGATCGCCGTGGCCGTCTATGCGCAGCTGCCCGCCGTCGCCGTCGAGGAGTTCACGCTTCAGGTCGCCGACAAATCGCGGCTCGGGCGCAAGGGCCTCGACAACGGCGCCATCCTCTCGATCTTCGCGAAGGAAAAGGTCGCGCGCATCGAGGTCGGCTATGGTCTCGAAGGTGCGCTCACCGATGTGCAGGTGAATCGCATGCTCCAGTCGGTCCTCGCGCCCGGGTGGAACGCCGGCCAACCCGACAAGGCCGTCGAGGACACCGTCGCCGCGATCACGGACGCCGTGCGCGAGGAGTATCGCGGGGGACGGATGCCGGGCCGCCTCGCCGTCTTCTGGCGGCAGGTGAGCGTCGAGGTGCCGAGGCTCGTGAAGGGCTTCTTGCCGACCCTCGTCGCCCTGCCGACGGATGCGCGCGTCGGCATTGCATTCTTCGGCAGCTTCCTCATGCTCGGTTTCTGGGACGGGTTCGTGCAGACGCGCATCCTGGTGCGCAACGGCGTCGTCACCCTGCGCAATCTGCGGGCAGGCACGCCGATGTTCGCGGGCACGCAGTCGGTGCGCGACTCGTCGATCCTGGATTCGATCAAGGTGCTGCTGTTCGTCGGCGTCTTCGCGTATGCGATCGTCGGTATCGTGGTGGTCGCCGGGGGTGGAGCCTTCGGCAGCGGGGGTTCGACCCTGCATTGGTAGCGCCCCCGCGCCGCGAGCTATTTTATCGTCACCGTTCCAGCCGGGCCCACCTTCACCACCGAGTAGCGCTTTTCGTCGTCGCCGATGTCGAAGCGCTCGAGCATCGTGGTGCCGCGCGCCTGCAGGTCGAGGAGCGCGGTCACGTAGTTGTCGGGCGTCACGTCGGGATGAACCATCGCGGTAAGGCGAGCCTTGCGGGCGGTGGTCTTGAAGGTGAAGGTAATCTCCTCGCCGGAGCCGAGCTTTCCGGGCTGGCCCTGGTCGCCGCCCAGCACCGCGGCGAGCGGCCCCGGGTTGCCGGTCGTGAACTGCGTGTGCGCCTCGGCGGACACGTACTTGCCGACCCAGATCTTGGCGTCGTCGGCGTCGCCCACGATGAGGACCGGCGCGAAGCGCTCTTTGGCGAGCGTGTTCTTGACGGTGATGGTGTATTCCCTGCCCGCGGTCTGCCCGACTCTCTCGGGCTGGAAGAGGGCGCAGGACGAAAGCAGTGTGCCGGCAGCGGCGAGCAGCGCGGCCTTGCGTGCCAAGCGAATGTGGGTGTTCATCGGGGCTCCTTGAGGTTGGCAACGGGGTGGTTTCACCGCGTTGGTCACTGCGGGCCGCCACTCCTTACAAGGGCGCGCTCGCGGCGTGCGCCGCAGCGGGGGCTGCGCGGGTCGAGATCGCGGTGAGGATTCCCTGCAGGATCGCCGCCGGCGGGGGCGGGCAGCCCGGCACCGCGACATCGACCGGGATCACGCTCGCCACCCCGCCGCAGGTCGCGTAGCTCTCGCCCCAGATTCCGCCGTCGCGTCCGCAGTCGCCCACCGCGACGACGAGCTTCGGCGCGGGCATCGCCTCGTAGGCGATGCGCAGCGCCGCCTCCATGTGCTTCGACACGGGGCCCGTGACGAGCAGCATGTCGGCATGGCGCGGGCTCGCGGCGAAGCGTATGCCGAGGCCCTCGATGTTGTAGTAGGGGTTGTTCAGCGCGTGCAGCTCGAGCTCGCAGCCGTTGCACGATCCCGCGTCGACGTGGCGGATCACGAGCGCGCGCCCGAGGAGCTTCACGATCTCGTCGTCGATCCGCGCCGCGCGCGCGCGCCATTCCTCGCGCGCCTCGGGAGAGGTCTCGGTGACGATCCCGGTCTTCAGGATCTTGAGCAGGATCGGGATCATCAGCCGTCGTGCCCCGAGTAGCTCAGGTTGAAGCTCTTGTTGATGAGCGGAAAGTCGGGAACGATGTTGCCGATCACGGCATGCTCGAGGAGCGGCCAGTTCTGCCACGAGGGATCGTGCGCGTGCGCGCGCCGGATGCGCCCGCCGTCGCCGGTTTCGATCGCCACCAGCACCTCGCCGCGCCAGCCTTCGATCCAGCCCACGCCGAAGGCGCTCCGCGCCACCGGCAGGCCGTCGCGGATCTCGCCGGGCGCGGCCCGCGACAGCACCTCGCGGATGAGGCGCAGCGACTCGTACAGCTCGTCGAAGCGCGCATGCACGCGCGCCGCGACGTCGCCGGCGGAGTAGACGACCTTCTTCACCGCGAGCTCGCGGTACGGTTCGGCCGGGAAATCCGCGCGCAGGTCGAAGGCCTGGCCGCTCGAGCGACCCGCGAGGCCCGCGAGGCCCAGTCTGCGGGCGAGGTCGGGTGTCACGCGGCCGGCGCTGAGGAATCGATCCTGCAGGCCCGAATGCTCGTCGAAGATGTCCTGCATCTCGCGCGTGCCGGCCTCGATCGCGTCGGCCTGGCGCAGCAGCTTCGTGAGGTGCGCGCCCGAAACGTCGGCGGTTACCCCGCCGGGCACCACGCAGTCCATCATGAAGCGGTGGCCGAAGACCTCCTGGCTCAAGCGCAACCAGTCTTCCTTGAGGCGCATGAATTGCGCGAAGGCGAAGCCGAGAGCGACGTCGTTACCGAGGGCCGCGAGGTCGCCGAGATGGTTGGCGACGCGCTCGCGCTCGAGCATGAGCGCGCGCAGCCAGGTCGCGCGCGCGGGGACGGTCGTCTCCAGCAGCGACTCCGCGGCCTGCGCGTAGGCCCACGCGTAGGCGACGGTGGAATCGCCCGAGAGGCGCCCGGCGAGGCGGTAGCCCTCGGCGAGCGTGAACGCCTCGAAGCGCTTGTCGACGCCCTTGTGGGTGTAGCCGAGGCGCTCCTCTAGGCGCAAGACCTTCTCGCCCACGACCGAGAAACGGAAATGGCCCGGCTCGATGATGCCGGCGTGGATCGGGCCCACCGGGATCTCGTGGACGCCGTCGCCCTCGACGCGCGTGAAGGCGAAGCGGTCGACGGCGTTCACGCGCCGCGCCGCTGCGTCGAAGTCGCGGCGCAGCGGGAACTCGTCCTCGCGCCAGGCGCCGTGGCGCAGCCACGGGCGCTTGTCGCTCGCTCCCTGCGCGTAGAGGCCGAGCAAGTCGTAGGCGGCGCGTTGCATGCGATCGGCGACCGGGAAGAGTCCCGCAATCTCGGGATACGACGCAGCGTCCGCGGCGAGGGGAAGCTCGACGACGACGAGGCCGTCGCGCGCGGCGTACGCCGCGAAGATCGAAAAGCCGGCGCCGCGATCGCGGTTGTCGGCGCCCCAGAGCGCGACCAGACGCCCGGCGGCGTCGCGCACCAGGCGCGCGGCGTCGGTCCATTGCGCCGCATCGACGCGTGCGTGCGACGCGGGCACCGCGCCCGGAAGCACGTGGAGGTCGAGATCGATGCCGGGGATTCTCATCTCAACCGAGGAGACGCGCCGCCTGCGTGTACCAGGCGGCAAGATAGGGGGGAATGTAGAGCCCGAGCATGAGCGCGAGCGCCAGGTGCACGAACACCGGGGCGAGGGCCGGCTGGTGAGCGAATGGCTTGGCGACGGTATCGCCGAACACCATCGGCTGCACGCGTCCGAAAACCGCGGCGAACGCCACCCCCAGCGAGAGCAGCAGGATGGGCGTGGCCCACGCGTGCTCGCGCATCGCCGTGGTGAGGATCAGGAACTCGCTCGCGAATACGCCGAAGGGCGGCATGCCGAGGATGGCGAGCGCGCCGAACATGAGGCCCCAGCCGACCGTCGGGCTCACCTTGAGGAGCCCGCGGATCTCGTCCATCAGCTGCGTTCCCGCGTTCTGCGTCGCGTGGCCCACGGCGAAGAAGATCGCGCTCTTGACCAGCGAATGCACCGTCATGTGCAACAGCCCCGCGAAGTTGGCGATCGGCCCGCCCATGCCGAAGGCGAAGGTCATGAGGCCCATGTGCTCGATGGAGGAATAGGCGAACATGCGCTTGATGTCGCGCTGCCGGAGGAGGAAGAAGGCGGCCACCACCACCGAGATGAGGCCGAACCCCATCATCATGTTGCTCGCGAAGCGCGTGCCGAGCGCGCCGTCGGCGAGCACCTTGCAGCGGATCACGCTGTAGAGCGCCACATTGAGGAGGAGTCCCGAGAGGACCGCGGAGATGGGCGTGGGTCCTTCGGCGTGCGCGTCGGGAAGCCAGTTGTGCAGCGGCACCAGGCCGATCTTGGTGCCGTAGCCCACCAGCAGGAAAACGAAGGCGAGCTTCATGATCGCGGGCTCCAGCCCGCCCTTCACGAGGTCGAGGTGCGTCCAGAGGAGGGCGCTTCCCTCGCGGCCGAGCACGCGCTCGGCGGCGAAATAGAGGAGGATCGTGCCGAAGAGGGCCTGCGCGATGCCCACGCCGCACAGGATGAAGTATTTCCACGCCGCTTCCAGCGCCGCCGGCGTGCGGTAGACCGAGACCAGGAGCACGGTGGCGAGGGTCGCCGCCTCCATCGCCACCCACAGGATCCCCATGTTGTTGGTGGTGAGCGCGAGGAGCATCGTGAACATGAAGACCTGGTACATGCTGTGGTACAGGCGGAGCCGCGCCGGGGTCATGCGCCCGCGGTCGCGCTCGGTGCGCATGTAGGGGCGCGAGAAGAGCGAGGTGGTGAAGCCCACGAAAGCGGTGAGCGCCACCAGGAAGACGTTGAGCGGGTCGACGAAGAACTGGTCGAAGAGCGCCACCAGCGGCCCGCTGGAGACCACGCCGGCGGTGAGCCACGCCGCGGCCGCGAGGGTCGCGAAGCTGAACGCGCAATTCACCTCGGGGGCGCTGTCGCGCTCGCCGAGGAACCACAGCGAGGCCCCGCCGAGGAGCGGGATCGCGAGGAGGAGAGCGAGTATCTCCATCACTCGTCCTTCAATTTTTCCATGTGGTGCATGTCGAGGGAATCGAACTCCTCGCGGATCTGGAACATGAAGACGCCGAGGATCACCATGCCCACCAGGACGTCGAGCGCGATGCCGAGCTCGACCACCATGGGCATGCCGTAGGTGGCGCTGGTCGCCGCGAAGAAGAGCCCGTTCTCCATCGACAGGAAGCCGATCACCTGCGGCACCGCCTTGGAGCGCGTGATCATCATGAGGAACGACATCAGCACGCACGCGAGCGCTATGCCGAGCGTGCCGCGCGCGATCGACTGCGAGAACTGCGAGATCGGCAGCGCCAGGTTGAAGGCGAACACCACCAGCACGATGCCCACCAGCATCATCATCGGGATGTTGATGAGGGTCTCGATGTCCCACTTCACGTTGAGGCGCCGGATGAGGCGGTGGAGGATGAAGGGCAGCGCCACGACCTTGAGGACGAACGTGATCGCGGCCGAGTAGTACAGGTGCGTCTGCCCCGTGGCCAGCGCGACGGTAGCGGTCGAGCCCACCAGGGCGAGGCCCTGCAGGGCGAACAGGTTGATGAGGGTGACGATGCGCCGCTGCGCGAGCATCGCGAAGGCGAGGAGCAAGAGCAGGCTCGCGAAGAGATTGACGACCTGGGTGGTGATCGGGGTCATCACGCCCCCAGCAGGAGGTGCACGAGGAGCGCCAGCACGCCGAGGAGGAACGCGGTGGCGAGGAACTCCGGCACGCGGAAGATGCGCATCTTGGCGAGCACGGTCTCGATCAGCGCGAGGAGGAACCCGCCCAGCGCGAGCTTGCCGAGGAGCACCGGCAGCGCCCACAGGAGCGCCACCCGGTCGTTCGCCTCCGCGACTCCCCACGGGAAGAAAAGGGCCAGCCCCGCGCACGAGTAGGCGAAGAGCTTCAGCGCCGCGGCCCATTCGAGGAGCGCCAGGTGGCGCCCCGAATACTCGAGGACCAGGGCCTCGTGGATCATGGTGAGCTCGAGGTGGGTCGACGGGTTGTCCACCGGGATGCGCGCGTTCTCGGCGAGCGACACCATGGTGAACGCCACACCCGCGAAGGCGAGGCTGGGAAGGATGGCGAGCTCGCGATGCGCGAGGCTCGCGACGATGGTCGCGAGCGAGGTCGAGTTCGAGATGAGCGAAGGGGTGAAGAGCACCATGAGGAACGCGGGCTCGGCGAGGAACCCGATCAGCATCTCGCGGCGCGCGCCCATGGAGCCGAAGGCGGTGCCGATGTCCATGGCGGCGAGCGAGATGAAGAGGCGCGCCAGGGCGAAGAGCCCGACCAGCGCGATCGCGTCCGCGGCGGGCGCGAGCGGCAGGTTGGTCGAGATCGTGGGGATGATCATCGAGGCGAGCAGCATGCAGCCGAACACGATGTAGGGCGCGAGGCGGAACAGGGGCGAGGCGTCGTGGGCGAGCACCGACTCCTTCCAGAAGAGCTTGTGCAGCGTGCGGAACGGCATCAGCAGCGGCGGCGCGCCGCGATTCTGCAGCCACGCGCGGCACTGGTTCACCCAGCCCACCAGCAGAGGGGCCACGACGAGCGCGACCACCATGGCGGCCAGCTGGGCGAGGATGCCTTCGAAGTTCATGCCTGGGTGAGAAAGAGCATGGTGACGAGGGTGAGGAAGCTGTAGAGAAGGTAGATCGCGATCCTGCCGCGCTGCAGCCGGCCCACGACGCGCGACGCGGCCTCGGTAGCCGCGGCGATGCGCAGGTAGACCCATGCCCACATGGGGTCTTCGACCGTCACCAGGTAGCGCGGCGCGGCGTCGAAGGGTGACGGGAGCTCGCGGCGCATGCGGTAGAAGGGCTCGAAGATCTGCCGGATCGGCTGCCCGAAGCCTTCCGCCGTGTCCTGCATGCGCGCGGTCTGCAGCGGGAAGCCGCAGTCCCAGGGCGCGGCGCGCCGCAGGCGCCCGTGGTAGAAGCGGCGCACCAGCACGAAGGTGGCGAGAACGATCGCGAGCGTGGCGAGCATCACGAGGAGCGGGCTGTACGTGGCGCGCTCCGCGGACACGGGGGCGAGCACCAGCCAGTCGCCCACGCGCCCGCTTTGCGCGAGCCCGCGCCCGACGAGCGCGAACGGGATCGGGTCGATCACCTCGATCACGGCGACCGGGAACAGGCCCAGCAGCACGCAGCCCGCGGTGAGCCAGGCGAGCCCGAGGCGCTCGAGTCCGTCGGCGTCCTTGGCCTCGGCGAGGCGCTCCTCGCGAGGCTTGCCGAGAAAGATCACGCCGAAGAACTTGACCATCACGTAGCCGGCGAGCGCGGCGACCAGCACGACCCCGGCGGCGAACACCGGCACCAGCATCTTGAGGTAGGGATTCGGCAGCCCGCCGGTGAAGAGGAAGCTTTGCAGCAGCAGCCACTCCGAGGCGAAGCCGTTGGAAGGCGGCAGCCCCGCGCTCGCGATGACCCCCACCAGCGTGGTCCACGCGACCCACGGCATGAAGCGCATGAGGCCGCCCAGCTTGCCCAGGCTTCTCTCGTGCGTGGCGTGCAGCACCGAGCCCGTGCCGAGGAAGAGCAGGCTCTTGAAGAGCGCGTGGTTGAGCGAGTGGTAGAGCATCGCGGTCAGGGCGAGGGCCGCGAGCGAGCGCATCTGGTAGGCGTAGAAGATGATGGCGAGCCCGAGCGCCACCACGATGAGGCCGATGTTCTCGATCGACGAGTAGGCGAGGAGGCGCTTCATGTCGACCTGCACCGCCGCGAACACCACCCCGAAGAGCGCGGTGGCGAGCCCCAGCACGAGCGCGATCACGCCCCACCACCAGAGCGGCGTGTCGATCAGGTCGAAGACCACGCGCGTCATGCCGTAGATCGCTGTCTTCAGCATCACGCCGCTCATGAGCGCGGACACCGGCGAGGGCGCGGCCGGGTGCGCCTCCGGGAGCCAGATGTGCAGGGGCAGCACTCCGGCCTTGGCGCCGAAGCCGAATAGCGCCAGCAGGAAAGCGCACGACGCCCAGAAGGGCGACAGGTGCTGCGAGCGCATGTTGGCGAACGTGTAGTCGCCGGTGTTGGCCTGGAGCACGCCGAAGCACAGCAGGATCGCGATGGCGCCAATGTGCGCGACCAGCAGGTAGAGGTAGCCGGCGCGCTGGATCTCGGGGATGCGGTGGTTGGTCGTGACCAGGAAGAACGAGGCGAGCGCCATCATCTCCCAGCTCACCATGAACGCGTACGCGTCGTCGGCGAGCAGCACCAGCGCCATGGCGGCGAGGAAGAGCTGGTATTGCAGGCAGATCAGTCCCGGCGGCGTGCCCTCGCCGACGCGGAAGTAGCCGCTCGCGAAGATCGAGATCCCCGCGCTCGCGATGCCGAGCAGCATCAGGAAGAAGGCGGCGAGCGCGTCCAGGCGCAGGTGGAAGGGAAGCCCGGGCAGCCCGATCACGAGCACCGCGGTCTCCGGGGTGGAGGGCAGCGCCGCCAGCGCGAGCGCGGCGAGGGCCACGCTCAGGGCCGCGGACATCGGGAAGAGGATGCGCGCGACGAGATGGAAGTTGCGCAGCGCCGCGATGCCGGCCAGCCCGATGGCGATCCATGCCGCGACGACGGCGAGGATGCCGTCGATCACGAGCAGGGACGTGCTCACACGGTTTCTACGGTCGAATTGAGGTAGTAGCCCGCGCCGCGCTCGGTGCGGATGAGGGTCGGCTGGTTGGGGCTTTCCTCGATCTTGCGGCGCAGGCGCAGGATCTGCACGTCGATGGAGCGGTCGTAGATGTCGTCGTGCAGACGGCTCGATTCCAGGAGCTGGTCGCGGGTGAGGATGCGCCCCGGGGCACGCAGGAAGGCCACCAGCAGCGCGTACTCGCTGTTGGTCAATTCCACGTTGCGCCCGTCGGGGGCCTTCAGCTTGCGCGTGCCGGTATTCAACTCCCAGCCCGAGAACTTGAACGCGCGCACGCTTTCGCCGCGGCGCGTGGCGCGCTTGCCCTCGGTGCGGCGCAGCACCGCCTTGATGCGCGCCAGGAGCTCGCGTTGGCTGAAGGGCTTGGTGACGTAGTCGTCGGCGCCGAGCTCCAGGCCCATGATGCGGTCGGCCTCTTCCTTGCGCCCGGTGAGGATGATGATCGGCAGGTCGAGCGATTCGCGCAGGCGCCGCGCGATGGCGAGGCCGTCCTCGTCGGGGAGCTTCAGGTCGAGGATCACCAGGTCGACGATCTCCACGCCGAGGACCTTGTCCATGTCGGCGCCGGTCTCCGCGAGGGAGACCTGGAAGTCGTGCTCGGTGAGGTACTCGCGGATCAGCTCGCGGATTGCGACGTCGTCATCGACGACCAGGATATGGGCTTCCACGGGGAGGGGATCTCGGGGCTGGGAAGGGGGAGGGGTGGGCTGGGGGCATTTTAACGCCGGAGCCCGTAGAATCCTAAGGGGGAGTGAGATTGAACGCCGAAACGCCACCGATCGCGGGAATTGGAAGCGCCGTGTCCTCGCGGCAGGCGCTCGCGTTCGTCACCTTCGGCGTCGTCTATTACCTGCTCGCCGCCTATGCCGTGAGCCTGCCGATGCAGAGCCGGTTGCCGCTCCTCATCTGGCCCGCCCACGGCCTCGCCCTGGGCATGCTGCTCATCTCTCCCGTGCGCCAATGGCCCGCGTACCTGGGACTCGTGCTCGCCGCCACGCTCGCCGTCGGCCTCGACCTGCAGGCGCCCTGGCAGCGCATCGCCGCGACCATGGCGGTCAACGTGGCGCAGCCGCTGTTCGCGGCCGCCGGCCTCGCGCGCCTCGCCGGCCCGCGCGTGCAGATCGACACCATCAAGGGCGTCTCGTCCTTCCTCGTGGGCATGGCGCCGCTGGTGGGCGCCATGGCGATCCTCGACGCGGGCTTCGGCTACCTGCACACGAGCGCGCCGTTCCGCGAGCAGTGGTCGGTCACGTTCGTGTCGACCATGCTCGGCATGCTGATCACCGCGCCGCTCATCCTCGCGTGGAGCCGGCATGGCTTCGAGGAGGCGCTCGAGCTCACGCGCGCGCGGCTGCCGGAGCTTCTCGTCCTTTACGCGGGCCTCATCATCACCACCAATTATGTGTTCGGCACGCGGCCCTCGGTGCCGGGCTTCACCCCGCCGCTCATCTACCTGTGCGCGCCCTTCCTCATCTGGGCGGCGCTGCGCTTCGGGCTGCGCGCGGCCACCCTCGGGCTCGCGATCTTCGGGCTGATCGCGTATTGGCGCACCGCGCACGGCTTCGGGCCGTTCTCGATCGACGGCATCGCCGACGTGCGCTCCATGCTGCACCTGCAGGGCTACCTCGCCACCATCGTCGTCACCACGCTCTTTTCCGCGGCGCTGCTGGTGGAGCGCCAGGACGCGGTGCGCGAGACCGAGGAATGGAGGAACCGCCACGAGGCGGTGATCCGTGCGAGCGGCAACCTGCTCTACGAGTACAACCCCAACGACGGCAGCGTCGTCTGGGACGGCGACACGCAGGCGGTGCTGGGGGTGGGCGCGGAGCGCATCTCGCGCGTGCGCGACTGGATGGGGCGCGTGCACCCCGACGACCGCATTCGCCTGAAGGGCCTGCGCCAGCTCCTCATGAGCGGCGAGCTTTCCCACGCGGCGCTCGAGTACCGTTTCCTGCGCGAGGATGGCGAGTACACCACCGTGGGGGTCAACGCCTACCGCGTGGGCGAGGCCGAGGAAGAGCGCCCTGGCGCGCGTCGCATCATCGGCTTCGTGAAGGACGTCTCGGACAAGGTGAAGGCCGAGGAGGAGCGCGTGCGCCTCGAGGCGCAGTTGAAGCAAGCCGAAAAGATGCAGGCGGTGGGCCATCTCGCGGGCGGCATCGCGCACGACTTCAACAACATCCTCGGCGCCATCCTCGGCTACGGCGAGCTCGCGCAGAGGAAGGCCGCCGACGGCGACATGAAGCGCTACATCGACACCATCATGGGCGCGGGCAACCGCGCCAAGGCGCTGGTCACGCAGATCCTGTCGTACAGCCGCGCCGAGGGCGCCGAGAAATTTCCGGTGATCGTGGCGCCGATCGCCCAGGAGGTGGTCGACCTGGTGCGCGGCTCCACGCCGCTCGCCATCGAGGTCAACTTCGTCGACGAGTGCGCCGAGGCGACCGTGCTGGGCGACCCCACGCGCATGCACCAGCTCCTCATGAACCTCTGCACCAACGCGATCCATTCCATGGGGCAGGGCGGCGCGCTCGAGCTCGCCGTCGCGTGCGAGACCTTCGAGGCGCCGCGCAAGGTGAGGAGCGGCGAGATCGCGCCGGGCGAGTACGTGCGCATCTCGGTGAAGGACTCGGGCCACGGCATCGCCCCCGAGGTGATCGACCGCATCTTCGAGCCCTTCTTCACCACCAAGCCCGCGGGGCGCGGTACCGGCCTGGGGCTCGCCCTGGTGCATTCGGTGGTCTCCGAGCACAAGGGCTTCATCGAGGTCGCGAGCGAGCTCGGCAAGGGCACCACGTTCACGGTGTGGATCCCGCAGATCCACGCCGCGGAGGGCGCGGCCGACGAGCTGGAGACGCTGCCGATGGGCGCGGGGCAGGTGATCCTCGCCGTGGACGACGAGCTCGACGTGCTGCACGCGCTGGAGGAGATGCTCGCCCAGCTCGGCTACGAGCCGGTGGGCTTCGGCGACAGCCGCGAGGCGCTCGAGGCGATGCGCGCCAATCCGCGCCGCTTCGACGCGGTGGTGAGCGACGAGGTCATGCCGCAGTTGATCGGCACCCAGCTCGCCAACGAGCTGAGGAAGCTCAATCCGACGCTGCCCATCGTGATCGCGAGCGGCTACGGCGGCGCGGGCTTCGAGGCGCGCGCCTTGTCCGCGGGAGTGAACCGCGTGCTGCGCAAGCCCTATCGCATGGGCGAGATCGCCGAGGCCCTCGCCGTCTTTTTCGCCAAGTCCTGATTACAGACGCAACCATCGGCGGGGGTGCCGTAACCCCACGGTAACCCGCCCGGCCCAGAGTGGCGTGAAGCCGGCAACAGTCCGGCACCGACCAATCGCGGGGAAAATCAATGAGGGATGGGATGCACGCCACGGCGCCTTCCACGGGCGGCGCCGACGGCGAACTCGCCGTGCGCTCGCTTGCGCACGCCGCCGAGGAGTTGGTGCGTGCGGGCGGGCGCGCGTCCCTCGACTGGCAAGGCGCGTTCGTCGGCACCCATTTCCAGCCCATCTACTGCGTGCGGCGCAAGGCCTGCCTCGGATTCGAGGCCCTCGCGCGCGTGTGGGACGAGCATGGTGCCATGGTCGCCCCGGAAGAATTCTTCGCGCGCGCGCTCGATGGCGATCGCGTGCTTCTCGACTGGGCGTGCCGCGCGCTGCACCTGCGCAACTACGCGACGGTGGACCCGGGCGACCGCACGCTCTTCATCAACATCCATCCCGAAGCGGCGGTGCGCGATGCGCGCCGCACGCGCGACCTGGCCGAGCTGGTGCGCTACTACGGCCTGTCGCCCAAACGCGTCTGCGTGGAAATCCTCGAGGCGCCGTGTTCGAGCGAGAAGCTGCTGCGCGAAGCGGTGGAAGGCTATCGCGACCTCGGCGCTTCCATCGCCATGGACGACTTCGGCGTCGGCTGCTCGAATTTCGACCGCCTGGTGAGCCTGCGCCCCGACATCGTCAAGATCGACCGCTCGGTGCTGGCCGACGCCGCGGGCAAGGACAAGGCGCGCCGCATGCTGCCGCTGATGATCGAGCTGCTGCACGAGTTCCAGGCGAGGGTCGCGGTGGAGGGGATCGAGACCACGGCCGCGGCGCTTCTCGCCATCGAGGCCAAGGCCGATTACCTGCAGGGCTTCCTGTTCGCCGCTCCGCAGGCGCGCCTCGCCGAGGAAATCGACGGCACGGCGATCCTCGATCGGCTGCTGCATTCCGCGGGCCCTCGCCTCGCCGCGTAACCCGTCGGCGCCCGCCGACAGTCAAAAGCGCAGGCTTCCGACAGCCCCCTTCCCGGAACGACTGCTTCAATGCAGAATCGCCCCGCGTATTCGCGCGGGCGCTTTTCGAGCCGATCCTTTCGAAGGAGCACGACATGAACGCCCCGATTCCGAGTCCCGCCGACAAGCCCAGGCTCACCGACGTGCAGACGCTGCGCGACTCGGCGCGGCGCCATGTCGAGGACGGCGCGGTGACCGAGCACTACAGGGGCGACCGGGAAAAGGTCCTGCGGCTCTTGAACCAGGCGCTCGCCACCGAGGTCGTCTGCGTGCTGCGCTACCGGCACGACTATTTCATGGCGCGCGGGCTGAAGGCGAAGGCGGCCGCCGCGGAGTTCCTCGAGCACGCCGACCAGGAGCTCGGGCACGCCGACCAGCTGGCCGAGCGCATCGTGCAGCTCGGTGGCGAGCCCGACCTGAATCCACAGACCCTCACGCAGCGAAGCCACGCGGAGTATCGCCTCGGCCACAACATCGAGGAGATGATCCGCGAGAACCTCGTCGCCGAGCGCATCGCGATCGACAGCTATCGCGAGATGGCGCAGTTCGTCGGAGAAGACGACCCCACCACCAGGAACCTGCTCGAGAAGATCCTCGCGGTGGAGGAAGAGCACGCCGACGACCTGGCCGACCTTCTCGACAAGAGCGCCGGCACCAAGGCCTAGGCGAAAAAAAACCTGCGGACCCAGGAAGCGAAGTCCGCAGGCTTCTCAGCGAAATCGGTGCTAGCGCGGCGCGGCCCTGCGGCGCTCGGCGGCGGGCGCGGCGGCATGCGCGGCCGGGAAGGTGGCTTCGGCCATGCTGCGCGACTCGGCGAGCGAGGCCTCGAGGCGCCCGAGAAGGCGTTCGCGCCTTCCGGCGATGCGCTTCCACGGATCGTTGGTGACGCGGCCCAGGTGCTCGAGGGCCCAGCCTTTGACTTCGCGCCAATGGCCATGCATCTGGTCGGTATTCATCGCGACTCTCCGTATCGGGTTACATCCACCGGCCGCGCTCGTGGAGCGCGGAAACTTTCTGGAGCCGGGCGGTCAATACAGCACGGTTGAACGTCATGCATTCGGAACGCTCCGCGGGCCCGGCGCAAACCAGGTCCCTGGCGAGCGGCGCCGAATCCTCGATGACGAGGACGTTCACGGTGCCGAGATACGCTTCGGATGGATCCTCTGCGGCGAGTCCGGTTGGAAGGCAGCAGGCGAGGCCTATTGCGAGGAGGTTTTTCATGGCCATCTCCCTTGGTGTTCGTTCATATTGAAGAGAGCGCCAAGGCGGGGAAGTCAGAGGGTTGAGGTTCGTGCCTAGGATTCGTCTGATGTTCCCGTCAGAGGAGTCCTACAGGGAATATTTCCGCCGCAGAGGATGAAAAAAGGCCCGCCGAGAGGCGGGCCTTTCGATTCGACCCCGGCCCCGCCTTGATGATTACCGGGGCAGGCTCTTCGGGACGACCTCGCTATCGTGGCGACGTCACTTCACGATCTCGAGGTGCTCGAGGCCGGAGCCCAGGTCGCGGTTCTTGGCGTTCTTGCTCTCCAGCTTGATCTTCAGGCGCAGGTCGTTCACCGAGTCCGCGTTGCGCAGCGCGTCCTCGTAGGTGATGAGGTCGGCCTCGAACAGGTCGAAGAGCGCCTGGTCGTACGTCTGCATGCCGAGCTCGCGCGAGCGGCTCATGAGCTCCTTCATCGCGTGCACCTCGCCCTTGAAGATCAGGTCCGACATGAGCGGCGAGTTGAGCATGATCTCGATCGCCGCCACGCGCCCCTTGGAGCCCTTCTTCGGGATGAGGCGCTGCGAGATGATCGCCTTCAGGTTCAGCGACAGGTCCATCAGCAGCTGCGCGCGGCGCTCCTCGGGGAAGAAGTTGATGATGCGGTCGAGCGCCTGGTTGGTCGAATTCGCGTGCAGCGTCGACATGCACAGGTGGCCGGTCTCGGCGAAGGCGACTCCGTACTCCATCGTCTCGCGCTCGCGGATCTCGCCGATGAGGATCACGTCCGGCGCCTGGCGCAGCGTATTCTTCAGCGCGTTGAACCAGGTATCGGTGTCCACGCCGACTTCGCGCTGCGTGATGATGCAGTTCCTGTGCTCGTGCACGTATTCGACCGGGTCCTCGATGGTGATGATGTGGCCGTAGCTGTTCTCGTTGCGGTGCCCGATCATCGCGGCGAGCGAGGTCGACTTGCCCGAGCCGGTGCCGCCCACGAAGATCACCAGCCCGCGCTTGGTCATCGCCACGTCCTTCAGCACATGCGGCAGGCCCAGTTCGTCGAACTTGGGGATCGTCGTGGTGATGGTGCGCAGCACCAGGCCCACGCGGCCCTGCTGCACGAAGGCGTTCACGCGGAAGCGTCCGATGCCCGTGGGGCTGATGGCGAAGTTGCACTCGTTGGTCGCCTCGAACTCGGCGGCCTGCTTGTCGGTCATGATCGAGCGCGCGAGCTCCTGCGTGTGCATCGGCGAAAGGCTCTGCTGCGACACCGGCGTCACCTTGCCGTCGACCTTCATCGCCGGCGGGAAGCCCGCGGTGATGAACAGATCGGAGCCCTTGCGCGCGATGAGGGCGCGCAGCAGGTCGTGCATGAATTTCAATGATTGTTCGCGTTCCATTGCGTGTCCCCTGGTTGGCCGATCGCTCAGCCGCCGACGAAATTGTCCTTGTTGGAGGCCTTGTTGCGCGCCTCGGGCATCGAGACGAGGTTGCGCTTGACCAGATCGGTGAGGTTCTGGTCGAGGGTCTGCATGCCGAGGGCCTGGCCGGTCTGGATGGCCGAATACATCTGCGCGACTTTCGCCTCGCGGATCAGGTTGCGGATGGCGGGCGTGCCGATCATGATCTCGTGCGCGGCGACGCGCCCGGTGCCGTCCTTGGTCTTGCACAGGGTCTGCGAGATCACCGCGCGCAGCGACTCGGAGAGCATCGCGCGGATCATTTCCTTTTCCGCCGCCGGGAACACGTCGATGATGCGGTCGACGGTCTTCGCCGCGGACGAGGTGTGCAGCGTCCCGAACACCAGGTGGCCCGTTTCGGCCGCAGTCATCGCCAGGCTGATGGTGGTGAGGTCGCGCATCTCGCCCACCAGGATGATGTCCGGATCCTCGCGCAGCGCGCTCCTCAGCGCGTTGGCGAACGAGAGCGTGTGGGGCCCCACCTCGCGCTGGTTGATCAGGCACTTCTTCGCCTCGTGCACGAACTCGATCGGGTCCTCGACAGTGAGGATGTGGCCGTACTCGTTCTCGTTCACGTCGTTCACCATCGCGGCGAGCGTGGTCGACTTGCCCGAGCCCGTGGGGCCCGTCACCAGAACCAGCCCGCGCGGGTACTTGGCGATCTCGGCGAAGATCTTCGGCGCGTTCAGCTGCTCGAGCGTGAGCACCTTCGACGGAATGGTCCTGAATACCGCCCCCGCTCCCCGGTTCTGGTTGAAGGCGTTCACCCGGAAGCGCGCGAGATTCGGGATCTCGAAGGAGAAGTCGACCTCCAGCGTCTCTTCGTAAACCTTGCGCTGGGAGTCGTTCATGATGTCGTAAGTCATCCCGTGCACGTCCTTGTGCTCGAGCGGAGGCACGTTGATGCGGCGCACGTCGCCGTGCACGCGGATCATGGGCGGCAGGCCCGCCGACAGGTGAAGGTCGGAGGCCTTGTTCTTGACCGAGAAGGCGAGCAGCTCTGCGATGTCCATTATTGGGTCTTTTCCCTGAAGGCCGAGGCGGGCCCGCCGGAAAGCGCGGGGCGTAGGGTAGAATCGCCTCGAAAAGTCGATTCGATTATGTCCCCAATCGCCGTGAACCTGCAAGCCATTCGACGGCGCATTTCCGAGGCGTTACAAGGGGATAGCCGCGACGTTTCGCTGGTCGCGGTGAGCAAGTCGCAGCCCCCCGAGGCAATCCGCGCGGCATTCGCCGCCGGTCTGCGCGATTTCGGCGAGAGCTACGTCCAGGAAGCCGTGCCCAAGATCGCCGCGCTCCACGACCTGGACGCGACCTGGCATTTCATCGGCCACCTGCAGGGCAACAAGGCGCGCGAGGTGGCGGCCACGTTCCAATGGGTGCACGGCGTCGACCGGGCGCGGATCGCCGCGGCGCTCGCGCGCGCCCGCCCCGAGGACGCTGCCGCGCTCGACGTGTGCATCCAGGTGAACATCAGCGGCGAGGCGAGCAAGGGCGGGGTCGCGCCGGGCGCGGCGCTCGGCCTTGCGCGCGAGGTCGTCGCGCTGCCGCGCTTGAGGCTGCGCGGCTTGATGGGGATGGCGAGCGCGACCGACGCGGCCGCCGAGCAGCGCGCACAGTTCGCGCTCCTGCGGCGCACGTTCCAGGAAATCCGCGCGGCCGGCATCCCCGTGGATACACTCTCGATGGGCATGAGCCAGGATTTCGAGGCGGCCCTTTCCGAGGGTGCGACAATGTTGCGCATCGGGAAGGCGATTTTTGGGGACGGGGAAGCGACCCTCTCCCCGGCCCTCTCCCAAGGGAGAGGGTGAAATGAGGATCGCATTCATCGGCGGCGGAAACATGGCGCGCGCCATCATCGGCGGGCTCGCCGCGAAAGGCTCGAGCGCCGCGGACATGGTGGTGGTCGAGCCCGATCCCATCGCGCGCCTGAAGCTCGTTTCCGAGTTCGGCATCGCCGCCGTCGACAGCCCCGGCGCCCAGCTCGGCCGCGCCGACGTCGTCATCTTCGCGGTGAAGCCGCAGCAGATGCGCGCCGCGGCGAAGGCCGCGGCGGCGCACCTCGGCGATCCGCTCCTCGTCACCATCGCCGCCGGAATCCGCATCGACGACCTCTCGCGCTGGCTGGGCGGGCTCGAGCGCATCGTACGCGCCATGCCCAACACCCCGGCGCTGGTGCACGCCGGGGTGACCGGCCTCTACGCCCCGTCGGTAGTGGGAAGCGACGACCGCAACACGGCCGAGAGGCTGATGTCCGCGGTGGGGGCGGCGCTCTGGTTCGAGAGCGAGTCCGACCTCGACGCGGTGACGGCGGTGTCGGGAAGCGGCCCCGCCTACGTGTTCTACGCGATCGAGGCGCTGGAAAAGGCCGCGCGCGAGCTGGGACTCGCCGAGGGCGCATCGCGCTCGCTCGCGCTGTGGACCTTCGTCGGCGCGACCAAGCTCGCCATCGAGCGCGGCGAGGATCCGGCCACGCTGCGCGCGCAGGTCACCTCCAAGGGCGGTACCACGGAGCGCGCGCTGGAAGTCCTCGATGCGGCGAAGGTGAAGGAGCATTTCGTCGCGGCGGTGCGCGCGGCCTGCGAGCGCTCGCGCGAGCTGGGCGCTGCGCTGGGAAAGGACTGACGTGATCAACCAGGCCCTGGTCCTCGTCCTCGACACGCTCTTCAGCCTCTTCATCCTCGCCGCTCTGGTGCGCTTCTGGATGCAGGCCCTGCGCGCGCCTTCGCGCAATCCCATCGCGCAGTTCACCATGGCGCTCACCGATTGGGCGGTGAAGCCGCTGCGCCGCGTGATCCCGGGCTTCGGCAAGCTCGACTGGTCGTCGCTCGTGGTGGCCCTTGCCTTCGAGTTCGTGCTGCAATTGCTGCTGCTCATCCTCGCCGGCGGATCGGCCCTGGACAACCCGAACGTCCTCTCGGTGCTCCTCTTCATGTCGTTCGTGAAGCTGGTGCGCCTTTCCATCTATGTGTTCATGGGCGCGCTCATCATCGGGGTGGCCCTGTCCTGGGTGAACCCGCACCACCCGGTCGCGCCCTTCTTCGACGCGCTGATCAACCCGTTCATGAAGCCGGTGCGGCGGGTGATCCCGCCGATCGGGGGCTTCGACATCTCCCCCATCTTCGTCTTCATCTTCTTCCAGCTGCTGCTGATGATCCCGGTCACCTGGCTCGAGGCCGAGACCGCCGCGATGCTGCGCCGCGCGCTCCTGTAGCACCTTCGCGGGGCCGATTATTCGGCACTCGCGCTCGCGCTTTGTCCCCCATGGCGACGCCGAATCCGCTGCGGAAGCGCGCGCGTTACGGGCGTAATGTCTCGTTCAAGCGCGGCGCACAAACGGCGCGAGTGAACCGAAACCCAAAAAGGACGAGACCATGAATGTGATCCACGAAGTCGCGATGCTGGTCGCGGTCGCCTCCCCCGTCGCGGTGATCGCCGCGATCAACCTGGCCCTGTATCTCGCCGGCGAGCGCGGCACGCTCCTGCTGCCGGCCCGCGCGCAATACCCGGTGTCGGCGCTCGAGATGCTGCCCCGCACCCAGGCCCCCGCGGCGAGCGTGGCCGAGCTCGAATCCGAGGAAGAAATGCGCCTCGCGGCATAGGCCGGCGGACGGGTTCGCCCGCTGCCGGCGGCGTTCGCCCCTCGAATTTCGCATTTCGTCGCTTTCGGATGGCCGTCGCCCGCCCCGCCCCCTAGAGTGCAGCCATCAGCTCAACGCAACCCCACCGCACCGGAGACAGAAATGACATTCGCCATCCTCGTGACCTTCGCCTTCTTTGCCCCAATCGCCGCGACCGTGATCGGCAACGTCGCGGGCCTGCGCGCCGCCGCCTAGGAAAGTGCGTGAACGCACAGGCGCTCGTCGGATTGTCGCGGTTCGGTTTGCGCATTGCGCCGCTGAATCCGCGGGCATTCGCGCCTAGGCTTGCATCCATGAAGAACCGATTCCCTTCCGAGCAACGAGCCCTGTGGCGCGAGCGCTTCCTCGCGATCGCCCGCGAGCTCGAGTCCGCCGGCGCCCCGCGCCGCGAGCCGCTCGATCCGGTCCGGGGCTTGCGCGCCCGCTTCCTTCCCACGCGGTCGCTGCGCGGCATCCGGCTGGGGTGCGTCCGCGCCGCCTGAGAGCGTTTCAGCGGTAGCGAAAACCGGGCCCCGAGCCCGGTTTTTTGTTGGCGGACTGTGTGCCAAGTCACTAATAATTCTGGCGAAACGCGGGTACACTGGGCCAATCCCAGGGACAAGAACGAGCTTCCGATGGACGCCGCCGCCACCTCGAACCGTTTCGAGACCGAGATCGCCCGCTATAACCGTTGGCGCGAGGACCTTACGCAATCGGTCCACGCGTACCACGATTGGCTCGAGGCCAACGGCCAGCTCGACGTCCAGCAGTCGATTCGCTTCTACGACCTTCTCGAGAACCTCAACAAGGGCCGGCTGATGCTCGCCTTCCTCGCGGAGTTCTCGCGCGGCAAGTCCGAGCTCATCAACGCGCTCTTCTTCTCGAGCTTCAAGGAGCGGCTCCTGCCCTCCGACGTCGGGCGCACCACCATGTGCCCGACCGAGATCTTCCACGACCCCAGCGAGGAGCCGTACCTCAAGCTGCTGTCGGTGGAGACGCGCTACCGCGACGAGTCGATCTCGCAGCTGAAGAACATGCCGATCGAGTGGAGCAAGATCCGGCTCAACACGAATTCCGCGGCGGACATGAAGAAGTCGCTGAAGGCGCTCGCCGACACCAAGCGCGTCTACGCGCTGGAAGCCCGCATGCTGGGCCTCGCGCCCATGGTGAACGAGAAGGGCGAGCTCCCCGGTGAGGAGGAGCTGGTGGAAGTGCCCGCGTGGCGCTATGCCATGATCAATTACCCCCACCCGCTCCTCACCAACGGCATCTCGATCCTCGACACGCCGGGCCTCAACGCCATGGGCATGGAGCCCGAGCTCACGGTGAGCACCATTCCCAGCGCGCACGCCATCCTCTTCCTGCTGTCGATCGATACCGGCGTCACCAAGAGCGACATGGAGATCTGGGACCGCTACGTGAAGGCGGGCCTGCCGCAGAAGCTCGCGGTGCTGAACAAGATCGACCTTATGTGGGACGAGCTGAAGACGCCCGCGGAGATCGACAAGGCCGTCAACCGCATGGTCGAGACGACTTCGCAGCACCTGCACCTTCCGCGCGAGCGCATCTTTCCGCTCTCGGCGCAGAAGGCCCTCCTCGGCCGGATCCGCGAGGACGCCGGGCTCATCAGGAAGAGCGGCATCGAGCCGCTCGAGAAATTCCTCGCCGAGGAAGTGGTGCCGATGAAGCGCCAGATCCTGTGCAAGGCGGTGGTGAACGAGATCGGCGGCATGATGATGGGCTCGCGCGCCTCGGTGGCCAAGCGCCAGCAGGCCAACCAGGCCGAGGTGGTCGAGCTGAACGGCCTGGTCGGCAAGAGCCGCGAGGTGGTCACCAAGCTGTGGGCCAAGATCACCGCCGAGAAGAACGCCTACAACGCGGCGCTCGCCGAGTACAAGGTGAACCACGCGCAGTTCAGCGCGAAGAAGACGGCGCTCCTCGACCAGCTGAACGCGCAGAAGCTCGACGCCGCCCTCGCCAGGAGCGCGCAGGCGATCGAGGACTCGTGGACCACGATCACCCTGCAGCGCGGCATGAATTCCCTGGTGAAGAACATGAACGAGGACTTCGAGCAGACGTTCGCCGCCTCGGAGGACATCAAGAAGCTGATGCAGGGCGTCTACAACACCTTCATCGAGAAGTTCGGCTTCCAGAAGATGACCATCCCGGCGCTCGACCTCGATCCGCATCGCACCAAGCTGCAGCTATTGGTGATGCAGACCGAGGCTTTCGTGAAGGACCCCGTGAACGTGGTGGTGAAGGAGAAGCACTTCGTCGTGAAGAGTTTCTACTCGACGCTGGTGAAGGAGGCGCGGCGCAATTTCGGCGACGCCAAGAGCCAGACCGAGCGCTGGCTGCAGGCGGTGGTGCTGCCGCTGGAAGTGCAGATCAAGGACCACAAGGCGCAGCTGCAGTCGCGCCTGGACAACCTCGCCAAGATCAACGAGAAGACCACCTCGATCAACGAGCAGATGGCGATCCTCAAGGCCGCGGAGAACGAGCTGAAGAAGCAGCGCGAGATGATCGAGGGCCTGATCCAGCGCGTCTCCGCGCACGAGGCGCGCTCCGCGCTCGCCGAGACGCCCGCGCCCGCCGGGCGCCCCGAGCAGAACGTGCCGGTGGATCTCATGCAGACCACCAAGATGGCGACCTTCGACATGCCCAAGGCCGCGCCGAAGACGGCGCCCGCCCCCGCGGCGCCAAAGGCGCCCGAGGCGCCGCTCATGGGCGACGACGCCTTCGCGCACCTCGCCAAGCCCAAGGCGCCCGCGTTCGATCCGATGAAGACGCAGAAGATGGGCGCGGACATGCAGAGCACCCAGCGCATGGCCGCCGCCCCGGGTCCGGAGACCACGCAGCGCATCGAGCTCGACGATCAGGACACGCAGCGCCTGGGCCCCACGCCCACGCCCGCGCAAAAGCCCATGGTCGACGGCGACAAGACCATGAAGATCCCCAGGCTCGACCCGGCGTACAAGCCCGAGGTCACGCAGAAGATCGAGCTCAATGCGCCCACGCAGCCCCTCGAAGGCTCCAACGTCGCCGGCGCGGAAACCACCCAGCGCATCGACGATTCCATCTGGCGCCTGCAGGAAGCGCGGCGGATCCTGAAGGGCATCACGCCGAAATAAGGGGTCAGAACCCTTTTTCGCACTTAAAGGGGACAGATCATCCGTCTGCTCCCCGACAACGCGCTGATCGCCCGCTTCGTGCTGGCCTTGGCTGCGGAGGCGATTTATCTCACGGGCCGGACTTGGCTCCTGCGCAACATGCCACCGGGCGTGGCGCAGGAATTCGCCTGGACTGTCTGGCGGCTGCCTTTCATCGGCATTTACTTCTGGCTCCTCGCCGCCTTCCTCCCCAAAGCGACTGCGTGCCGCACGGTGCCGCGACACCCCTTTCTCCTGCTGGCCCTGGTTCTTTCGCTGGCGGAGGTCTTCAACCAGCCCGAGCGCAGCCTCGACTATCGCGCGGCTCTCGCGGCGAGCGCTCCGGTCGTTGCGATTCGCGAAGAGCTCTTCTACCGCGCCATCGTCCAGGGATTCATGGAGCGGCTCGCCCCGCCGTGGATGGCAATCGCCACATCGACCTTGGCCTTCGTCGCGTTTCACATCGGCGCCCAACCCATGAATGTCGTTTCCATCACCGGGATCGCTGCGACGGCAATCTTATTGGGAGCCATCTACCAGCGGACCGGGAACTTGTGGCTTGTGGCGGGCCTTCACGCGCTGATCGATGTGGCGTTTGCCTTCGGCCCATCGCTGGCGATCGCGCCGGGATTGCTGATCACCTGCAATATTCTCGCCGCGGCCTTTGCGCTGGCGTGGTGGCGCGTCGATCGTGGCCTCGCCGGGCCGGCGCCGCGATCTGTCCCCTTTTAGCCCCGAAAAGGGTTCTGACCCCTTAAACCAGGATCACGTCGTACTGTTCCTGCATGTAGGCGTTCTCGACCTGCATCGAGATGGGCTTCTTGATGAAGTCGCCCAGCTGCGTCAAGCTCGCCGATTCCTCGTCGAGGAAGAGGTCGATCACCTTCTGCGAGGCGAGGATGCGGTACTCCTTCGCGTTGAACTGCCGCTCGGTGCGCAGGATCTCGCGCAGGATCTCGTAGCAGATCGTCTGCGGCGTCTTCAGCTCGCCGCGCCCCGCGCAAGTGGAGCATGGCTCGCACAGCACGTGGGCGATGGATTCGCGCGTCCTCTTGCGCGTCATCTCCACCAGCCCCAGCTGCGAGAAGCCGTTCACGGTGACGCGCGTGCGGTCGCGGGCGAGCGCCTTGCGGAACTCCGCGAGCACCGCGTCGCGGTGCTCGAGGCTTTCCATGTCGATGAAGTCGACGATGATGATGCCGCCCAGGTTGCGCAGCCGCAGCTGGCGCGCGATCGACTGCGCCGCCTCGAGGTTGGTCTTGAAGATGGTGTCGTCGAACGAGCGTCCCGAGACGAAGCCGCCGGTGTTCACGTCGACGGTGGTGAGCGCCTCGGTCTGGTCGATGATCACGTAGCCGCCGCTTTTCAGGTCCACGCGGCGCGCGAGCGCCTTCTCGATCTCGTCCTCCACGCCGAACAGGTCGAACAACGGCCGCTCGCCGGAGTAGTGCTCGAGGATCGGCAGCGCCTGGCGCGTGTACTTCTGCGCGAACTCCTGCACCTTGCCGAAGGTCTCGCGCGAGTCGACGATGATGCGCTCGGTGGAATCGGTGACGAGGTCGCGCAGCACGCGGGCGGCGAGCGACAGGTCCTGGTAGAGGAGCGCCTGCGGCGGCGCGCTCTGCGCCGCGAGCTGGATCTGCTTCCAGAGCGTGACGAGGTACTCGATGTCCGCGTTCAGCTCCGCTTCGCTCGCCGCCTCCGCCACGGTGCGCACGATGAAGCCGCCGGTCTCGCCGGGCGGGATCAGCGACTGGACCTTCTCGCGCAGGTGCTCGCGCTCGACCTCGTCCTCGATCCTCTGCGAGATGCCGATGTGCGGGTCCTGCGGCAGGTAGACGAGGAGGCGCCCGGCGATGGACACCTGGGTCGAGAGGCGCGCGCCCTTGCTTCCGATCGGGTCCTTGACGACCTGAATCAGGAGCGTCTGGCCTTCGGACAGGATCTTCTCGATGGGGCGCAGCTCGCCGTTGCCGGCCTTCGCCATCCAGATGTCGGCCACGTGGAGGAACGCCGCGCGCGGCAGCCCGATCTCGACGAAGGCCGATTGCATGCCGGGCAGCACGCGGCACACCCGGCCCAGATAGATGTTGCCGACCAGGCCGCGGCTCGAGTCGCGCTCGATGTGCAGCTCCTGCACCGCGCCCTGCTCGGTCACCGCCACCCGCGTCTCCTGCGGGGTGACGTTTATGAGGATCTGTTCGTTCATCACCGCTCACGATCGAGTTAAACCGTGATCCGCAGATGAACGCAGATGAACGCAGATAAACCCTCGGGGCAATCATTTGCCGTTGCCCGCAATTCGCGATCGTGTGGGAGTTACATATCCATCAAGGTTTTGTCTGCGTTCATCTGCGTTTATCTGCGGATCCAAAGCTTTAGGTACCCCTAGGGTACGGCAATTCCGAATTTGCGGAGGAGCTCGGCAGTTTCGTACAGTGGCAGCCCCATCACGCCGGAGTAGCTTCCCTCGATGCGCTCGACGAAGGCGGCCGCGCGGCCCTGGATGCCGTAGGCGCCCGCCTTGTCGAAGGGCTCGCCGGACTGCACGTACGCGCCGATGCGCGCCTCGTCGAGCGCGGCGAAGGTGACGAGCGTCTCGCTCACCGCGATCTCGTAGCGCTCCTCGAAGCCCAGCGCGACGGCGGTGAGCACGCGGTGCCGGGTGCCGGCGAGGAGCTTCAGGATGCGCTCGGCGTCGGCGCGGTCCGCGGGCTTGCCGAGGATCTCGCCCGCCAGGGTGACGGTGGTATCGGCGGCGAGCACGGGCTTTCTCTGCAGCCCGCGGCGCATCACCACGCGCTGCCATGCCGCCTCCACCTTGAGGCGCGTCACGCGCTCCACGTAGGCATCGGCGAGCTCGCCGCGCCGCACGGCCTCGTCGGTGTCCGCGTCCTGGCGCGGTCCTTCGCGAAACAGGAGGGGCTCGAACTTCACGCCGATCTGCGCGAGGAGCTCGCGGCGGCGCGGGCTGCGGGAAGCGAGGTAGATCATCAGGTCCCTGCGGGCGAAACGGGCTTGCCGAAGAGTGCGGCGAGGAAGGGTGCGAGGGCGGCGGCGCACTCGCGCGGCCGCGTCTCGATCGCGAAATGCGGCCCCGACAGGCGCACGAGCTCGGCATTGTGACAGACCGACTCGAGGTGGCGGCGCGCTGCCGCGCCGATCACCAGGTCGTCGGCGAAGTGCGCGATGACGATCGGGATGCGCAGCCGGCCGAGCTCCGCGCTCACGTCCTCGCCGGCGATGAGCGCGAGGCGCTCGGCGATCACGTCGCGGGGCATCGAGGCGAGTGCGGCGGCGAGCGCCTCGGACCAGCGCCGGCGCGCGGGATCGCGCGTGGCGAATACCATGGGATTGAGGAAATTGGCGCCGAGGAACTGCGCCAGCGCCGGCATGGAGGCGCCCAGCGCCGCCCACGGCGCGGGCGCGCGCGCGAAGGCGCCGCACAGGATGAGCCCCGCCACATGCGGGTCCTGGGAAGCCCAGCGCGCCGCGACCAGCCCCGAGAACGACTCGCAGATGAGCACCGGACGCGATTGCGGCCCGACCTGCCCCGCCGCATGGCGCGCGTAGCCGTTGAGCGAATCGAGCTTGCGGGCCGGATAGCCGATGGCGCGCGCGGGATGGTGCTCCGCGAGCGCCGCAACGAACTCCGCGCGCAGCTCCGCCACGCCGTCGAAGCCCGGCAGGAGCACGATCTCGGTGGCCGCGGCGCTTTGGCTCATTCGCGATGGTAGGGATGGCGCGCGAGGATGGTCCAGGCGCGATAGAGCTGCTCGGCGAGGACGACGCGCACGAGCTGGTGCGGCAGCGTGAGCGTGGAGAGCGACAGCAGCTTGTCGGCGCGCTCCTTCACGTCGTCGGCGAGCCCGTCGGCGCCGCCGATCGCGAACACGGGATGGGTGGCATCGCGCATCCAGCCGGCGAGCATCACCGAAAGCCCCTGGGTGGAGATCGCCTTGCCGCGCTGGTCGAGGGCGAGGAGCGTGGCGCCCGCGGGCAGCGCGGCGAGCATGCGCTTGCCTTCATCGGCCTTGCCCTTTTCGGGCTTGAGCTCCACCAGCTCGACGCGGACCTCCGGCGGCATGCGGCGCGCGTATTCGTGGAACCCTTCCTCGATCCATGCCGGCATCTTGTGCCCGACGGCGAGGAGGGTCACCCGCACGCGGCAGGACTCTACGCCGCGCGCCGGCGAGACGCGCCCTTGTCGTCGGGCCTCTTGCGCGCGCGCTTTGCGGGCACGCGCCTGGCGGCGACGGGCTCGGTGGAATTCACCACCTGGTCGAACTTGCCGTCGCTCCACAGCTCCTCGAGGTTGTAGTACTGGCGCACCGCGGGCTGCATCACGTGCGCCACGATGTCGCCGGCATCGACGAGGACCCAGTCCCCGCCTTCCTCGCCCTCGGTGCCGATGATGGCGGCGCCGGCTTCCTTCAGCGCGTCGCGCACGTGCCGCGAGAGCGCCTTGGTCTGGCGCGCGGAGTCGGCGCTCGCCACCACGATCCAGTCGAAGAGCGCGGTGAGCCTGCGCACGTCGATGGCCTGGATGTCGTGCGCCTTGATGTCCTCGAGGGCGTTGATGACGAGCTTCTTCTTGGCGAGCGTGGTGAGTTTCTTCATGTGTACAGGGCGTGGGATCGGACGAATTCGACCACCGGGTCGGGGGTGAGGTAGCGGATCGAGGCTGCCTCGCTTGCCGCGGCGCGAATGGCGGTCGACGAGATAGACAGCGGCGTCATCGCAAAGGTCATTATCTTTCCGGCGGGCGCGCCGTCCAGGTCATGGGGATCGAGCGTGATGCGCGGCCAGACGTCGCGCGGAACGGTCCCGGGCCCCCTGGAGAACCAGGCCGCGTCGTCGGCGCGCACCGCGACCGCGAAGTGGGCGAGCTCGAAGAGCTCGGCCCAGCGGTGCCAGGTGTCGATCTTGGCGAAGGCGTCGGTCCCGACGAGGAAGATCAGCGGCACGTCAGGGCCGCGCTCCTTGCGGATCTCGGCGAGCGTGTCGTAGGTATAGGTGTTGCCGCCGCGTTTCAGCTCGCGGTCGTCCACGTCGAAGCGCGCGTCGCGCGCGGTGGCGAGCTTCAGCATCGTGAGGCGTTGCTCGTTGGTGGCGTGCGCGCCGCGCCCGCGGTGGTAGGGCAGGCCCGCCGGGATGAAGATCACCTTCTCCAGGTGAAACGCCTCGCCCACCTCGGTGGCGAGCCGCAGGTGGCCGAAGTGGACCGGGTCGAAGGTGCCGCCGAAGAGACCGATCGCCGCCAAGTCAGGTGCGCACTTGCCCGTCGCCCAGCACGATCCACTTCTGCGACGTGAGGCCCTCGAGCCCGACCGGCCCGCGCGCGTGCAGCTTGTTGGTGGAGATGCCGATCTCGGCGCCGAGGCCGTACTCGAACCCGTCGGCGAAGCGCGTCGACGCGTTCACCATCACCGAGCTCGAGTCCACCTCGCGCAGGAACCTCTGCGCGCGCGACCAGTCGCCGGTCACGATCGCATCGGTGTGCTGCGAGCCGTACTTGGCGATGTGCGCGATGGCCTCGTCGATACCGGGGACGGTCGTGATGGAGACGATCGGCCCAAGGTACTCGGTGTAGAAGTCCTGCTCGCTGGCGGCCTTGGTGCCCTTGATGCCGGCTTTCTTGAGGATCTCGCGCGACTCCGGGCAGCAGCGCATCTCGACCTTCTTCTGCGCGTAGATGCGCCCGATCTCCGGGAGCACCGCGGGCGCGATCGCCTGCGCCACGAGGAGCGTCTCCATGGTGTTGCAGGTGCCGTAGCGCTGCGTCTTCGCGTTGTCGGCGATGGCGATCGCCTTCGCGGGATCGGCGCGATCGTCGATGTAGACGTGGCAGACGCCGTCCAGGTGCTTGATCACCGGCACGCGCGCGTCCTGCGAGATGCTCTCGATCAGGCCCTTGCCGCCGCGGGGCACGATGGCGTCGATGAATTTCTCGAGGGTGACGAGCTCGCCCACCACGGCGCGGTCGGTGGTGTCGACGAGCTGGATCGCGTTCTCCGGAAGGCCCGCGGCCTTCAGCCCCGTGGCGAGGCACGCGGCGATCGCGCGGTTCGATTTCAACGACTCGCTCCCGCCGCGCAGGATGCACGCGTTGCCGGACTTGAGGCAGAGCGCCCCCGCGTCCGCCGTCACGTTGGGACGCGACTCGTAGATGATCGCGATCACGCCGAGCGGCACGCGCATCTTGCCGACCTGGATGCCCGACGGCCGATAGGCGAGGCCCGTGACTTCGCCCACGGGGTCGGGAAGCTTCGCGACTTCGCGCAAGCCCTCGGCCATCGACTCGATCGCCTTCGCGGTGAGGGTGAGGCGGTCGATGAAGGCGTCGTCGCGCCCCTCGGCACGCGCGGCCTTCACGTCCTGCGCGTTGGCGGCGAGGATCGTCTTCTCGCGCCCGACGAGCTCCTGGGCGGCGGCTTCCAGCGCGCGGTTCTTGGCGGCGGTGGAGGCGCGCGCGAGCTCACGCCCCGCGGCACGCGCGGACTCGCCCATGGCGTGCACCAGGGCTTTCAGGTCGGCGGATGCGTTCAGGTCGTTGGGCATGTCACGCGGCTTCACTCATGACGGGTCGTCCCGAGATGCCGAGGGCCAGCTCCACGACGGCCGACCACGGATCTCCGGTCTCGACGCCTTTAATCATGCGATCGATCGTATGGGCCCGCAAGAGCTCGCGGTCGAAGGTCGCCGCCGAGTGCTTGCGTGCGGTACGGCTCAAACGCTCCATCCGGTCCGGCGGGATGAAGCGGCGCGGGCGCTGCCCCGCGGAGATCGCCATGAGGAGGCGCAGCTCCTCGGCGAGCGTCCAGAGGAGAAGTGGCAGCGGCTCGCCCTCGGCCTCCAGCGAGGCGACCACGCGCACCACGCGCGAGGGGTCGCCGCCGTGGATCGCCTCGATCAGCGTGTCGCGCTCGAAACGCGCGACGTCGGTCACCGATTCGCGGATCGCTTCCAGTGTGATCTCGCCCTCGGGCAAGAGGAGCGCGAGCTTCTCGACCTCCTGCTTCGCCGCGAGGAGGTTGCCCTCGACGCGATCGGCGAGCCACTCGAGGGTCTCGACGGATGCGCGCTGGCGCTGGCGCGCGAGGCGTTCGGCGAGCCAGTCGGGAAGCTCGTCGCGCGTGACCGGCTTCGCCTCCACCGCGACACCGGCGCTCTCCAGAGCGGCGAACCAGCTCGTCTTGAGCTGCTGCCAGTCGAGCTCGGGAAGGATCACGAGGGTGAGCGCGTCCGCGGGAGGCTTCGCGCACCATGCCGCGATCGCCTTGCCGCCCTCGGCGCCGGGCTTGCCCGTGGGGATGCGCAGCTCCACCAGGCGCTTCGAGGCGAACAGCGACAGATTGGCAGCGCTCGCCCCCAGCTTCGCCCAGTCGACGCCGGGCTCGGCGAAGAAGATCTCGCGCTCGGTGCATCCGCTCCTGCGCGCGGCCTCGCGGATGCGGTCGGCGGCCTCGAGCGCGAGGAGCGCCTCGGCGCCGTGGATCGCGTAGAGCGGCGCGAGGCCTTTCTTCAGGTGCGTCTCGAGCTGGCGCGTGCCGATCTTCATCGCGTCACATCTCGCGCTTAGCGGCCGCGACGTGGCGCAGGATCTGGCGCGCGAGGTCCAGCTGCATGTCCTTGAAGAGGAGCGCCTCCTCGGCTTCCTTGGCGGTCGGCGCGGTCTCGCTGTAGGTGATGAGGCGCCGCGTCTCGACCTCGGTCGACGGGATCACCGGTTCCTCGCGTCCGGGCACCACGAGCTCGTAGCGCACCGTGAGGCGCAGCTGGAACTCGTACACGCGCCCGGTGCCGGTGATGGTGAAGACCGTCTTTTCGCGCGCTTCCTGCAGGATGCGCAGGTGCGCATCGGATTCGACCGCGGCGGTCACGAGGCGCGTGGGTCCGAGGGCGAGCGCGCGGCGGATGTCGGCCACCACCTGTGAGGGCCCGACGCTCGAGATGTAGAGCTTCTTGATGCCGACCTCGGGGTCGCCGCGCAGCTGGAAGCCGCACGCGGCGAGGAGGACGAGCGCCGCCATCGCGACGTATCTAGACAACGACGTTCACCAGGCGTCCGGGGACCACGACGACCTTCTTCGGCGTCTGGCCGTTGAGGAATTTCTGCACCGCCTCGAGCTTGAGCGCAAGTGCTTCGATGATTTCTCGAGTCGCCGAGACCGGCACGCGGATGTGGCCGCGCAGCTTGCCGTTCACCTGCACCACGAGCTCGATCTGGTCCTGCACCAGCGCGGCCGCGTCCACCGCCGGCCACGGCTGGTCGATGAGCTCCGTGCCGGGACGAAGCTCGCTCCAGAGTGCGGTCGCGATGTGCGGCACGATGGGGGAGAGGAGCAGCACCGCGTCCTCGATCACCTCCTGGGCGACGGCGCGCGCGACCGGGCTCAGGTCCTTCAGCGTCTCTTGCAGGTTCAGCAATTCACGGATCGCCGCGATCGCCGTGTTGAATTGCATACGCCGCCCGTAGTCGTCGCCGACCTTCTCGATGGTCTTGTGAAGTTTGAAGCGCAGCTGGGCGAGCTCGGTGGTGAGCTCGCCGCTCGCGTAACGCGGGACGACGCCGGCCTTCACGTGCTCGTGCACCGTCGTCCAGAGCCCGCGTAGGAACTTAAAGGAGCCGGCCACGCTCTGGTCCGACCACAGCATCGTGTCGGTCGGCGGGTTCGCCTGCATCACGTAGAAGCGCGAAGTGTCGGCGCCATACTCCTCGATCATGTCCTGCGGGTCGACGCCGTTCCTCTTCGACTTGGACATCGTGCCGATGCCCCCGTAGTCGATCGGCGAGCCGTCCGACTTGAGCGTCGCCCCGGTGATCTTTCCCTCGGCATCGACGCGGGTCTCGACTTCATCCGGCGCGAAGTACTCGATGCCGCCCTTGTCGGTGCGGCGCGAGAAGATGTGGTTGAGCACCATGCCCTGCGTGAGCAGGTTGGCGAACGGCTCGTCCACCTTGATGAGACCCATGTCGCGCATCGCCTTGGTCCAGAAGCGCGCGTAGAGCAGGTGCAGGATGGCGTGCTCGATGCCGCCGATGTAGATGTCGAGCGGCAGCCAGTACTGCGCGCGCGCATCCACCATCGCGCTCGCACCCGGGCTCGCGTATCGCATGTAGTACCAGGACGAATCGACGAACACGTCCATGGTGTCGGTGTCGCGCTTCGCCGCGCCGCCGCACTTCGGGCACTTCGTCTCGAAGAAGGATGGGGTCTTCGCGAGCGGGCTGCCGCTGCCGTCGGGCACCAGGTCCTCGGGCAGCTTCACCGGGAGATCGGCGTCGGGCACGCCCACGTCGCCGCATTTCGGGCACTGGACGATCGGGATCGGCGTGCCCCAGTAGCGCTGGCGCGAGATGCCCCAGTCGCGCAGCCGATACTGCACGCGTTTCTTGCCCAGGCCCTTCGCCGCGAGGTCCTTCGCCACCGCGTCGAGGGCCGCCTTCTGCTCGAGGCCGTCGTACTTGCCGGAGTTCACGTTGCGCCCGGGCGCGTCGTACCACGCCTGCCAGGCGTCGAGCGCGTAGGGCTGGCCGTCGACGTCGATCACCTGCCTGATCTCGAGGCCGTACTTCTTCGCGAACGCGAAGTCGCGTTCGTCGTGGCCGGGCACGGCCATCACCGCGCCCTCGCCGTAGCTCATCAGCACGTAGTTGCCGACCCACACCTCGACCTTGTCCCCGGTGAAGGGATGGCGCACGTGCAGGCCGGTGCGCATGCCCTTCTTCTCCATGGTGGCGATCTCGGCCTCCGCTACGGCGCCCTTCTTGCACTCCTCGATGAACGCGGCGAGCGCGGCGTTGCCCTTCGCGGCCTCGGTGGCGAGCGGATGCTCCGCGGCCACCGCGGCGAAGGTGATGCCCATGATGGTGTCGGCGCGCGTGGTGAAGACCTTGAGGCCCAGCTTTGCGTCGGCCATGCGGCGCGCGGTCTCCTCGTCGTAGGGGAGCGTGAACTCGATGCCCTCGCTCCTGCCGATCCAGTTGCGCTGCATCTGCTTCACCTGCTCGGGCCAGCCGAGGGCGCCGAGCGAATCGAGCAGCTCGTCCGCGTACTGGGTGATGCGCACGTACCACACGGGAATCTCGCGCTTCTCGACCACCGCGCCGGTGCGCCAGCCGCGGCCGTCGATCACCTGCTCGTTGGCGAGCACGGTCATGTCGACGGGGTCCCAGTTCACCACGCCTGTCTTCTTGTAGACGAGGCCCTTTTCCCAAAGGCGCAGGAAGAACCACTGGTTCCAGCGGTAGTAGTCGGGCGAGCAGGTCGCCAGCTCGCGCGTCCAGTCGATCGCCCAGCCCATCGCCTGGCATTGCTTCTTCATGTACGCGATGTTGTCCCACGTCCACTTCGCCGGAGGCACGCCGTTGGCCATCGCGGCGTTCTCGGCGGGCAGCCCGAACGCATCCCACCCCATCGGCATGAGCACGTTCCAGCCCTTCATGCGCATGTAGTGGTAGAGCACGTCGTTGATCGTGTAGTTGCGCACGTGCCCCATGTGCAGCTTGCCCGAGGGATAGGGCAGCATGGACACGCAGTAGTACTTGGGCTTGGGCGAATGATCGGGCGCGACGAACGCTTTTGTCGCGGCCCATCGAGCCTGGATGCGCGGCTCGAGCTCGCGCGGGTGATATTGGGATTCCATAGACTCGAAATTATATCAGGAGGGGTGCTCCAAACCCTTGATTTGGCGCGCAGTCTCGGGCATTTTCCAGCTACCCGCATCCGCGCCGGGGCGAACGCCGTACAGCACGGGGAAGCATTCGGGAGGACAACATGAAAAGAACGATCGTTTCGCTCGCGTGCGCGCTCCTGCTAGGCGCGCGCTTCGCCGATGCGGCACCCGCCATCGTGGAGTCGGTGCAGTATCCCGCGTGGCTCGAGCGCGGCGGCAACGCCGTGCCGCTCACGCCGGGCACGCCGCTGCAGGCGCAGGACCGCCTGCGTACCGGCGCCAACGCGCGCGTGCAGTTGAAGATGCCCGAGGGCAGCGCGGTGAAGCTCGGCGAGAACGCGCAGTTCGTCTTCGAGCGCGGCGCCGACGACCGCGGCGTCTTCCGCGCGACGCTCTCGGTGCTCGCCGGCGCATTCCGCTTCACCACCGACGCGCTGCGCAAGGGGCAGCGGCGCGACATCGCGATCAAGGTGAAGAACGCGACCGCCGGAATTCGCGGCACGGACCTGTGGGGCAAGTCCACGGACGAGCGCGACATCGTGTGCCTGCTCGAAGGCAAGATCACGGTCGGCTCCGAGGGCCATCCGACCGTCACGCTCGACCAGCCGCTCGACTTCTACCAGAAGCCGCGCGACGGGGCGCCGGCGGTCGCCAAGGTGGATCAAAAGCAGATCGACATCTGGGCGCGCGAGACCGAGATCGCCGCGGATGGCCCGGCGGCGCGCGCCGGCGGCAAGTGGCGCGTGATGGCCGCGACCTTCCGCACGCGCGACGAGGCGCTCGCCCTGAATCGGGCGCTTCGCTCCGGCGGCTATCCGTCCGAGGTCGCGATGCGCGAGGGCGATTTCGCCGTGGTGGTCGGCAATCTCGCCGGCGAAGCCGAGGCGCGCGCCCTGATGGCCAACTTGAGAGCGGTGAATGGCGTGCTGGCGCCGGTAGTGCTTCCCGCGAACTAGTCCGGGAACTTCCCGCGCGCCCCGCGTGTCTTTCCACGGGTCGCGCCATTGCGGCGTGACATTGCAATTGGGGCAGACAGTTGAGGGCGCATAATGCGCCCTCTTTTTTTGAGAAAAGTGGTGTCAGGTACGACTTTTTGCCGGAAAATCGACTGCAAAATCCATCGCTTGTGCGGTTGGAAAAGTCGTACCTGACACCACTTTTGATCGATGCCCCAGATTCTCGCGAACCTCAATCCCGAGCAGCACCAGGCCGTCACCCTGCCGCGCGAATCCGCGCTCATCCTCGCCGGCGCCGGCAGCGGCAAGACGCGCGTCCTCACCACGCGCATCGCGCACCTGATCCAGAGCGGCGAGGTGAGCCCGGCGGGAATCCTCGCGGTCACCTTCACCAACAAGGCGGCGCGCGAGATGCTGACGCGGCTTTCGGCGATGCTGCCGATCAACACGCGCGGCATGTGGGTGGGCACGTTCCACGGGCTCTGCAACCGGCTGCTGCGCACGCATCATCGCGACGCGGGCCTGCCGCAGCTTTTCCAGATCCTCGATTCCGGCGACCAGCAGTCGCTCGTCAAGCGCCTGGCCAAGGCGCAGGGCTTGGACGAGGAGAAATTCCCGCCGCGCCAGCTGCAGAATTTCATCAACAACTGCAAGGAAGCGGGGCTGCGCGCCAACGCGGTGGAGGCGGGCGACGAATTCACGCGCCGCATGGTCGCCTTCTACGCCGACTACGACGCGCAGTGCAATCGCGAGGGCGTGGTCGATTTCGCCGAGCTGCTGCTGCGCACCTTCGAGACGCTCGCCAAGAACCTGAACCTGCTGCAGCACTACCAGAACCGCTTCCGCTACATCCTGGTGGACGAGTTCCAGGACACCAACAAGCTGCAGTACCAGTGGATCAAGATGCTCGCCGGCTCGAACGGGTGCGTGTTCGCGGTGGGCGACGACGATCAATCGATTTACAGGTTCCGAGGCGCCGAAGTCGGCAACATGAACGAGTTCGTCCGCGACTTCGGCGTGAAGGAGGTGGTGAAGCTCGAGCAGAACTACCGCTCCCAGGGCCACATCCTCGACGCCGCCAACGCGATCATCCAGCAGAACAAGGCGCGCCTGGGCAAGAACCTGTGGACCGCGCAGGGCAAGGGCGAGCAGCTGCGCGTGTACGCTGCGGCCAACGACGACGAGGAAGCGCGCTTCATCGTGGACGAGGTGAAGGCACTGCATCGCGAGGGCATGGCGCTTTCCGAGATGGCGCTCCTCTATCGCTCCAACGCGCAGTCGCGCATCCTCGAGCATTCGCTTTTTCGCGCGGGAATCGCGTACCGGGTCTACGGCGGGCTGCGCTTCTTCGAGCGCCAGGAAGTGAAACACGCGCTCGCCTACCTGCGCCTCGCGGGCAATCCCGACGACGACACGGCGTTCTCGCGCGTGGTGAACTTCCCGCCGCGCGGCATCGGCTCGCGATCCGTGGAGCAGCTGCAGGAGGCCGCCGAGCGCGGCATGGGAAGTCTCATGCACGTGGCGCGCTCCGGCATCGTCAGCGGCCGCAGCGGCGCGGCGATCGCGCAGTTCATCGCCGTCATCGACGCCCTCAACAAGTCCTCTGAGACGCTCACGCTCGCCGAGCTGATCGAGGAGGTCCTCGAGAAAAGCCGCCTCAAGGATCACTACGCCGCGGAGAAGGACGGCCGGGACCGCCTCGAGAACCTGCACGAGCTCATCAACGCGGCCGCGCTCTTCGCCGAGGATTTCGAGCACGGCCTCGAGCCCGCCGGCGAAGCGCAGGAGGACGTCGCCGCGGTGGCCGGCACGCCCGAGCAGCAGGTCCTCGCCGGGTTTCTTTCGCACGCGAGTCTCGAGGCGGGCGAGCGCGAGGCCGCCGCCGGCCAGGACGCGCTGCAGTTGATGACGGTGCACTCCGCGAAGGGGCTCGAATTCTCCGCGGTGTTCATCTCCGGGCTCGAGGAGGGACTCTTCCCGCACGAGAACAGCATGCTCGAGGACGGCGGCATCGAGGAGGAGCGCCGCCTCATGTACGTCGCGATCACGCGCGCGCGCCGGCGCCTCTACCTTTCGTACGCCGGCAGCCGCATGCTGCACGGCCAGCCGCGCTACGGGATCGTGTCGCGCTTCGTCGAGGAGATCCCGGCGCAGCTGTGCAAGTGGATCGTGCTGCCGGAAAAGCAGTTCGAGCATCGCTGGGGCAACCGCGGCGGGGCGGCGAGCTCGAGCTCGTGGAGCGCCGGCGGGGGGCGCGCGCCGCCGGCCGACCGCGACATGTACAAGAGCACGCAGCGCGCGAATTTCGAGATGCAACGTCCCGACGAGCAGCCGTTCGCGATCGGCCAGAACGTGCGCCACGCCAGGTTCGGCGACGGTGTCGTCATCAACTTCGAGGGCCGCGGGCTCGACGCCCGCGTGCAGGTGCGCTTCGCCTCCGAGGGCACCAAGTGGCTCGCCCTGCAGTACGCCAAGCTCTCGGCATTCTGAAAAGTCGTGTCAGGTACGACTTTTTAAGTTGTACCTGACACCACTTTCGCATCCCCGGTTTCGAAGACCTCGCGATAGCCGATGTAGGTGCTGATCACCATCATCGGGATCACGAGGAGGAGGCCGATCGCCCACGGGATGAGCGCCGCCAGGAAGAGCGCGAGGAGCACGGCGCCGTAGACCATCATCGCGCCGAGGTTGGCGATCGCCGCGAAGACGCTCCAGCGCATCGCCTGCATCGTGCTCATGCCGTGGAAGGCGATGAGGGGTGCGGCGAACCAGAGCGCGCCTTTCACCACCACCGTCATGAGGAATCCCACGGAGAGGATCCATTCCTTTCCCTTGAGCGCGTCCACGTATTCCGCGAGGGTGAAGCTGCGCTCGCTGGAGGCGGCCATCGGCAGCCCGAGGAGCGCCATCAGGGCGAAGATCGCGATCTCTGCGAGCAGCAGCAGCGCTCCCAGGTTCACGAGCGGGCGCATGTTGCGTTTGAATGCCGCGAAGAGGTCGCCCATCACCAGGCGCTCGCCCTGGGTCTGGCGGTAGGCGGCGATGGCGAAGCTCGCGAAGAACACCGGCTGCAGGAAGTTGGCGAGCACCCCGCCAATGAAAGGCATGAGGATGAGGCCGAACGTGATCGCGATCCAGCCCGCGCAAAGCCCGAGCCACGCGAACGGCGCCCCGCGGAAGAGCGTGAACGCCTCGGCGAGCCACGCCGCGCCGCGGGAGGCCTTGAGCTCGGCGACCTTGATGCTCGCGTCCATCGCCTAGCCGAGCGTTTCCGCGAGCTCGCGCGCGTGCGCGACATGGTGCTCGAGGAGCCGGCGCGAGAACTCGTGGTCCTTGGGGATCGTCATGTGCGAGTCGCGCGGGAAATAGTTGTATCCCAGGCGGCCCAGCCAGGTGCGCAAGGCGGCGCGGCGCAGCATCACCGGCCAGAGGCTGCGCTCGAAGCTTTCCAGCGGGCGCAGCTCCTGGTAGCCCTTGATGAACGCGTGGACGCGCGCGGCGTCGAGCGTGGCGTCCGGATTCACGCACCAGTCGTTCACGGCGATCGCCACGTCGTAGAGGAGCGCGTCGTCGCACGCGAAGTAGAAGTCGATCACGCCGCCGCGGCCTTCGCCGTCCCAGAGCACGTTGTCGTGAAAGTAGTCGCCGTGAATGATGCCTTGCGACAGGACCGTGTCGTCGTGGATGGCCTGGTAGCGGTTCTCGGCGGCGATGAGGTCGTTCTCGGCGCGCGAGAGCTTGGGCTCGAGCGCCTGCGCGAAGCTTTGCCGCCACGCGGGCCCGCGCCAGTTGTCGAGCGAGGCGTCGTAGTCGACCGCGGCCACGTGGATCGCCGCGAGGATCGCGCCGGCGCGCTCGCAGGTGCGCGGACCGGGCCGCGTTTCGGGCGCGCCCGCGAGCCGCGTGACGATGATCGCGGGCTTGCCGTTCACCTCCGCAATGAGCTCGCCGCTGTCCATGCGCATCGGCGCGGGGCACAGCACCTCGCGATGGGCGAGGTGGTCCATGAGGCCCACGTAGAAAGGCAGGTCGGCGCGCGCGATGTGCTCGAAGAGCGTGAGCACGTATTCGCCGGTGGTGGTGGTGAGGAAGTAGTTGGTGTTCTCGACGCCCTGGGCGATGCCCTCGAGCTTCTCGACCTCGCCCAGCGTGTAGTGCTCGAGGAGCGCCTGCGCCTCGGCGCTCGAAACCGGCGTGAAAACCGACATGCCTCCCGTCCCGCTTTCTTCTGGTTGTGCCGCGGCCGCCTGCAGGCGAATCAGAATTCCTTCAACACCCACTGCGGCACGCGCACTCCGCCGTCGAGCGGATTGTCCGCGCGCATGAAGGTCCCGTTGCCCTGGTGATCGACCAGCACGTAGGGCTTGCCGCCTTTCGGCGTGACGCGCTGCATGAAGAGCTTGCCCTTCACACGGTATTCCTGGATCTCCTGGTCGCCCTCGGTGCGCAAGCTCACCACCGGCTCGAGGGCGGGATCGGTCTCGACCATCGGCGGCGGGGGCGGCGGCTCTTCGAGCGGCACCGTGCCCGGGGGGCGCGCCCGCGCGCCGGATTGGGCGAGCGCCGGCAGCGAAAGGGCGACAAGGACTGCGGCCAGGATGACTCTCATGTGAGCCTCGATTTCGTCGCGAAGTGTAGCAGTTAGAGCGCCAGCTCCGCCTCGCGTTCCGCGGGCGACGGCTCGAATCCGCGCGAATGGTAGTGGTTGAAGATCGCGTCGACCACGGCTTGCGGATCGTCGATCACCTGCATGAGGTTCGGGTCGTCGACGCCGATCATGCCGTCGGCGCGAAGCTGCCCGCGCACCCAGTCGAGGAGGCCCTTCCAGAAGGCGGAATTCACCAGGATCACCGGCACCTTGCGGATCTTGCCGGTCTGCACCAGGGTGAGGACCTCCATCAGCTCGTCCATGGTTCCGAAGCCGCCGGGCATCATCACGAACGCGCACGAGAGCTTCACGAACATCACCTTTCTCGCGAAGAAGTGTTGAAAAGTATGCGAGACGTCCTGATATTCATTTCCGGACTGCTCGTGCTGCAGCTGGATGTTCAGGCCCACGCTCGGGCTCGCGCCCTCGAAGGCGCCCTTGTTCACCGCCTCCATGATCCCCGGGCCGCCGCCGGAAATCACCGAGAAGCCGGCTTCTGACAAACGCCTGGCGATGTCCTCGGCGACGCGGTAATAGGGGTGCTCGGGCGTCATGCGCGCGCTGCCGAAGATCGCCACCGCGGGCTGGATCGCCTGCAGCCTTTCGGTCGCGGTGACGAACTCTGCGATAATTTCGAACATCCGCCATGCCTCGCGCGCCGAGCTTTGCGAGCGCTTCACGAGCTGGGGATCCGACGGTTTTGGAACCTTGGGGGCGGTGATTGCCATGGCGGGACCTGCGCTTTGAAATGAACGATACGAAGAAACGGCTCCTGCTGGTCGACGCGCCCAGCTACTTCTACCGCGCGTTCCACGCGATCCGCGAGCTGCGAAGCCCGGCGGGCGAGCCCACCAACGCCATCTACGGCGTGGTCAACATGCTGAGGAAGCTCAAGCAGGATTTTCCCTCGGATTATATCGCCTGCGTCCTCGATCCCAAGGGCAGGACCTTCCGCGACGACATCTATCCCCAATACAAGGCCACGCGCCAGGCCATGCCCGAGGACCTCGCGCGCCAGATCGATCCGCTGCTGGAGACCATGCGCGCGCTCGGCTGGCCGGTGGTGTGCGTGGACGGGGTCGAAGCCGACGACGTGATCGGCACGCTGGTGCGCCACGCCGAGCGTCATGGATGGAGCTCGGTCATCTCCACCGGCGACAAGGACTTGACGCAGCTCGTGAACGACCACGTCACGTGGGTGAACACGATGGCGGTGCCGATCGAGAAGCTCGACGCCGAGGGCGTGCGCGCCAAGTTCGGCGTGCCGCCCGACAAGATCATCGATTACCTCGCGCTCATGGGCGACGCCGTGGACAACGTGCCGGGCGTGGACAAGGTCGGCCCCAAGACCGCGTGCAAGCTGATCGAGCAGTACGGCTCGCTCGAAGGGGTGATCGCGCACGCCGACGAGGTGAAGGGCGCGGTTGGCGAGAACCTGCGCAAGGTGAAGGACTGGCTGCCTACGGGACGCAGCCTCGTCACCGTCAAGACCGACGTGGCGCTCCCCTTCGAGATGGAATCCCTGGTCGACAAGGGGCCCGACAACGCGAGGCTCACCGAGCTTTACACGCGCTTCGGCTTCCGCACGCTGCGCGACGCCCTGGTGAACAAGGAAGACGCGCCCGAGCACGGCGACTCCGCGCCGCCGCCGGCGCCCAAGGCCGGGCGCAACTTCGCCCTCCTCACCGCGGTCGAGCAGCCGGTGGAGGACGTCACGCCCTTCGTCGCGACCCGCAAGTACGAGACCATTTTCGACGAGGAGGCGCTGGAGCGATGGGCGGCGATCCTCGAGGCCGCGCCGATCGCGTGCTTCGACACCGAGACCACCAGCCTCGATCCGATGAGCGCCGACCTCGTCGGGCTATCCTTCGCGGCGGTGGCGGGGGAAGCCGCCTACCTGCCGCTCACGCACCGCTACGCGGGCGCCCCGGCGCAGCTCGCGACCGAGAGGGTGCTCGAGCGCCTCAGGCCCTGGCTCGAGGACGCGA